>ERZ1292625.1433-Hain-H41-01um-R1-1433-length-28386-cov-29_pt1 | contig 28386 bp, 26 predicted proteins | sample MGYA00564400_ERZ1292625 | MGnify/ENA primary metagenome ERZ1292625 (study PRJEB36523, sample SAMEA6512639) | groundwater metagenome | collected 2019-01-08 | study: AquaDiva: Metagenomics assemblies of 32 groundwater samples | reverse complement strand
TGATTTTAGGGACTAATGTTTCGTATTCTTCTTTGGTGTATTGTTTGTTGAGGATACAGTATTGCTTGTTTCGGAGAGAAACACAACCAAAACAATTCGCGCAAGACGTACAAGAAAAACAATACTGCAAATCACGATTATTTGGCCAACACATTGTACAAAATTTTAAATTATTTACACCTTCTCCAACTCCAGAACATTCATAAATAAGCTGTGCGTTATTCCCCCATCCAGTATAATCATATGAATCTTTGGTTTTACCAAGAGACATTATAGTGAGCCATTTACTATCTTCCACTTCTACCACGTCATACATATTGCGCGCATTTTTTGATTGATAAATATAATCACCCGTTGAATTATAATTATTTCTGCCATGAATAAACTTTTTAGGATAATTAAGCCAAAAATCTATTGTTTTAGATTTTAATTCTTCAATTGTCCTATATGATCCTAAGCCAAATTCCTGAATTTTTTGTTCATACTCCGCTTTAATATATTGCTGATTTAATATACAGTAAGATTTATTCCTCAAACCGCTACACATAAAACAATCACTACAACCTATTAAATCTTTTGAAAAATAAATATTATGACAATTTTCGCAATCTTGCGAGAAAAATGCCTTATAGCATTTATTTATATCAATACTGCCATAAGAATTTTCGCTGTGTCTTCCCCATAAAATATCAATAGAATCTTTTATGTATGCGAGGTAGCGCGAGTACGAACTATTTTCGCAATAATCCGCGTAAAAAACCAAATAACAATTTTTTAAGCCACCGGCCGCGTTGGCATAATCACTGTTTATACTATTATCGCTGACAGCCAAACTCATTTGAGGAGTATTATTTATCAATTCATGTACCTGATTGAAAAACGGCTTTGTAAAATCATAATCTTTACCATATTGCATCGCGTCCCATTTATCAGACCACCATATTTTATTTTTATAGACTTTGATAGGGCTGTCTTTATGGAATATTGATATTATGTCTTCGCCTGTAAAATCGCATTTGCGTTTATAAATGCTATTTACGTTATAAAAAATCGCTCGTCTCGCTAATCTGCACTCCGGGCAAAATGTCGGCGCTGGGACTTTGATTTTTTCGTAAAACAAAAAATCTTCGGGTTCTATGGTAAAATTCTTTCCACAATTTTTGCAGGTTTTAATTTCTGATTGAGCCATAATTTTATATAAAATCAACTGTTATGGTTAACTATAACACTGTATCAGTCAACTGATACAGTGTGTCGATTAACTGACACAGCGTGTTAATCAAAAATGATATTTTATAATTATATCGTAAGTCGTTATTTTTTTTCTTCCTCAAAAATCGGCAAACCGGCCGGCGGACCCATTCTCTTACTCTCAGCTCTTTTAATATGAGGCGCGGTCAAAACCCCTTCAGCCGGAATATGATAAAGGGTTGCTAATTCCGCGGTGTTTAAAATAAAACTTCTTGATTGAGTGTTGAAATTTAACGGATGAGAAGTGTAAGCTCTGCCTAATTTTAATTCTTCCGGCATTTTTCTGTTGCGAAAATTATATAAAAGCCGCTGTTTTCTGGCTTCCACTCTTTTTTTCACAAAAAGATAAGGGAAATAAACCCAACGACTCCGGGTCTCAACTTTATTATTCGCCCTAAAAGAATTCAACCCTTGCGAAGCGTATTGATTCATGGCGCCAATAAGTCCCCTTCTGGCAAAATTAGTGCTAAAAATGGAATTTGGCGCGTAATAGAGATAACGAATCACCGTTGCAAAGCCGGGTTTTGAAATTCCGTCTTCAATCGCTTGAATAATATCTTTTTCGCCAGGCGTCATTTTCATCATTTGCAAATCCAATTTTTCTTCTTTGCCTTTTTCTCCTCCGGCCCATTTAGGATGCTCAACTGGCGACATAAACACGTTTCTCGCTATGTCAGAAAGCGTATCACCGACCGTAGAATCCTTTTTTGTTTTCCGACCAACAAGTTTATCAACCAATTTTTTCCCTTCTTCCTGCCACTCGGAACCGAGCGGCCGAATAAGAATTTGGAGATAGAACTTCTCTTCTTTATGTATATTAGACAAAACTTCTAAAAGCGCGGAAATTGGGTCAATTGCCATTTCGTCCTTGCTTAATTCAAAACGCTCATAAGTGGTAATCGGGTAAATGTCTGCTTTTTTTAGAATAAGTTCTCCACCGAAAATATTATTCCCTTTTTGATAAATTTCTCTGGTTTCTTTGGGAAATTCATCCATATAATCCTTTACTTCAGACATCTCTGTGTAAGGATACTGAGCATAAAGTCCGGCTTCAATCATTTTCTTGTGTTTTTTTGGAGTTCTGATATAAAAATGAATTTCTCCTCCAAAACTAACCATTTCCAAACTCCACCAAAGAGTCACTTCGCCGTCAACATATTTTTCAAGAAGATTGCCTGCAGCGTTCCTTAACCCGTGAACATTCATAAAAAATTGCTCCATTGCCAGTGGTGTTCTCAAAACTTCGCGAGGAATCTTAATTTCCAAAAGAACCCATTCTATCCCTTGTTTAAAAATTGATTGTTTGTAAAAAAGCCAGGTCTGTTCAAATATTTTTAATAAAAATATTAATAAAACAAAAATCTCCAACCATTGAAAAATAGCGGAGTTTACTTGGAGAAACTTAAAAATAGGAGAAAGGGGCTCGATAAAGGGCTGCATAAATAAATTGCTAATTGCTAATTAAAAAATTAAAAGATTGATCTTTTGATAAACACAATCTTTTAATTAGCAATCTTTCAATTAGCAATATTTTTTCTTTACGCCAAATAATATTTTCCTTCCGGTAATTTCTTGAAGTGTTTTTTATTTGAGAGATTAAGAAGAATAGTACCTTTTTTAAGAACTCTTTGCTGTAAAGTTAAATCTATCACGTCTGAAGGCAAAAGAGGCCCTTTGGTCTTTAATAAATTCGCGATAACTTCTTTGGCTGTCCCCGGCATTAAGCCGAATTCTTTAAGCCCGTACATTCCCCTTCCAACTAAAATAAATTGAGGGTCCTTGATTAATTCATTGTGAATGGTTTGAGGCAAAGCCGCTCGCTTGTCAAATTTAACCTTATTGATTTCTTCGGTAATATGCCGGAAATGCATCGGCTTTTGATATTTTTTAAGAACCAAATACGCCTTAGCTCTCATTGTTTTCGGCACGATTTCCTCCCAATGGCTCAATCCGAAATCGCCGTAACTATTGGTGCCGAACTTTTTGGAAATTGAAATGTAATTTAAAGCAATGGTATCCCGCAAACCGTTGGACTTAACGGCTTCTGCGAAAAGCTTGTCAAATTTCTTGTGAGTAATCAAGTCCTCTTTTTTGTTGCTTAAAAATTTCGCCAATTTATCTATAAAATTACTAATCTTTTTAAATATTGTTTTGTCTTTATACCAAAAACTGCGAAAGTTTTTATCCTCAATGCGATAATAGGGATGACCGGCCGCTTCAAAAAGAAACCTAAGATGCCAAACGGTTAAATTTTTGTCTTTTAAAGATTTTTTTAGGTCTTCAACCAAAAAATCCTCTTGGCGAGCATTACCGATTTTTTCAAGTTCATTATCCGCGACAGCTAAAATTTCAGCCGCTGGACCGGATTTAATCTTCTTGGCAACCGACTTTATGGCCTCTTCTTCTATTTGTCTCACCCGTTCCCGAGTAAGTTCATATTTTTCTCCTAAAGCCGCCAATGTTGTTTTACGGCCAGTTTTTAATCCAAATCTCCCTTCTAATACCTCTTTTTGCCGCGGAGTCAAATCGCTGATTAAATTGTTGATAATTTGAGTGATATCCATTATATCTATTTTTTATCAGATTTCCGCCAAATTGTCAATAGCGATGAAGCTACAAAAATTGACGAATAAGTTCCTATAATCGTTCCAATCAATATCACTAAAATAAAATACTTCAAAGAAATTGGTCCTAAGAAAAACAAAACAAGCAACACAATCGCCAAAGTTAACGAAGTGTTGATGGAACGCGCCATTGTTTGATTAACACTTTGATTAACAATTTCTTTTAATTCAAGACGATTGCGATTAATTAAAAGATTTTCCCTAATCCGGTCAAAAACTACGATGGTATCGTGAACCGAAAAGCCCATAATCACCAAAAGCGCCACGATAAAATTAGTATCCAACTCAATACCCATTCGCCAGCCGAAAATCGCCAAAAATCCGATTGGAATCGCGACATCGTGGAAAAGTGTGATTAAAGTAATGATTCCATATTTCCATGACTTGATCGGATAAGAAACTTTTCTAAAAGCAAAAGCGATATAAAGAGAAATTCCCAAAAGCACGAAAATAATCGCCCAAACGGATTTCCCCCTAAGTTCTTTCCCGATGGTCGGCCCGGTTGTTTCAAAACGCAATTCTTCCATTCCGCCGAATTTCGCGTTTAACGCCTGAAGATATTTTTGATGCTCGGCTTCGGAAATATGACCGAGTCGAACCAAAAAACTTTGGCTGCTCGGTTCCGGATAAACAGTTGAATTTTTTATTCCCAAGTCCTTTTCAAAAAACTCGGTAATGTCGTTAGTTATTGGTCGTTGGTTGTTAGTTGTTGGTTTAATTTGCCACAAAGTCCCGCCAACAAAATCAATTCCCGGCCTAAGACCAAAAACCGCCACGGCAATGATGCTCGCTAAAACCAAAAGTCCTGATATAGATAGAAAAATATTTCTTTTGCCGATTATATTCATAATTTAGGATTTTTAACGAATACTCTTAACATCGTTCTTGTGACCGTTATCGCCGAAAACATTGAAATCAAAACTCCAATTAAAAGCGCCAGAGCGAATCCCTTAACAAAACTAGTGGTAAAATAATATAAAATAATCGAGGTGATAATAGTGCTGATATTAGAGTCGCGAATTGACAACCATGCCCGCTTAAATCCTTCTTCAATCGCCGAAAGACGAGAAAGGCCTTTTTTTACTTCTTCTTTGGTTCTTTCAAAAATCAGGATATTGGCATCAACTGCCATTCCGATGGAAAGGATAAATCCGGCAATACCTGACAAAGTCATGGTAATCGCCAAGCCCTTAAAAACCATCAGAGTCAAAGCAATATAAATCACAAGCGCCAAAGAAGCGAAAATCCCGAATCGCCGATAATAAAAAAGCATAAAAATCATTACTGAAAGCGTTCCATAAACGCCGGCTTTTACGGCCTTTTTCAACGACTCGCTGCCCAAACTGGCTCCGATGGTCTGCTGACTTACTAAATTAATCGGAGCCGGCAAAGCTCCCGCGTTAAAACGTTCAACTATTTTTTTGGCTTCATCAACCGTGAATTTTCCCGTGATTTGCGCCCGGCCGCCGGAAATTTTTTCCCTTACCATCGGCATTTCAATTAATTCATTGTCAAGAAAAATCGCCAATGGTTTCCCCACGTTCTTTTCCGTTAAGTCCTCAAAAATTTTCGCGCCTTCGCTATTAAATTGGATATTAACCTGAGCGGCTCCGGTTGTATTATTAAAATCAATCTGAGCTCCTTCCACATAACGACCCGTAAGATTAGTTGGAGTAAACTGAATCTTTCCGTCAGAAATTGTCTGCGTCTCGCGAAAGTCCAAAAACGGAGTTGAACCGATTTCTTTTACCGCCTCGCTTACGTCCTTAATCCCGGCCAATTCAACAATTAAACGATAGGACTCTCCGACTTTACTTGCTGTCACTCTTGGCTCACTGACACCGAATAAATTAACCCGTTTTTCAATCACTTCTTTCAAACCGTTGATTACCGATTCCTTGTCTCCTTTATTTATTTGAGACATATCAACCTCGTAAATCAAATGGCTTCCGCCGACTAAATCCAAGCCCAATTTCCATGGACGAAACCTGCTTATCTTATTTTGAGGATAGACAAAAAAACCGGCGGTAAGCGCGAATAGAATAATTACGACCAATAATATAACTGAATATTTCTTGCTCACAATTCTAAAATAACAAATTATAAAAATTTTGGCAACCCCCTTGATAATTTACGCGCACATCCCCCAGCTGCAAGACGGACATTTACGGCAACCTTCCTGACGAACTAAAGCGATTTTACAATTAGGACAATCTTTAATTTCATTCGCCTCAAAGGAATTATTATTAATGGCTGACGACAAACCAAGAGAATTAACTCCTGTTTTTATTCCGGCCTCATGATAAATGGCCAATCCCCTGGCCTTTTCGTCTTTAATAACGGAAAACTTGACGCTGTCTTCTTTTAAAGGTTTTTTCTTACTTCCGCCGCTTACTAAAACTTGCGTATGTAAAGATTTGTCGCGGTAAACCGTAACGCCTTTGCAACCGAGTTCGTAAGCCAAAAAATACGCTTCTCTGATATCGTCAACCGTGGCTTCGGCCGGGAAATTATTTGTTTTAGAAATGGAAGAATCCACCCATTTCTGAAAAGCGGCCAGCACTTTAATGTGATCTTTCGGAATAATATCATGAGCTGTCACGAATATCTTTTTAAGCTTTTCCGATATGTAAGCGATATTTTTTACGCTGCCGTTCGCGCTGGCGACATCTTTGATTAAAGCCTCGTCCATTAACCCCTCCTTCATCATTCTTTCTTCAAAAATTGGGTCAATATAATAAAAACTGCCAATAGCCACGTTTTTCTCAAAAACTAAACTGTAAACCGGTTCAATTCCCGATGAACAGCCGGCTATCATTGAAATTGAACCGGTTGGCGCGATAACCGTGGTAAATCCGTTGCGAATACCGTAACGTTTGATGTCTTTGGAGATTTTTGACCAATCAAGACGCCAAGATTTTTTATCCTTAAATCCGGCGATTGGCAATTTCCCTTCTTTATAAAATGATTTGTCAAAATATGGCATTTTCCCACGCTCTTTGGAAAGTTCTATTGAAGCCGATTTGGAATGATAATTGACAAACTCCATCAACCGCTCCATAAAATCCAAACCGCTTTTTGAATCATAGGGAATTTCCAATTCGTATAATAAATCGCCGACGCCCATCACCCCCAAACCGCTTTTTCTGGTTTTTAGCGTCGTTTCCTCAATTTGAGGCAAAGGATGTTTGCTGACATCAATTATATTATCCAAAAATCGAGTAACAACCTTAACGACTCTTTCTAATTCCGTCCAATCAAAATACGGTTTTTTGCCACCGTTTCTCTTGACAAAAGACCAGACATTAATAGAAGCAAGATTGCAGGATTCGTTCGGATACAAAACGACTTCTCCGCAAGGATTAGTTGATTCAATCGGGCCTAAATATTTTAAAAACGGATTATATTCGTTAATCCGGTCATAAAATAAAACGCCGGGTTCGGCTGATTCCCATGCTTGATAAATTAATTTATCCAAAAGTTGTTTCGCGTCAGCGTAAGCAACAATCTTTTTATTTCTAGGGTTAATCAAGGGATACGGCTTATTGTTTCTATAGCTTTCCCAAAGTTCCGGCATAAGCATAACCGAAATGTTAAAATTCCTCATCGCCTTATTTCCTTCTTTGGCGTAAATAAATTTTTCTATGTCAGGGTGATTGGAATTTAAAATGCCCATATTCGCCCCTCTTCGAATGCCACCTTGTTTAATCACTTCTGTCATCTTGTCGAACATTGACATAAAACTGATGGGTCCTGAAGCAGCTCCGCCGGTGGTTTTAACAAAGTCCCCTTCAGACCTAAGTTTGGAAAAATTATAACCGACTCCGCCGCCGGATTTAAAAATAATCGCGGCCGCCTTCAAAGTATCCATAATGGAATCAATGGAATCCTCAATGCCCAAAGCGAAACACGCCGAACCCATTCCCAAAAAATTGCCGAAATTAGCCAAAGCCGGAGTATTAGGCAAGAACCGGCGATTAACCATTAAATTATAATAATCAAAAATCTCTGCTTCGTATTTTTCAAAATAGCCGTTTTTCAATAAGTTTAAAAATTTGCTCCAGGAAACTTTAATTTTCTTTTCTTTTGCCAAACGGTCGTAAACTCTTTTAACTGCTTCCAGATGAAATTCATTAAGTTTGTATTTACCGATAAAAAATTTGCCATCAAATTTCTGCGGCTCGAATTCTTCTAAACGATGCTCCGCTCCGCCTCCTTGTTTTTTATAAATTTTAGAATCATAAAAAAGCGACGGAATAGTATTATGAACAGCCACCCTCTCAAAAAGCTCCTTAGGCGACTCGGTTATTTTACCTTCGTCGTTTTTCCTGAGATAACGCGCCGCCAAAACCCTTAAAGCGTTAATGTCGAATTTTTTGTCAACTTCATCAATTTCCTCCTTATTAAGAATTTGTTTTTTCTCGTGGCGAATCTCCGCTCTGTGTTGCCGATATAAAATATACGCCTTAGCAATACGGGCATATGTAGCATCAATTAAAACATGCTCAACCGTGTCCTGGACTTCTTCCACTGTCGGAATAACTCCTTTTTTAATTTCTTTTTTTAAACGATTAACTACTTCCTTAGCCAAATTATCGGCTAATTGCCAATTTGTTTCGCCAACCGCGACAGAAGCCCCATAAATAGCTTGAGTGATTTTTTCAATTTTAAACGGCGCTATCTGGCCGTTTCGTTTTCTGATATTCCTAAACATAATATAAAAATTATCTCCCTTTTTTTCTCCTTAAAAACGTCGGAATATCCCAAATATCGTCCGATTTCTTCTTGGATTCTATTTTCTCCTTTTTCTTTTTTTCTTTGTCTCCAATGTTCTCTTCGCTGTCTTCTTCTGCTTTTTTATCATCTGATAACAGAAAAGAAGCAACGGAAGGTTCTTGACCGACCGAACTGAATAGCCCGTCAACATTATTATTTCTGCTTAAAATATTGTCAAATCCAGTGGCAATAAGAGTTACTTTAATCTTTCCTTTTTTAATTGTCCGGTCATTATAAGCGCCGAAAATTATCTTGGCGTTTGAATCAACATTCTCTGAAATCAACTTGGCGATTTCGTTAATTTCATTCATTTTTAAATCACGATGCCCGGAAATACTGAAAAGGACTCCTTTCGCTCCTTCAATTGATGTCTCCAAAAGAGGAGAATTCACAGCTTGACTCGCGGCGTTCAAAGCTCTTTCTTGACCGCCGGCCAAACCGATACCTATAATCGCCGAACCGCCTTCCTCCATTACCGTCTTAACGTCGGCAAAATCGACATTAATAATACCGGGGTTCATTATCAATTCCGCTATCCCTTTGACTGAATTATTTAAAACCTCGTCGATTTTTTCAAAGGCCTTAACTAATGATGTATCTTTGTCAATTAAAGAAAAAATTCTGTCGTTAGGAATAACAATCAATGTGTCAACTTTATCTTTGAGCTTTATTATGCCTTCTTGAGCGATTTGATTCCGTTGGCTACCTTCAAAACTAAACGGCTTTGTGACAACGGCTATTGTTAAAATCCCTAGATCTCTTGCTATTTCGGCGACCACCGGCGAAGCGCCTGTCCCAGTTCCACCGCCGAAACCAGCGGTTATAAAAATCATATCCGCCCCTTTGATGGAATTCGCGATTTCAGAACGACTCTCTTCGGCAGCCTGACGGCCTAAATCTGGATTCATTCCTGCGCCTAAACCTTTAGTCACATCTTCTCCAATATGAATTTTCTTTTTGGCGTTGCAATAATTAAGATCCTGGACATCCGTGTTAATAGCGATTAAATCAACTGCCCGAGGAAAATTACTGTTCATTCTCGTAATCGCGTTGCCACCTCCGCCTCCAACGCCGATAACTTTAATTTTGGCAAGAGTGTATTTGCCAATTTTATTTGAATTTTTGAGCATAGTGAAAAAATTTAATTATAAAATTGAGCACCGAGCACTCAGTATTATTTATCATATCATACTTAAATCTCATCGCTTAATTAAATATTATTATAATATTTGACAAACAATACTGAGTGCTCGGTAAAGGTTTTGTATATAAATTTTCTGCGACTTCGTCTTGAAAATTTATACAAAGCCCTTTAGGGTTTGAAATATTTAAAAATATTTTTTAGCGAAAACTTTTTAATAGGAAGCCAATTGCCGTTTTTGATAATCTGGTTATTCCCCCAAAACAGCAGTCCAACCGCAGTGGCAAATTCAGGGTCTTCAATCTGACTGCCAAATTCGGCGTTAGTTAATTCTAATTCATTCGTCTCTGGAACGCCAATTTGAACCGGCAGTTTTAATTCCCTTTTCGCCAACTCAATGATTCCCGGCATTTTTGCGCCGCTACCGCACAAAACAACGCCCGCGGGCAATTGCCCGGCTTTACCGATAAGTTTTAACTCATTATTAACAAATTCAAAAATTTCAGCCAAACGAATTTCAATAATTTCAGAGATAAATTTACGACTCGGCGACGATTTAACGCTCTCATCTATTTGCCCAATATCAATTTTTTCTTTACTGGAAATTTCCCTGGCTAAAGCGGAACCGAAAGAAAGCTTTATTTTTTCAGCTGTTTCAATCGAGCATTTTAATCCAATCGCCAAGTCATTGGTAATGTTGCCTGTGCCGACCGGAAAAACAGAAGCATTAAGAAGATTGCCTTCTTCGTAAACAGCCATACCGGTAGTTCCAAAACCGATATCTATTAAAACCACTCCTAAGTCTTTTTGATTTTTCGTTAAAACGGAACGGGACGCGGCCAAAGGACCGTAAATTAAACCGCCCAAACTTCCGCCGACAGTTTCAATGCACTTTATAAGATTTTTTATAACCGGAGTAAAAGCGTCAATAATTAAAGTATTCACCTCCAAACGAGTGCCAATCATCCCCAACGGCTCTTTAATGTCGTTAATATTATCAATTATAAATTCTCTCGCAAGAGTATGGAGAATCATCCTGTTTGGAGAAAGATTAATGGCTTGAGATGCCTTCATCACCCTGTCAATATCATCTTGACTAATTTCGTTATCAGCCCGAGAAACCGCGATAATCCCCCGCGAATTGTGAATTTTTACGTTGCTTCCGCCAATATTAACAAAAATATTTTTAAGGGCGGCTTTATTGAAATGTCTTATCTCCGCTAAAGCCGAGTTTATTGAACGAGTGGCGTCTTCAATACTGACAATTTCGCCTTTGCGAATTCCTTCCGAAGGCGTTTTAAAAACTCCAACTAAAGCCAATTTGCCGTCTTTCCGCGCTTCGGCTGTCAAAGTTTTGATTTGAGACGAACCGATATCTAAGGTGGTGATATACATAGTTAAGGAATTAGATATTAGAAATTAGAAATTAGAAATTTTTCTTTCTTCTCCATTTTTATTCTATCATCTTTCTTATTGTGATGATAGCCGAAAAGATGAAGAAAACCATGCGCTAATAATTGGAGAATTGAGAATTTAGATGATTGAGGATTAATATATATCTCCCCTATTTTTTTGGATTTTGACCCGCCGTCTAACGGAGGATAAATAAATCTTTTTGGCTCGCAAAAACTCAATACATCGGCTGTTTTATCTTTACCCCGAAATTTTTTATTCAAAAAACGCATTTTACCATTTCCAGCCAAATAAATGTCCGCTTCAATATTCTCTTTTTTTAAAATCTTTAATATCCTTTCAGCAATAATTTTAATACTTTTCTCAAATTTTTTAAATCTCTTTTCTAAACTTACAATCGATATTTTATTCATACGATATTTTATCTTATTTCAATCTTATTATTTATCCAAATCTTAATTATATCTCTATGATTATAATACTGTATCAATCAACTGATACAGTGTATCAGTCAACTAACACACCCTACTTTGGACAAATTAAGATTAAACCACCTCTTGCTGATAACACTTTTCGCCATAGTAGTAGAACTTTCGGTTCACTACGGGGCTTCGCGTTGCTTTTTTATACGACCTCCTGTTGATAGCACTTCTCGCAATAAACGATTTCAGGACGCTCTGGCGCGTAAGTCGTCTCAAACTCATTCGGACAGGGTTCGTTTCCGTGAAAATGTTGAATTGTGTTTTGATAAACTCCATTTGATGATTTTTCTCCGTTACATTGACATTTTCTTTTCCATAATTTCAAGGGATTTCTCTGTTTGAGACGCTGATAATGACGGCAGTTAGGGCAGAGACGAGGCAAAGGAAGATTCATCTTGCGGTAGAATTCAAGTTCTTGGGGAATAATTTTGAAGGCCTCTGTGCACTGCTCATTACACTTGCCTTGATGCTGACATTCTATGATTTTGTTGATGATATCGTCTTTGACGTCTTTGATATGGTCTGGCAGATCTTCTGTTTTGATGTCTATCTTGAGGTTGCGCTCCTCGGAATCTTTCCATGAATAACCTTGTTCTAATGCTTGTTCTTTGGTTAATGGGAAGTATTCTTGAGCTATGGTTTCGTTGTAGCAGAAAGGAGATAATTCTGGCGGAAAGAATTCGCCGTATTTGTAGACCCTGCCTTTTTTATCTATATAAGGCATAGAATTCATATGTTCTATGATTTTGGGGACTAATTGTTCGTATTCTTCTTTTGTGTATTGTTTGTTGAGGATGCAGTATTGTTTATTGCGGAGGCCGATACAGCCGAAGAGGTTAGAAGAAGAATGGCAGGCATAAGTATATGAAACATCCCTGCAACCGTGAGTAAAAATATTAAATTTATTTTGAGAAGCATTAATACCAGTATCTATCCCCTCATACATAAGCTCTGATACCGCGCCAAAACCATAACCATCATAAGAATCTTTTAAATTTATAGAGTGGCTTACAAATTTTGAATCCTCAACATTGCCATAAATTTCAAAACAATGATGGCAATTCTTAGAATTCATTGCCATATCGCCAGTAACATTCACGCATTTAATTATAGACGCATAACGCTTAAGATGTTTTATAGAAAAAATTTTAAATTTATCTTTAATTTCTTGTATAGTTTTATAACTTCCTAAATCAATATTTTTTATTTCCTTTTTGTATTCTTCTTTTGTATATGGCTTATTAAAAATATGATTGGTCTTATTGCGCAAATTTACGCATCCGAATGAATCGTTCGTATTTACACATAACTGAATAAATTTTGAGTCAAAACTATTATCAGAGTCATACGCGAATATTGTATTGAAAAGCCCGGTTGAGCAAGAAATTTCATAAGATTTTTCAATTCCTTCGGCTAAATAAATATCTATCGAATCTTTACAATTTATTAAACCGCTTCCATAACGAACGTTTTCATTTTTATAAGACGCGTAAACTAAATAACAATCCTTCATATCCTCGTTATGATTCCCGTACTCGCTATTCACTACGTTGCTGTTTGCTAAGTTTGGCAATGGCTGAGATTCTAAAAGCTCCCTAAATTGGATAAAAAATGGCTTGGAAAAATCGTAATCCTTGCCTTGAGTAATCTGATCCCAGTTATCAGACCACCAATAATCATGTTCATATATCTTAAATGGTTTGTCAGTTGAAAACATCGAAATAATCTCTTTATCAGTAGCATCGCATTTTCTCTTATATAAAGATCTTTCATTCCTCCAAGAAAAACGTCTTATCATCCTGCACTCCGGACACCAAGTCGGCGCCGAGACTTTGATTTTGTCGTAAAACAAAAAATCTTCGGGTTCTATGATGAAGTCCAGAGAACAATTCTGACATTTTCTAGTTTCGCTGTTCATAATTAAAATTTTACTTAATTTACCGTCTGTCCAGTTAACTGGACAGCGCTATTATTAATTATAATTGCGTTTCTAATTTCTTTTTCACGATTTCGCTTACTAACTTTGCGTCGGCTTTGCCTTTTAATTCTTTCATCGCCTCCCCCATTACCCGACCAAAATCGTTTTGGTTTACCACGCCAGATTTTTGAATAATCCCCTCGATAATTTTTGTTATTTCTTCTTCGCCTAATTGCTCCGGTAAATATTTTTTAATAATCTCCGACTCTTCTATTTCTTTTTTTGCCAAGTCATCGCGATTCCCCTGCTTGTAAATTTCAGCCGCTTCTTTTCTTTTTTTAGCTTCCCTAGTTAAAATTTCGATAATTTCCTCATCGGACAACCGCGGCTCCAATCCTTTTCCTTTTTTCTCAATTTCTTTATTTTGAAAAACCGACGCAAGCAAACGCAAAACGCCGGTTTCAAATTCCCGTTTTTCTTTCAGAGATGTTTTTAAATCAGTTTTAATGGTTTCCGATAAAGACATACTAGAATTGAAAATTTTTATAGTGTCCCCATCTTCTTCGCTCTTTCCGTTTCTTTTATTTTTCCAGCCCGATAAATGGCGGAAATCCGTTTCTGCCTTTTGGATATAGACCGTTTCCTATGTTTCCGTTTTTTTGCCTCGCGCAAAACTCCGCTCTGCTGAATTTTTTTGGAAAAACGGTATAAAAAGGCGCTATTTGATTCTCCTTGTTTTCTTGTAAGTTTCATAATTTAGAATTTGTGATTTTAAATTTAATCTCTTCCAGAGATTGTGTTGGCGGGTTATTCACCACGCTATGTATCGACCCTCCTTTATCGTTTTTAAATCTTGGAATAATGTGAATATGCAGATGGCCAATCGCCTGACCGCTGGCTTTACCGTGATTAATGCCTATGGTAAAACCGTCCGGGCTAAATGATTTATCAAGTATTTCCGTAATTTTCTTGACTGCCGAGAAAACCGCTCCAATTTTATCATTCGGAAAATCTAAAATATTCTCACTGTGGAATTTCGGAATAATCATTGAATGACCGCTGGCCACTGGCTGAACATCTAAAATGCCGACAGCGTCATTATCTTCATAAATCAAATACGCCGGTATTTCTTTGTTGATGATTTTACAGAATAGACAATCCATTTAGAAATGAGAATTTAGGATATAGAATTTAGGATTTAGGGGAAATATAAATTAAAATTTATCCCTATATCTTATATTCTAAATTCTAAATCCTTTTTTTATTTCAGCCGTTTCCTCACCTCTTCAACAACTTTCCCAAAAGGAACTGTTTCCTGCGCCCCGCTTCTCATATCTCTGATAATAATCGATTCTTCGAAAACTTCTTTTTGCCCTAAAATTAAAGAAAGAGTCGCCTCTTCTTTATCAGCTATCCGAAGCTGGGACTTCAATGAATCCCTTCCTAACGATTCAGTCACTTTGATTCCACTTTTCCGAAATTCTTCAATCAGTCCCAAGCTTTGTTTTTTTGCCTGCTCTCCGATATAAATTAAAAATGCTTTTGGCTTGCTTTTAACGGGTAGTCCAGCCAAGCCCTTATTTTTCATTAATTCAACAAGACGCTCTACGCCCAAACCGCTTCCGACTGCCGCTGTTTTCCGACCGCCAAGCATTTCAGCCAGATAATCGTAACGACCTCCGCTTGCCAAAGCAGCGTCAATTCCTTCGGCAAAAATCTCAAAAACCGTCCTATTGTAATAATCCAATCCTCTTACTAAAAAATTATTCAGATTATAAGGAAGCTTCAATTCGTCAATAAACTCCAAAGTCGCTTTAAAGTGATTATTACAAGACTGGCAAAGATTATCAAGAAGAATAGGCGCCCGCTCTCTGACAGCAGCGCAGTTCGCTTCTTTACAATCAAGCAACCGCAATGGATTAGTTGTTAACCGGCGCCGGCAATCTCCGCAAATTTTCCCGGGACCCAATTTATTATAATAATTCTGCAATTTCCTTTGATAAGTCGGTCGGCAATTCTTACAGCCGATGCTGTTAATTTGAATGGTTAAGTCCTTGATTTTTAATTCTTTAATTAATTGATAAGCGATTAAAATCGTTTGGGCGTCAAAAATCGGGTCATCATCGCTTCCGATAATCTCAAAACCGATTTGATGAAATTGCCGATATCGTCCGGCTTGAGGTTTTTCATAACGAAACATCGGCCCATTATAATAGAGCTTTAAGGGTTGCCCGGTTCTGCTTAAACCATGTTGAAGATAGGCCCTGATAATCGGCGCAGTGCCTTCCGGCCTAAGCGCTAAACGGTCTCCCCCCTTAGTTCTAAGAGAAAACATCTGCTTTTCAACTATATCGGTGGCTTCGCCGATCGAATGTTCAAAAATTTCCGACATTTCTAAAATTGGAGTATCGATTCTTGAAAAATTGTAGAAATCTGCGATTTCCCGACCGACTTTCCTTATTTTTTCCCAGTAAGGTTGGTCGTTCGGCAAAATATCATGCATCCCCTTTGGACTCTGAAATAGAATTTTCTTTTCTTTTTTAATAATTTTCTTTTTTGAGGACTTTAATGATTTAAACATAGATTAAAAATTTTAGTAAACCGGACTCTCAAACGCCATTACTTTATTAAATGGCCAAAGACGCAATCGAACCATACCGACAATTTTGCTTTTATTAAGAAAACCCCAGCTTCGCGAATCAAAACTGTACGGACGATTATCGCCCATAACAAAATATTCTCCTTCTTTTACGGTAATTTCATTTTTCACGGAAGCCGTAACTTCCGGCGATAGATAATATTCATTAAGGACAAGTCCTTCCGGATGGACGCTGTTTTTAATAATAATCCCTCCGTCTTTTATCTCCATTTTTTCGCCAGGCAAACCGATGATTCTTTTTATGTAATAAGTGCTGTTGTCTCCGGGATAATAAAAAACAATCACTTCGCCTCTCTGGGGCTCGCGGAAACGATAAGTGAGCTCGTCAACTAAAAGATAATCGCCGTTTGTAAAATTTGGCTCCATACTGGCGCCGCTTACCAAAAACGGCTGGATTAAAAAATTACGGACAATAACTACGGCAATAATTGCCACCAAAACAACTTCTATGATTTCCCATACTGAATAAAGAAAAGATTTCATATTTTGCGTTTTTATTTTATAATAAAAACATATGAAAATCAAGTTAATTATCGGCCTCGGGAATCCCGATTCTCAATACGCCTCCACTTATCATAACGCGGGTATTTTGGCAATTAATTATTTAATTGGCTCCCAACCGTCGGGCTTCGACTGCCGATTGTTGAAAAGCGATGTCTATATGAACCAGTCGGGGAATTTCGTGCGGCAAGCGCTAAAAAAATACTCCGCCAAAGGCGGATCCGCCTCCCGCCGAAGGCGAGGCTCGCCTCTGGCGGCAGGCGGAAAAATCAAACCCGAAGAAATTTTAATCGTTCACGATGATTCGGATATTGAATTAGGGAAATATAAATTTTCTTTTGGTCGCGGCTCAGCCGGCCATAAAGGCGTTGAATCCGTAATTAAAACGCTGAAAACAAAAAACTTTTGGCGTTTACGAATCGGTATTCGCCCAAAAGCGTCAAAAATAAAAGCCGAGAAATTTGTGCTTAAAAAAATAACAAAAAAAGACCTCGCAATTTTAAACGAGGCATTCCAATTAATTCAAACACGTCTCTCTATAGCTCATTTATCTTAAAACTGATACTAAACTTAACCGGTCCTTCGACTGAAGAAATAATATTTGATAACGGCAAGTTTATTTCATAAAATTGCCGCTGTTGAGATAAAATATTTTTAAAATTTATCGCAGCTTCCTGATTTACCGCAGTGGCATTGATTAGAACCGGCGCTTCCAACGACTGAACAAAAATTCTTTCTAAAACAATATCTTTGCCGGCCAAACTGTTAATTTTTTCAAAAAATAAAGACCAGTTAGCATCGGTTTTCTTCGATTCTAAAGCTAATTCCACTTTTTCATTAAAACTTTTAGCTTTTTCTTGAAGCGCGTTTAACTCATTTATTTCCGTGGTCTTCGGCAAAATTGTATCCGATAATTTTATGGATTCCATTGTCTCCGATAAAAACCATCTGGACGCTCCAAAAACCGCGATAATGAAAATTAATGAAACAAAAACGATATTGCGCCAAATATTTATAAAATTAATAATGCGATAACGCTTAAAATTATCTTCGGTCCCGACGCTTGCCAAACTGATAATTGTATCTTGAGAACGCGGAATCAATCCTCTAAACGCCAAACTTAAAGCGCTATGCCAATCAGAAGATAATTGGCTGAACTTATTAAGAGCCAAGGGCTGAACCTCAAGCGACAAATCTTCGGAAAGTATCTTAATTGTTTCTTTGGTGAGCCCGGAACTTGCTAAAATTACCTTATTGATTCTCCCCTCCCAATGGGTTTCATAAAAATTCAATACTTTTTGGGTCTCTTTAATGATTAAGTCCTTAAAATCCGAAAAAGAGATTTGCCCCTGTTCTTTTCCATTCAACTTCCATGGATAAAAATGCGTAAAATAAAGATTTCCGTTTTTTATTATATTAAAATTTAAACCTTCGCTGCAAACTTGGAGCAGAAGATATTGATTTTTAATATCAATATCGGTTCCAAAATTAGCCGCCAATCTTACCAATGATAAAGCGGGGAACTCAATCGCCACCGCTCCAAAATTCGCTTCTTCTAAAGAGCTGATAAATTCCTCAATAATTGATTTTGGCGCTAAAGCTCCTAAAATTTCCATTTGATTTCCATCAGTTTTATTTTCGCCAACCAGCTGCCAGTCATTGTAGGTTTCGACAAAATCAATCGGTGAAATCATCTGAAGATTCAAATTGGCGGCCTCTTCAAGGTTGACTGACGCGGCAATTGGCAAATTGAACACTTTGGCATAAACATTAATATTGGGAATGTTTACAATCACGTAAATTTTCTTCTTTTTTCTGTTGGTAATCTGGGAATGAAGATTTGAAAGCGACTCTATAAATTTACGCTTATCTTTTATTTTTCCGTCTTCCATAACGCCTGTTGGCAATTTTAAAGAGACGGAAATTAAATTATCTCCTTTTATTTTAATAAATCGCAAGTCAGAATTGCTAATCTCAAGACCCGCGAGAACCGGTTGGGGATTTATTATGTTAACTATTTTTTTAAAATTAATAAACATAAATTTAGAAATTAGAAATTAGAAATTAGAAATTAGAAATTAGAAATTTCATATCTCTATCTCTTTCACTGATTCTATCTTAACTTCTCCGGTTATACTATTGACGTTAAGAATCGCCTGAATTTTACGCTGTTTTTTTTGGACTATTCCTAAAGAGATAATTTCGTGTTTTCCGCTGTTTTGTGTATCGCAAAAAGTAGAAACAGTCTTAAAATCTTTACAAACCGTAATTTGAGAAGATTGATTTCCTATGTTTATAGAATAAGAATCGGAAAAATCTTTGTCGCGGATTATTTTAAGCGTAGCGTCTTTAACCCCGGTTTGAGCCGCCGCTAATGCCTGAGCGGATAATTTAACGCCGAAATTACTCTGAGTCAAAAAATAGGAAACCAAAAGCCCGGCAATCCCGATTTCCACTATAATTCCTCCTATTAAAAGCATTGCCGGCAAAGCCACGATGCCACTGCGAGAATTTAGAATATAGGATTTAGAATTTAGGGACCTTATTAAACCATTAACCATTTTAGAAACTTCAACAACGGCTGATATTAAATCTTGATAATCATTTTCCGATAAAAAACCAAGCTTTTTAGAAACTTCAATTTGGCTTTCTAATTCAGAAGTTGAAGCATAAGCAACGTTGTAAAATTGTAATTTTTCTTTTTTATGAGTTCTTTTAAAACCTTCCGCAAGATTAGAGCTAATAGAAATAACCGCTCGCCTCATCTGATTAACAATGCCATAAAGCTCCGAACGAGGAAATTTATCGGTTATTTTATAAACCATAGCCGCTAAATCAGCGGATTTCTGCCAAACATTTAAATCTTTAAATGATTTTAATTCTCTATTTTCCATTATCTATTATCTATTATTAAACCCTAAATTCTATATTCTAAATTCTAAATCCTAGTTTCTACGGGCTCCAATTAATTATTATATCATCAACTCGAGGATTATTTAGAGTAACAGGATTTTGATATAGAGATACTCTATAACGAATATAACGTTTATTATCGTATACACCAGACCAAATCGAATATGATTTATTTGGATACATAGTAGTAGTCCAACCAAGAGGAGAAGAATCGTGATAAGCAGTATAAGACCAAGGACCAGCAGGACTATCTGACACAGCCATATAAATTTCTACAGCTCCATCACCTAAATCGCCTCGAAACATAATAGAATTAAAAGCCGCTCCGCTTGTTCTTGTATCAAAAATGCTGGATTTTAATATGCCGACAAAAGTGGTGTTGCTTATTGAACCAGGGATAGTAGTAAAATCAATAGAAGTTGAGTCGGAAAATCTATTATCAGGGAAAATAACAACCTCATTTGGAAAAGCCCCTCCAGACCAATCGGTTTGATGAAAAACTGAATTGCTATGATACCGAGTTAAATATTGAACTATGCTGATTGAATGATTACCTGCCCAATTCACAAAAGCGGTAATTTTTTGAGTTGAAAGGTCTTTTTCAATTCCGATCCCACCTGAACAAGTGCTACTTGCGGTCTCAGTAATATCGCCTCTACCGCACATATCACGATTAACATCTTCAACGGAAAAATAACGGGTGTAATTTTTTCCTTTAACCTTTAAAATCTCATTTCCTTGGATAAGCGTTCGAGTAGTGGAACTCGCGTAATACTGAAAGCTAGCACCCTTTGGAGAAAGACCATAAAGTTCTCCCCAGTCTGATTCGGAAATCGCCTGCACATTGTCAATCAATTCTTGCGCCAAAAAAGCGGCTATTTGATTATTCTTGGATTCCATGTTGTTTCTAACGATTAAAACAACGGCGGTTGAAGAAGCGATAATTAAAAGAGCGCCGATTAAAAAGGCTATCATAATCTCAATTAAAGATTGGCCTCTTGAATTAATACTGTATCTGTCCATTGGTATTTATAATAATCGTGCTGGAAACCGAAGTGTCGCTTACTAAAGAAATATTAATATAAGTCAAAGTGGACGCGCCTGTCATAGGTGAAAAAATCACGTTTTTGGGAACTCCGGCAACCGGGTCATTAAATTGAATTTCCGGGTCTAAATTATTTTTTGAAACAACATTGCTCGGATTATAACTTGCGCCTGAAAATAATTCGTAAAAATCATTAGCAACTCCGGTCGGATTCTCAAAATGGACTCCCCATCTGACGCCGGATTCCTGGCTGATAGAACGGTCCTGCGCGTTTCTTAGAACCGCCACAATGCTTTGTTTTGTTAAATTTAACGCTTGACGCTGACGATAATCCAAAAGTTTTAAAAACCCCATAGAAAAAAGAAGCGCCGTAATGGAAACGACGATAATAAGCTCTATGAGGGTAAACCCCATGCGAGAATTTAGAATATAGGATTTAGGATTTAGGGATTTCATTGAGATAAAAGAATTTAGAATTGTCCCACCAACTGATAAATCGGCACGATGATAGAAAGAGCGATTAAGCCGATTATAAATCCAATAACCAAAAGCAGAACCGGCTCCAAAAATGAAACCATTGATTTAATCGACGAGTCAATCTCCGATTCGTAAAAATGGGCTAAAACGGATAAAATATTTTCAATGTGGCCGGTTTTTTCGGAAATAGCTATTAAGTTAGAGACCGTCCGAGGGAAAAACGGCTCCCGCTTAAAGGCCTCTCCAATTGTCATTCCTTTAATAATCCCTTCATTAGAAATTCTTAAAAGAGAATTTTTTAATTCCTCAAAGCCAACCGCTTGAGCGGTAATCTCCAAGGAATCGGTTATCTGCAAACCGGCTTTCAAAAGCGACGCAAGAGTGGTGGCGAAACGCTGAATAGCTATTCGTTTTATGACTTTTTTAACTACCGGCGTCTTAGAAAACATCTTTTGAATGAATTTTTTGCCGATTAATGTTTTAGTGATAAAAAACCAGCATCCAATTATCGAGAACACTAACACGCCCAAAATAATCCAAACAAATTTACCGAAAAATAAACCGACCGCAAAAACAATTTTTGAAAAAGTAGGCGGATCAAAACCGCTAGACATAAAAATATTTGCAATTTTCGGTAAAGCGAAACTCACCAATAAAACGAGAATCATAGTTGAAACAACTAAAAGAATAACTGGATAAGTTAAAGCGGCCTTAATCCGATTACGAAGTTCCTGCTCTTTTTGAAGCGAATCGCTTAAGTCCTCGAAAATTTGCTCCAAATTTCCGGATGCCTCGCCGGATTTGATTAAATTTACGAAAACCGACGAGAAAAATTTCGGGTATTTGGCAAAGGTCGTGTAAAACGGCTGGCCTTTTTCCAAAGAATTGCGAATTTCAATTAATAACGCTTTAACCGCCGGCTTGTCAAAATCCGCGATTAAAATATCAATTGCTTTGAAAAGGTCTGTACCGACCCGAAGCATTAACGCCAAATACTTAGTCAAAAAAACTTTGTCAGCCACTGTAATTGTCTGGCCGAAAATACTCCGTTTAACGGTCTGCTCAAAACCCTTAATCTGCTTTAAAGAAACCGGCTTTAGGCCCTGATTGGCTAAAAATTCCAAAACCTCAGCCGGTCCTTGAGCGTCAACATCGTTCTCGACTATTTTACCGTTTGACTGCGATGCGATGTAATGGAAACGCATATTAGAATTTAGGATTTAGGATTTAGGATTTAGGATTTAGAGGTATATTTTCATATTCTTACCCCTATATTCTAAATTCTATATCCTATATTCTATTTTTTTTACTCTCTTATAACCCGCAACACTTCTTCTATCGTCGTTAATCCTCTTTCGACTTTTTTTAAACCGTCTTCAAACATTGTTATCATACCTTCTTTTCTAGCGGCTTCTTTTAAAACATCTAAAGAAAAATTCGAATCAATAATGACTTTTCTGATTGTTTCGCTTACATTCAAAACCTCAAAAATTCCCAACCGCCCACGATAGCCGGTTCCTCCGCAAGCCGGACATCCGCGACCGCGATAAAATGTCTTTGGAATGCCGGTTTTCGCTTCTAATTTCAACTCTTTAAATTGCTTTTCTAATGATTTTATCATTTCCAAATCAGGCGAGAATGATTCAATGCAATCCAAACAAACCTTTCTCACTAACCGCTGAGCTAAAATCATATTAAGAACTGCGGCGACTAAAAACGAAGCGATATTCATGTCTATAAGCCGCGGAATAGCGGTAACCGCGTCATTGGTGTGCAAACTGGAAAGCAATAAATGACCGGTAAGCGCCGAATGAACCGCGATTTCCGCTGTTTCCTCATCGCGAATTTCTCCCACCATAATTACATTCGGGTCCTGCCGAAGAATCGCTTTAAGCCCGTTCGCGAAAGTAATTCCCGCCAATGGATTTATTTGGGTCTGATTAACATATTTTATATCAAATTCAATAGGATCTTCAATGGTAACAATGTTAACTTCCGGCTTATTAAGAATATTTAAAATTGAATAAAGGGTGGTGCTTTTACCAGAACCGGTTGGTCCGCAAATCAGAATCATTCCGTAACTTTTTTTAACGTTCTCTCCGACAATTTTTACCATGTCTTCAAACATTCCCAATTCTTCAAAAGACAACGGCCTTTGAGTTGACGATAAAAGCCGCATTTCAATTTTCTCGCCGTAAAAAATCGGCATCACCGCCACCCGGATATCAATCAAATCAGTTCCTATTTTGTAGCGGAATCTGCCGTCTTGGGGCTTCATATGTTCGTCAATTTTCAAGCCCGCCAAAAGCTTAATTCGGGCGACAATTGCCGGATGAATTTCTTTTGGAATCCTGATAATTTCATGAAGCACGCCGTCTATTCTAAATCTGATTAAAATAGCGTCTTCCAAAATTTCAATATGAATATCGGAAACGCGAAGCGAAATGGCGTAAGAAAGTAAATTATCAACAATGGCGACAATAGGCACTTGAGCAGCGGCCTCTTCAACATTTTTTACGCGCGCCTTAAGAGAAGCGGCAATATTTTCTTCAACGATTTTCTTGAAATTCTCGACTAATTGCTGACCGTAAAGCGCGAATCCCCTGTCTAAGTCCTCTTGAGTGGCTAAATACGGTTTAATTTTCACGTTAAGGCGTTTTTCTAAAAATTCAATCGTTTCTAAATCGCTCGGGTCTTCCATTGCCGCGGATATGACACCATCCGAATGTTTGGAAAATAAAATGAGTCGTTTTCTTCTGGCCGTTTCTTCATCCAATAATTTTAAAACGCTCTCATCTATTGAACGGGTTGCTAAATCGGTTCTCTCCACGCCTAAATAATCGGCTAAAATAGTATAGAAATAACTATAACTGATTACGCCGCGGGAAATCAGAATATCGCCGATATTTTGTTTCATCCGTTTGGCTTCTTCAGTTAAATCGTCAAAAAATTCTGGCGCGATCAAATCCTGCTTTATTAAAATTTCTTTAAGTTTTTGAGGAGGAATAGTAAACATGAATAAGCAATTTTCAATTTTCAATGCTAAAAATTATAATTTTAACAAACTCCACAACGACAAAGTTTGTAACCATTTCCCTATTATTATAACAAATATAGCCGTTGGTATCCATAACCAATACAAAGAGATGCGGGAAGACGAGAAACGAGAAATAAGAAGCGAGAAAATATGAATTAACGAATAAAGCAAAACAACAAAAACCAAATAAAATAACCAACCAGGATAACCCACTAAAAATATCGCCAAAGCCCCAAGCCAAAATTCTTCGGGTTCAAAAAATCGCTCTTCGTATTTTTTATTGAGTACTTTGGCAACGATTAAAAAAACAATGGCCGCAACCAAAGATATTAAATACGAAACAAAAAATCTCATAAAAACATAAAAAGCGAAATAATTAATATTTTGATAAGGCGGTAGTAAAAATTTTGACGGTCCATTTTGCGACCAAATTTGATATTGCTGATATGACTGATAAAAAAGCATTCCGAAAATAATAAGAATTGAAATAATAAAAATATATCTAAGATTAAAGTTTTTAATACCAAATAATCCGCCAAAACGGCGGATTATTTGTAAACCTAATACCAAAATTAAGATAGCCAGTGAAATTTCAAATAGCATATCAAATAACTATCTGTTAAAACTTATAAGTCCAATCCTGGGTCAGTGCCGATTTCATAAGAGGCGTTGTTACCGCCATCTTTACCGTCAAGATCAAGATCCGTCATATACTTAGTGCTTTCAAATGTGGTACCTAATTCATATGTCAAATTGGTCTGATCGCAGGCATATGAATAAAACAAAGTTGCGCTATTGACAGTTGGATCAGCTGGTAATACTGACAATGGAGAACCGCCGGAAATACCTGTAAACGCAACAGGCAACCAACCAGTAGCATCTACTGTTCGATCTGCGTCATAAGTATTAATTCTTGGCGCAGTATATCTTCCGCCGCAGTTTGCTGCCGGTGTTCCCGTATTAGTTATTGTATAACAATCGGTTGGACAGTCAGCCCCTACGGCAAGACCCAAGACAGGGCTTGAAACCGAAGTCAAATATAACCCCAACGCGCTGTTTAAAGTCGCCATGTCCGATACCCTCTGTGAATCCCTTGCCTGCTTCAAAAGCTCGGCTGGGTTCAGCACTAAAACCGTAGTCGCCGCTAAAATCGCCAAAATACCGATAACAATTAACAACTCAAGTAATGTAAAACCTTTTTTCATAAAATTATTGTTTAATTTCAATTCATTTCTCGACCTTTGTTTAATTTTTATTACTTTAATTATATCAATCCTGTCCTCAACAACAATAACGAAATTGTGGATAACTAATTTATTCAGCGGAAAGAAAACTCTTCACCTTTTCAATTAAATCGTCAATTGATGTTTTGGCTTTAATAAGATAACCAGCCGCTCCGAGTCGTTCTCCTTTGGAAATATCTTCCGGCTGTCCGAGGTTTGAAATAATGACTATCGGCACGTCTTGAATTTGTAATTGTGGATCGGAACGAATTTCTTCCATTATTTCAAAACCGGATTTTTTCGGAAGCATTATGTCCAATAAAATTAAGTCCGGTTTTGTGGTAGATAAAACTTTGACCGCTTCTTCGCCGTCCTTAGAATGGATTATCTCAATCCCCTCTTTTTGAAAACGATTTTTCAATAAAGACGACAAAAAAATGTCGTCTTCAATAAGAAGTATTTTTTTGGGATTCATTAATACAAGTATAACTTAAAAAATAAAAAAGTTCAAATCTTTTTAGTTGCCCCAGACCGAAACTTAAGGTTCCTCGGCCAACACCTTTTCCGTTTTCCGCCAATCGGCGGAACGGATATCGACAAAATTTTTAATTTAATTGATCTACGCACAGCTTCCGCTACGCGTGCCTTGTTACGACTTCACCCGTGTTACCGAGCTTAGGCTGATTCCGACCGAAGTCGAAGCTTCACCTACTCCCGGCTCCCTTGGTGTGACGGGCGGTGAGTACAGGACTCGAGAACGTATTCACCGTGGCATAGCTGATCCACGATTACTAGCGATTCCGGCTTCATGAGGGCAAGTTGCAGCCCTCAATCCGAATTGGGGTCGGTTTTGATGGGATTGGCTCCGGCTTACGCCTTCGCAACCCATTGTACCGACCATTGTAGCATGAGTGTAGCCCAGGGCATCAAAGGGCCACGCTGATCTGGCGTCATCCCCACCTTCCTCCCCCTCTGAAAACAGGAATTTAGAATGTAGAATTTAGAATATAGGGTGTAATAAAATTCCCTAAATACTAAATCCTAAATTCTATATTCTGGCCTTTAGAGGGGGCGGTCTCGTCTGACACATATAACAGACGACAAGGGTTGCGCTCGTTACCCCACTTAAGGGAACAATTCAAATCACGAGCTGACGACGACCGTGCAGCACCTGTCCTAATGTCCTTGAGAGAGGTCCGCCGTTTCTGGCGGATTTCATTAGAATTTCAAGCCCTGGTAAGGTTCCTCGTTTATCGTCGAATTAAACCTCATGCTCCACCGCTTGTGCGAGTCCCCGTCTATTCCTTTGAGTTTTAAACTTGCGTTCGTACTTCCCAGGCGGTTCACTTAACGCGTTAGCTTCGCCACTCCGAGGGTCGATACTCGAAACAGCTAGTGAACATAATTTAGGGCGTGGACTACAAGGGTATCTACAATTTTGTTGCTACAAAATTGTAATTTCTAATTTTCAATTTCTAATTTCTAATGAAATTACAATTCTGCGGGTAAAACATTTCTGCTTACCTCTCTATGTCGCCATAGAGTTCGGACTATATCTTACGCTCGCTTCGCTCGCTACGCGATTCGAAAATACGAATCCATCCGAATGATCCAAATGGACCACTCGGACGAATTCAAAAAATGAACCGTGTAAAAGAACAAAGTAAACGCCTTGGCGTATAGTCTCTGAGGGGATTAAAAATTAAAGGGAATAAACAGGTTCTGCGTCTCTTTCTAAAAGAATTGTTGCTTCTTCTCCGTGAAAAACTAACGGTGTTTTACACGGAACCAACTTCTTAAAGAAGAAGAATGTTCTTTTTACGCGTTGCCCGGGGCAAAAAAACATATCGTGCCCAACTAGAGGCAACACCCCAAAATACTTTACATTACATTCTGATATGCGCCCTTTCCATCCGCACACATTGCAAATGATTTCATCGTTTAATTCCGCATGAATATGCGTATATCCAGTAATGCCGTGATCATGTTTAATAAACATGTCTGCCTCCTTTTTTTTATTTTAATCTTCCCTGCTGGTTGTCCGCACTAAAACATTTTTACCAAATAATAATTACTTGAGTCGGTTTTTTATCTCATCAACTCTAATCGCGATGTCTTCTATCAACTCTCTTTTTGTTCGGTTCATAATATCCGAACGGATATTAACCAAACTAATAATCTCATCCAACCTTTTCTTTATAATCTCAACTTGAGAATTCCTTTTCATATTATTAACCTCCTTTTTTTTATTTTTTGGTAGTTTTAGATACACCGGATTTTCCAGCATATAGCTTCGCCTTCGCCTTGCGGCTATGGCGGATGCTCGATTTTGTAATTCCTCGTTAAACTCGGAAACAAAATCGGCACAAGTTATCTCCGACGCTTCGGTCGGAGGGACTATTATTTCCCAGTACCCTACTGGGGCTTTGCTCTTGTGTTTGAACTATCTCTGAAGAGTAAAAAATTCTTTCGCAGTGAGTATTGTCGGAGAGTGTCTAAAAATTCGCGAGCGAGTAGAAAATTTATCGGGTACCCGCGTAGCAGGGTGATAAATTTTCGTTATGAGCGAGCTGAATTTTGACACTCGGAGACCTACGAACGAGAAAGAATTTTTTACTATACTTATACTATGTAGTACAAACACAAGAGCAAAGCATCTAATCCTTTTTGCTCCCCACGCTTTCGCGACTCAGAGTCAGGAACGTCCCAGCAAAATGCCTTCGCCTTTGGTGTTCCAGCCGATATCAACGGATTTCACCCCTACACCGGCTGTTCCATTTGCCTCTAACGTCCTCTAGTTCGGCAGTATCTAATACGGTTCCAAAGTTAAGCCCTGGAATTTAACATTAGACTTGCCAATCCTCCTGCTCGCGCTTTACGCCCAATAAATCCGGATAACGCTTGAGGTCTCTGTATTACCGCTGCT
>ERZ1292625.1432-Hain-H41-01um-R1-1432-length-28428-cov-69_pt1 | contig 28428 bp, 38 predicted proteins | sample MGYA00564400_ERZ1292625 | MGnify/ENA primary metagenome ERZ1292625 (study PRJEB36523, sample SAMEA6512639) | groundwater metagenome | collected 2019-01-08 | study: AquaDiva: Metagenomics assemblies of 32 groundwater samples | reverse complement strand
GCGAAGAAGTTCTTTAATCCAATATAACACATCACATTTTTTGCCGCATTGTGAGCATTCGTATTTCATTTATAAACTATCTTATTGCCGAGTTTTTTGTCGGGAATTATTTTGCCTATTATTTTAACTTTATTCATATCCCTTTTTATTGGTATAGCAAACCCAGTTTTTAAACCCTCCGGCGTTTTCGTATATCCACAAACCCATTTTTAGATTATCCTGCCAGTTATTTTTATAATTCAAACCAAGTTCGGCGGCTTTTTTATTCCAAGTCAATTCATTTATTTGGAACAACCCAAAATCCTTTGTTCTTGAAATAGCGTTTTGGTTAAATCCCGATTCGCATTCAATCACATCATAAAATAATCGGTATCTTTTCCAATCCCAATCAAGTAAATCTCTTAAATACGCTTTTTGTTTTTGAACTTCACTTAATTCTACAAGTCCGTATTGCGGGTTTCGGTATGGTATTTCAGCTTCAATAAAATTCGGAATAAAGATTGCGCCTACTGCCAGACCTAAAACGGCTTTTAGGATTTTTATTTTCATTTGTAGGCAATCTATCCTTTCGGAATTCAAAATCATCGGCTTACAGATATTACTATCTTGCGAGATTCCGTTTTTGATTGCCTTACGAAATATTGTATTTCGGTTTCTATGTTATACCCGACCGGGTCTACCGAGAGAGAGCTGACGCTCTTACAATACCTCGTAAGAAAATCAAATGTATGGGGGCGGGGATTTGACGAGATAATTATTACTCGTAAGTTACCCCGCATTTTACCTAACCTCACTTCGGATTTCACGAAGCATAGGCGTTTCTATTCCGCCACCCCATTTTGTAATGAATTTGATTGCCTATTTCTTCACAAGTGTTTTATATTGCGTTCCATATAGATGGTGATAAATCACCTCCGCAATACCTCCATATTCAGTATTTCTCTGAAAATGTTTTTAGGACTTTCACCTGCGTTATAGTCCCCGATAAGTTATCAATTTACCGAGCAAGCAGATTATATCTGCGTCAACTTGTAAAGAAACAGAAAATCAAATCTTATTTATTTTTTAATTTTCCGCCTTCAACCGATAGTTTTACTTCAATCCCTTCTAAAATCGTTTTGTCTTCCCAACCTCTTTCGTGTCCCTCTGTAATATAAATTTGTAATTCTTCTATGAAATCGTGAAGGGTTTTATCTGGGAAAAACGGAGTGGATACTCTTGTATTATGCTTTCCGCAATCTCCGCTTGTTAATTTTTCGCAATCTTTACAATAATTCATATTTAATTTAATAATCTGTCCAGTTCGTCCTGTTTCACAAAATCCTGTTTCACGAAATCATGATAGAACCAGACGGAAAAAAAACTTTCTTTGAAAACTTTGAGCTACGGACATTTATAAATAATTAATTTGTTCCTGTTTCAAAATTTCCAAATTCAAATCTTTATTCGCTTATAACTGGGGGCTATTTATACGACTATTAAATTCTTATCATTACATCTCCCGACTTTTCGTGATGAGAATGGCGGCGAAGTTGTTTTACCGTTTCTTCTAATTCTTCAATTCTCTCTTCAAGAGTAAAATCATTTTTATCGTCTTTTTCACCGATAATTTCAGAGAATGGATACCGCTTACAAAGTTCTACGGTAAGTTCTCCATATTTATCCCAGTCAATTTCTCCGTCTTTCTGATTTGATTTTATTTCTAACTTTGATATTTGGTCTAATAATTCTATGGTTGTTTTATTTTCCATAAGTTTTCTTGTTCTCTAATGGTTTTATCAAGACTCTTTATTTTCAACCCTTTTAATCCAATTACAGTTAGCACAGAGAAGTTGATACTTATTAAGAAAAATATCCTTATCTTGTATTAACTGATTGTATAAAAAATGAAGATAACCGCTAAAACGAAATTTTTTAATTTCTTTGCGACCTCCTCCATTTATGTGGTCAAATTGAAGAACTCTAATATCTGAATTTCCACAATGATTACATTTACCCCCCAATATTTTAATAATAAATTCTTTTCTTTCTTTATATCTTTTATTCCTTTTTTCTTTTATTACTAACCTATTTTTTAGGCAATATACTTGTTTCTCTTTCAGTCTTTGAGTCCTGTGCTTCTTATAACTTTTTCTATTCCACTCTCGTGTTTTTATATGATTTATTTCCATATCATATATAATATAGAAAAATTACCAAGAAGTCAATGGGTCTTGTTCTCCATATTTATTTTTAAACCCCCAGATTTTAAAGAACTATTTTTTTATTTATTTTTACGACCTTGACTTTTTTAAAATTTCTTTAATTTCATCTATTGTAATAATTTCTACTGATTTTCCGTCAAGATTTACGAAACGATGAGAAAAAGAATCAATCTTATTTTCAATATCTTTTTTTGCGATAGAGATTTCGTTTCTGATAAAATCAATAAGTTTTTTCTGTTTACTTCCTGAATGTAAATCAAAATCTATTTCTTTTAATAAGTTATGAAATCCATTCAATCCACTTAATTTATCAAGATTGAAAGTATTGTTTTCAAAATCAATACCATTTTCTTTAAAATTTTTTAATTCATCGTTCATATATTTATTTCAATTTTACATTTTTTAATATAATGTTTTGCGAGGCATTTTTTTACTTCTTTATTAGCTTTTATTACTTCTTTTTTAGTGGGATAAATTCCGCAAACCATAAATCTGTCTTTGCCTTCTCCGCAGTCGCAAAGAAGTGAATACCAATTTTCTTCTTTAATAACTTGTTTTTTTCTCATTTTTTTTAAAACTTTTACCTTCTTTTGAGGGTTTTTGTTGTTTTAGTTTGATCAATAATCTGACCGCCATCTCTATTGCACCCTCGCCTGCACCTTTGTTATTACCTATATCTTGTTCAAAATTTTCAATCAAAAATTGAGCCAACAAATCTATTTGTTTTTCAAGCGGAATGTTTTTGGGTTCTAATTGTTTGAGTATTGTTTTCATAATCTAAAATAGGGATAGAAAAATAATGAAGTGGAAATCTATTTTTGGTTTTTTTGTTATCCCCTATAAACTTAATTTTTTGGAAAGAGCTAAATATCCCTTATTTCGGAAAAGATATTTGAAAAACGTTTCTATCCCTGTTTCAGATTACAAATTATTTCTTTGCCTCCGCCCAATCTTCTCATTGTAGGAAAAGACCAGTTAATTATATCTAAAAACGGAGGACTTATTTATTTTTAGAAAAGATAAACTGGCTTTGGAATAAATTATAATATCCCAGTTTCTTTTCTATTTTTAAGTATAGCATATTAAAATTTTATAAATCGGGGATATCCGATAAGATAACAAATTGTAATGTTTGGCAAGGTTTTTCGTTAAATATAGTAAGGGATAATAACCCTTAAAAACATAAATTAGCTATTTTGTGCCTCTGCTCCTGTTTAAGGATATACAGCAGGGGCTTTTTATACCTAATCTTGCCTCCTAAACGCCCTAATTTGCCCCATTCTCGCTTCTAACGCTATTATATTCGTTTTCGCCTATTTTCTCTGAAATCGGGCAATTTTCGCTATCAAAATTTATATCGGTTTTAACCTTTCCACATACTTCGCATTCCCAGTAATAAGGTTGTTCTTCTTTATTTGTTTGTTTAAAAATATATTCGTGTCTCATTGGAAAAAAATCTGGTTTTTCTCTCGGAAAAGCCAGCAAAAAGACGGAAGTTAAGCATAGACACTCCTTTTAGGTTTTATTCAGCCGCTCTGCCTCAATCCGGGCGTTCTCGTTGCTCGCACAATTCTTTACGAACTCGTCCGTGCCAAAAATCTTTCTGTCTTGGAAGCAAAAAAAGTATTCATTCCAAAACACTACATATTTACAGCGATACACACTTTCTCCCACTGTGAAGTAAACAATCCATTCCATAATAATTCACCTCCTCAAATGGACATTTCGTCCAGACACCGGCCGTAAAACACAAACTCGTCTTTTTCCGCCACTAAGTCAATCATTACGTTTTTACAAAAGGGTTTTATCAGGATAAAGTTTAAATATATTTCTTCCATCACTTTATCCCTGTCGCATTTAACCCAGTCAACGGCTTTGATTGACCCTACCTTTATTGGTTCTGTTGCGGGTCTTGAACCTATCCCAAAAAAAAAGATAAAAGCCCATAACATACCAAGCGACAACATTAAGCATTTAAGAAATTTGAGCATTTTTCCCTCCTTTCTTCGCTACAAATTGTCGGCAGTTCTTCGTTCAAGCCGATTAAGCGACTACACTTCTTTTCGCAATCACAACAGATTACACGAGTTTTCAAAACCTTTCCTTGCCGCACAAGCGACATTTCTATCCAGCGCATTTTATTTTCCTCCTTATTTATTTTTTAAAGTTCTATTAAGAGGATTAATCCCCTTATCGCCGAAGGAAAAGTAAAGGACATTTTTAAAATATGAATAGGTATCTCTTTCTTTTCTTCGGCAAAAAGAGGACTAAAAAGTCCTCTATCCAAAAAACGCTCCACCCATTTTCTTTCTTTGAAAACTTATCAGAATTTTTCTCAAAAGAGCGACAACGGATATTGAAGCTGAAACTACTCCAAACATAGCCGAAACCACAATAATAATTCTGTCTGTTAATGAAGTAAGGTCTTCACCTATTAAAGTTTCAACTCCAAAATATCTCGCCAATAAAAGAATTATCGGAATAATTGACAATGAAAAACCTTTAATCGTTGAAGAAACTTTTTGAGGGTTTTCAGAACTGATAATCAACCATCGCCAAAATTTATTTTCTTTATTTAATTGTTCGTTCATTTTATTATTTTATTTTACGGCCTTTATGCTTTATAATTTTTATATTTTCCCGATGAATAACAAACCCAATCTTTTAAATGTCCTTTTTTAAATTGTGAAATCATTACACGCACGCATTTTTCGGGATTATTTATTGCTTCATCTATTGAAGCAATAGGTTTTCCTTCTCCAATATACCAAAAAGAATTTGCTTGAATTATACCATAATCCCCTGAACCATTTTTGTTTATATGTTTGGCTTTTATATTAAATCCCGATTCACAGTTAATTATTTGGCAAATTAAATTCTTCTCTTGTTCCGACAATTTCTCTTCTTTACAAATCAATCTTACCGACTTTTTAGCACTCTCAACATTATCCCATTCAAAAGGCAAATACTCTGGACTTTCCATATCAGAAATCGGCTCAACTGGTTTATAAATTTGTTTATTGATTTCAAGACAATTTTCAATCGGCCTCACTTCCGGCAAATCGTCATTTATGGTTTCAATCATTTTTTTCTCTTGTTTATCCTTAATCAATCCAATCCACTGGAATAAGATATTTAACCATTTTTGAATTATGGAAAGTTTTATTTGAGCAGAAGTAAGATAATAAACTTTTGCTATTGAAAAATCATATAAAGGGACAAGGTCTTTTAGATAGCCGTCATAAGAATCAAAAATGACATATCTTTCTGGCGACGCGGAAGCAAGTTGTGTCCAGTGATTATCCTGCGAATTTTCGGGTTTGTAATACTTTTGTCCGTCAAAATGCCAAGCAGATACAGAAAGACAAACAACTCCTTTTTGTAAACCCTCTTGGGCAAGTAATCGTTTTTCATTTGGTTGTCCGTTTTTCCACAACCATTCGTGAGAAAGTTCCCACTCATTATACCATTTTTGCCCTTCTTTTAAAAGTTGAATAATTATATCCTGCGGGACATTATAATAATCTTCAACGCTTTTAATATCATCTGAAAAAGGCAGTTTGTCTTCCCGCAAACAACCAGCCGTCTTTCTTATACATTCAGCGATAGCATGTGGGTCTGCGCCACGATAAGGGTCAACTTTCCCCACGATAGCCAAATATCTATCGGAATAGTTAACATCGTATCCTTTAAATTTTAAAAGAGTTTCAAGGGCGTTAAGAGTTGCGTATACCGAACACGCCATTGTTTCTATTCCTCTTTTGTTTTGTGGTTCTTTTTCGGGTAAATAAGGTATCCAATCTCCCGAAGAATTAATGACTTCGCCTTTGATTTTTGAACTTCCAAGTATATATTCAGCCCCTTCTTCTTTTGTTTCTATTTTGGGTATTATCAACCCATAATTAGTTTTCATTTTTTAGATTGAGTTCTTATTTGAATAATAAACGCTCTTAATTCTTTCGTGGCTTCGGTGTTGGATTTCGTGGCTTCAACTTGGCTCATCATAACATCTTTTAATCTAAGAATTATATTACTTAATTCTTTGACATTATCGGAGATTTCAACTGTCTTAACTTCCGCCAATCTTTGATATGCCTGAAAAATCATTGCCGCTAAAATCAACCCTCCGACAGCGGTTATAATTGAGGCGATAAATTTTGGTTCAAGTTTTTTTAAGAGTTCAAACATATTTTCCGTTTGTTGTCTTTCATTTAATTATTATCGGCTTATTCCCACGCCTTTTATTTGTCTTAGCGGAGTAGTTACTCCACCCGGACAATCCACTCCAACCGTGCACATTGTTTGTCCACTTCCCACCGATTCCCACCGACAATTTATTCCATAAATTTCTATAAATCCTTTTAGTATTTCTTCGTTTGTTTCGGTCATATTTATTGATAATAAATTGTTGCTGTAAATTCTGTAGATGAAGCTGCGGAGGTGGAAAAAATATCTAAAATATTATTTATTCCTGGAGTTGATGAAGCGTTTGGAATTAATATGGTTGGAGTAGTCCCAGATACTTTTTGTCCAGAAGAAAATAGATTGAATTGATTACCTATTGTTTGACCAATTCCATAATTATATAAATCAGTTCGTTCTTGAGCAGATAAAACTTTATTCCAAAAACCCAATTCATCCACTTTGTCATTGAAAAATCGTTTAGAACCATCTGCTCCATTAGTTGGTTGGTCAGCTCCTATTGTAAAATGTCCCGTTGGTGTGCCTGGATTTGTTGTAGAAGTTGCCGCCGTCACGACATTATCAATATATCCATACCAAATATCACCCTCTCTATGCATCCCAACAAAATGCCAACCAGTTCCGATGTTGGTTCCAAACTCCATCCAAGCCACATTCCCACAAAGTCCAATAAGTTTGTTTCCTAAATCTTCAAAATTTGTGGCTCCTACTCCAAGACTGTAACCATTACTTGTTCCAGAAGTATCCAATCCATTATGCATGAAAGCTCCTTTTTCGGATGTTGTGGGAAGATACACCCACATAAACATTGAAATACTACTCGTCGCCGCACTTAAAACATTTGCTCGTTGAAGAGAACTTGACGAATTGGCAAAATCTGCGGCATTATAATATTTTCCAGCAGGAAATGTTACTGTATTAGTATTTGTTAAGTGATTTGTTGAAGTAGCATCGTTGACATCCTCTAATTTATAATAACTAACTAATCCTGTGCCTAATGAATTATTACTATTAACAATAAAATCTCTTGTGCTTGTTCCTGAAAATCTCTCAACTGAATAAGACATATTTAGAGTTAGAGTATCAGATGGTAATTTATTTATTGCGATTATTTTACTAATAGTTGAAGTAGTATCAAATAAAAATACATCTTTGTGAATTGTTGAGGCTAAATTTGTAATGCTAAAGGGGATAGAAGAAGTTACAGCGCCACTAGAACCAGTTGAAGCCGCTGTAATTCTGCCTTGCTGGTCAACTGTTAAATTGGTGTTTGTGTAAGAACCTACTGTAACCGCTGTATCCGCAAGATAACCTGCTGCAATATCTGTTCCCTGCCAAATTCCCGAACCGATAGTCCCAACTGTGGTGATGGAACTTGAACCAGTATTAGCAAGTAAAGCCATTGAGCCGAGTTCTAATGATGTCCGACCTGTTGCGGCAACTAATCCCGTAGAACCGCCGTCCCATTTCAATCGGTCTGTGTAAGCGGTGTTCCAATTAGAAGCCGAAGAAATATAACTGTCGCCTATTGCTGTGCCATTCCATACGCCTGAAATTATAGTTCCGAGAGTTGATGAAGTATTTACTTTTAAATCTCCTAAAATTTCCAAAAGAAAAGAAGGAGTAGTTGTTCCTATGCCGATATTTGAACCTGACTGAAAAATGTTTGAATTAGTAATCGCCGATGAAGAAGTAGCGAAAGGAATATAACCTGCGGTGAAAGGAGTTGAGGTAGAAACGCCACCACCTGCTCCGCCACAAGTTGAAGTCGCAAGCGTTCCGTCTGTCCCTATTGTTAAACAAGGATTACCAGAACTGCCCAAACTAACAAAAGCAATCGTTCCCGAAGCGGTAAGGTGAGCATTTGCGGTTGTTGTGGCGTTAAGTCCAGTTCCGACAACAGCTCTATTGCCTAAAATGTTTATGGTCGGCGCCGCCTTAACAATTAAAATTGTGGCGAATAAAGCGACCATTGAAACTAAAATGTATTTTGTAATTTTTTTCATATTATTTAATCTGCACTCTCATAAATTATCGCAAGCGACTGCCCTGCGACAGGGGCATTAACTTCCGAACCCAATGTTATTGTAGTTCCACTCACAGTATAATCGGTTGTGGGCAAAAATAAAGTCGGGAAACTTGAATAAAATAAAAGATGAGATGAACCAATGCGAAAAGTTGTCGTAAAAGTTTTTGAACTTCCGTTTGCTTGACTTGAAAGATTATCAACCCTCATCGTTGAACCGCCACCGCCTCTTTTACTTCCAACGCTTACTGGCGGGATTTTTTTTATAATCTCGGAAATAATCTCGTCTTTGTTGATAACAGCATTTTCGCCGTTTTTTCCGTCAGCGCCGTCAACGCCTGATTTGCCGTCCCGCCCATTCAATCCGTCCTTAACTTTAATCATTCCGACTATTCTCTTAACTTCTTCCGCAATAAGCATTCGCATTTCATTCATCATTCTTTCTTTCATTTGAGGCAGTTTTACATTGACATTATTTATAACTCTATCACTCATCATTCCCTCTTTGGATTGATTAAAAAGCTCATCAAGAGTTTGCGGTTGCCCTTCTGTTTTAAGTTGTTCTATTTGGTCTAATAATGACATAGTTTATATTATATCATATTTTTTATTGATTTACAATTATACTAAAATTTCTTTATCTGAATTTATGATTATTTTTTCAAGTTCCGGGCTATCACCGGCTCCCGCTGTTCCTGACGGCGCACTTCTCAATTCAACTTTTAACTGAATAAACGTTCCCACCACATCTAAATCAAAACTTTGTCTTTCAATACTTTGCGTTGAAATAGTTGCGGCTTCTGTCCAATCGCCAACTACAAAAACCATACTTCCTGAAACATTCGGTATCGCTTCCGCCAAGGTTATTGTATAAGTTCCTCCGGATTCGCTTACGCTGGAAATCTTGGCTGTCGCTCCCGCACCCCTACCCCTTATAATCATTACTTCGTCACTGGCGGTTATATTAGCGAAAGAACCAGGATTACCAGACCCCGTAACCGTAAATACCGTTGTGCTTGACCAACTACCATTTCCTTGAATGGGATAATTGAGATTTTTTATATTGCGATATTTTATAATAATTCTATCGCCTGAATTTCTAAATCTTTTAAAAGATAAAAGAATATCTTTAAAAATATCTTCAAAAGACGAAGACTCAAAAACAGAGGTAATAAAATGTCCTCGCTTATTTACTGAATCGTCGGTATTGCGATATAAAATCGCATATAAGCTATCTGATTGATTAGTATAAATTCTTCCACCTACTAAAAATGAACCTTGCGAAAGATTTGTGGCAAGTAATGCCCCAGCAGGATTCAAAAAACTGCCATAATCTATTTCTGTGCCATCATATTGGCTTAAAGAATATTTATGCCTTAATCCCTGCGTTTCATCAAAAGTCCATATTCCGCTTGGAAAATTCTCCATTAAATTGACTAAACCCTGATTTAAATAAGCATTTATGTTTATATGGATTTTATTTTCTATTAACGCCATTCCATTTCTATGAACGACTGGTAAATTAATATCTGAACCACTATCCCAATTTTTATTTATCTGTTTAAAACACGGAAGCACGGCAACTTCTTCAAATCCTAAACCAGTGAATTTTAGAAGTTGTCCATCGGTAGTTATTGTATAAGGTATTCCGTCTTTTATTACGCAAGATAACGGCAATCGGGACATCACGCCATATCCTCTGTTGTAATTTTCCGCCGATTCGTCCCAGAAAAACACTTTTCCTTCTCCACCTGTTTTATGTCTTGCTCCTATCCAAGTTCCGTCAGAAGTAGAACGAATCCAAATTATCTCAAATTCTGTCGGTAAAATAACTCTTGAATTTTTAGGATTTTCGGTTTTATTAGTTATGTGCAAAAGATTTCCATCTCCCACCATAAAACTATTAGTTTTTAATGAAACGCACAAAGGATGAGGAATACCAGTAGTCAGCGCCGTTCCAACTACAATCGTAGTCCACCAATCATTATCCCAAACAGTCGCATCAAGTTCGGCAATGTCCGTAGGAAGAGAAACATAAAGTTTTCCATTAAAAACAACCATATCGGAGGAGATTTCAGTCATCGTAGTCGGTGGAGCAGTTGTCCCGCCGTCATCAGTCGCGGCTTCCGTGAAAGCCGCCGTAGGGTTTGTCGAAGAAGTCCTAAAAAGTCTTGTTCCGCATAATGCCCAATATCTATCTGTTCCTACATTAGCCCGTAAAAAAGCGGTTGGAACTCCTAAATCAGTATCATCTACGCTGTCGGTGTTTATTCTTAACATTGGAGACACTCTTGCCTTGCCTTGCGAAACATCAAAATCCATATTAAAAGTAGCCCAAAGGTTTCCGAATATGTCGCCTTTGTTTGGCTGAATCCATTTTTTAGAATCTTTTGTGGGGATTGTAAATTGAGGCATTTTATTGTTTAATTTAATATATTTCTAAACTGCTGATATTCAAAAAACGACATTCTTATTTCTTTGGCGACCGCCTCATTAGTTGTTATATCGGCATAAAATAAAAACTGGCTTGCGGCTTCCGCGGGAGAAGGCAGATTAGTTGTTAAACTTCCTTTTTCAACTGAATCTGTCAAAAATATAACTTTATCATTTGGATAATATCTCGCTTCTAAATTCATATCATCGCCAGCCGTTATTGAACCAAGAGAAATGGTTGTCTCATTACTTCCATTTCTTGAAACTCCATAAATTGTTCCGTTGATAACCTTAAATCCATAAGCATCGCCAGTTTTTTGCCCGACAATTAAATAAATAGTTTGAGCGGTATTATTGACAAAATATAAATCGCTTCTAAAATAACTTTTTTGAGAAAAAGTAATAAGTCCTTGATAAAGAGGTTTCTTTTCAAGAGATTGAGTATTTCCGCTTACATTAGTAGTAAGAAATGTAATATATTGGTCGTTGGTTAAAGTAGTTCCTGCTGTCTTTGTAAATCCATCTATACTTTCAAAAAAAGTAGAATAATGAAATGTTTTTTTCCACACTAAATCAAAAATCCTATCGGGTAATTTTTCCGTAAGCGTTGCGTCAACCGCTTGCTTAAAATCCACGCTCGGCGGATAAAAAGATTGATTATTTTGTTTTGGTTCAAATTCAAAATTGTCTATCATAATTATTATTAGTCCTAAAATTATTGCTGATAACGCGACTATTAGAATTGTTTTTTTCATAGGTTAATTGTAGCATATTTTTAGAAGTTTGGCAATTTCGTTATTTAAAAACTCTTCTAATTGTTCTTTTGTGTTGTTTTTATAACCATACTTCTTATGAAATTCTTGGTGGGCTTCTTGAGATAGGGTAATTCCATTATCTATTGCGAAACGGAATCCAGGAAATTGAGCGAAATTCTGAATGTGGTGTGGGTGTAATTTACCGCCTTTTATTTTTGTTTTCTGACAAGTCCAATTATCACGGGCAAAGACTGCTTCACGCCATAAACTTGTTTCTATACTGTTTCTAATTATATGATTTTCTGGGGTGATGCCACCTTTATAATTTGAACCATTCTCTCCTTTATTTAGTTCGCTTAATTTTCTTCTTGTTATTTCAGAAGGTTTAAATCCCTTATGACTTTCGCTTAATTTTTTTATTGTTGCTTCTGTCCGATGTCTGCCTTTTTGATGATTATCCAATCCTTTATGTGATTCACTTTGTTTTTTAAGAACATTAATACGAATTTCTTTTCTATCTTTATTCCAGATAGGATGATTTTTATCTTTACAAATTCTTGAACAATATGTTCTTCCTCTATTCAAACGAGATTTTAAAATTGTAAATTTACAACCACATCCAATACATTTTAATAAAACATCAGCAATTCCTTTTCTGCTGTTAATTCCGCCATTATCGTAAAACTTCTTTACCGAAACCCTATTCGCTTTCCCGATTTTCTTTCGAGTTTCTTCAGAAGTTATATGTCCTTTTTGAAAACCTTGTAATCCTTTTGGCATATCATCATCATACTATAATTATCAATCTTCTTCTATATGAATTTTACCAAAAAATAAACTCCATATAATTATAAGAGAAACAAAAACAAATAATACAATTAGAATATTAATCATATTTTTCAAGAAGTTGTTTTAACTCGTTTATCGCATCATTATTGTCTTTTAACGCCCCGATTACTCCTATACCACTTACCCTTGTAAGTAATCCGGCGTTTCTTTGTAATTCTCCAACCGCTTTTCCAAGAAGTATTCTCACTTGTGGTTTTAGTATAAGCTTTCCTCCTTGATAAATCAACCAGCCGCTAATACCCATTGCTGCCGCCGCAGGAGCGAATGTAGCTGCCGCACCCAATCCTCCTATACCAACTGCCGCCGCAATTCCTTGAACTATTCTACTTTTCGTTCCAAGAACATTGCCAACTCTTTGCAAAGAACGGATAAAAGCAGTATCAGCTTCTTGAGCGGCCTTGGGAGCGATATTTTCCATCGCATTAAACAAAGATGATTGTTTTTTAAGCGAATCCTTCACGCCCACATTTTTTGCGTTAACATTAAGAAAATCATTGATTGTTCTTCTTATTTCCCTATTTGAGATTGAAATGGCACTTTCTTTCGCTGGGTCAAAAATTGCTTCGCCCCTTTGAGACCCCACCCATCTATCAAAATCTTTCCTGATTTGCAACAACTCTGAACCCTTACCCTTGGCGGGTTTTTTGGCCACCATTGTTTGTATTTTAGTTATCAACTTACCAGCCGCTTTCTTCGCGTCCCCAGTAATCAAAGGATTTTCGGCTAATTTAGATTTAGTATTCCTTAATTTTAATAGGAGTTCTTTTTTAGTAAATACAAAGTCGTTATTTATTAATAAAGTTTTTAATCGTTCTGCTTCGGTAAAATTAGCATCTTTAATAAAATTATAATTCCTCTGGAAGGTATTTGCGGGTTTTACTTTCGGGATTTGACTGACAAAATTCTCTGCTATCCTTTCTTGAGATGTGGGAGTGATAACACTTCTTTTGAATGGTCCGACTCCTATTTCGGTGGTGCGGGTAACAAATTCTTTCTTAGTGGTTACTGTTGCTATTGGTCTTACTAATTCCCTTATAAATTCTCCTTGAGTTTTAATAAGTGCTTTTTCTCCACTCTCCACAAGAGCTTTTTCAATTAGTGGTTTAGCCACTCCTCTTTCGGCAACTTTTGCTCCAACCCCAAAGGGAATCAATAATCCTATATTTACTACCGATTCTAAATCTCTCGCCGCACGAGGATTTCCTACTTTCCATTCTTTATAAATATCCATTCCTTGAGAAATGGCTTTTATGCCCGCCTCTCCTAATGGTGTATTTAAGACGCTTTTCGCTACAATCGGTTTTTTTATAGCATCTGGGATTTTATCAACGACTGATTTTAACGCTTCGCCAGCCACATCAAACAATAATCCCGCGCCTTGTCCAACGGCTTGTAAAGTAGTTTCGGTAGTAGTTTGTTGTTGTCGTGATTGTGCCTCCACTCCAGCTCCAAATGTTTCTCTTCTTTTCGCTAAATCCTCTTTAATCCTTTCACTAAAAGTAGGCTCTGGTTTCTGCAATTGTTGTAATGGAACACCACCAATTTGTTTAGGTTTGGCTCCTATTTTATTTAATTGTTCTAAGGTTAGACCTGCCATTATTTTAGATAATATAAACCATCTTCGCCCTTTACATATTCTATCCCGTCGGGGGTAATATAAATTTCACTTTCTCCAATCCCGCTTATATTTCCACCGCCAAGCAATTCTTCAATAGAAGAATAAGCGCCTCCTGCTCCTTGTTTAAAATTAGCATAAACAATATTTCTATTTTGTTCTTTTTGTTTTAGTGTTGCTTCGCTATCGCCCGACACTGGAAGATATTGTTTTCTGGCATTATCAAATTCACTCGCAGCAATAGCCGCACCAGATTCCCTTCTCAATACAGCGTTTATAAAATTACGAGCAGCTTGGTCATATTGCTGAAATTCCGAAGACTGAAAAGCGGAAGGCAACATACTTTGAATCTTAAAGCCGAGATAATTTTTACTAGCGATATATCCTTCAAGATTTTTTAAGATAGGATTCGCTTGTTCAATTCTAACTGCGTATCCAGCGGTTACCTGTTGTGCCGCAGTCGCAGGTTTTTGCGGTTGTATTCCCATCGCTTGAGCCTGAGATTGAGTAGTCCCATAAGGAACGCCCAATGTTGTTGCTTCTGATGGCGATAATAATTTATCAGTTCCAGTGCCAGTTCTAAGTTTTATTGCTTGGTTAAAAATTCTTTGTTGTTTAACATTTTCTAACGCCTTGCTTACTAAAGAAACAGTAAGGTCGGGATATGGTTTAATCAAATTCATCAAATCGGCTTGAGCTTGCGGGTCTTGTCCAATATCCTGCCAATCTAATCCGCCAAATCCTTTTTCATCGTCTAAAATAGAAGCAAGCGCGGTTAAACTATCCTTCCTCAAATTCCTCGCTTCCTCCAAAACATCTTTTTCCTCTTTATCCAATCTATCCTTAATTTTCATTTGTAATTCAATATCATCTTTAATAAATCCAGCTTGTTTTTCAATTGTTTCTGATTTCATTTTTCTCGCATCTTGTTCTAATCCGATTTCCGCCAATAAATTACTTTCTTGAATTGCTCTTGTTCGTTCATCTTCAATTATTCTACCGCCAATTCCTGTCGCCGAAATACCTTCTTGCCTTAATTCCACAGGCATAAGTTTGCGTTCCGTTCTTAATGTAATCAATCTTCGTTTTAAGTCTGTTTCTGCCGTTGTCGGCGTCAATGAAGTAATATAAGTTTCTTGGGCGGTTTTTAAGTTTGCCCTCATTGTTTCAATCTCGGACTTTATCGCGCTATCCGCTTCTTTTGCTTTCGTTGTTTCTTCGTTTAATTTTGTCGCGTCTTTCGCATCGGCGGCATCTCTGGCGGCGGCAACTGCGGAAGTTTTTTTAGCTTGAAAATCATTTATATTATTTATTGCTTGCTGAATTTCAGGTGTGATAGGCATTCCACCTGATTGAGCTTTTAATATTGATTCATTTGTTTGATCTATTAAACTTTGAAAAGCGGGGTTTGTTGATTTGAATGTTATAGGCTTTTCTGGCGGTAAAACAGCCTGCTCCTGCGGTTTTTCTGTTGGAGTTGGAGTTGTTGGCTGAAATCCTGCCTCTAAACTGCCCAAATTTTCAACATCTGTTTTAAATTGATTTCTCGCTAAATCGCTTGAAACAATAGCTTGATTTTGTCCTACTGCCGATGTAGTCGGTTTTGTATCAGGTAAATTTAAAATAGCCCCCGCTTGTATCTGATTTATATCAGTTATTTGCGGATTTAACGATTGAAGCGTTGGAATATCCGTCTTATTATTTATTGCGAGTTGTCCGAGAGTGTCGCCACTCCTGATAAGATAAGGTGTTGCCATATTTAAAATTTTCTATGATATAAAGTCGGCGACCAGTATTGTTTATTTCTCTCAACTCGTTCTGAAGGATTAAATTTTTTATAATTCTTTTTCCATTTCTCATAATCTTCTTCTGCCTGTTTTGCTAAATCCCAACGCCTTAATTCTTTGAATAATTCTGCTTTCCCTTTATATACAAAACCGTCAAATTCATCGGTTTCGGCGTTGATGTAATCTCCGTCTACCGTAGAATTTTCTATAAATACTCCCGCCGATGTTTGCCAAGGGTAGCGAGTATAATAAAGTATATTATGAATTTCGCCTGTATGGAACGAAATATCGTCAAATCTGTATCCGTCATCGGATTTTCCCGATGTTTTGGTCATATAAATTTTTATTGAATTACAAGTTGTCGGAGCAACTGTCCCATTTTGCGTCATTGAAGCAAAATCAAATCTTAATAAATTCCAGCCGTTATAAAAAGCCACGCCTTCGTTGTTTGTAGTAATAGTTTGCGAGTAATAATTAGTCGTCAAATCATTGCCGACATTTAAAATGAAATCAGTTAAATTGGTTATGGAATTGATATACACCCAAGCAAACGCAATGCCATTGTTTATATATTTTGTAATATCAAAAGCCGTAATGGTTGTATTTTGTATGCCTGCGGTCGTTCCTGAACCGGTAAGGTCAAATTTAAGTGAACCGCCGCCTTTTACATAGTTATCAGTATCAGCCGCAAGATTGGCGGCATCTCCGAAAGCAGTCCAAGTTCCTTCGGCAGTTAAAGAATCGCAAGTCGCTCCCACTAAAACCGTATCATCCACATCTCCTGAAAATAAAATTCTTTTAACTAAATCATCTGTCGCCAAGGCGATAACATTATTCTTAATTGTTTTTTTCATTTGAAATTCCTGCTCTGATAAAAATTCCAAACGAAAAGAAGACGACCGATTCACTTGCGGGTCAAAATCAATTATCGCATCGCCTTTTAAATCTGACGGAGCGGCGTAAGAATAAATATCATCAAAAAGTTTGGAAGCCAAAGCGGCGTTTCTTTTAGTGGAACGCAAATCTATTTCAGAGATGACCTGCCTCGCCGCTCGGTTTAAAAAATTCCTCGCAGTTATAACATTAGTTATATTGCTTCTCCGAGCCGAATCAACGACTTGATCAAGTAAATTTGTATATGTATAAACTGCCATTTATTAATTATTGATTATAGATCAACCCGATCGTTGAACTCACCGCACTATTTCCTACGCACGAATATGCTCCATAATACGCGTCATTCTGCTCAAAACTGCCGGTAGTGCTTGCTATCGTCAGTCCGCTTCCCAAAACGCAACCTGTGGCTTTTTTACAAAGAGTAATACTTGTTGAGCTGGCAACTGTTAATTCAAAACTTGCTCTTTGTCCTTGACCTGCCGCCGCTAAAACAACTGTTGAAGTCGCTCCCGAACAGACAATGCTGGTATTTGTGGCTGTTTGATAATAATTCAAATTTATACTTTCTATGCCTTTTAAATTATTATTATCATTTACATAATTTAAATATCCGCCGATTCCCAACATTATAACTATAAATCCTATGATTATGTATTTTTTCATTGTTTTGTTTATTTTTGCGACCTTTACCTCCGCTTATCTTTATCCCCTATAAAAATAAGGGATAAAAGAAACGGAGGATATTTGTTAATCAGCCGCCGTAAATTCTCTGATAACAACGATAAGCTCTGTCGCAGAATACCTGATAAATTCAAGTATTGCTTCATTTGCTCCATTGATAATATCAGAGTTCGCATCCACTCCGACGAGAGTAGTTGACGCTCCTGCTGTAATAGCGGTTGATGAACCGGCGGTAGTATGAAGATTTCTAAAAGCAATCTGAATACTGTCGCCATTTGTTGTCAAACAATCAGCATACATATTTGCCGCTGAAGGCAAATTAGTAATCGCCGTGCTTGAAGCAACACCATCCCAACTATTTTTAGCAATAACCGAGCTATCGCAAACCTGAGCGGCCGTAAGAGTATCTACCGAGCTTGATGCTATGGTAGTTATAGTCCCAGTTTGAACAGGAACTTTTAATCTTACATCTCCCGCCACGGTTGCCGTTCTTGAACCGGTAAGGGATAAATTACCCGAACCGTCAAAAACATTAGTGCTATCAACTGAAATTCCGTCCGTAACATCTAATGCGTCATAATTCGTAGTTCCTCTTAAATTATTAGATGAATTACCGCCAAAAAATATGGCGATAATCAGAATTAAAGTAAGAACTTGAATTATAGGTAAATAACTTAATATTTTGTTCATAATTTTATTATGAGCTTAATCAACTATTAAGCTACTTATACAGTTCCATTTGAAGCTACCGTTGCTTCATAGGAAATTGGATTTACGACCTCTCTATACCAACACTGATAAGTTCCAATTTTGTTTTTGGAAATATCCCACGGAATATAATTCGTGGCTACTTCTTCTCTAACCCACCTCTTGCAGGAATGTTCGTTTGAAGCCAAGAAATAAGCAGTGGTTGAAGTGTCGTCCAAAGTCGGAGAAAACTTCAATTCCAATCCCGGATATTTTCTTGAAAGATAATTGATGTTGTTATTGCCAGTTCCAGCCAATAAATCAGAATCAATTATTTCAGACATATCTTTCAAGAGGTTAAGCGGAACAAGAACAAGATTTGAGTCAAAATGACCCAAAATTCCTCCCTGATTTTTCTGACGACCCAATGAAACAATTAATGTTTCAAGATTAGCCGGTGAAGCAACTCCTGTTTCAAGATTATCAACGGTTGTGCCGTCAATAGTTGTATGAGAGTTTGAAAACCACGCTACCGCATCGTTAGTCACTACGGTTGTAAAACCAAGCGCCCAGCGGTCAATAGCATAATCATCTTGCGACAATTTAGCTCTGCGAGCCATATCAGACACGCTTGCTTTAACAACTCCGTGCTTCTCATCATCCATAAAGTTTTTTGGCACATCTACTGCATCCGCAAACTCTAAAACAGTAAGAGACACATTGTTGGTTACACGAGCGTTGCTTTGAGCTAATTCAGCTTCTTCGTTCGTTCTTTGGGCAAACAAACCTCCTGTTCCAAGTTGGTCATAAATAACCTTATCGCTTGAAGCAGAATCTTGCTTAAACACCAAAGAATCTTTTGCCGTAGCTCTACCTCTTGAAATCATAGCTTTATCTTGATATTTCTGATTGAAGACAAAATCAAGAGATGTATGAGCCACATTTGGACTTGTGCTAGCTTTAATCATTTTTTTAATTTATATCAGCCCAATATAAATTGTTATGCGACTGTCGCTCGACCAAAAGAACAGGCATCAGGACGAATCCTGAACCAGACTGTTGAGCGATTTGGATCACCACCGACTATAGCGAAAGCATTTGTGCTGGTGCTTCCCGCCGCGGTATCCATTGTAAATACACTTGAAGTTAAATCAATTAATTCTAATTGACCAATTAAAGCATCAATCTCCGACTGCGTATCTGCCGCGACGGCTGATTTCGCTTTTATCTCCCATTTAATGTCCGGGAGAGGGACATACTGGTCAGAATATCCTGCCGCAGTTGCTGTTTCCGTAGAATCAGTAGCCGCAATGCCGGACATTGGCTGGTCAGTCGCTATTGTCAAATCAGCGTCAACCAAGAGGATGACGTTTTCATCGGCAACAGCGTTTTGCTTCGCGGGTTCACCTGCTTTAATAAGCAAAGTTTGCCCTGAAGCAACTACCCATCTATCAGTAGGAACGGAGTTTCTGCCTCCTGTTTCCTTGATAGAAATATCTGCTCGTGCCATTTTTTAAGATTTTCACCAACTCTTGAAAATTATTTAACTTTTTTAGCAAATTCTTCCAGTGATACACCCGCGAATTTTGCCCCATCAATAATATCTTGCGAGTATTTTTTGATTGGTTTCTGTTCAATCGGCGCTCCACCTTCAGAACCGCCAATAACAATATTTTTCTTTGACATCGCCGCTTTTTTAAGTTCAGACATTTGCCCTTGAATTTTCTTTTTATTGGCAAGGACATAAGCGTTATCAATATCCTCTTCAATGTTTCCAGTGAAGATTATTGAATTATCGTAGTGATGAAGAATTAAATCTCTTTCAGCGGGGCTTTTTGCCAGCTTTTCAGCCGCAAGTTCAGCTCTGCTTCTAAAAATTCTTTTCTCTATTTGAGAATTCTTCTCTTCTACAATTTTTTCCACCTCTTCACGAGTAATGCCTTTATTCCTTTCGGCTTCAAGGCGTTTATCTCGTTCCTTGTCAATTTTCTTGCCAAGACGCTGTCTTTCCTTTTCAAGCTCGGCATCAAAGTCAATATTCTCATTATTCGGATTTTCCTCTTCAAGGGTTTCGACACCCCCTTCAGATTCTTCTTCCGCCAACTCTTCAGCTTCTTCTTCCGAAGGCAACGCTCCTTCAATTATTTCGTTTTCCATAATGTTTAGATTTTTAAAGTGGTCTACCCACTATTTAATTAACTCGGCTTATAGTTGCCGCAACTGGTCGTATAGACGACTCTTATTGAAGGATTAGTGAGCTGGGACTAATCCCTCAAAAAGAGTCGTCTACAACCGCCAGCTCTCGGATTTTATCTACTTGCTTTTTTTGCTTTGTCTTTTTTTTCGTTTTCTCTGTTTATTTTAGCTTTTGAAACATTCATAAGTCCGCCAAGACCTTTATAAACTTCCTCAACTAATTCCTGTCCTTCATATTCGCCTCTTAATTTTCCAGCTAAAACTATTTCAGCCGAACCGCCTTTCGCTCCTCCATAAACCGCTTTAAAAGCTCTATTGGCTTTTACTCCATTTACCATCGCGGACAAATCCACATTTTCAAATTTTGTGATTGTTTTTTCTTTTGCCATATTATACTATAAATTTACTTACATTGCGACCTTTAATTTTTGTTGCTGTTGTATCATTTGTTGCTGTAAATTTTGTTGCTGTAAATTTTGCGAATCTCTTAACGCCAACGGCAATAATTGGTCTATATCCACCGTTAAAAAGTATTTAAGTTTTCTCCACTTATCAGGATTGACTTCATAAATTCTTGTATCCGAATCAATTCCGCCTTCTTGTTTAAGCAATTCTTGTGAACGAGTCATTGCTTGTTCTTTATCCATATCTTCGCCAATCATTTCAGGTTTAAATACTATTTTCTTTGTTAGTTTTTGTCCTTCTTCTTCGGTTGAAAGAATAAATGTTTTAAATTTCTGCGCTGATTCAGTATCGCTTATTTGCTCAATTTCACTAACAGTTTGATGTTGTAAAATTACATCAATCATCAACCCGCCGTATTTTCTCAATGAATTAGCCAGCATATTTCCGAATCTTCCTAATGCTATTTTAGCGTTTTGAGCCAATAAAGCCGATTCTGTCGCTGTCTTTGCTTGTGTTTGAACCCCTGCCATCATCGGATCTTGACTTGATTCGGACATATCTTTTTCTTTTTTCATAAGTAAATTAAAGGCGGCGGTTAATCCTCCTCCAATTCTTATCGGGTTTATTTTTACATCGGGATTTTCAAAAGCAGTATTCTTACCCGGTATCATTATCGCTTCACTTAATTTTCCTACTCCGCTTGTAATAGTCGGTTGCATTGTTTCAAGAAATGTCGCATCAGCCAATAATTGCTCCGTTCTTATCACCAACTCATCGTCATCTCCTAATTTCCAAGCCGCTGATTTAAAGTAAAAAAACCTTGAACTTATATCTTCGTATCCCATAACCGCGAAATTATACTTTGGCTTGTTTTCATTATCTCTGTGTTTAATTGCGTTCGCTTCAATATCTTTGTCGCCTACATAAATCCCATTCATATAAGGAATTTCGCAATCTTCCAACCGATTATAATAAGTAATTTCTTCAACTAATGTCTGCAAGTTTTCGTCATAGACATCATAAAAAAGAGATGTTTCAGCGCTAAAAATAGTTTTAATCCCCGGTCGGACATATTTAAAATTATTATTTTCGCCGTTTAACGCTTTGACTTCGTCATAATCAATATATTTTCTACGGATAACAAATCTTTGGCGTTCTAATTGCTTCTGATAAAAATTACTTATCATTATTTCGTCAATCGGAATGTTAAAAGTCTGAAAGCCCGATAATACGCCGTCAATTACTTCTTTCTTGCTTATCTTTCCTTCATTTTCTTCTTTAATCATCTGCATCGCTTCAAAAAAACCTACGCCCATATAAGCGGCGGGATTAACCAACGCATCCGTAATCCACATAACATAGTTTTCTAAATAGTTTGAATTGCGGATATTGTATTCAAGTAAATCCCTCATCACTAAGGCGGCCATTTTATCCACTTCGTCTTTATCGTTTTGAGCGAAAGGAGCGGGAATAATCATTTGCGCCGTCATTTGAGCCACAATTCCAAGTATCTTATTTCTTGTAATCGGTCTTATGCCATTCCACCGCCACGCTTCGTCAATGTCTTCCGATTGAGGCGCTCGATAAGCATTCCAGCGTTTTTGGTCTAAATCAATTCTTTGAAGTAAAGAGTTATCGTTAAATTCAGTAAAAGGTTTATGTTGAAGATTATACGCAACCGAAAAATCCTGACTTATTTTTTCTGTCAATTTTTTAATTTCTTCTTCCGGCTGATAAGGAGAAACAGGCGAAAGTATTGCGTTTGTTTTTGGGTCAGTTAAAAATGTTCCAATCAACTTAATTATGATTTACAGCTCATAATCAATTACATCTAATTACATTTAATTATATCTAATTATACACTATTTTAAATCAATATGCAACTTTTCGAAATTCTCTAAAATTTGGCGTGTATGAAGATACTTTTTCGGTGTCATTATCTCTATAATCATTCATTGAAATTATATATCGTAAGGCATCAAGCGCGTGGTCATTTTCTTTTACCGGATTTTCTTCTTCATTCTTTTCTCCTTTTTTATCTGGGTAGTGATAAGTTTCTAATTCCCATAAAAGATTAACACAATCTTTATGAATATGAATACGATTTTGTTTAAATAATTCTCTTATCTTTTGAATACCAGCCGTTACACTTCCTTTTCCTTTTATAACTTCACAAACATTTATATTTCGCCTTTTTAATTCTTCTATTCCGCCCGCATTTTCGGGATCGGGATAAACTTTATTAAAATCCAATGATTGAGCTACTTCTGCTATATCGTTATCAGTTTTACCCCTGTGATACCATTCATCAGTTATCCAATAATGAGCATCATAATCTTTAACAACCGTAAGTATTGAAGCAGGATTAGTATATCCAAAATCTATTCCGCCTATTTTTTCAACACTTTTTATTGTCGCTATATCGTAAGTATGCCGACTCCGCATAAATTCTTTATAAACCAATCCTGTCGCTTTTCTAAAATCCGCTAAAAATTCCTGAGCAAAAGCATCATTTGTTAAAATTTCTTTCTGTCTTTCAATTTCTTCTTTTGGAATATGCTCATTATCGTATGTCGTAAAATGAAAACTTTTAAAATCTTTATCTTTATTTTCTAAATTATATAAATCGTAAAAATGATTAAATCCTTTCGGAGTGCTGATAAATAATACTTCGCCTTTATTATCTGCCAATGTCGGAGAAATAACCTCTTGCCAATTTAACCAAAAATTCCTCATCATTGCCACCTCATCAATTACTATAAATCCAAATGCTTGCCCTCTTAATGTTTCAATGCTTTCCCAACCTCGTAAAATTATTAAACTCTCACCTCCTTTTATTGTTTGAACTTTAATTTCTAGCCGGCTTTCATTGATATTTGTAATTATTGGTAATAATTCTTTTTTTAAAGTTTCCCAAGCAATATCTCTGGCTTGTTGATAAGTATTAGCAATATACGCTATCTTGCTTGGCTTTGCCAATGCTTTACCTTTTATTTCTTCAATCGCTAATGTTGTTTTACCACCCCTCCTACCAACGCAAACAACTCTAAATCTATGTTGGTCTTCTGCTATTAAATTTTGAGCTTTAGTTAATAGCACGGTTTATGATATTTTACCTTTTCTATTCGTTTTAATATTATTTTTCTTTGCTATGACTTCTGAAATTTGAATACTAATTACTTTTTCTGTCGCTTCCCCTGATAATAATTGAATGTTCTTTGTTAATTTATCAACGCCATCAACACAATCTCTATACTTTGATTTACTAATTTTACCTTTCATCGCCTTAATCGCTCTATCCCGCTCTATAATCAATCTATCAAGTATTGGTTTTTTATTTTTTTCTATGGTTTCTCTATATGTTTTTGTTTTCTGTATTTGTCCAGAATTAGCATATTTTTTTTTCATACCTCTTTTAACGGCAATTTTAAGAACACTGACTTTTTCACATCTCCCTATAGTTCCCAATACCTCTTCTGCTATTGCTTTTGCGTTTTCTGATGCCATTTTATTTATTCTTCATCATCTGGTTAATCTTTATCTTTTCCATATTCGCCTTTATGTTTTCGACATTTGTCGGCCCAAACTCATCTTCATATTCTTTTAATGTCGCTTTTCTTGATCTATCTTTAAAAATAATTTTACCGAGATTTATTGCTCGTTGTTTTAATGAATTTAATAATCGATAGTGTCCACTTGCCATAAATTTAATAATCTTTTTTATTTGTCCCTTTATCTAATTTATCCGCTATTATTTTCGCCGCGTCTCCTCTGTCGGGTTCGCTTTTATGGGCTATAATTGTTTTCGTGTTAATTAATAACCAACTTGTCGAACAGGCTTGCTCAATAGCTGTCCTTATTATTTTAGTCGCATCATATAATTCTTCGGGAATTTCTAACTTACCTCTGGCATTTCTTTGAATTATATCATAAGGGACTTTTAAAACTTCTTTTAATATATTATCTTCCGCCAAACTTTCCCCAATTTCTTTTAAAGCTAATCCACCACCCTTTACAATTCCTTCCGCTACCGCCGCCTGCGCTGATTTTACCGCATTTTTTGTTTTAAGTCTAATATGTTCAGTTTCTCCGTCTGATGGACTGCCTACTTTGATAATTCCTATTGCCGCGGCTAAAGAAGCAATTCGTTGTTCTATCACTCCCTTAATCATTTTAACTTTTTCATCCGCTTGTTTAAGTTTTAATTCTTTTATTCTTGTATCCACGAATAATTTATCACCGGCGCCACCTATGGCTATCGCTTCGCCAATTTTTGAAACTTTAAAAGTATTAACTCGCCCTAATTCTCCCAATACGCATTCAACAACTTTATCATTTTTTTCTTTTGAAAAATATCTTGCGCTGACAAAAATAGCCAAATCTTCAAATTGTCCGGGCGTAAAAGACGGAGTTCTTACAAGATAAATTTTAAATGAACTTTTATTTTGAGTATTATATAAATTAACCTTAATAATCTGTTCTATGGCTGTTCTTTCGTATTTATTGGCGATAACTATCAATCCTTGCTCACCGGCTTGACTTAATTCTTTAACGATTGACATTAAGTCGTTTAAATTCACAAAATCAAAATCAGTTATTAAAATAGGAAATCCATCTAAATTTAATCCTTCTTCCGGTGTATTGGCAAAAAAACCGTGAGCTAATTTACCCGCGAACTTCATTCCGGTCAATAACTCTACTTCGGTTTCTCGCCCCCACGCTTCCTCAACAATTATCATTCCGTTTTCACCTACTTTTTCCACTAAATTAGCCACCACATCAGCCATTTTTTCGTCAGCATAGGCGGCGTAAGCCACCGCCCTTATATCTTCCTTATTTTCTACTTTTTTTGATAATTCTTTTAATTTTTCTAAAACTATGTCTTTTGCCGAGAAAATAGCGTTTTTAATTTCAAAAGGAGTTTTACCGAACATTAAAATTCCGTCCCCGGCAAGTTTTCTACCCGCATTATAAATTGCTTCGGTTAAAACAACTGTCGTTGATGTTCCGTCCCCTGCGTGTTCAGATGTTTTTTGAGCCGCGTCTATAAGCGAAGTTATGCCAAGATTTTGAAGTTCATTGTCTAAAATAAGATTTTGTAAAGCCGTAATACCGTCATCAACCATAATGGGAGTGCGATATTTTCTTTCAATTAAAACATTACTTCCCGCCGGTCCCAAAGTTGAAGCCACAACTTCAGCCCCCTTTTTTATTCCTTCGGATAATTCACTTTGAGCTTCTTCGCCAAATTTATAAAGTTTTTTATCTGCTTGTAATGTAGACATTTTATTCTAATTATTCTAAATTTTTAATAGTTTTTAGCACTAATTCCATATCTTCTAATTCTTTTTCTAATATTTCAATATGTTTTTTTCTTGAGATTTCTTCCCAAGATATTGGTTGTCCGTTTTGACCCATTCTTAATGGTTTTCTTGCTGAAACCTCATCGGGATCGAGTTCTTTCTGTAAAGCAATCTGTAATTCGTGCATTACCTTCCGTTCATAATGTTTATTAAATTCTCTCGTCAATATTTCTTGTTTTGTTATTTTTTCCATATATTTACATTATACTCTATTTTACCTTTTTAATCAAGTTCTTTTACATCGATAAATACTCTTGATTGTGCTTTATGACGGCACAATTAAAGCCGTTTCCTAAAAGTTTTTTTCTGTTTGTTTTTGCCAACCCCTCTGTATAATTGTCGGGCAAACTCTAAGATTTCTTATTTTTATTATTTATACTAAAATCTTTTATTTCGCCCCTTAATGATTTCTCAACTTCTTGTTGAGTTCTGCTTAAGGAGTTTATTAAGTTTTAAGATTTTAGGTATCATTTTTATTTTCTTCTCCCACTTTGGATTTGCTTCATTTTTATAAAGCCGTTAAGAACTTCATTACCCTTACTTATATTACACCACCTACAAGCTAAAACTATATTTTCACCATCGCCTTTTCCTCCTCCCGGTCTTTTTTTCCCTCTTTTTTTTAACGCTAATGGTTTCAATCGTGGGTCAAAATGGTCTCTGGTTGCTTCGTTAAGTCCTATTTTTCGGTGGCAATAATAACAAGTATAATTGAATTTTTCCAAAAGAGTTTGAAGTGTCATATTAGAAACCTGCCGCTCTGTCCGACATTTTTTTGCTCAATCTTATAAATTCTTCTATCTGTCGGCATTTCAAATCTTGTATTTTAAATTCTTTAAATTCATTTGACGCCTCAACTCTTAATTTGGCTTCGCTTACATTCCGTTTTTCTTGGCTGTCTAAAAACATAATTTTTAATTGAGCGACCTTTTGAAATAAATCTGCTAATTTCTGATTTTCTTCTATTAAGCATATATTGAGTTTTACTCCAATTTCCAGCCAAAATTTAGTATCAAGCTCAATTTTTTTTGCCTCTAATTGTTTTTCAAGATATTCCAGTATTATATCTGCTTTTGATTTATTGTCTCCCATATATTTTGTAAATCTTCCAATTTTTTAGTCCAGTAATATAAATCTCCTTGAAATGATTTTTGTTTTAGTTTTTTGAGTTCTTTTGCGCGTTTTGAATACTTTTCGTTAAACCAATCTATCATCTCTACGGGGTTTTTATGCCAGCTTGGCTCTTTTGAGTTCCAACCGCCGGTATGATGTGTGAAACATAAACATAAGATATTTTTTAGTTCAGCCGATAATAAGTGATAAGTTCCTTCTGGGTATATATGACTTCCGTGAGTTTTTACTTGTGGTTCTCTTTTATCGCAGTATTCACAGGTATAATTATGTTGTTTTCGGATTATTTGTTTAGCCAATTTTACCGCTTTATGTCTAATTTTTTCTGATGATAAATTACTCTTTTTTTTCATCACTATGATTTTTTGCTATTTTTACAGCCAAATTTATAAATTCTTTTTTACTTAATTTATATCCCTTCGCAAAATTACATCTTTTACAACAAGAAACAATATTAGATTTTTTATAACCAATTTCATTATTCATTCTATCTAAACCAATTGTCTCTATTTTATCTCCACAATAAAAACAAGGTTTTTGCCAAAATTCTAAAAATTCATCATAACTTAATTCAAATCTTCTTTTGAAATATTTAGAATTATTCTTGTAGTTTTTATAAAAATGGTTTGGATTTTTGTTTCTTGTTTTATCAACCCATCTTTTATATCGTAATATTCCTTTTTTGGTTTTTAAATATCCAATATTTCTTTTTAACCACGCCTTATATTTACAACTTGTTTTATCTTTGAAAACTCCGTCTATTCTTCCCATCCCACAATATTTACTACTATGTTTTGGCAATTCCTTACCACATAATACACATTTCTGGCGGACTTTTTCGGCGGTTTGTTTCATCACCTATATTATAACATATTTTATTATTTTATCTAATTTAATGGGTTATTTTTGAGGTTTGATTGGGTTTCTGTATTCTTAACTTTTGATTTTTAGTGCTACCACCGCCCACGCTTTTATAACCTTATTCTTTTTTGGTTTAGTTTTAGCCATATTTTAACTCATTGCCGCGATTAAATCCCTATTTTCAAACTTCTCTTGCTCTTCTTGGCTCATAAGGGAATAATACGTCCCGCATAATTTCATCGGTTCTTCGGGGCGCAAAAACACCGCTTCTGTCCTTACGCCTTCCTTTAACAACCTTTTAGGGTCAATGGGCTTCGTGTAGCCAGTAGGTAGCT
>ERZ1292625.1161-Hain-H41-01um-R1-1161-length-33579-cov-23_pt2 | contig 28462 bp, 27 predicted proteins | sample MGYA00564400_ERZ1292625 | MGnify/ENA primary metagenome ERZ1292625 (study PRJEB36523, sample SAMEA6512639) | groundwater metagenome | collected 2019-01-08 | study: AquaDiva: Metagenomics assemblies of 32 groundwater samples | reverse complement strand
TACCTTGTCAAGAACTATTTGCATTTGTATCAACTATTTTGCTGAATAGTTACAAGTATTTCACCGAGACGGCACGTACTGTGAAGAACAGTTCACAGGCGGGATTTCCGGCTGAATCAGCGCTCTGCGCGGAATAGGCACGTTATGCCGAAAGACAATTCTCCAGCGTCTTCAAGCAGCCCACGGTTTTTTCTCCTTCTCTGGTGAGGGAATATGATTTATCTTTCTCCTGTGCAATAATGCCTGACTCTCTCAGTATTTTAAGATGAAAAATGACTTTAGTGTGGTCATTTATGTCGAGCTCGCGCGCGAGTTCCATCAGCCGCATGTGTTTTCTTGAGGAGATCAATTGTACGATCTTTCTCCTGATGGGATTGGATAGGGAGCTCAAAATGCAGTCAAGGTCCCCCGTGGCGCCGCATTTTTCGAAACGCGCCTCTTCAAGGACCCGCCGTATTCTCGTGATGAGTTCATCGATTTTAAACGGTTTGGAAATGTAATCGCTCGCCCCTCTTTTGACGGCATCTACGGCGTTTTCTATGGTTGCAAATGCGGTAATCATAATGACCCGCGCTCGAGGCGCAACTTTCCTCAGTTCCATAAGGACGTCGGCGCCGCTCATCTTGGGCATGATCAGGTCAAGCAGAATAATATCGAAATCCTCGGCTGTCGCCTTGTCCACTGCTTCTCTGCCGGACGCCGCCTCATCGATCCGGTACCCCGCGCCGCTCAATATCTCCCTGAGGTTCGACCGGAGCTCCCGGTCGTCATCTACTACGAGAATTTTGTTCATGCCGCTCCTTGATCGGAATTTTAATGGTCACCGTTGTCCCCTTCCCCGGAGTGCTCGATATTTCAATCGTACCGTCATGCTGTTTTATTATACCATAGCAGAGGGAAAGCCCAAGGCCCGTGCCCGTGCCCGGATCCTTTGTCGTGAAGAAGGGGTCGAACGCCCTTGACAGGTGCATCTCGGGAATCCCAACCCCGGTGTCGGAGATCCGCGCCTGAACAGCCCCGTTTTGCTGACAGGAGACGATGGATATCCTTCCTCCTCCGGGCATCGCCTCCGCGGCATTTGACAGGACGTTGATAAAGACCTGTTCCAGTTTGCCGGGCTCACCGGTCACGGCCGGGAGATCCGCCAGGTCCCGCTCGACGACGACATTATCCAATTTGTGTTTCAGAAGCGTAAGCGCGCCGTTTATCACCGTATTGATGTTGACGGGAACGGATTTCGGTTCACTCTGGCGCGAAAACTGGAGAAGTTCACGCGCAATATCCGCTGCCCGGTCGATGTTCCTCTCGACCGCGTCAAGTCTCTTAAGGACGTCAATCTTGCCGCCGCCGCTCTGCAGCCCGCTCTTCAAGGTCTGAATGCCCAGGGATGCGTTGGTGAGGGGGTTGTTTATCTCATGTGCGATACCCGCCGCAAGCCGGCCGAGCGAAGTCAATTTCTCGGCCTGGACGATGAGCCGCATCTGCTGTTCGATCTTTCTTTTTGTTTCGATATCGAAGATGTTCAGCGCCTTGATGATGAAATAGGCGATGAAGACGGCGGAGACGCCCCGGAGGACTTCCACGGGAACAGGGATAAGCGGCAGGACCGAATAGGAGGGCACCACGCCCGCAAAAAAGGAATACGATGAAAAGGCGATGCCGGCGGAGAACAGCTTCCTTGAAACAAAGCGGCTGAGAGTTCTTATCTTATAGGAGTATACAATCAAGCCGTATGCGGTCAGCAATCCACCGGGGAGGCCGAGGAGATACCGTCCCGCAGTATCCGCTCTTCGCAAAAACTGCATGTCCATGCTGAATCCGTGCTTCCAAAGGGCGAAAAGCCAGGCGAATGACAAAATCACGGGGAGTGCTTTCAACCATCCCGACCGCCCGTGCTCGAGGGCGCGAACCAGCCTCAGGCCGAATTGCAAAAGAAATAAAAACGAAATAATACCGAAGACAACCGTTATAAGCCGTGCCTGAACGATCTCCTGCAGTGTTAAATGCTCGCCATCTATCAGCGGGTAGAGTTCAAGCCACTCGCGGATCCCATGGGTAAATCCAAAAACCCCCAGGAGCCAAAGGCTTCCCGCGAGCTTCAGATCGCTCGTCTTCGTGTCTTTTACGGCGATGGCAATCCCGAGAAAGATGAACGCCGCCCCGTAAAAAAAATACAGCGGATAAACAGGTGGAATGTTTGAGATGATCAGCATAACCTAACCCGCATAAACGGAATTGAAAATTGGAAATTGCAAAATGAGAATATCTCAAAAATCAAGACATTAGCGCAATGTTCATTCCATTTTGCGTAGAATATAATTTGTAAGTCACTATTGTATGAGCGCCCGTTACGGTCGGACCGGTTCCAGGCTTTTACTTACTCAGGAGTATCGAGCCCTGCGTATAGAACGTACCCGCCACTGCGGCCGTCATCAGACAGGCCAGGGTCGCGGCAAGAAGGGCGCGAAGGCCCACGCGCGAAAGGTCCCCTGCCCGCTTCGGCGCAAGCGCGGCTGTCCCTCCAACGAAAATGGCGAGGGAAGGAATGTGCGCGAAGCCGCAGAGGGCATAGGCGGCAAGTATCGCCGAGCGGGGGTCTTTGAGCGTATCGGCGGAGAGGGCGGCTGCCAGGTCCTGATAGGATTTCACTTCCGTCAGGACCGTCCGTTCCCCGATCATCTGTGCGATCATTGTGGCATCAGACGCCGGAACGCCGATGATCAAGGTAAAGGGATAGAACAGGTATCCCAGGAGACCCTTCAGCGACCAGTCAACGTGCAGTCCCAGCAGGGTGTTTATTCCCGTTCCCGTTCCGACGAACAAAGAATCCACGAGCGCCATGATGCCCAGGAGCGCCAGGAGCAGCGCGGCAATGCCGACGACGAGCTTGACCCCTGCATTGGCGCCGTTGATGATGGACTCCATAAGGGTCGACTCTTTTTCATAATGCGGCTTCACATCCGTGCCGAGGGTCTCTGGTTTCTCCGTTTCCGGCAAAAGGAGCTTGGACATGACGATCGCAGCCGGCGCTGAAAGAATTGACGCGGACACGAGATGACCGGCGATGGTCGGAAACTGCCGCTGAAGGATAAAGACATACAGCGCCATGACGCTTGACGCGATAGTCGCCATGCCCGCCGTCAGGATCGTACAGAGCTCGGAACGGGTCATTCGCTCAAGATGGGGGCGGATGATCGTGGCAGACTCTACGCCCACGAATATATTGCTCGCAGCACAGAGTGACTCGGCGCCGCTGATCTTCATGAACCGGGTGAACAGTCTTGAAAAGAAGCCGATGAGCCTCGGCATCACGCCGATGTAGTACAAGGCCCCCATGAGGCTTGCGAAGAATACGACCGTGGGCAGGGCCTGGAACGCGAGGAAGAAACCCAATGACTCCTCTCCCAGCTCGTTCTTCGTCCCCGGAGGAAGGGCGAGCCTGCCAAAAAGGAATCTGGTGCCTGCCGTCGCACTGTCAAGGACCTTGACGACCGCATCATTGATGAGCAGGAATATCTTGGATCCCGCGGGAACGACGAATATGACGACCGCGAAGATGAGCTGGAGCGCCGTGCCCCAGACAACGGCGCGCCAGTTGACGACCTTCCGGTCGGTAGAAAGGGCCCAGGCGAACGCCATGAGAATGAATATGCCGGAAAAGCTTACGAGGTTGTACATCCGGTCTCCTTTCGTCGTCACGCAAAGAGCAGAGCGCATGGGGCAGAGCGCCCTTGCAGCCGAGTTTATCCTGAGAAAGAGCATTTACGTGCGGATTTTCACGGATGGTCACGAATTTTTAAAAGCTTACGATGGATTTATGGGTTACCCAGTTTTCAATTCCGCTTTATGCGGGTTAGGTTGCAGCATGGCAACCGCCGCTTGCGCTGGTAGAAACATCACCCTTATTCCATGGCGGGTAATACAGGAACTTTTGCGGCATCGTCGGGTATCTCTCCCGTCAGGGAACCCAAAAAAGCGGATATATCGTCTATCTGCTTTTTTGTGAGGTCCTTTCCCAACTGGATTTTCGCCATAATAGCTACGGCATCCCCCAGCTTGTCCACGGAGCCGTCATGGAAATAGGGGGGCGTTTTCTCCACATTTCTGAGAACAGGCGCCTTAAAGACATATTTGTCCGCATCGTTCCTGGTCACAACGTATCTTCCCTCGTCAACAGGCTCGCTTTTTGTGTATTTCCAGTACGGCTCCCACACGCCGAACTTCTGGTACACTCGTCCCCCGAAATAGGCGCTGAAGTGGCATGTTGAACATCCCGCATCGATGAAGGTCTTCAAGCCCCGTTTCTGTTGCTCTGTCAGCGCGTTGCTATTGCCCTTGATGTAGGCATCAAAGGGAGCGGGAGTAACCAATGTTCGCTCATAGGCGCCGATGGCCTTTGCGAGATTATCGACGGTAACAGGGTCTTTGTCGCCGGGGAAGGCCTCCTTGAACATCTTACGGTATTCTTTAAATTCCTTCAGTTTTTTCTCCACGGCCTCGTTCGACGGCATGCCGAAGGCCGGCGGCCCGGTCACGGACTGCCGCGCCTGGTCTTCGACGTTCGTCCTGTTTCCTATCCAGTGCGCTGAGATCTGGTCGGCGGCATTGAAAATGGTGGGTGAGTTCCGGGGATTTGCCCTGCAGTTGTTCCCTACTGCCTTCCGCAACCCATCCGCCGCATACAGACTGATGGGATGGCATTTGGCGCAGCTTATGGTCCCATCGATTGATATCCGGGGCTCGAAAAAAAGCAGCTTCCCCAGCTTCACCTTCTCGGGGGTCACGGGGTTCTGTTCCGATGCCATGACCTGCGGCAGAGGGCCGAAAATCCGGCTTGCCTGTTTCAGCAGGTCTTCGTCTGCGCTGCCTGCCGACGCGATTCGCGCCGTACAAAGCAAAGCAAGGCAGACGATTGTTTTCACGCGAGAGGTGATCATTTTTGCTGCGAAGACTGTTTCATTCTTCATGGAGGCCCTCCGCTCATGCTGTCCCGCATGCGCACCCGCTGCCGGTTCGCATCACTTGAAGGTTTTCAGGATGTATTCCGCTATCTCTTTCGCATCTTTGTCAGGGATGGTCTTGTCGTCGAACTTCGTCATGCCCGGACCGGGGTTTCTCATGGTGCGGACGATGTCCGCCGCAGTTTTAATCGTATTGGCATCACGATCTTTTTTGAGCAGCGTCTTCTGCGGATTGATGATGTTCCCTCCGTCGGGGTGGCATAGGGCGCAGTGCTGCTTGAACAGGGCCTCGCCGGAACTTCCCGCAGCCGCCTGGTCAGGACCGATAACCGCCCCCGCCGCACAAACAGCCGACAGGAACACTGTTGCAATGATTGCCTTTTTCATTTTATCTTTCTCCTTTCAGAAGATTCTCTATGATTTCATAAGCGTTCATTGATCTCTAATTGCCCGTTCCGTAACCGGCCGCCAGATAGCTGATTATTTTTTCGGCTTCTTCCGGTGTGACCGGTGCGCCAAACACCTTTATCATCTTGTTGACCGTTGCCGTCCACTGGGCCTTGGTCAATTTCGGCTGCATCGGGATATAATCCGGGCTGTGGCATATGGCGCAACGGGTTTCCACGGTTGTCCTGCCCTCTCCTTCTTTGAGTTCAGTGTGGATCGCCGGGAGGGTAATGGAATGGAGCGAGCCGGGCCGGCTTGCCGCCTTGGAAGCAGCCTCCTGTGCGTACACATATCCCGTTGCAAGGACCAGGGTCAGCATGAGTACGAGTATGGTCTTCATTGTCCCCTCCTTATCTCACGACCACGGTGAGCGGTTCGATCTTGTTCCACAGGTATCCCGAAGGATTCCACAGGCTCTCAAAGGGCTGGGACTCGCCGATGCTGTTCGTGGCCCTGGCCATGAGCGTGTATTTGCCGGGCTTTTTCGGGCGCCATGGATAGGTCCACTGGATCCAGGAATACTTTCCCAGATCCTTGCCCAGCTTTGCCTCGCTCCAGGATTTTCCCCCATCAACGGAGACGATGACGTCCCTGATGCTGTAGCCGCCGGAGAAGGCGATGCCCATGACATCAACGGGCCTGTTCGGCCTCAGGCTTGTTCCGTCTTCGGGATTAATGATGAGCGACCTCGTGGTCATGCGGTGAACGGGGATGGTCTTTTGCGGTTTTGCACCCGGCGGGACGCAGCCACAGGCATTGTCAGGTATGCGGTATGCCGGGTTCATCCAGAACCCTTCAAACTGCCTGGGCAAGACCTTGATTTCGCTTAACGACTTCACCCAGTAGGTGGCGTACCAGCCCGGCACGATGAGCCGCGCCGGGAAACCGTTCAGCATGGTAAGGGGCGCTCCATTCATCTCATAGGCGATGAGCATATCCTCTTCCAGGGCCTTGTCCACGGGCAGGCTCTTGATGAAATCCGGCACCGTAGGGAGAGTCCCCCTGTCGAGGCCGTCGAAGGAAACGTCCACCGAGCCCGGCTTGATCCCGGCCATATTCAGGATATCTTTGAGCCGGGCCCCGGACCACGTTGTATTGCCCATGGACCCGTTCTTCCATTGGCCGCCCGGCACCCTGGGCTCGAAGAAACTCCGGCCGTTGCCCGAACACTGAATGACGGCGGTGTAGGTCACCCTGGGGAACTTTGTTTTGAGGTCGTCCAGCGAGAGCAGCAGCTCTTTATCGGTGTTACCGCCCACGTTGAGGCGCCACTGAGCAAGGTCAACAGAGGTCGGGATCGGCGTCACGTGCCATCGTACAAAGAGCGCTTCATTCGGCGTGACCAGTTCCCTGAAATAGTGGAGAGGCGTCTCGAGCTGGGGTGGATAGGAGGTGAGCAGCAGTAATTCGGTTTTTTCGGGAAACTTGACGAGCCTTCTTCCGTCGGTTGCAGCGAAGAGCTCCGAGGGCATATCTCCGAGCGCAGTCATTGCGGTAAGGGTCCCCGCAGTCTTTAAAAAATCACGTCTCGTAAAATCTCTGAAGCCCATTTCCGTCTCCTTTCGACAAACATGCTGAGAACAGGCCGGAACGCACAGCAGGCGCGTATTTGATTTTTTGCGGAAATATTTACCGGGAAACTGCCGCGCCTCGTCCACGAAGAAGCTCCCGCAACAGACTGTTCTGCGATGGAACTCCTCTGAAAGAGCGGGACGCACGTAACGGATATTTATTTCATTATAGCTTAAAAAACGCGGTTATCAAGTAATGAACGAATAAAAAATTCAAACACATAAGACGAAAGTATGAATGAGTGTTACCGCGGCCTTCGCTTGATACCTGCTTGCTACGCTTAAGAGGTATGGCTCAGGGCTCCGGTTGAGAACGGCGCAGGCCCCGCTCCGCTTCTCTCCTCCCGAAGTGCATGACGAGATACCCCGACACAAGGATGCAGACACCCCCGAACAGCGCGGCCGTTGAAGGCGTTTCGGACAGGAACAGAAATGCGAGCGGGATTGCGGCGAGGGGCTCGATGTAACCGAGGATCGCCGCATGCTGCGCCATGACCTTTCTGAGGGCGCTGAAATAGAGCAGCGGCGCCGTTGTGGCGTGGAGCAGGCCGGCAGTGAGAAGGAGCGCGGCGGCGGAGGCGTCGATGCGGTAGTCCATGGAGAGCGCCATCGGCGTACAGACAACAAGCGTCGCCCAGATGAGGACGATGATCGCCTTGTGGTGCATCATCTTCCGGCTGAACGCCCTCGATACCATGATGACAAAGGCATAGGCAACGCCCGACGCCGTACCCGCGAGAATACCGAGTGCATGCCCGCTGCCGAGGCGGAAGCCTTCGCCGGACACCACGATCATCGCCATGCCGGCAACGGCAAGAGGGAGCGAGATAAGCGTCACGCGATCGAGGCGTTCCGCTATGAGAACGGGAGCGAGCACGGCGACGAACACCGGCGCGGTATAGTGGGTAAAGACCGCGTTCGAAACCGTGGTATGGGCCAGGGAGTAGAAATAAGTGATGTTATTGGTGATGGAAGCGAGCACAAGCGCTCCGAAGAGCAACCAGGAGCTCCTCATGCCCGAAAGGTCGAACTCTCCCCTGAACTTAAGCACCAGGGGAACGGCAACGGCGGAAATCAGCGACGTGTAAAAGAGAACAACGACCGGGGGCAGCGAAAGCCGGCGGATCATCAGACCCCAGGTGCTCCAGATGAGCATGGCGACCACAATTTTAAGATAGGACTTCATGGTGAATTGCGGATTGGGGATTTCGGATTGCGGAATAAAAAAGCGGAATGCAAACTGTAGTGATTCTTTTACAATCCGCATTCCGCAATCTGAAATCTGAAATTGATTACGTTCCCATCTCCCACGAGGCGAGGTATTTCTTCTGCTCCGGGGTAAGCTTGTCGATGCGCACGCCCATGGCATCGAGCTTGAGCCGGGCGATCTCCTTGTCGATCTCCTCGGGGACCCCGTATACTTGGTTTTCGAGGGAGGCGCTGTTCTGCAGCATGAATTCCGCGGAAAGCGCCTGGTTGGCGAAGCTCATGTCCATGACGCTCGAGGGATGACCTTCGGCTGCGGCCAGGTTGATCAGCCTCCCCTCGCCCAGAACGTTGATCCTCCTGCCGTTGGGAAGGGTGAACTCCTCGACGAATTCGCGGATCTGCCTTTTCTTGCGCTTCATCTTCGCAAGCGTCTCCAGGTCGATCTCGACGTTGAAATGACCGGTGTTGCAGATAATGGCGCCGTCTTTCATCGCCTGGAAGTGCTCTTTCCGGATCACCTTGATGTCTCCCGTGACCGTGACGAAGATGTCGCCGATCTTCGCCGCTTCTGCCATGGACATCACCTGAAATCCGTCCATCACCGCTTCGAGGGCCTTAAGCGGATCAATTTCTGTTATGACCACATTCGCTCCCATGCCCTTGGCGCGTGAAGCGAGCCCCCTGCCGCACCAGCCGTAGCCGGCGACCACAAAGATCGAACCAGCCAGCAACCGGTTCGTCGCGCGCAGGATGCCATCGATGGTGGACTGGCCCGTGCCGTAACGGTTGTCGAAAAAGTGCTTGGTCTGGGCGTCGTTCACGGCTACGATCGGGTACCGGAGTACCCCGGTGGCAGCCATGCTGCGGAGACGGATCACGCCCGTAGTGGTCTCTTCCGTGCCGCCGATCACGCCGGGAAGCAGGTCCTTCCTCTTGGTGTGGAGCACCGAGACGACATCGGCGCCGTCGTCCATGGTCATCATGGGCTTGATGTCGAGAGACGCCATGATGTGTTTGTAGTAGGTCTTGCCGTCTTCGCCCTTGATGGCGAAGGTCGGGATATTGTCGTGCTTCACCAGGGAGGCCGCCACGTCGTCCTGGGTGGACAGCGGGTTCGAGGCGCAAAGCACCACCTCCGCGCCGCCGGCCTTGAGTGTCTGCATGAGGGAGGCTGTTTCGGTCGTTACGTGGAGGCAGGCAGTCAGGCGCACGCCCTTGAGCGGCTTCTCTTTCTGGAACCGTTTCTTGATGATGTTCAGCACGGGCATGCTCTGGTTCGCCCACTCGATCCGAAGCTTGCCTTTGTCGGCAAGCTTGATGTCCTTAACGTCGTATTTCATCTAATCTCCTTAAAAAGTTTTTGCAGAGAGCATGGAGCATGGCGTCTTGGATATTTTCCCTCTGCTCTCTGCGCTCTGCTCAGTTGGTTCTTGGCGTCTTATATCCCCGCGTCCTTCTTGAGCGTCGCCGCCTTGTCGGTCAGCTCCCAGGTAAACTCAGGCTCGGTCCTGCCGAAGTGGCCGTAGGCCGCTGTTTTCTTGTAAATGGGCCTCCGAAGGTCCAGGGTCTTCACGATGCCCTTGGGCGTCATGTCGAAGTTCTTCCTGATGAGCTCGACCAGTTTGTCATGGTGGATCTTGCCGGTGCCGAAATCGTCCACGTGAATGGAGACCGGCTCGGGCACGCCGATGGCATAGGCAAGCTGCACTTCAACCTCGCTGGCGATCCCTGCCGCTACGATGTTCTTTGCGACGTAGCGCGCCATGTATGAAGCCGAGCGGTCGACCTTCGTCGGGTCCTTGCCCGAGAAGCATCCGCCGCCGTGGCTGCCCACGCCGCCGTAGGTATCCACGATGATCTTGCGGCCCGTGAGGCCCGTGTCGCCCATGGGCCCGCCGGTCACGAACCTGCCCGTGGGGTTGATGTGATAGATAATGGTCTTCTCATCGAGAAGGTTCTTCGGAAGCATTGGCAGGATCACCTTCTCGATCACGTCCTTGCGCAGGTCCTTGAGGTCGACATCAGGGCTGTGTTGGCTCGAGATCACGATGGTATGGAGCTTGAAAGGCTTGCCGTCCTTATACTCAATGGTCACCTGGGACTTACCGTCGGGCCTCAGGTAGGGCAGGAGCTCCTTTTTTCGCACTTCCGAAAGCCGGCGGGTGAGCTTGTGAGCGAGCATGATGGTCATGGGCATGAGCTCGGGCGTTTCGTCGCAGGCATAGCCGAACATGAGGCCCTGGTCCCCGGCGCCGCCGGTGTCGACGCCCATGGCGATGTCAGGCGACTGAGAGTGGACCGACGTGATGACCGCGCAGGTCTCGGAATCGAACCCGTACTTTGCCCGGGTGTACCCGATCTCCTTGATGGTCTGCCGGACGATGTCCGGGATCTCCACGTATCCCTTGGTCGTTATCTCTCCTGCAACCATGGCGAGTCCCGTGGTCAGGAGCGTCTCGCATGCCACGCGGCTCATGGGGTCCTGCGTAAGCAGCGCGTCGAGGACCGCATCCGAGATCTGGTCGGCTATTTTATCTGGATGCCCCTCGGTAACCGATTCCGAGGTAAAGAGATAATTCTTGTTAATGCTGCTCATGTGGTCTCCTTCCGGTTCTCTTTGGAACATGATTTTTTTGGGTTTTTATAGCACAGCCACGGTTTTTGTCAAGGAAAAAATGTGCCGCCGCTAGAGATTAACCGCCGCCGCGCCCAGCGCAGCGAACAGGGAAGCACAATACATTAACCGGAGGGACTTTTCAACATCTTTTTTGTCCGGAACAGGGGGGCCGTTTCCGATAAAGGGCTTCCGGCTGAGCCTGCCCCCGTAGGTGCTCTGCCCGCCCAGCCGCACGCCCAGGGCCCCGGCCATGGCCGCCTCGGGCCAGCCGCTGTTCGGGCTCGGATGGTTGCGGCAGTCGCGGAGCATGACGCGCCAGGGGGTTAGGAATGCGGAATCTCCCTCTCCCCTCGGGGGAGAGGGCTGGGGCCTGCCCTCGAATGTCTCTATCGGGGGTGAGGGGGTAGCCGCAGGCTTGAGCCTGCGCAGTAGGCCGGAAGCCAGACAGATCAGGACCGCAGTGATCCTCGCGGGAATAAAGTTCGCCGCATCATCCAGCCGTGCCGCGGCCCGGCCAAAATTGATATACCTCGCGTTCTTGTATCCAACCATGGAATCCAGCGTATTAACCGCCTTGTATGCCATGGCCAGCGCAGGACCGCCCAGGGCCATATAAAAGAGCGGCGCAACCACTCCGTCCGACGCGTTCTCTGCAACGGTCTCGACCACAGCCCTGGTGATCTCCTTCGCCTCGAGGTTCTCCGTATCCCTCCCGACGATCAGGGAAAGTTGTTTTCCGGCCTGTTTGATATCGCCCGCATTGAGATGAGTCAGCACCGCTCGCGCAGCGTCAGCGAGGCCCCGTGCGGCGAGCGTAGTGTAGGCCATAAGGGCTGAGACGGCAAAACCGAGATAGAGAGAAAATGATGAAGCTGAGAGGATAAGAAGGGAGGATAGAAAGTAGACCGGCAGGACGATCACCATTACTAAAATGACCCCGGCAGCCTTTTCGGCTTTCGGCGTTTTCGCGAAACGCCTGAGGACAATTTCCGTCCTCTGTATCAGCCGACCGATGAGCCGCACCGGGTGCGGAAGCCAACGCGGATCGCCGAAAACCAAGTCGAGAATAAAGGCAATGAGAATGATAAGGCCTGCCATAAAGCTGTTCACATCAAAGACCTGAGGGCAAAATCGTTGAAATCTGTTTTTGATCCGTGTTACTGCCTCTGCTTCATCTCCGAGGCCGCCTCTTTCATCATCTCCATGGGATCAAACTGCCGGAGCATTGCGTTAAACGTTGCTATGCCCACGGGCGGCTCCATGATGCGGATCTCGAAATTCATCATTCCCTTGGGCGGCAGGGCCGGCCCTCGTTCCCGGCTTTTTGCCTTGAGGTCCTGGACATCGGAGCCCCGCTTGACCAGGATGTCGTAATCCCGCTGGGTGTAAAGCTGTTTTCCGTTCATCATCCTGGCCTTGATGATCACCGTGTTCCGCGCATCGTACACTTCGGCCACCAGGTACCACACCGGTTTTTCCTTGTCCGCGGCGTTCTCGACCGTTCCGGTGATAACGAGGTCGCCGTTGGTGTCCATATAGCCTGAAGGATTGATGATCTTGAGTCCTTCCGTTGAAGACATATCCATGAGGGCGCTCATCGTACCCTGGGCGGCAGCCTGCACTTTGGCGGTCAGAAGAAACTCGCCGTACAGGGCAAAACCGATGATTGCAAGGGCAAAAAGGAAGCCGAATATCTGGCCGCCCGAGAGTCTCGCCGAGAAGGATTCCTTCTTGGACGTCAGCATGGTCCGGCGGATGATGACCAGGGGTATGACCACCAGGAAAGAGATGATCCCCCCTCCAATGGCGCCGTTCACCAGCCGCGCCTGATTTATTCCCGCGCGGGAAATAAGGTCGAGGGAGGCGCTGTGCCCCGCTCCGAGGGCGGCGCCGAAGAGCGCGCCGAGAATGATGCCCAGGAAGGAAAACATCTTCCGTTCCGCCCATGACTGCAGCATGGCCAGAAACAGGGCAATGAGAATGCCGATGCTGATCAAACCGGCCGCAGAAACAGCGGCGACATGATAGATCGGCATCGTTGCCAGCAGCGGGACATATTGGGTGATGATGCTGAACGCCAGGAGTATTACGGCCAGAACGGGGAGAGCACAGCCCAGGCCGGCCACGATCCCCGCAGCGGGTCCGGAAGCAAAGGGATGAATAGTGTCCCCTGATGCATCGAGGGACCGTTGATGCGTTGAAACTCTGCCGATCTGTGATGACGGCCGCGCTTGTTCCCGGGCGGCCTTTGCTGCGGGCGACGGCTCGAGCACCTCGGGCAAGGCTGCTGATGCAAGCGGCGGCCCGGCCTCATGAGCGGAGCCGGGGGCGGCCTTTGACAAGATGAAACCCTGCTCCTCCGGCTGGGCCGCCCTAAAATCGAAGCCCGAAGGCTCTAATGAGGGAGGCGCCGGCGCCTTCACGGGCTCTTCGACGCGCGGTGCGGACGGGATTTCGAAAGCAGGAGGTTTTGGGGCCGCCGGCGCCGGGGGCTCCGGCATCGGGAGCGCGGCCCCTCCGGCCTGGGAAAGGCTGTATTCGTCGAAGGCCTCCCTGGTGATCGCTACGTATTCACCGCAGCGCGTACACTTGAACCTGATGCCGGACCCTATGACCTTGTCATCGGAGACGCGGAAGAGCTTGTTGCATCCTCCACAGCGGACGTCCATCCTCAAAACCTCCCGGTAAACATAGTCCTGAGTTCTTATTATACACCATACCCCAACCCGGACAAGCCGGAATTGTAAAATGCAAATTGCAAATTGAAAATTGCAAAATTGCGGTAAAAATCAAGACATTGAAGAAATATTCTTCCCATTTTGAGAAGAATTTGATTTGTAACTGAGTAACGGCAACGTCATGACACGAACGACGTAACCGCCGGACGAAAGGGATAAGGCGACCGTAATCGATTGACGTTAGCGTTAATTGTAATATATTTTCCGGAAATTATCTACTTCTCCGTCTCATTTTTTTCACCCTGTTCCGCGTCGGGGATATCCTTTTTCTCGCCTGGAATCCGGTAATCTTCCGACGCCCATTTCCCCAGATCGATCAGCCGGCACCGTTCGGAGCAGAAGGGCCTGAAGGGGTTATGGTCCCATCCGGCCTCTTTTTTACAAATCGGGCATTTTATCTTACGGCCTTTCATTCCGCACTCCGCAATTCATTTGAGCACAGTCAGCGCCGAACCATTGCACTGAATAACAACCGGTCCACCTCGGCGATGACCTCTTTAAACAGTCCTCCGTGGCTCTTCATTCGGGAAAAGAGTTCCTCTCGAAGCGCTTGGATTTCCCGGTCGTCGCACCGTTCATAGGTAATATGCTCGTTCTGCATGGCATACCGTTCCCGCACCAGCAGATGTTTCGCCTTCTCCACAAAGGGCAGGAGCAGCTCCCTGATGCGGATCAGGTTTCCGGCAGGATTCGGCGCTCCCGGTTCCCGGTCCTGTCTTTTCAGAAGTTCGGAGACCTCTTTCACCATGACGTAAAGGGTGCAGTATTCAAGCCCCCGCACTCCCCGCCTCCATTGCAGGAGCATGGGATTCCGCCGGAACCAGAGAAAGTTTCGCCGGCCCAAGGCAATCAGATCGTTTATCGCTTCTTCGAGCTCTACCACGAGTTCGGAATTCGTAGTTTGCTCATCATGCATTCCACGGTCCGCATGCAGCCTGCCCTCGAAGGTCTCTATCGGGGGCATTCCGCATTCCGCATTCGGAACAAGGTATTTCCAGAGGTTCTGCAGCATCGCTGCCCCACTCCTGTCGTCAGGCGTATCAAAATGAACGAGCGACAGGAGCACCTTCCCCGCTCCGAACCGTCCTTCGATGACGGCAGGTTCACCAAGCAGGCGTTTCGGGTCCAGGTTGATCTGGTAAACGCGCTCCAGCTCCGGCCAACTGCCGACGGCTTCCACGTCCCCCACGTTCACGTCGGAGCTGAAAGAATCGGGCATTGCCTGCCCGTAGGCAGCGAGCACCGATACGCTCCCGTCCACCAGGAACTGAGAAGGCCACCAGGCGTGAAACACTGATTCCGAAATGCCTTGCCAAACGGGATGAGGGGACGTAGTAAGCTCTATCCTGCCGCTGAAGCTCGGCACCCGCTCCTTTGTCGGTCTTCTCTGCACCGGCACGAGCCCGATGCCGTCCATGGTCGCAAGCCCTGCCCCGCCACAGAACCCGAGGTACGCGCCGCCGTCATGGACGAATCTTTTTATCTCACGGGCGCCGTCGTCACCGAGCGCCTTTAATTTATTTGATGCCCATCCGCCCGGCACAAAAAGCAAGGCATACTCTTTCAGCCGGCCTTTTCTTATATCCTCCGAGCGGATAAGATCAAAGGAAAGCCTCCCGGCCTTGAGTGCCTTATACGCCATCACGCCCCAGAGAAATGACTCGTCCCAGAGAACAGCAACAGGCGTCAATTTTGAACTTTGAATTTTAAATTTTGAGCTTTCTTTCATACCCTCTCGGTGTTATCATCAGGTTGTTCCATACAAACGTTTTCGAGTTGCCGATGAGCACGGTCGTCTGCATATCAACGTCAGTGACCTGCATGCGCTCCAGGTCCGTCACGATGATCGTCTCGTGCGTCCGCATCGCGCCCTTGACAATGCCCACGGCCGTCGTTGGTTTCCGATGCTTCAGGATGATCTCCCGCGCTCTGTTGATGTGGCCGGCCCTGCCTTTGCTCCGGGGGTTGTACAGGACGATGACGAAGTCGGCCGAGGCAGCAGCCTCAAGCCGTTTCTCGATCACGTCCCAGGGCGTCAGCCGGTCCGACAGGCTGATGCAGGCGAAATCGTGCATGAGCGGGGCGCCAAGCCGCGATGCGCTGGCATTGAGCGCTGAGATGCCGGGGATCACTTCGACGGAGGGGTAGTTCAGAGTTCGGAGTTCAGAGTTCGGAGTTTCGAGTTCCGCCCCATGATGCTGTTCCTCAGACTCCGCACTCTTGAGAACCTCGAACACGAGCCCGGCCATGGCATAAACGCCCGGGTCGCCGCCGCTGATGATCGCGACCGTTTTCCCTTCCCGCGCGATAGAGATCGCCTTCCGGCACCGGTCAACTTCCTGCGTCATCCCGGTCGAGACGACCTCCTTGTCCGTGAGAAGCTCTTTGATGAGATCGAGATAGGTGCCGTAGCCCACAATGACATCGGACCTTTTGATCGCGTCCCTGGCAGCAGGCGTGATATGCTCCAGGCTTCCCGGCCCGGTGCCCACGATATAGATTTTGCCTTTTTGCTGTAGTTTCTTTTCTCCTTCACTCCGCACTCCGCACTCCGTACTCCGCACTGCTATTAATGCCACCGCCACGGTCACGTTTCCTTTCTTCTGCTTCGGCACCAGCAGCCTGTCCGTCCCTGCTGCAAGGAGCGCCGCGGGCTCGGCAACGGCATGAGCTCCTGTGGCCTTGAATACGGCATCCGATTTTTCGATTCCTTCAACGCGGTTCAGCTCGTCATTCCTGAACACATGCAGCGGGAGGCTGTATTTCCGGGCAAACGCTCTGAGTCCCGGCTCGCTGCCCTTGATATCGATCGTGGCAATACGGCCGACGGACAGGAAAGCCAGATTGTGGCTGTCGAGCGTGCTCCGAACCGCATCCTCGAGCTCGTCCTGCGACGTGCCGCTGTTACACCCGATACCGACAACCAGGTTTCCGGGCCTCAGATAGAGCTGGCCCTTCACACGGCAGGTGTCGATGGAGCAGTCGTCTCCCGCGACAGTGCATGCCGATGTCTCTCCATAGGCGTTCTTCCGGTTCGAAATGATGACATCCGCAAACCGCGGCCCCGCGACGCGCAGGAACTCATCGGGTAGTTCGATTTCCGACCCCTGCCCCCTGCCCCCTGCCCCCTGTTCTTCATACACCCGCAGCGCGCCGTTGTTCACGAGCCGCGTACCGATCTGCGGCAGCAGTTCCCATTCCTCGATTTCAAGATCGTGCTCTCTGGCCCAGAGGTCGATCGACGGCAAGTGATTGACGTCCGATGCCGTGGTAATGACCGCCTCGCCGCCCAGGAATCCCGCGAACTTCCGCGCAAGGTCGTTCGCTCCGCCAAGATGGCCGCTCACCAGGCTCACGGCGAATCTCCCGGCTTCGTCAAGCACGACGACTGCCGGATCAGTTCTCTTGTCCTTAAGCATCGGCGCAATTGTGCGCACAACTATCCCGGACGCCATGATAAAGACGAGAGCAGCATGATCGGCCCACAAGGACGGAACAAGACCGGGATCATACCGAACGATCTCAGCGTCGGGAAAGACCGACCTCAGCCGCACGGCGAGCTTGAGGCCGTTTTCAGTGATGTACAGGATTGCCGTTTTTTTCATTCCGCATTCCGAATTCCGCATTCTGTTTACTTCCGGTACTCATGTTTGAAGTCCTTGTGGTAGAGCTTCGACTCTTTTCCCAGCGACGCCTCGGACGCCCGGAGCGATTCTCCAACGTAGATCAGCGCCGTTTTCCTGATGCCGGCGTCCTTCACCAGCCCGGCAATGTCCCTTAAGACGCCTCTGATAACCTTCTGGTCAGGCCACGTGGCCTTCTCGATGATTGCCACAGGAGTGTCGGCGGGATACCCCTGGAGCAGCTCGTCGCGCACCTTCTCGATCATGCCCACGCTCAGGAAGATCACCATGGTCGCGCGGTGCGAAGCCAGCGAACCGAGCCGCTCAAGAGCCGGGACCGGGGTCCTGCCCTCCATCCGGGTAAAGATGACGGTCTGGCTTATCTCGGGGATGGTCAGCTCCTGCCCGAGGACCGCGGCGCCGGCCATGGCCGACGACACTCCCGGGATGACCTCATAGGATATGCTCAGCTCGCGGAGCCGTTCGATCTGCTCCGATATGGCGCTGTAGAACGACGTATCTCCCGTATGCAGCCGGACGACCGATCTGCCGTTCTCCGCGGCCGTGCGCATGATCGAAATGATCGCGCCGAGGTCCATGTTCGCTGAATCGTGGATCTCGGCTTTGATGCCGTCGAGCAGCGCGGGGTTCACCAGGCTGCCTGCATAGATAACCACGTCAGCTGTGTCGAGCGCCTTCCTGCCTTTCACGGTTATGAGTTCCGGGTCTCCCGGTCCTGCGCCTACAAAAAGGATCTTTGCGTTCATCGTTTCCTCACGATCATGAGGGAAAAATAATTCGCTTCCTCCTCGTTCACCTGACCAATGTCCCTATACACCCGTTCATCGTCCATGCCTGCCCGCACCACATAGGTCGCTTGTGCCGCACGGTTCATCCTGTTCAGCATATCCCTGACCGTGTTGAACACTTTGCTGACCTTCATGAGCACCACGGTATCGAACTTCTCCAGCGTTTCCTCCAGGCTGTCCAGATAATTTGCCGGCAGGATGGCGATCCGTTCATTGCCGAGTCCCAGATACAGCCCGGCCCGTGCAGCGGCCGCGTTAATGGAAGATATGCCGGGGACGATCTCAATAACAAGATCAGGCTTTCGTTCAAGCAGCCGGTCATACAGATAGAAGAACGTGCTGTAGATACCGGGATCGCCGATCGTGATAAAGGCGGCATCCATGCCGGTGTCCAGCCTGTTCAAAACAGCCTCTGTTGTCTCCTTCCATTTCGTATCGAGATCCTGCTGGTCCTCCCCACTCTGAACTCCGCACGCAGCCTGCCCTCGAATGACTCTATCGGGGGAACTCGAAACCGTTTTCATCATCGGGAAATAAGCCTCCACGATCTCCTTCCCGTCGAGCGAGAGCGCCTTCTGGACTATAGAGAGGGCGAGGCTGCTCCCCTCTTCCCGGCCCTTGGGCACGAAGAGGCACGGCGTATCTTTCAGGATCCTGACCGCCTTCAGCGTCATCAGTTCCGGATCTCCCGGACCGATGCCGATAACGTATAGTTTGCCAGTCATGAGCTACCTCGAATCGCGGTGCGGCGCGTTCGGGGAACGCGCCCTACAATCATGTTGGATTTTGATCCCGTAGGGTCCGTTCCCCGAACGGACCGAACCATATTCCCATCATCATATCGTGCGAACCGTTCGGGGAACGGTCCGCACCTTATCGTTTCAAATAAACCACTCATCATAACGGCAATTCATCCATCATCCCGCAATACGGATATTCCTCCCCCGTGGCAACCATCATCTTCCTCACGGGATTGTTCAAAATGTATTGCGCCTTTTCGGTCAATTCATTCGGACCGTTCGGGGAACACGGACCGTTCGGGGAACGGTCCCTACTGCGAATGATATGATCGTGGAAATTTCGCTGCCATAACGGGCTGATGCCGAAGGCAGCCTTCACTTCACGCGACGCGAACCGCTTGAACGCGGAAACCCAATTTTGAGAGTCTTATCGTACTTCATTCCGAACGATAACAGAAGATGCAGATGGTCCGGCATCAGACAGTAGCAATAGACCATAATTTCACCGAGCGCCCTGCGGTGTTTTATTTCATTGATGACCGTCGCTGCAAGATCATGGTCGGCAAAGAACGATTGTTTGTCGTACGCGCAGACCGTGATGAAGTAAACATGGTCAGGACCTTTATAATCAAAAGCCGTGAGGCGCATTGGTTTACGTTGTGGAAATTGATTCATAGCAATATCCATCGTCACAAATCGGTGCGGCGCGTTCGGAAAACGCGCCCTACAATAATAATTTTAACATTCGACCCCGTAGGGACCGTTCCCCGAACGGTCCGGTCCAAATGACCATAATCATTTCCGTAGGGTCCGATCTCCCTTCACGATAAACACGGGATTGAGCGCGCTCATGAGCCGCTTGCCTGCGACAGGCTTTGATCTTGAAACTGAGATTTCGGAGACCTCGGCGGAAAACCCGTTGTGTTCCAGGGCGGTCAGGGCTTCGTTCAGCGTTTCCAGGGTTGCCGCATTGATTACGATGGTCCCGGAAGACATCTTCTCGTGAAGCAGTTTGATGATATCGCCCAAATTTCCACCGCTCCCGCCGATGAAGACCCGATGAGGAGCGGGAAGACCCGCGAGAGCGGCCGGCGCGGAGCCGTGAATGATCTCCACGTTCCCGATGCTGAATCGTTTTACGTTCTCCCGGATCGTGTTGATCCGCTCCTGCTCTTTTTCTACGGCAATGACGCGCAGGCCCGGGCAGAGCCGCGCCGCTTCGAGCGACACCGAGCCTGAGCCGGCCCCGATGTCCCAGAGCACGCCATCCTGCGGCAGACAAAGTTTGTGCAGGGTCACGGCCCTCACTTCGTCTTTGGTGATGAGTCCCCGCTCATGCAGGATGTCACCTTCCCGCAATCCGAATGTCGTTTCTTTATTCTGATTTTTTACTCCTGCCCCCTGCCCCCTGACCCCTTCTTTCATTATTATCACCACATTCGGGTCGGAGAAAGACGCCGACGCAATCTCCTCGGGGGTCCCCCTCGTGATCTTTTCGTCAGGGTAGCCGAGTTTTTCACAGACGTACATGATAAGTTCAGAGTTCTGAGTTCGGAGTTCGGAGTTAAATACTTTTGCTATCTCAGTCGGGTTATTCTGTTTATCGGTAAGAATGGCGATTTTCCTGTGCATCTCAAGCAGAGACGGAATATCGCTCAGCTCGTACGGCAGTCTTCTTCTCTTCTCCGGGTCCGGGCCGCCATGAAGACTGATCAGAAGCGCGTCATCCCAGGGCTCCTTGATCCGCGCAAAGGCCTCTTGAACGCTCGACAGGTCCGGCAGAATCTCCACCGCTTCTTTACCGAATTCCTCCCGCATCCTCCTGCCGATGCCGAAGAACAGGGGATCGCCGGACGCAAGCAAGACAATAGTTCGGAGTTCAGCGTTCGGAGTTCGGAGTGCTGTCCTGATAAAATCAATGGTCGCATCCACATTGTTGATGACCTTGATCCGGTCCTTGACCACATCATACTCGTCATACCGTTTGAAAACGTCAAAAAGCCTGCTTGACGCAAGGATGACATCGGCTGCTCGCAGGACCTCCTGCGCCCCGTTGTTCAGTGGCCGGTACCCGATACCAATGACGCATAGTTTATTCGCTCTCTGCAACGATAATTCCCTCGTATGACACAAGATGGGTGGATACCGGCAACCCTTCCGTGATCTCCTCGCAGTATCTCTTTGCCGCCTGACAAACTGTCGTGAATATCCCCCCGGCGTTCTTTTTCATTTGCGAATGAATATATTCGTACATCTCCCGCGCGGTATTGAACTCCCGATCCATACCCTCTGCGCTATGCGCCATGCTCTTTAAGAACTCCATTGCCTTTTTCACATCAAGCGCCCCATGCCTGACATGAGTTTGGGGCATGGACATCGCCGTCTTGACCATCTTGGCCCACTGGGCGCAGAGATGGATCTCCCGAAACCCATGTTGTTTTGCTGCTACGAGCGCAAACTCGATATAATCGCCCATCATCACGTATGATTCATCAGGGAAATGAAACTTCCTCATGTGCGCCTTCTCAGACGTCCTTCCCGAGGAAAGGACCACCACGCTGTGTCCCATCGCCTGAGCCACGTCCATCGACGCCGTGATGGTCGCGGTCCATGCTTCGGCGGACACGGGGCGCACAATGCCCGTGGTGCCGAGGATAGAGATGCCGCCGATAATCCCGAGTCTATGATTCAGGGTCTTCTTTGCAAGCTCCTCACCTGCGGGAACGGAGATGGTTACTTCCAAATTCGGAATGCGGAATTCGGAATTCGGTTTTTTTTCTCCGAGCACCGAACGCAGCCTGCCCTCGAATGTCTTTATCGGGGGAACTCCGAACTCTAATATCGCTTCCCTTACCGCTTCTCTGATCATTTTCCTCGGAACGGGATTAATCGCCGCTTCTCCCATCGGCACGGCGAGGCCGGGCTTTGTAACGCTCCCCACTCCCTTTCCGCCTTTAATCATAATTTCAGGACATACAGCACTCTGAACTCCGAACTCTGAACTCTGAACAGTAGCTACTATCTCCGCCCCATGCGTCACATCCGGATCGTCCCCCGCGTCCTTGATCACCGTGGCTTCGGCAACAGACCGCGAACCTTCCCTTTTGAACTTTGAACTTTGAACTTTGAACTGTATTCTACTCCCGTCCGGAAACGGTATCTCGACATGCTCGATCGTGCCTGCATTCCGCATTCCGCATTCCGAATTCCGCATTAGGAAGAGCGTCGCCGCTTTCGCCGCTGCCGCTGCGCAGGCGCCGGTGGTGTATCCCGACCGAAGGTTTTTATTTCTCGATTCCACGCCGCGCATGTACTCCTTGTCCATGGTAATGCTTAATCTCGCGCATCTCCGTCACCAGGTCTGCTGCATCGATGACCTTCTTGTTCGCATACCGGCCGGTGATCACCAGCTCAACGTTCTTCGGCTTTGCCGTCATGAGCGCAAGGAGGTCCTGCACCGTGATCAACCCGTAATGGGCAGCCACGTTCGCCTCGTCGAGAATCACGACATCGTATTCCTTTGAGAGCAGAACATTTTTGACTTCCGCATATCCGTCCTGTGCAGCCTTGATATCCGCCGGGGAGGGCTTTCCGCCCATGATGAGTCCCCTGCCGTACTGCGTCACCGTTATCCTGTCGCTGAGCTCTTCGAGCAATACATGCTCGCTGCATTTCCGCTTTTTGATGAACTGCGCGATGAACACCCTGAGCCCTGCGCCTGCGGCCCTGACAGCCAGACCCAGCGCGGCCGTGGTCTTGCCCTTGCCATGACCGGTATAGACCTGGATATATCCCTTATGCATGACTGTCCTTCATTGCCTTGATGATCTCCCGCCGCGCCTCGCCGATGGTGAGCGGGACCTTTTCGAAGTTCATCCCGTCTTCGTTCTTCAGCCGGTAGATCAGCTCTGCAATATGGGGGAGCCGGAGCTTCACCTGCGCCATGTCCTCGGGTGCGGTGAACACCTCTGCCGGAGGGCCGCCCCGCACGATCCGCCCTCTGCTCAGGATATAGAGCGCGTTGAGGAACAGCGGTACCAGGTCCACGCTGTGGGTCGCCATCACAATGGTCACCCCCTGCTCCCGGTTCAGCCTTGTCAACAGGCCCATCATCTTGTATTCGCCCATGGGGTCCAGACCGGCGGTCGGCTCATCGAGCAGCAGAATCTCGTGCCCCATGGCCAGGAGGCCGGCGATGCAGATCCGTTTCTTCTGGCCGAAGCTCAAATTGTGGATGGACTTTCCGGCAAAGCCGTCCATATCCACGGCATTCAGGGCGCTGGTTACGCGGCGGGAGACCTCGTCCTCGCCGAACCCCATGTTCAAGGGCCCGAAGGCCACGTCTTCGAACACCGTCGGAGCAAAGAGCTGGTCGTCGGGGTTCTGGAACACGAGGCCGACCTTTTGATAGATCTGCTTCGGAGAGAGTTTCCTCACGTCCGCTCCATCAAGCAGGACCCTCCCCTGGTAGTCCTTCATTAAGCCGTCCATGATCTTAAGGAGGGTCGTCTTGCCGGAGCCGTTCGATCCCAGGATGCCGATGAACTCCCCTTTCCGCACCTCGAGCGTTATGCCGCCCAGGGCCTGCGTCCCGTCGGCATAGGCAAAGATATCGATGGCGACCGACAGGCGAATATCCGCGCTCTTCTGACCCATGACCCCTGATCCCTGCCCCATTGTTATATTCTCCATATCACTCCCATGACTATGAGAAAGAGCGCTGACGCGAAAATCTCCGATGATTTAAACGACTTGTGCCTGAGCATCGGCATGCCGCCGTCATATCCCCTCTGGACCATGGCGACGGTGGTGCTCTGGCTGTGGTCGAAGGCCCGGATCGTGAGGGAGCCCGCCAGCGTCCCGAAGGAGCTCAAGCCACGCCTGACGTTTGAGTAGCCGAGACGGTTTTTCTGGGACTGGTAGATTACCTGCGCATCCTCAAAAAGCACAAAGATATATCGGTAGGCAAACATCAATATCTCGATAAAGCCTTTCGGCACCCTGAACCATGAAAGGCCCGCCATGAACTCGGTAAACGGCGTGGCAAATCCCAGCATCGCGACCACGGACACGGCGCCGATTATCCTGCCGCCTATCAGCAGTCCTTCCATAAGACCGTCCGTATGAGCGACAACCTTGAGACCCATGATGTTTGTGGAAAAAAGCGCGTCTTCTCCGGAGAAAAAAAGTTTCAGAAGGACCACGACAACGGCTATGAACAGGGGCTCGGAAAACCTCATGACAAAAACCCGCAATGGGATCCGCATCCTGATGCAGAGGAAGAGGCAGAGCAGTGTCACAAGCACGGGGAGGGCAAACCCCTTATAACTCAAGACCAAGGACAGAAGGACCAGGGCAACGAGGAGTTTCACCCGTGCGTCGATTCGTGAAAGGACATGGTCTTTTTTATAATATTCAGAAAATAGTTCCATTCTGTTTTCCTCGTAAACAGGCGGCTGCGCTGGCTGCCGGAAAAACGGCCCGCGCATCCGTCGGAGCATCAACCTGTTATTGTTTGTTTCTCTCTTTTGGTTTTCGGCGCTTTTTCAACTATGAGTATCCGCCAATAGTACCCCGCAACGAATCCCCCGACTGTTCCTGCGAGGAGGAATACGAAGAGCAGGAGATCGCCCTGCTCCGTATTGATAAACGGCTCCCGAGCCTCCCTGCCGTGCTCTTTTGCGAATTTTTCGACGACCGATTCGTCGACTCCGGGCCATTTTTCGCTGCCGAAGGCAGCCAGAGAACAGAACACAGAGAACAGAACACAGACTAAGACAATCTGACTTTTGACTCTTGACTTCTTTCTTCTCATATCGCCACCTCCTCCGGTTTCAGCACGCGCATCTTCACCAGAAGATCGGGCCGTTTCTTATACAGTAAGACGACCATGCCCGCCGTCATTGCGCCTTCAATGATTCCGAGCGGAAGCTGCGTGGGTATAAAGGCAATGACGATCTTCCAGAAAAGCGGCAGGAACGGCGAGTCCCCCCGTATGCCCGAGGCAAGCTCGACCGAGGTAGTGAGATACGTCGCCCAGTCCGCGAACAACCCCGCCATGAAACCGGCAATTGCCATGTTGATTTTCACCCTGCGCAGCGCCCGAAACGTGAGAAAGCCGGCAAAAGAACCCGCCACGCCCATGGATACGATATCCGCGCCCCATGTGCTCAAACCGCCGTGGGCAAGGAACAGCGCTTGAATAAAGAGCGCAACTGCGGTGATCAGTATGCTGATCAACGGCCCGAGGAGTATCCCCGATATCCCTGTTCCGCACGGATGGGAGCAGGTGCCCGCCGTGGGCACCGGGATGGGCATGCAGGAGATGACAAAAACCACCGCCGCCATGAGGCCGACGAGGGGCTTGAACGACAGGTCGACAGCCGAGAGTTTCCTGAGTCTATAGAGGCCGAAGGCCACAAACGGCAGAGCGACAAGAAACCAGAAGGCCGCCCAGTTAAAGGGCAGGATGCCTTCGGAAATGTGCATGGCATGGGCGTCCTGAACAGTAAACAGCAGGCAGTATACAGTCAACAGGAAAAGAAAAAATCTATATTTTTGAATTTTTGTTTTTATATCTTGATTTTCCATTTTTCTCTCCTCAAAATCTCAAGGTTGTTCCCGCAAGGACCGCATAATCCGTCTCAGGCTTGTTAAGCCCCCCTTTGAAGCCGAAATCCACATAGAGCCCCTCCGACAGGGAATAGATCAAACCGCCCAGGATAAACGCAGGATGGGCGCTTGAGGTCCTGTCGGGATTTGTCTCTATGCCGATATTGGCAACTGCTTTCAGGTCTTTAACAAGCTCTCTCTCCGATGCCAGGGATGCATGCCATATATCCTCTCGTTCATCAACCTTGTTTTCATTTCTTCCGTATCCGAGATTGAGGTGGAATGCCCAGGGTTCGATCTCCTTTGTGGTGATGAAAAACAGGCCGTACGTCGCCTTTCCGGCGCCCAGGCCCTTTGCATCATCGCCCGTCGGCAGGGTGAGGCCGGGTTTCAAGGCAAAACTCAAACCGTCTTTTTCGTAGAAACGCCACTTTAGTTCAAGGGAAGTGTCCGAGACCCCCTTCTCTCGGGTCGCGGTTCCCGGATCCTTTGCCCTTATATACTGGCAGGGAATGCCGAGAACAACGTCCACGTTGTCTCCTATTCCAAAGGACAGCATTGTTGCTATTTCGGTGGCGTCCTCTGTTACACCGTCTTCATCTTCATGAGCATACTCGCCATTGACTTCGAGTTGAAACTTTCCTTTGCCCTGCGTGCCTGTGTCGTCCGTAATGAGTGGATGAGCTGCGAAAACCGTTCCTGACCAGAGAAATACAACAGTCATCGCACCGATTCTCTTAAACATGTTTTCTCCTTCCATCGAGGTTGTGGGAATGAGAGGTCTTCCGGCTCAGGGCTGCCTACTCACCCGCCTTCCCATCATGGTGGCGCCATGACAGTGGCTTTATTGCTGGGTTTTCGTTCCCTTTACGGCTGCGTGACAGCAGGGGCGTTTCACCCCTTTCCGCTTCATCATTCCCGGTGTTTACATTTTACCTATGCCTGATTCGATCCCGTTATCTCATATCAATCACCTCCTTTTGCCATTTTTAAGAGAGCATTCACGATCGCAACAGCAACGGGCGTGCCGCCCTTTCTCCCCAGTGCCGTGATGAATGGAAACTGCTGGACAGCAAGCAGGGCCTTTGATTCCACGGCCTTCACGAACCCCACGGGCACGCCGATTACAAGCAGTTCAGAGTTCCGGGCCTGCCCTCGAATGACCCTATCGGGGGTTCGGAGCCTGCCCTCGAATGACCCTATCGGGGGTTCGGAGTTTGTCAGAAGATCTATAGTCTTGATAAGCGCCGAGGGCGCGTTCCCGATGGCGATGATGCCGATGTTGTTATTTTCCCGCAGCGCCTTCTCTATTCCAATCTCCGCCCTTGTCCTTTTATCCGTGCTCTGTGCTCCGTCTTCCGTGCTCTGAATCCTACAAATGACCGAGCCTCCCCATTGGGAAAGCCATTTTTTGTTGATCCCTGTTTTCACCATCTCCACGTCGGTCAGGATGTTTTTCCCCGCCTTGATCGCCGCAAGCCCCTGCGCGACGGCATCGGGATGGAACGTCAGCGTGTTCTTGAAATCAAAGTCCGCGGTGGCATGGATCACTCGCTGCACGATGGGAAGACGATCAAACGGAATGCCGCTCAGGTCGGCCTCTGCCGAGAGGATATCGAAGCTTCTCTTTTCTATGTCTGCGGGCGCCAACTGCTCCGCGGCGCTGATCCTCTCCATCACGATGTGGGCCAGTTTTTCGTGGGTGCCGAGGGGCTCGGTATAGATGAACTCCACGTCTGGATAGAGCCCCCGCGCCTCCTCAATCATCTCGGGGATGTCCTTGGTCACATGCATCCCCGCGCTCAGAAAAAAAGGGTGAAGGATGATCTTCTTTGCCCCCTGTTCAACACGTCCCTTGATGGTATCCATGATGCCCGGTTCTGCAAACTGGAGGTACGCAACGCTGACGCAGTTCTCCGCGCATCCGGCGTGCAGCATGCCGTGCAGTATCTTCGCCACCTGGTCCAGCTTGTTCGCCTCCTTTTTCGGGCTTCCGTGGCCCAAAAGTAATATGCTCTCCTTCATGCGGTCCTTTCTCCTTTGACAAAAGCTGCGAACTGCTGCGCCATATGGCTGCTGCTGCCGAAATGGACGTGGATGTAGCTGGCGAGAGTGTTCCGGAACCGGTACCCCTCTGTTCCCGTTTCCCGACCATGAGAGTCTCGAACAGAGTAAATCTCCAGTACCGCCCTCATTGCGTGAGCCGTTCTTTCAGTCTTTTCATTCCGCATTCCGCAATCCGCATTTTGCAATTGGATCTCATCTATCTCCGAATAATGGAATTCGTGCCCCCGGTACTTCTCCCCCCTGATTCCCAGGATGCAGTCTTCGTTCAAGACGATCTCGCGGTAGCCCAGGCGCGGCTTCTTCATCATCCGCGTCTCGAAGGGGAACACGCCTGCCATGGCAAAGAGCGTGTTGTCAAAGTCGCGAATGCCCTGCGAAAGATACATCAGTCCCCCGCATTCGGCATACAGCGGTTTCCCTGCATCGGCCCATGCGCTTACCGAGCCAAGCATGGAGGTATTGCGGGAGAGCGCGGAGGCATGGAACTCGGGGTAACCGCCGCCGATATAAACGGCATCTGCAGCATCAGGGATCGCCGGATCAGAGAGAGGGCTGAACCGGATGATCTCAGCGCCGGCATCGCGCAACAAATCCAGGTTGTCTTCATAATAAAAGCTGAATGCCTTGTCATAGGCGACTGCAATGCGGAATGCGGAATGCGGAATGCGGATGCATCTGTCCTGATGCGGATGCTTCTCGTCGATTCCCTGATTCCCCGATTTATAAAGCGTATCGATATCGATATGAGTCATAACGGCATCGGCAAGTTTGTCAAGACTGGCGAATGCAATTGGGTTTTCCTCGGCGATCGTGAGACCCAGATGACGGTGCGGGATCTCGAAGTTCAGGTCCCTCGGGAGATACCCAAGCACAGGCACATTGATGACGCTTTCTTTCAGTCTTTTGTAGTGGTTCTCAGAAGCAACCCGATTGAAGATCACGCCGGCGAATTTCGGATTCTCGCCTTTAACTCCGCATTCCGCATTCCGAATTCCGAATTCCGAAAATCCTTTCACCACAGCCCCCGCGCTCTCGGCCATGCCGTAGGCGTCCACCACAAGGATGACC
>ERZ1292625.1430-Hain-H41-01um-R1-1430-length-28489-cov-5_pt1 | contig 28489 bp, 40 predicted proteins | sample MGYA00564400_ERZ1292625 | MGnify/ENA primary metagenome ERZ1292625 (study PRJEB36523, sample SAMEA6512639) | groundwater metagenome | collected 2019-01-08 | study: AquaDiva: Metagenomics assemblies of 32 groundwater samples | reverse complement strand
AACCTGGTTTGATCTCGGACATAATGATTCTAGGAATTTTATCGGTTCCCAAAACGACAACACTTAATGTTGTCTAACAACTTCATAAACCCCCTTGGCAGTATGCTTGAGATCGTATCAACACTAGAGAACTGCTGGGGGCTTATGAAGGCAAGAAAATGCACATTGGCGGTAGTAACTACACGAATTTTGAAAACTTAAGAATCTTCGGCAGCGCGACCACGACTGGTCTGCGAGGCAGCACTGGTATCGTCCGTTTTGCTGGTCTCAACGCCAACGAGGGCACGCTGACGATTACAACCTTAGACGGCGATAGGTATTGGGAATTGCCTAATAAATCAGGTAGGTTCCCGATCATGGGTAGCTTCGCTATCCAGTTACCGTTGATCAGCGCGACGACTGACATGCAGTCAACCGTCGTTACGGTCGGTGGTATCACCGCCGTGGACGCCTTAGTCGTCCAGGTCAACGGCGGCACGTCGACTGGCTACGGCGCGGTCAACCTAGGCGCTTCCGGCGCAACCTCTAGGATTCTCTTCAGAGCCTTACCCGGCGCTGGCAACATCACGCTAACCTTTGCCAACCTTGGTGTTTCAACTGGTTACGTTGAGTATGTTTGCAGCTACGTGGCCGTGAGATGATGAATTCACCTGATGTAACCTACGGTATGATTGACGCCTCGTTGCTTGAGGGTCTTAACGACAAACAACGCGAGGCCGTCGTTAATTGGGAGTCTTACGCTCAATTTCAGAAGGCAATGTCAACTGTCTCAATTAACATGCGGGAGATTCCAACGCTCCCCTCCGAGGTCATCCCGGAGCATGACAAACACGGCATATCAACCATAGAGTTACCGGCCGAGGGCGGCGTCCTAACCTACATGGATCACTTCGACCAGCCCTACCGTGGCTTCCCACTAGGTGAGTTTGTAACCACGATTGACCTAGTTAAGAAGCTGACCAAGGGCTGGCTGTCGGGCTTGTTCCACTCGTTTAGGGCCAATCGGCTTAAGGTGATCTTAGTCTTCCCAGCCCTCTTGGTCTTTAGGGAACTGTTCTGGACGGTTACCTACGCCTTTCAACGACTAGTTGAACGGCAACGGGTGAAGCCGTACAAGTTTTCAAAGGCTATTAGGGAACTCTATCGAGCGTTTAGCCAACCAAGACGCGACTCCTTGAGAGACAAAGAGTTGCGTCTGATGTTGCGAGACGTCGTATGTATGATCCTTGAGTTTGACAACGCCTACCGTTTTCGAGCTCAAGACGTCCTATTTGAATTAGATAAAGAAGCTCTTAGAAAAAACCCAATTAAGGAGTTGAACCGCTTGGCGGACGTTGCTACCAGGCGTGAGTTAGAGCAGCAGGTCAAAGACACCTGGCGTTTACTCAAGATGTTTAACTCAATATACCTTCGTTTTAACCGAGGACTAAAAAACATAGTCGTAGACGTCCTCACCCATTTAAACTTAGAGGAATTTAAACTGACTCCCGAAGACGTCGCCTTCTGTGACCCACGTAAGGATTACATCTTCGGCTACAAACAAAATGTCATTAATAAACCACTATAGGCAACCAGTAGTCTTCAAATCAGTCGTTGTCTCTGGCGCCGCGTCCTCGTTGACGGTCTGGACGCCAATCTCCGGTCGGCGGATTGTCCTAGAGGGTCTCGACGTGTCACCTATCGGTAACACAACGACAACCATTGCTTTTTACCTAGGCAGCGATGCCGTGTTGCGTGGGCCGACTAGGATCGGCATGTACTCACTTGATACAACCTCGGTCGTTACCCTGAAGTTTGCTGGCCTGGAGGCGACCGCTAACTCAACCCTTCAAACCGTCCTTGGCGCTGCCACGCAAGTCCAAGTCTCGGCCTACGGCTTTGAACTTGAATAAATGCCAACGGCGCGTGTTAAAGATGTAGATTTACCGGAGGCCAGGGCCAGAAACGACCTGGCGACAGCTAGACTCGGTCCTAGCTCCATCTTAACACCAGGAACAGACGTTGAGGCGCCTGCTGGCACGTCCATCGGACTTTTATTAACTTTAACCTACGCTAACAACATAACCCTATCTACGGCTGCTACGTTCATTGGTGAGCAACCAAGAGCTAGAATCCGTAACATAGACTAAACGCCGTGGCTGACAGTAACGTTACGATAACCCAGGGTTCGGGCGCCAACATTGACACCCGTACTGAAACCACCAACTCAAACCACCGGCAGGTGGTGGTCGTTGGTGACCCGTCGGTCAACGACGCCGTAGCCGAGGTCGTCTCGGTGCCGCCTGGCACGGCCGCGACAAACTACGGCCAGGTTGTTAGGGTGGCTGGTTCAGTTCAGATCGGTGGTTTCTCTGGTTCAGCTTTTTTGACGGGCGTCTACAACTCCATCGGCGTCTACTTTGACCGAGGGAATCCCAATGTTTTAACTAATTATGGCAGTGGAACCTTTGTAGTTGGTTTTGATTCAAGTAGGGGATTTTTACAGGGAATAAATAGTTCAGTCGCCATTTATTTTGATAGGGGGAATCCAAATGTTATTGTTTCTAATTTAGAAAATACAGGCATCATCTATAGAAATGCCGCTGGTTCTACCTCCACAGCCGGCAATACTACCGTGGTTGGTCCTGAATCAGGCAGAAATATAAAAATCTATGCTTATCAATTAACCACAACCGCCCAAGTCGGGCTGGTGGCAAGATTTACTACTGGAGCTTCGGCTGGAGCGACAGAAATCGGTGGGAGAGCGGCTTTACAGGCTCCTTCACAAGGAATTGCTGGAACCAATCGTCAAGTTACACCACCGTCGTATTTATTTGCCACTGGAACCGGAAACACGCTAGCTTTATACATAGATACAGGAAGTTTAATTCATTACGACGTGAGTTATTTTAAAGAATCAGCTTGATTTTTAATAAAAATGTCAATTTTACAAAATTTTAATCGAGTTAAACGAATCAAGGAAGATCGCTGGTTTAAACTACAGCAAGATTTACTTCTTTGGTTGGCTAATAGTAATTCTGGTCGTGGCCTGCTTTGTATCCCAAAAGACTTTCCGAAGATTGACTTGATAAGCAAAAATGAGCTTCGCGGCAAGATTAGCGATGACACGTGGCTTTCTGACTTCCGAGTTGGCGCTAAGTGGGCAAATGTCATTCGAAGCAGGTGGCAGGCATTCCAAGAGGCTGCCAGCTGTTACTATCGCGCGCTTAATAGGTACCCTATCTTTTACCCTGTTTCACCTATACCTCGTTACGCCTACGTTGACGATACATTCTACCCTGATCCTAATCCTGAAACAACGAGTGTTGATGGCTATGCTTCAAAAGACGACGCCCAATCTAGTTGGTCTACACTTAGGGCGGCTGTTGGTGTAGCTTCTTCTGACATTGCGACTACATTATTTTTGGCGGGATTTACTGATGGTAGTGTCTCTAATACATTTTATGCTCTTAGAAGAAACTTTACATTATTTGATACTTCTTCGATACCTGACAGTAATAATATAGATTCAGCGACCCTATCTGTTTACCAGAGTGTTGCCTCTACTCTTGATAATCACAGTGATTCAGTAGCTCTTGTTGAGGCTAGTTTAGCCAGTAATACTGCTGTTGCTAATGGGGATTATGAAGGCAACAAAAACTTTAATACTAAATTTGCTACCTCTAAAGCTCACGCAAGTTGGACGAATAATACCTACAATGATTTTGCCCTTAATTCTAACGGTTTAACTAATATATCAAAAACTGGTGTTAGTAAGTTTCAGTTTAAGAGCGAGTTTGATTTAGCTGATTCACCAACTCCTACTTATGTTTCAAGTGATACAACCAGCGGTGTAACGGTTATATCCGCCGATACAGCTGGTACTTCAACCGACCCGAAACTATTAGTTACTCACAGCGTTGCCGGTGGCGTGAAGCTATTTAACTTAATGGGCGTTGGCAATTAAATTTTAATAAAATGCCCAAATCAATCTACATTGACCAAATACCGATAGTTAAGGACAAGAAATATACATTCTTGTCTGGCGACGTTCTGGCTGGAGCTACCTCAATCGGCGTTTTGTCAACGTTGGGTTTTCACTCGTTGACGACATCCTCTGGTCAGGTCGTCCTGCTTGGCGAGTTGGGCCAGGAACGTAGCGAGGTAATTAGGACATCGGCGACGACAGCGCCGGGCGGCACTGGCGTCTCCATCCTCTCTGGTGAATCGTTGCGTTTTGACCACCCACAGGACACTAAGGTCTACGTCGTTGATTGGAATCGCTTTGAGGTTAGGTGGTCGGCTACCGCCACGGGGGCGTTGTCAACCTTGATGACCTACCCCGAGTTTCTACAACCAGATCAGTCAGAGGCAATCTATCGAGACACGAGCCAGACCTCGGGTTTCTACTTTGCTAGGTTTAACAACCAGATTGACTCGACCAACTCCGATAATTCTGACCCAATCCCCTTCGCTGGTTTTCCTGACAACACGGTTCACTCAATTAAACTAAGGGCACTGGAGCAGTTAAACGAAACTTACAGCGAGCTAATCAACGACGAATTTCTCAATCGCTGTCTCTGGCAGGCGAGAAGGGAGTATCATCAGATGCCGGGCAAGCGACCATTTCGTAGACGCTTTAACCGCGACATTGGTAACGCCTTAACCGGTTCCTTCTTCATTGAACTACCTGACGACGTGGAGAAACCTCACACGGCCGAGAACGTCTACGGCGTACGTTTAGGCGTTGAGCAAAACATGAAATTTATTGACAAGAAGGAGTGGGACTCCTACTGGTTAGACATCCCTCGTTCTACGCTGGAGGTTGGCTATACCTACAACACGTCCACCTCAATCTGGCTGGCCAACGGGCGTGACTTTAGCGGCAGCGTGACGATAAAGTTTGAAGGCTCGTCAGTTGACTGTACCCGCATCGTCGGTGAGCAAAATAGCTTCTACATCTACGGCCACGGCGCTGGTAGCCGCAACGCTTCGGCTGGCTCTGACGCCTATGAGAACGCCTCCTTTGGCCTACCTGATAGGTTTACGGTTTTCGCCTACCCCGGCGGCGGTAGCCCCAAGATTTACTTCAACCGGCCGATTGACACGGCCTACGTCAACCAGAACTTCTACCTTGATCACTACACCACGGTTGTCGAGCTGCAGACTGACTACGATACCCTAGACGAACCTGACTACGACATCTTTGTAGACTACTTAAAGGCTAAGATAAAGCAACGAAAGAACCCGGAGCTAGATATTACAAAAGACCCAGATTACCTGTTGTGGCTAGCTAAAAAACAGGCAGCCTGGGAGAAGGAATACGCCGGGAATGTCATCCGATTAACGCCTGATATAGATCACCTCATCTAATGCCTAAACTACCAAGACAATCTATCAGAAACCTCGGCGTCTACGGTGTAATTAGACAAAGTTCCGTGGATGACAGCTTGATCCCTGACGGTGCGGTAACTGAAAGTATTAACTATCACTTTGACCGTCTCGGTGTGGCGACATCCCGCCCGGGACTAGTGGCGGTTGGTTCGACCGTCTCGACTGGTAACGCCTGTCTCGGACTACATAACGCACAGTCAGGCACCGCCTTAGTCGCCTTCGTTTCGGCGGGCTCGTCGACAATCTACGAACGTCAAAGCTCCTCCTGGACGGCGATCGGCGCTGGCCAAGGTGCAGGCGTCATTCGCTTCCTTGACTTTGCCAACCGGACGCTCTTCTTTGGCCCAGCCGAGAGGTCGGTTAGGGTCTACGCTGGTTCCAACTTTGACACATCTAGCGGTAACCCGATCAACCCAAGCAGCCTTTGGTACGTCAACGGCAACACCAACGCCGGCTACGTCAGGCTGCAATTTGGCGAGGTCTATAAATCACGAGTCTACCTAACGGGCGACAACAACTACACACCCTTCAACTCACGGCTTTGGTTTTCATCGGTCATCAGTTCCTCGGGCAACATCACTTGGGCACCCTCGACTGATTTCGTGGACATCAACCCAGCTGACGGTGAGGGCATCACGGCTTTAAAACGCTTCTCGCTCGAACTGTTAGTCTTTAAACCCAACTACCTTTACCGCTTTAGGACGACCGGCGTCGACCCTGATCCTTTGATTAGAGCTGGCACGCGCAGTCAGGAGTCAATTATCGAGGCTAAACGCGGTCTTTACTATCATCACGACACTGGCTTCTACCGCTACGCCGGCGGCTACCCAGTTGAAATCTCACGACCAATCTCGGACGTAATCAAGGCGATCCCGTTTGGAAACTACGCCACGCTCGTTGCCTGGAAGGACGAAGATCACGTCTATTGGTCGGTTGGCGACCTAACCCTAGCTGGTTTTCGAGGCAGTGAGACCTGGACGAACGTCGTCTGTCGTTACACCGAGTCAGCCGAGCTGTGGACGATCTATTCTTACTCAAACGAGATTCGACGCGCCGGGCCATTCATCACGACGACCTCTGGCTCGCTGATCATTGGTTTGGATAACGGCGTCGTCTGTGAACCAAGGGGCACGACTGACCTAGGTGAGCCAATCAAGTCAAGGCTAATAACTAAATGGTACGAGTGGGGCGGCATTGAGACCAAAAAGGTAATCACCCAATTAGCAGCAATCGCCGAAAAGAGCCTGGGCACGTCCCTGATGTACCAAACTGACGACTACACCGACTGGGTAACGCTCGGCAGCTTGACACAACTCGTAAATCATTTTAATAAACCAACTAAGGATTTTAATAGGATTAGGTTTAAGGTAACCAACGTTTCGAGCCACGAGTCCTCGGTCTTCCTGGGGCTTGAGGTTGTTGACGGCCTACTTAAAAATGGCTGACATCTACAACACTTCCTCCGTCAGTATCTACGACTACGGCTTTGATAAAAATCTAACAAGTAATATTCGTGGATTAATCATCCTGCCCAAGAACCCCTTGGTTTACAACAGCATCACCGACGTCACACAGGGGCAGTCAATTGAGTTTGGCGCTATCGTGGCTGGCGCCAATAACTCCGTCTTTATCGTTGACCCACGCCAGGGTATCTGGCTAGGCAACACCAGCTTTAGTAGCGCGCCTTTTCGGGTAAATATGAACGGCGACCTGACGGCTACCTCGATTAGCTTAAGCGGCGACCTCATGGAAAAGGTGGCGACCTTTACCACCGACGTAAGCATAACTGGAACTACCGAGACCGACATTATGAATTTCTCCTTACCAGCAAATAACTTAGGAACCACGAACGCGCTATTTGGTAAGATATTCATTAAAGACCTCGATACCGCCGGCAATACCTTGACTATAAGACTTTATTACGCCGCTACCTCGATCTCAATTGCGCCAGCGGCAGTTTCAAACCTCGCTAACATGAGTGGCTACATTGAGTTCTTCATTATGGCCGCTGGCGCCACAAACTCACAGGAGTTAGCGCTTTCGATCTACGCCTCGGAACCGATCTTCGACGTGGCAAGCGGCATGGACGTCTGTAGCGCCGGTAACACTGGCACAGCGGCCATTGATTCAACTGTCGCCCAAACCGTCAAGGTAACAGGTCAGTGGAGCGCTGGCACACATACCTTTAATTCAACTATGGGAATAGCCTATATTGTTCGTTAATTTATAGTATAATTAAACTATTCAGCTATTGTTAAAAGTGAAAAGGAGGCGACGGTCGCCTTAATCGGGCGGCAGCACCTTATTCACCCAAAAGTGAAATAACATGCCAACACCGGGAGTCTTTAGAAGAGGGAACGATATCTATGTCAGCGATTCACGCGGACATAGGACGAAACTTGACTTAGAACAGTTTAAGAACCAGCGGTTTAACGCTGACTTTATCCCGCAAAGCGGCGAGCTTGTTTCGTTTGAAGAGGCGCGTCTTGGTTACGACCCTTTTAAACGGGGGATGATAACAGCCAAGCAACAGGCGCCCTTGATACGAAATACGGAACGCGCCCTGTTCGGGCCGCGAGGCTTGCCGGAGATTAAAAACCCGGAGTTAGCTGAAGCTAATGAACCATTTAAAGATACTTTAAACGCTCTTGAGACTGTATTAAAAGAGCAATTAAAAAAAGGGTCTATAGTAAACCCCCACATCGAGATTACCCATGAAAAAACTATTGAGTTCTTAACAAAGGCCGAGGGTGAAATTCAACCATTTTTTAGAGATCAATTAAAGGTTGCACGACAGCAATTTTTAAGCGAACTAGGCTACGGCAAGGAGACGATCTTAGACATTGAACGTCAAGCTGAACAAACCTACCAACAGCAACTACGACAACTCGGTGAACAGGCAGCTGAATCAGGGCTTGCGTTATCTGGTCGCCGCCAACTAGCCGAACAAGAGTTGGCTCAAGGAACTCAAGCTGACATTGACCAGAGACGCCGCCAACTAATGTTTGGCGCCCAGCAAGCGGCTGGGCAATTCGCGGGTCAATTTGGCCGTCAGGCTTTACCCGACCTAACCATCACATCAGCGCCGAGGGTGCTGGCTGGCAAACCTCAATTTGAGCGAACAAGGGATTTGCCGTTCTATGAACTCTCACCGGAGGTCTACGGTTCGCTTACTGGCAGCGAAACGTTTAGAGAGCGTGCTGCCGTTCAAGCTCGCCAGGCTAACCTTGAACGTGGTTTTCGTGGCGACGAGGTCTTAAAAAGGTTATATTCTTCTTATCAATAGCGTATAATAAATTATGGCAATTCTACTAAATACTGACGGAGGAAGTAAAGGAAATACTAGGGACTTACTCTTTGCTAACCAAGACCCGGCGGCCGTGTTGTCGGTTGGACGATCTTTGGCTTCAAACGTTGCCGAATCAGTGCCGCCGTCAATGCAGTTTGGTTTGGCAGTTACCTCGCTATTAAGAAAGTATCAGCAACTTGGTCGTCAGCAGGCGCAAAACCAACTAGCTTTAACACAAACAGAGCGCAGTAACCGCGTTTCAAATACACCCCAGTCGCTCATCGGCGCCTCACCCGAACTACAGGAGTCGGCCAGGGCTGTTCACACTGGCGCGCTTGCACCGACGTTCGCCGGCGTCCAAGAGGCTGAACAGGGTTTCTCACAAAACATCAATGAGATTGCTGGGATCGTGACCCAAGTACAGCAGGTCATGCAGGCTCACGAACAACAGCGGCATCAGCAGCGGCAGGAACTACTACAGTCGCTATCTTTGGCAGCCCAAGCTGGTAGTCCGGCGTTAGAAGGCTTGAGAAAGACAAACCCAGAGGTCTTTAAGGCAGCCGGCATTGACGCTGACAGCTACATCGCTGGGATTAAGGCACAGGAGCAAAGAGGCTCTGGCGCTGGCGGTAGTAGCGATACACCCGACATTAAAGAATTCCGATTTGCTAAACAACAAGGCTTTACCGGGTCATTTACTGATTATCTAAAAGTAAAAGGCGGTTTAAGCGGCGGTGGGTTAGACCAAGAATTTAACAAGCAAAACGTGCTTGATTTTCAAACTGTCTCCAGCGCCTATAATTCAATCATAGGTGTCATTGGCCGAACAAACAAAACACCGGAAAACTTTACAGAGACTGACGCCAAAAAATTAACTGACGCCGACGCAATTTCCATTGGTAAGGCCCTGGCGAGAATACAACTACCTGACGTCGCCCGACAGGGTGTGGACGTTGGTAACGCGCTTGAGGCAACGTCACTCGCGGAGGAAGTTACAGCGACCAGCAGACGATTATTTAAAGGCAGACGCTATTTACCCTCAAAACTCGTTGATGCCGTTACTACAGCCAGGAACTTATATGAAAATCGAAGAAAAAGTCTCGCAGGCGGTGATGACAATCAGCCATTACCTAATAATCAAGTACCACAGACGACACGGACACAAACATTGCCGGTAGATAGAGTAAATAAGTATCGGCGTATAAAATGATACAACATGCCAATTATAGAATTTGAAACTGGAGAACAAGTCGAGTTTGAATTGGAACCAACTGAACAGGAGATTGATGACGCGGCTAAAGCGTTAAGAATTGGTATTTATCAAGAAAAACCAGGTTTATTTCAAAGTACGATCCAATCAGCAGTTAGACCAATAGCTCGCCCACTCGCCTCGCTTCATCGAGCTGGCACGACCATCGGTAGTTTGCTTGAATCAGCCACTAAATCGCTCTCGGGCAAAAAAGAAGAAGCGCGTCGCATCTTTCGTTCAGCTCAAAAGAACATAGACGCGCCCTATGATCTTGGCTACCTTGGTCAAGTTAAACCGCTTAGGGGCGTCTTCGAGGATAATGAAATTTTACCTAGCCGAAAAGGTCTTGCTGAAGCCGCTGGTATCGGTGCTCAACTAGGCGCCTACGCTACACCGATCGGCGGTATATTTAAAGGCGGTCTGACAGGTGCTGCCCTTGGTGCTGGCACTGCCCTGGAGGAAGGTAAGTCCACCAGAGACGTGGGCGTAGCGACGGCGACAGGTTTCGGCACTGGTGCCGCCTTTCGAGTTGCTACCAAAGGTGTTGAACACGTGCTGCCTCGCTTATTAAAAGGATCAGCCGAGCGTAGCGTCGCTAAAGCTTTTGGTGCCACCGAAAAGGGCGCAAAACAGGAAGTGGCTAAGATCACACCCAGGTTCCTAGAAAAGAAGGTAACCGCGCTAACACGAAGGAGCCTTCAAGAAAAAGCTTTGACCGCCCTGGACAAGACCGGCGAACTTTACGATGAGGCCTTTAAGGGCATGGTTCCAGGACGTCCAGTCGGCGCTGGTTCCGTCAAAAATATCCTTAACACGCTTGAAAAAGCCAAGGCTGAATTTATCGTCGAGGGTACGAAGGTCGTAGCTGATAAGTCAGCGATTCAAAACCTGACGGCAATGCAAGGTTTGATTAAAAAATTAGGTAAGAATGTCTCTTACGAAAGTTTAAAAAACTTACGTCAAATCCTCGATAAAGGTGTGGTAGCTGGCGGTAAGACCTTTGGCCGTACTTTAGCTGAAAACTCAAAACTCTACGCTCAAAGACAGGCAGCCAACGCTATTAGAAATGAATTAGGTGAATTATTACCAAGCATCGCTAAGATAAACGCCGAGTATTCCTTTTGGTCATCGGTATCCGATATTATTGGTAAGACTCTCGAACGCACAAAAGGGCAAGCACAACCACTAGGTAGGACAATTCTTCAAAGCGGCACTGCCGCTGGCGGCATCGCCGCTGGACTTAATCTTTTAGGAATACTTAAATATCCGGCGTTAGTCGCGTCCCTTCATCTTCTTATGACCTCGACCGGTTGGCGGACAGTATCAGCGATCACTAAGAACACGTTAGCCAAGGCTCTGGCCAGTGGCTCATTCGACGTAGTGGCCGACATCGTTGGCAGGTTGACGGCGCAACAGACCTCCAGACGACTTTTTCAATCAAAATAACTTTTCAAAAATTCAACCAACAGGGTACCTTAAACATGCCTGACCCCAAATCTACAATCGAACATCGCCTAACTAGAATCGAAACTCTTTTAGAGGAGCATTTAACTAATGACTTCCCACATCTACAGCGAAAGGTAGATAAGATTTTTTGGCTTTTGTTCTCAAACCTAATCGCCTTGATCTTTATTTTATTAAAAGAAATATTATAATAACGATGGGGGTGTTAGGCCATTCATAATAGGAACAAGGATGATAATAGGCCGATGAGGGAGATACCTCTGCACCCCCACCCATACTTCCTCCGTCAGTATTCCATTTTTATGCCAGTTCCAAGACAAATTACAATCTTATGCAAGGAATGCCAGCGACAATCAGAAGCCTATAGTAAGAACCGTCAGTATTGTTACATCTGTCGGGCTGAACGGCGAGTTAAACAACAAAGCATCTGTGCTAAGGCATTTCGTATAAGAAAACAAAATGAAACTACTTTTTCCAACTGAAATTGCCTGCCGTATGGTTATTGTCCTAAGATCACAAGCGTTAACCAAGCGGCTCGGTTTTTATCGCAACCCTTCGGTGTTAATTGGGCGCCATTTTCCTACAAAGAGGTCTTTGGCGTCGAGGCTCACGATGGCGTTGACATTGCTATACCTGTTGGTACAAGAGTTAGAGCGTCTCACGACGGCAAGGTAATCGAGGTTGATAATCGAGATGATACTGACGGCTTAGGCGTCTCGTTATATGATCCAATCCAAAAGATAATCACCATCTACTGGCATAACTCTGAAAACCTGGTTAAACTGGGCGATGAGGTCAAACGAGGTCAAACGATAGCTTTGTCGGGCGGCACGGGCAAGTCATACGGTTTTCACGTCCATTGGGGATGTTACCTGACAGATGATAGTGGTAAGATAATCAACATGGACAATGGCTACCGGGGAGCAATTGATCCGATGCCCTACCTTACCTGGTCTACAAACATGCTAACTGAAAATGACGTTAAACAATTCTACATCTTAGCCTTTAATCGGTTACCCGATGAGGGCGAGCTAACTTACTGGACTGGGAAACCCTTTAGTTCGATCCTGGCCACGGCTTTAAAGGATCGGGCGGAGTTTCTCAACCAGCAGCTATAATGCCCGACACTAAAGCCTATTCCAAGAGCAAGACTCTCTGGTTCGGCGCCTGCCAAGTCGTCATCGGCGTCATCGGCGTCCTTACCGGCGCCATTGAACAAGAAACAGCTAACACGCTTATCACAACCGGTATCCTATCAATCATCTTACGCTTTAAGACGAATAAGCCGCTTGGTCCACGAACGATATTTAATTAGTGCTAGAGTTTACAAATAATCTTGAATAGCTTATAATACCTATCGGGATATGACTGTTCAAAAACTGAATAGATAAACTCTCCATGAACCTATCGCGGAGCTGGAGAGTTTGTCATTTTAGCAATCATTATGTCGGACGAAAAAGAAGTGGTTGGCGAAGAATCAACCACTGGTGAGCCTACAAATGAGACACCAGCGGAAGCCGACGTTGCCTCGGAGGGTTCATCCCTACTGGAGTAAGCGCGCCTGCTGGTTTAAATAAAAGACCCCCAAAAGGGTCTTTTATTATTTAGCTAGCTTTAAACATTAAACCAGTCTTTACGTCGTAACGAGCCTTGCCGGTAATCTCCTCAATTTGTTTAGCTTCCTTTAAGACCTTCTCCATCCTGGTAACCTTGGCCGAATAAGACCATTGCTTGCGTTCAACTAAGGAAAAGAGGCCGTTGCTATCCTTATGCTGGTTTTGACCCTTGTTTTCTAGGTCGTTAATAATCTCGCTCTGTAGGGCTGTAGATTGAACGAGGAGCGTTGAAATCTTACTTTTAATGTTAGCATACTTATTGTATATATTCATTTAACCTGGGTCATTATCTATCGTAATGTTATTATACTACACTTTAAGATATTTGTAAATAGCCCACCATCTTCTTAGACTATGTACAAAATAAAACATATATAGTATACTTATAGAAACATAATAAAAGCAACATTTGGGAGTATAATTACCCTAGGTTGTGAAAAATGAAATATAGGAACAAAAAACAAGAGGTTCAGTACGTACCTCTCAATAAAATTGTACTAGACAAGGAACAACCGAGGCAGGAATTTGATCCTGTTGACTTAGCCAGTTTAAAGAAGTCAATAACTATTAAAGGGATTCTAGTGCCGTTGACCCTTGAAAAATTAAATGGCAATTACTTAATTGTTGATGGTGAACGTAGGTACCGTTGCGCCATCGAACTTGGCCTAGATGTAGTTCCTGCCTTCGTTGACGAGCCAACGTCGGCTCTTGAACGTTTGATTAAACGCTTTCACATCCAGGAACAGCACAAGAACTGGTCGTTGTTTGATCGAGCTAGAGCTATTCAAAAAATACTTGATACTAATGAATTGAAACCTATTGAAATTAGTGAAATGTTGGGCGTATCTAGGCATTCACTTGTTAATAAATTAACGACTGCTTTAGTTGACAAAATTACGCGAGCTGTCGTGGTAAAAAATCAAGAACTTACCGACTATCGAACTGCAATTTTTCATGGTGGTCAAAAGATCATTAATGAAATTATAGAGAATAAGGACTATACATCTGAACAAGCACTAGTTGATTCAAAAACCAAGGGTAAACGAGACTATGACAAGTTAGTCAGTTGTATGAGTTGGATGGAAGCTAAAGTTAATAATGCAATCATACAAAATTCATTCAAGTATCTGGATCAACGTGGTTATCTGGTTATTCAAAGATATGAAAATAAGATAAAAAAATTCTTAAAATTATCTAACTATGAACCAGAAAAATAAAGAACCATTAACCAAGAAACAAAAGGAAATCTTAGATTTTCTAACTGTCTTTATCCAAAAGAAAGGCTATGCTCCCGCTTTGGAAGAGGTTAAAAAGGAATTTAAACTATCCGCGATTTCAACAGTTTGGTATTACTTCAATGAGTTTGAGAAAAAAGGTTACATTGTTCGCAAGAAGTATCGTCCTAGATATATTCAGTTAATATAATTAAAATATATGAAAAAAATTAACGTAACAATTAAGGGAATCTCCCCATTGTTGATGCACCGATTCCCATCAGAACCAATCGAAGCCATCGAGAAAAAATCTAAGGAAGAGCAAGCCGAGATCGCCTGCTATCGCACGCTAGAGGGAGAATTATACATTCCAGGTGTCGCGGTGACGCGAGCCTTGGTAAATGGCGCTACCTACTCTAAAGGTAAAGGTCGCGCCAGCCTTCAAAAACAAGCTGCGGCTTGTTTGTTTATAGATAAAGAATATTTAATTCTTGACAGCCAAAAATATATTATAGATGAAAGGGCAGTCGTTGTGCCGGCGACTAAAGGCAGGATTATGCGTTACCGACCGCGTTTTGACGCTTGGTTAGTTAGCTTTGAACTACATTACGATGAAACTCTTTTAACTGAAAACCAGGTGCGGCAGATTGTGGATAGCACCGGCTCGCGTGTCGGTATCCTTGATTTCAGACCAGAACACAAAGGCAACTGCGGCCGTTTCGTTGTTACTGAATGGCGATAGCTTTCAGGGCGAGGCAAGGCACGGCAGGGCAAGGCACGGCACGGCAAGGCAGAGCGAGGCGAGGCACGGCAAGGCAGGGCGAGGCGAGGCGAGGTAAGGTTATAAACACTTTATGAACAACTAAAAATTAAAGAACGTATTACAATGAGGATATAAGTCGCTAGTATTAGTAGCGTGTGTATCCTCAACATGGAAGACCCGTGCTAATACCGCGGGTTTTTCTACGTTCATGGCTAGTTATCATGAAAAAATACTGGCAGCAGCTAAGTGGTACCTAGCCCACAACTGGGCGGTGGTGCCTGTTACCATCACGACAAAACTTGAGGATGACGAGATTAAGAAGATTCCTCATTTTCACGGCAAGTGGAAATCATTTCAATATAAAAAACTTGACCTTACTGAAGTAACGACTGCTTTTGAGGGTTTTGATGGAATAGCCATTGCAACGGGGCAAATTTCAGGGATCACCGTCGTTGATATAGATACTGAAAATTTGCCTGAAATGACAAGTTTACCCGTTACCTATCAAGTAAAGACTAGACGGGGTTACCAGTTTTACTACAAATACGACCCACGGGTGCAACAATCTCAAGGTGTCATTCCATTCGTAGATATCCGAAACGACGGTGGTCTCGTTTTCGCGCCGCCGACAGAGTACCTGCTTCCCGACGGTGCTGCGGTCGAGTATAAGTTAATTAACAACGTCCAACTAGCTGGGTTCCCGACAACCTGGTATCAGGAGTTGCTGAAAAAAGCAGGAGTAACTCCAGGCCAAAAGGTACACGAGGTTAGCAAGGGCGTAGCTAAAGGAGCACGTAATCAATCGGCAGCCTCACTAGCCGGTTCGTTGCTCCATAGGTATCCTGAAAAAGACTGGGACGCACTCGCCTGGCCGCTCTTCTGCGCCTGGAATACTACCAACAACCCCCCACTGGAGATACAAGAATTAACGACTATTTGGGATTCAATCGCTGCCGCGGAACTACGGCGTCGCGCCGCCGGCGACACCGTCGGTGAGCCACAGGTCGTTGAAGAGGGTGAACATGTTACCATCGCCATACCAGTCGTCGACGGCTTGGTAATTTTTGAATTTGAGGACGTAGAATACGGCTCACGATCAATAGAGGCCATCGTTCGTTGCCACGTTGAGCTGCCTGGCGCCATTGCTCGGCATTTGAGTTCAAGGATAAACATCCTTTCCTCATCGGCTAAAGAAAGTCTTAGTCGCCAGCTCAAGGAGTCGTTTGGCAGGGATAAAAAATTCCCTTGGCCATTGATTGTCTCCCAAGCTTGCGAACTATTAGAGAATTCTTTTAGACAAAGATCGCAAGCAGTCCATTGGATCGAGCAAGAGCCGCGAGAGGCGCCTTACCTATTAGCGCCATTCTTGGAAGAGGGTGTGGCCAACATCCTCTTTGGCAAGGGAGGATCAGGAAAGACATACATTGCCCTAGCTATGGCTATAAGCTTAGCCACAAATGAACCTTTCTTAGGTGTTGAACCAAAAAGACGGGTAAATAATCTTTTCCTTGATTATGAGAATAGCGAGCACACCTGGAAACAACGAATTACCAAATTGTTAAATGGGCTCTCTATAAGGGAACGGGAGCAGCTTGAGTTGTGCTTTTTTTATATACAAAGCAAGGGCACGCCGACTCACGAGTTACGAGCTAAGCTCATAGAGGAGATAAAAAGGCATGACATTGGCCTCCTAATCATTGACTCCGCCGCGCTCGCCTGCGGCGGTGAACCTGAAAGCGCCGAGGTTACCACCAAGTTGTTCAATTCACTGGCACGACTCAACACTACGATCTTACTAATCGCTCATGAGACGAAAAATAATCTCAATGTAAAGAACAAGGCGCCGTTTGGTTCAGTATTTTTCTATAACTGCGCCCGGAACATTTGGAACGTGGATAGTGAGCAAGACCAGGGCGATAACTTTATCCAGGTAGGCTTATTCCACAGGAAAGCCAACGATGATAGCCTAGCGCCAATGAAAGCGGCGAGGATTGAATTTAAACCTGGGGAAGTAACTATACTTGCGGGTGATACCAGTTTGTGGAGTAAGGAGAAAAGCTTAAAGGAGCAGCTGCTCGAGGCTTTGGAAGAAGGTGGTATGGCCATCGGGGCGATAGTCGAGCTAGTTGCTAAAGATATTGCCCAGGTAAGACCCCGGCTCGCGGAGTTAAAAAGAGAAGGTAAGGTCATCAATCCGCAGCGCGGTATTTGGGCACTCCCAGATCAGTATATTATACCATGAGTTTGTAGGCTTGTGGATAGATGTTATAGAATGTTACAGGGGCTTGTAACATTCGTACCTGTAACATTCGCTGTAACATTCGCTCTTAAAAAGCTAGGACTAGCTTGATAAAAAATGTTACAGGGGGGTGTAACAAATTGTTACAGGGGATAGAATATACCAGTTTGTTACAGAATGTTACAAGCCCCTGTAACATTCTCATCTTTACGCTTTTTTTTCTAGACTCGATCTTAAAAAACCAGGACTAGCTTGATAAAAATGATTTTTTAGTCTATTTGTACCAATGATTAAAAATCTAGTTGTAACTACTATATAATATTCTCTCCTTAAGGAGAGATATTATATTATTCCAACAGCTGGAAAAGTAATAAGAGAACAAGTTAAAATCGCGGGTGTTGACCGTAGGTAAGCGCCCACGACTTTGTTCTTCAAAACTACGTGAAAGCTAAAATTGAGTTTGTGAGAATCGAGGGGCCGGGAAGTAATGACGCCACTGAACCAGAGGTAGTTTACGCCATATACCCTAATGATGGTGATGGCGTTTATCGTAAGAACACGTGGCACGTGAGGGTGGCCTTATCACTCATAGGTCTTAACGACGAATACAATCATAGCCTTAATGAGATAATAAAAGCCGGTAAAGAGATGGTAACCCTAGTCATGGATATCCATGAGGACTAACTCTTTTCGGCAAAAAACTATGATTTTTCAAACAATCGCCGAGGTAACAAAGGTAGAGACCCTTATCAAAGGCTTAAAACTGGTCTTTCACACCAACGAACTACCGCCAGACGAGATGGCTAAGATATTTAGCTTCTATGATAAACAAGGCTGGCTGCTGTTTAAGGGAAACGCCGCCATCCAGCCAGATGAGGTGAAAGACCTTCCCGAGGTAAAACTTGATTATGGTGAGAAATCGCCCGGCCAGAGGTTGAGGGCCTGCTTATTTCACTACTGGCGCCAGACAGGTGGCGTTAAACGGCTAGATGGTAAGACCTTTGAGCAGTATTACCGCGAGTACATGGAGAGACTCATAAACGCAATTAAGGAGAAATTGACCTAGAGTTATGAACAGTTTACAAGTTTTTAGAGGCGTGTATAATAAAATTAAATTAGCTTTGTGGTGTAGAACATTAGGCGCCAATATGGAAACCTCATGATCTACAGCATGAGGTTTTCTTCTTATGGCCAATGAAGACCAAATCGAACGAAGTGAGTTATTGGGGCAATTAGCCTCGGACAACATACAAGCCTCTAGAATAGACGGAGAGTGGGACGAAGGTGAAGTTCAAGAGAAACCACAGCTTAACCTAACTTCGTACAACCTGGAGTCATATAGGCAGTATGTCGTTGAAATCCAAGGTAAGAGTTACATGACGGTAGCCGGTCGGCTCAAGATTTTTTGGGATATAGTCAATGATTATAAGAAAAGTATCAACAAACGAGTGCCGACACATATCATCACTGACGTAAAAATTGACGGCAACCGTGTTGTTTGTAAGGCAATCATTGAGGTGAATTACGAACTTTCAACAACAGGCTGGGCCTCTGAAGTCATCGGTGATGGGCCAATTAATAAAGACGCGGCGATCGAAAATGTTGAAACAAGCGCCGTTGGCCGCGCTTTGGGCAACCTAGGCATTGGTTTATTAGAGGCAGGTGGTGTCGCCAGCGCCGAAGAAGTCCAGCGAGTTTATCAGAAAAAGCCAGCCAGCGATAAACAAAAGGAGTATATCCGTAAATTAGCGACTGAACAGGGAAAGCCAATTCCAGACGATGAGTGGTTCGATAGCTTGACTATGGACATGGCTAAGGCAAGTATTAGTAAATTATTAGCCAACCAAAAAAATCAACCAGCAACCATATTTTATTCAGATCAAGAGCCGATTATTGACGAATACCTGCCGCCACATGATGTTAAAAATTAAACAACTACGATCCAACGCAGTTTTACCAACGAGGTCACACGACCTAGATGCTGGTTTAGACGTCTACTCAACGATTGAAACTATTATTTTACCCGGTGAAAGATTAAAAATTCCGCTAGGTCTTGCTGTTGAGATTCCAATTGGTTATCTTGGTCTTATCCAGACAAAATCAGGTCGAGCGGTGAATGAAGGACTTGATGATTTAAATAGTTTTTTTAAACTTGAACGTTCGTTAAGAAAAGATGAAGACGTAGATGATTCTACGTTATTGCCAGATACTAATGAGTATTTTAAAATTATTAAAAGTTTTCATGAAAAGCGAAAAGAATGATTTTTTCGCTTTTTTATAATATGTTAAAAAGTCCTAATGCCAAGGGAAAAATCTTAGAGAAATGGATCGCGGAGCGATTAAGACACACCGGCCTTGATCCGCAAGCTAGACCAGAGATAGGTAGTGGCTCGGGTACGCTAAAAGGAGATATTGCCACAAAACTGCCAATTACCATTGAGTGTAAGAATACAGCCGTGTTTAGGAGTTCTTATCTAAATCAGGCAGAGCGTGAGAGTCTAGGCTATCAAGAGGCAGTAGTGATTTGGCACCCCCCGCGTAAACCATTAGAAGCTTCAAAAGTTTTTATGAATTATTCTCTTTTTGAAACGCTTTTAAAATTAGCGTTTGGGAAAAAGAGTAGTTTATTAAAATAATTTAAAATGATGTTAATAATTAGTGTTATCGGATTGTTCATAATAGTTTTCTTCTTATCAATTTACCGAGTAGTAAATCCAAATGAAGCCCACATAATTGTCCTTATGGGTCGAGGACGAAAGCTTTATACTCCTGTCGTTGACCATGGCAACAAAACATCTTATTTTTTGTTTCCAATAATTACAAAAAGATTCGTCCTACCTTTGACGAATGTAAAACTTGACATTAAAGATATTCAACTTAATGATATAAAAGTGGCACCATTTACCTGCGATGTTATTACTTGGGTGCATATTGAAAATCCAATCAAAGCTGCTGAAAGATTAGATCATGGGCAACAATCACCGTTTGTTTCATTACACAATGATTTAATCAATTTAGTTCAAGCTGTTGCTCGTACTGCTGCTATGAAGCAAGAAATTTTAGATATTATGCGAGATCGACAGACTTTTTCTAATAGTGTCTTTAAGGAAGTTGACGGTGTTCTTCTGAATTGGGGCGTAAAGCTCGTTAATTTAGAAATCAACGATATTCGAGATCAACAAAACTCAAATGTTATTGCTAATTACGAAGCTATAAGAAAGACCCAGGTTGAATCGACAGCTCGTATTGAAATTGCTCAAAGGAATAGAGAGGCGGTAGAAGCCGAACAAGATAATCGTAAAAAAGCTGAAATAGCTAAAGCAGAGGCCGAAGCCTTATTTACTGTTAAGCAGATCGAAAGAGATAAAACCATTGGCGTTGCTGAACAAGCAAAAGAATTAGAAATCGCAAAACAGCAAGAGGTAGCTAACACTCAAAAAGTCTTAGCCACTCGTAAACTGGAAGTTGGTACCGCTTCAGTGAAAAAAGAAGCTACTATAGAACTAGCCACTGGAGAAGCTGAAGCTATTAGAATTAAAGGTGAGAAAGAGGCTCAAGTAATACAACTAACGGGTGTAGCACAGGCTAGCGCTATTGAAGCTAAAGGTTTAGCTGAAGCGGTGGCTAAAGATAAGATGGCCGAAGCATTAAAGAAATATAATGACGCCGCTACTGCTATTGAAAAGATTAAGGCTATGGTTGAAATACAAAAAGCATTTGCTGACGCCTATGCTAAAATAGCGGAAAATGCTGAAATTAAGATCGTCAATTCAGGTAAAGGTGGTAATATACTCGGTCTTGATCTTAATGCTGAAACAGGTGCTAATCTAGGTCAAATGTTAGAAGGGTTTGATCTCAATAAGATAAAAAACTTAGTAAAATAACCACGTTTAAAGACTTAATTAAAGTATCCCCGATTTATTATCGTCAAATACTAGAAACTGTACTATTACACAGGGCAGAAGATAAAGCAGCAGTAGTTGCACCTTTTTACTTCGTTGGTAATAATCTACGCAAAATTATGGATGGACCAAAAGTAAATTTATCAAAGGCATCACTTGAGTTAGTCAAACTTCTTAGTGATAAAGTTTGGGGAAAGTATGATGATACTCACGGCTACAGAACTGATAAACAGGCCAAGAATGTCAGTGTATCTACTGATATTCCAGATAATATCTGGTTCTTTTGGGGGCAGTTTGACCAATTCAATCAGGCAGAATTGATGAGGTATATTAAGGGCTCAATTGATGAAAACACAGAGGGTGCTGAAGAATTGTATAATTTTCTTGATAAGCAATGCCCAGAGTGTGGCTATTGGGATAGCCACAATAATTCTTGCGTAAAAGTTGAATAATGGAGAAACTTCCAAACCCAATTGAGGCAATAAAGTTTAGAATGAAGATGATGACTGCGTAGGGAATACTAATAAAGTTGTTGATATAGGCAAGGACTTCCCATCAGGACACACTGAACCACCTGCTCACCCAAATTGTGTCTGTGGAACTCTGCCTGTTGTTGACCATCTAGCCGAAGGGCGAGAGCCAGCCGATTTTTTTAAAGATTTATTAAAATGACCAATCTACTTTCAAAATGTTGTAATTCTCCTCTTAAAGTTAGCATTGCTGATGAGGGTACAGGCTGTTATATTTGTAACAGTTGCTGTTTGCCGACTGATCCAATAGTTCCTAATCAAAAGAATTATAAACACGACCTTGAGATTTTGCGAGAAGAATTTGAAGAATTGTTCCCAAAGGATCAAGAAGCTATTGATGGAATACGCCGCAGTAAAAGCAACAGAAGTGCAGCTATTGTATTATGGGCTAAGTTTGACTTAATACTTACTAAAGCCTGTAAGGAAGCATATAAAGAAGGCTATGTTAAAGGTGCAATAACTAAACTAACAGAGCTATAACTATAAAATTATGCAAACATTTTTCAACAATCCACAATTAAAAGCCAATTTATTGGAAGAAATTAAAAAACATCAAGAAGCTGATGAAATCGCCCAAGGTGTTTATGAGAAAATTGAAAATGGCAAACTAAAACTTTGTGCCGTTGGTTGTTCTCTGTACTCTTTGAATACTCACTATGGCAAAAATGTTTCAACTTCAGATCACAATGCTTATGAAACAGAGCTAGGCATCCCACTAATTTTGGGAACTATATACAAAGTTACCCTAATTAGATATTGCAATCATATAACAAATTTGTTATAAATAAAACATAAGGATTATTTTAAAACTAATACCACAAATCGACTTAAAGTCGTTTAGCTAATATCGGGCTAGGGCTACAATCCTTGCCCGACCTATCAACCTATTGAGTGGTATCAAGAAGTTGAATGCCTGATATTAGCCAAGCGACTTTTTCTCTTTTTGGAAACCAAGATACCCTCTATAGGGGTATTAGATAAGTTAGACTGGTTTTCTCAAATAATTGGAGAACGGAGGTAATGACTCCGAGAAATTCTTAAGAGGCAGTGTACATTGACCTCGCAATACAACGTTGTAAGTTTGACTATTTAATACCCCGATAAGGGGTCCGAGCTGGTAATATCCACACCAATAGTATTGAAAGCTTTTGGGCAACATTTAAGCGAGGCCATTATGGTACATACCATTTAATGAGTAAAAAGCATTTGCAAAGATATGTAGATGAGTTTGTCTATCGTTTCAACAATCGCAATAATCTGTTTGCTCATGTCTTTGATAACGTCATTGAGAATGTTACTAGCAATGCTACACTAAGATATAAGGCACTAACTATTTAACTATGGCTCCACGATTAAAGAAGTACCACAATCCACTCGGAGCCAGCTTTGATGAAGTATTGGAAGCTATCGCCGATACGCCAACAGAGATTAACCTTGCGACTAAGCCATTTCTCAAATGGGTAGGCGGTAAACGCTCTATACTACCCGAACTGATAAGCAGATTGCCAAAAGAATACGACTCATACCATGAGCCGTTTATCGGTGGCGGTGCATTATTCTTTGCGGTTAAACCCGAAAAAGCCTATCTATCAGATATTAACTTTCATCTTGTCATAACCTACCAAGCTGTCAGAGATGACGTTGAGGGGCTTATTAAACAGCTCAAAATACATCAGAAAAAGCATAGTCCCGAATACTACCAGATGGCTCGCAAAAAATTGATTAAGGAAAATGACAAGATTAAGATTGCCTCATGGTTTATCTATCTTAACAAGACCTGTTTTAACGGATTGTATAGGGTAAACAAAAGTGGTTTTTTCAATGTCCCTATAGGCGACTATAAAGACCCTCAAATACTAGACGAGGACACACTACGCAATGATAGCCAGCTTTTACAAGGTACAGAAATAAAACAGCATAGTTTTAGCCAAATTAAACCTAAGAAGAATGCCTTTTATTATCTTGATCCGCCTTATCATAAGACCTATCAAGGCTATGATGGATCAGGCTTTGGAGATAACGAGCATAAAGCATTGGCAACATTCTGCCGTTTAGTGGATAGTACGGGCGGATATTTCATGCTTTCTAATAGCGATACACCATTTGTCAGAGACCTCTATAAAGGGTACACTATTGAGATAGTATCAGCGTCCCGTATGGTGTCCTGCAAGGCTAACCAAAGGGGCAAAGAAAATGAACTCATCATCAGAAACTATTGAAGCCGAATTGACCGCCGTAAATGGTGGATTACAAGCCAACGCAACAGGCAATCTGTTGGAGAGTTTTGTTGAAAATCTGCTTATTAAAAAGGCGTATAGTGAATTTCCCAACCGACGTTAAGAATCCAATTTGATAGAAATTTGAAGGAGAAACAATGAATACAGAAGAGAAGCCCGACAGCCAGCCTATTAAGTGTCTCAAGTGCGGTGGCGGCGTCTTTACATTTAAAAGTTACGAGAATGGATTGTTCACCTATATTTGTAAGAAATGCCAAGAGATTATACAGTTAAGTTACAAACATGACGACCATTATCGCTACATAATTTAAAATCAAGGCAAGGCAGGGTGAGGTCAGAACACATTTTATTTAATCTGTATAGTTTTAATTTCTAAAAGACCTTAGTATAATAGAATCATGGAGTATGGTGAATACAAAACAGAGGACTTCGAGCTAGCGATTATTCTTCATTATTTTAAGAAGAAAATAAGCTCTGTTGAAGGCAATGGCCAACGTAAGACCTTTGTCTTTTTTTATGATGATGACATAGAAAAGATCAAGTTAGATTGGATTAACAGAGACTTACTGATTGAGCCACGAGCGTTCTGGCAGTCAATGAAGACGGTAAAGCATATATTATATAGTCACGACGAGTTAATATGAGGTTGCCTTCACTTCTATATCGTAGCGAGAGAATCGGCAAGCACGGTAAGGTCTTTTCACTTTACAAGCTCAAGACGTTAAAAGACGGTACTGATAGATTGAGTAATTTTGCCGTGGGAGATCAGTATTTAAAGTATGGTAAGTTCTTAAGGAAAACAAAGATAGACGAGGCGCTGCAAGTAATAAACGTAATCAGAGGGCAAATGAACTTAGTAGGCCCACGGCCAGAGTTGGTTGAACATTCCTACTTGATACCAAAGGACATTAGAAAGATATTACTTTCAAGGAAGCCTGGCCTGACGTCACTAGCCTCGATTGCATTTGCTGACGAAGAACAGCTAATCAGTCGAGCTGAAGATTACTGGTTAAAGGTCAAGCCGATTAAGATAGCTTTAGACGTCTTCTACGTTGAGCACAGGGATGTATTTTTAGACGTTTGGATATTGTGGAAGACGGCAGTTATAGTTTTGAGGTCGTTTTTTAAGTAATTTGTTCATAAAAATCTGGGGGAGAGGGCGCAGCAACACCGCCTTTCCAGCTGACTTGATTCAAGGTTTCCCCCAAATCCTCTAGGCAAGTCTAGCAAATGCTGTTGATTACTCTCCAACTTATGAGACCTCCGCACTAATTATCAACAGATTGATTATTGATTGGTCTCGGAACTTCCTCGCCGCATACAGCGATTGCCTCTTTGCGTCCTACTCACCCTTAAGGCTTTCGGCAAGAAGAATGTGTTAGCCGTGCGTAGCAGCTTATTACACAACCCAGATTTTTATGAACAAAGTAGCAATAAAAACCGTAAAACGTATATTTTGCCCAAAGTGCGAGGAATTAATGGTAAAGTTTTACCCATGGTCATCGCTTGAGCTTCAAAAAGATATAGTCATCCCTCCTTGTAACAAGTGTCAAAATGAGACGATTAAAAAACCAATCAATACTAAATAGTCCAAACGAGTATTATAGAATCTTTTTAGAGCGTAGGAATAAAGAACCAGACCGAATGGACTTGCGTCGCTGGCATGAGTTAGTCAAACCATTCAAGGGCGGTAAGTTGATTGACGTAGGTTGTTTAGATAGTTTAGTGCCGTTCATCGCTGTCTCAAAGTACCCAAAGGCCGAAGTCTGGGGCTTAGATCAGTCAGAGAAGATGGTTAAAAAGTTAGCCGATGAATACCCAGAGATTAATTATATAGTAGGCGACGCCTATCAAATACAATTCCCTGACGTTTACTTTGATTACGTGGTTGCCGGTGAGTTGATTGAACACCTGGAAGACCCAGTTAAGTTCTTTAAGGAGGCGTTTCGAATCTTAAAACCGGGCGGTAAGTTAGCTCTGACGACGCCAAAAGAAGAAGAACCCGGCGGCGTTGACGCTGACCGCCACCTGTGGTCTTTTAACAAGGAGGACATTCGCTGCCTAGCTAAGCCATATATGCTCGGTGCCTACATCAAAGAGACGCCAAGCTGGTTAGAACGCCGTATTAAATATCATCATCCATATCTGTTAGCGATTATTACTAAACGATGACAAAAAAAGAACTGATAATCCAATTAACTAAATTAGTTTTTGGAGTGATAGCCCTACTTCTCATTGGTTATGTCATTGAATTATTAGAGGTAATAGCCGTTAATTCTACCTATGAACTATGCCGAGACAGCTAAAGAAATAAGAAAGACTGTCCTTAAAATGATCTTTTCTGCGCAGGTAAGCCATATAGGCAGTAATTTTAGTTGCATTGACATTTTAACAGTCCTTTACGAAAAGCTCGACCCTAAGAAGGATAAACTAATTATCTCAAAGGGTTGGGTTGCAGCCTCAAGCTATGCCTTAGGGGTTAGGAAAGGTTACTTGCCACAAGAGGCGATTGATACCTTTTGTGATGGTCAAAGTAAGTACATTGGGTTACTAGAACCTCTAGGAGTATTTGGCGCGGAGTTTGCTGGTGGAAGCATGGGGATGGGAACGGCGGCGGCGGTAGCTTATGCCTGGAGTAAAAAACAATTTAACGAACCAGGTCGAATAGTAGTTTTAGAAAGTGATGGCGGTATGCAGGTAGGTATTAACTGGGAATCTTTATGGTTTGCCGATCAACATAAATTAAATAATTTAACACTTATCATTGATAAAAATAATTTCCAGGCAATGTCTACCACTGAAGATATTTTAAATATGAAGCGTTTATACGGAAAATTAAAAGAATTTGGATGCGAAGTATTCCAAATAGATGGTCATAATTTTAATGAAATTGAATTAGCCTTAAGTTGTAATAGCGAAAAACCAATAGCAATTATTGCCAATACGATTAAAGGCAAGGGATGGAAACGAGCAGAAAACAATAATCTTTTTCACTATCTTCACTTGTCTGACGAAGATTATAAAGAAGCTTTAAATGAATTAAATAGCACCTAAAGGAATCTATATATGAGTGGTATTATAAAAACTCAAGATAGTCGAAGAATTTTTATTGAGACTTTAAAAGAGTTAGCTGTCCATGATGATAAAATTATCGTAATAATCCCAGACGTGGGCTTTAATTATCTTTCAGAGCCAACCCTGCCATTTAGAGTTGTTAATACCGGTGTTACTGAAATGTTTTCTACAATTTTTGCTGCTAATCTCGCGCTGGCTGGCTGGAAGCCATACATTTACTCAATGATCAACTTCGTGGTCTTTCGCCCTTATGAGATGGTGCGTAATGCAATTTGTATGCACAAGGCTAACGTAAAACTAATTGGAGTGAAAGGTAGCACTGGTTACCGCTTTTTGGGATTTAGCCATAATTTATTAACTCCTAATGAAGATTTTAAAGTCTTAGAGGATTTACCGATTGATCTTTATCAACCGCGAAATAATGACGAGGTTAAAAAAGCTATTTATGATAGTTATCAATCAAATGAACCTTCATATATAAGATTATAGATTATGATTACTCAAGAACAAGTAGACGAGCTAAATAAGGAACTCGATGAATTGTATTTTCAGATGAAGGCAGAAGGTATAGAGGAAGGATCATGGGAGTGGTCGTGCCGTAACATTGATAAGGCTAAAGAATTTAATAAAAGACATCAGATTCACCTAACGCTCTCATTGGCTGGAGCGAAGAATTAAAACAAGAAATAAAAGAATACTATGAAAGTTGATTTTATCAATTCAGCCTACCGGCGATTCTATGAGAACCATAAGGCACAAATAGACGTTAAGGTTTTAGATTGTCTAGCGGCTGGCCGTCTAACCTTACGTGAGGACGTCTGGCAGCTGGAGCGAAAAACAGCTGACTATGTCGGCGTTAAATACTGCGCTAGCGTTAATAGCGGCACTGACGCTCTTTTTTTAAGTCTGTTAGCTCTAGGAATCGGCAAGAACGACGAGGTGATCACCGTTTCAAATACTTTTATTGCTACGATCCAAGCCATAGTTCATACCGGGGCGACGCCGATCTTAATTGACGTAGACGAGGACGAGCAGATGAACCTCGACCACCTCGAGGCCGTTATCACGCCAAAGACCAAGGCCGTCATCCCAGTTCACTATACTGGCATGATGGTTAACATGACTAGATTGATGACTATTGCTAATGAGCATAATCTGCACGTTGTTGAAGATTTTTGCCAAGCTCTAGGTAGCTTACAAGGAGATAAAAAAGCAGGTTCATTTGGCGTCTTAAACGCTGTTTCTTTTAATAACGCCAAGCTTTTAGGAGGCTTTTGTGATGGCGGTGCCGTAACCACAGACGATAGAGAACTTTATGAAAAGATTTGTCTACTGCGCAACCATTGGAACATCCATCAATTAAGTGTCGATTCAAACGACTACCCTCAACCAAGTAAGATGGCTTGGGCTTGGAAGTCAAGGTTGTCCAACGTCAACGCCGCCTTTTTAAATGTTAAATTTAACATCATTGACTATATCATCAATAGGAGAAAAGGTATTGCTCGACAATACAACGACGCCTTTAAAGACCTACCTAT
>ERZ1292625.1426-Hain-H41-01um-R1-1426-length-28575-cov-6_pt1 | contig 28575 bp, 37 predicted proteins | sample MGYA00564400_ERZ1292625 | MGnify/ENA primary metagenome ERZ1292625 (study PRJEB36523, sample SAMEA6512639) | groundwater metagenome | collected 2019-01-08 | study: AquaDiva: Metagenomics assemblies of 32 groundwater samples | reverse complement strand
TAAAGTCAAAAGTCTATAAAGTCAAAAGTCTATAAAGTCAAAAGTCTATAAAGTCAAAAGTCTATAAAGTCGGAAAGCGGTAATAACTATATGAAATCAGTAACTGAGGGTGATTTGAAAAATTTATTTGTACCGGGGAGGGGGAGCCATAAGGGGCAGAATGGGAGGCTCCTGGTCATCGGAGGCTCGCATCTTTTCCATGCGGCGAGTCTCTGGTCGCTCACCGTCGCCTCGCGGATCGTCGATCTCGTCCACTACTGCAGCGTGCCGGAAAATAATGAAATTGTGCAGAAAGCCAAGGAAGAATTTCGTAATGGGATCGTGGTTTCCCGCGACGATGTGGAAAGCTATATTACAGAGGATGATTGCATATTAATTGGTCCTGGTATGGATCGGACCCCTGAGACGGAGGAATTAACGAACCGGTTATTGAAGCAATATCCCCAGAAACAGTGGGTGATCGATGCCGGAGCGCTCCAGATGATGGACCTATCCGTGATTCCGAAAAACGCCATCCTGACACCGCATCATGGAGAGTTTGAGATACTCAAGTCAAAAGTCAAAAGTCAAAAGTCTATAAAGTCATTTGAAACAGCAGGTATTGAGGATCAGGTGAAGTGGTTTGTGAAAGAATATAACTGTATCATGCTTCTGAAAGGCGAGAAGGATATCGCGGCAAGCGGGGGAGAATGCGATGATTCCGTTTGTGTGCCGGGGGAATGCCGTGTGATTGAAGGAGGAAATGCCGGGATGACCAAAGGGGGAACGGGAGACGTGCTGGCGGGACTCGTCGCGGCGCTGGCCTGCAAAAACGATCCATTCCTTTCAACGATTGCCGGAAGCTTCATCAACAAAAAAGCCGGAGACGCTCTCTATAAAACCGTCGGGCCGTACTTTAATGCGACGGATTTGGCGGGAGAGATACCGAGAGCGATGAAAGAGCTTCTTCTTGGGGTGTAACTTTTTTCCTGCCTTCCTCAAATTGTACCCTTTCGGAAGCGCCAATATGCCTTCGCCATCCGCGAAACGCCACACGTCGCTCAGCCTTCTTTGTGTCTCGAGTTTTCATAAAGATAGTATATCATGCGGAATTTTATACTGTCCTAGTCCTCCAGTTTGACTTTTTCAGAGAGAGAGTACTATAAACACCATTGGAGAGGAATTTTTTCTATGACACTTATTCCAGAGAAGGTACAAGAATATGATCCAGATTGGGAGCTAAGAGACGATCCTGAGTATCAATACCGTGTTATAAAAGCGGCAGTACAAAAAAAGGTGATTGAGGAACTGGAGCTGGGTATAGAACCATCTGAACAGGACGTCAAATTTTTAGGTGACTGATTCTTCTCGCTTTTATTCGTATATCCCTCCATACGCTTCATCAGGTTGCTTCGGAAAAATTAAAAAATTAGAGGATTTTAGAGTCCTGCGAAGCAGGATCCCGCTTCGCGGGAGAATTTATAGGAATTTAACGTACTAGTTCTTGTTTTCCAGTTTTTCGATGAGTTTTGTCAGCTGGTAGGTGACGGTGACGGCGAGGGTCGTGATGAGGATGGCGTAAATGAGAAGCGAGAGGAGGCCGCCATTAGGGAGATAGGGTTTGATATAATTATTGACAAGCTCCTGGATGACGTTGTTCCACCCCAGCACAACGCTTACTTGCTCCCGTGGTCTACGTCCACGCGTCGCAAGAGCGCGTGTGCGGGGCAGGCGCGAGAGCTGCGAGCCCGAAGCCGGAGGCGGAAAGCGTCACCATCTGTTTGAGAATCTCTCTATGCAGTTTTTTCTTCGCTGACGGTTGTGTTTTTTTGTCCATGCGGATATTATACCAGGTAGTGAAACTTCGACACAGCGGGCAAAAATCCCGCTGTAGAGCGAAAATTTTATTTTCGCATCGAAGTTCTACTACCTGGTTATACAGGCCGTTTGCGGGAATATGTACTCTCCCAACTTCACCATTACCAATAAGCTTCTGCGGCTCATTGGGACCATAGAGGCGGCAAAGGAGGTTATCGAAAATTCTCCCTTGGTGCCTGCGTGGGAGGCCAAGTTCCGGGAAGAGGCGATCGTCCGGACCGTGCACCATGGCACGCATATTGAGGGAAATGAGCTCAATAAAACCGAGGCCGAACAAGTATTAGCAGGCGGGAAGATCGTGGGGCGCGACCGCGACATCCAGGAAGTGCTCAATTACAGAAACGTCCTCAAGTTCATTGAAGGGTATGACAAGAAAGACATTTCGGAAGAAACGATTAAACACATTCATGAACTGACGACGCATAGACTCCTCTCCGACGAACAGGTGGGCGAGTATCGCAAGACTCAAGTAGTGGTCAAAAATAGTCAAACGGGAGAGATCACGTTCCGGCCGCCGCCATCTATAGAAGTCCCGTTTCTTCTGCGTTCATTTTTGGAGTGGCTCAATACCGTAACAGGGGATGATGTGCATACGGCGCTTAAAGCGGGCATAACCCACTATGAACTCGTCCGCATCCATCCGTTTCTTGATGGTAATGGCAGGGTCGCGCGGGCTACGGCGACCCTCGTCCTTTTTAAAGAGGGGTATGACATTAAGCGGTTTTTTGCTCTGGAAGAACACTATGACCGCGAGCCTATGGCCTACTATGAGGCGCTCCAAAGTGTCGTGAAAGCAGAGGGAAATTTGAATGTTTGGCTGGAATACTTCATCGAGGGACTCGCGATCGAACTCACACGCATCAAAGAAAAAGTGAAGGGGTTGTCCACAGACCTCAAAATCAAAAAATCGTTAGGCGGACAACAGATTTCCCTCTCCGAACGCCAGATCAAGATCATCGAGTATATCCAGGAGAGCGGATTTCTCCAGAATAAATCATTTTTTGAGCTTTTTCCTATGGTGAGCGAGGACACGGTGTTACGCGAATTGAAGGACCTCCTCAAAAAAGGTATAGTGGTAAAAGAAGGGACGACGAAAGGAGCGAGATATGTGTTGAGGACGTAAGTAAATAATTGAATAATAGAATAAACGAATAAGAGAATAAATGAATGAATAAGGGAATAAGCGAATGGTAAGAATTATTTTATTCAATTATTTCATTATTTGCTTATTTCATTATTCGTTTATTCCATATGAATCTATCCGGTCCTGGTATTATCTATCTCCTCATGGTCATCCCGACCTTGTTTGCCCTCGTCGTCATCGGGCAGGGGATCTATAAGATAACCAAAGAAGAAAGCGACGGGGGTCTGGTCCTGACGTTTGGCATTATTTTTCTATTGGTCGTGGTGGCAGCGTACTACTTCTTTATTAAATAATTCAGATAAGAAAAGACTGGATACTCGCGCCTCGCGCGGGGATGACAAAAAGATATGACCTTCTCCACTCTCTCTCTTTATTTTCAGAAGCTTGAGGCGACCCCATCGCGCAATAGTATGACGGAGATTCTCTCCGAGCTGTTTACCAAATCCGGTACGGATGAGATTGGAAAGCTCTGCTACCTCCTGCAGGGCCGTGTGGCGCCACTGTATGAACCCATAGAATTTGGCGTGGGGGATAAGCTGATGGTCCGGGCAATCGGGAAGGCATATGGGGTGGAGGACAACGCGGTCGATAAAGCATTTGGAAAATCAGGGGATTTGGGAATCGTGGCAGAGAAGTTTTGGGACTGCGGGAATCACAAGAAAGATTCCCGGAATCTTTATCGTCTGACCATCGGCGATGTATTTACGCGTCTCTGGAAACTGACGCAGATGGGGGGGGAGGGATCGCAGGATCAAAAGATTGAAGCGCTTGCCGATCTATTGGGATCCATGGATGCATTATCCGCGCGGTATTTGGCGCGGATACCACTGGACAAACTCCGGCTTGGGTTTTCGGATATGACAATCCTGGATGCACTATCCTGGATGCTTGGCAAAGACAAATCCCAGCGTCCGAGGCTCGAGGAAGTCTACAATATCCGTCCGGACATCGGGCTCCTGGCAGCACAGATAAAAGCGCACGGGATTGCGGGGTTATCGCATGTGAAAGCCGTCGTTGGAGCCCCGATTCTGGCCGCGCTTTGTCAGCGGTTGCCGACGGCCGATGAGATGATCAAAAAGATGGGGGAGGTGGCTGTCGAGCCGAAATACGACGGAGTACGCTGCGTTGGAGGCTATACAGGAATTTTTGTAAAAAACCGTGGGTATCTGTCGGTAAGAGATATATGTGTTGGTGACGATGTATTGACCCATAAAGGCAGATATCGCAAGGTTGATGCAATTCATAAACGGTTACAGCGATCAGGAGAACAACTATTCCGTTTACAAACAATGCTGGGCGATGCATTCACAATTAGTGGAGATCATCCAGTTTTGACTTCATATAAAGACAGCGCACGCTGGGTTCCCGCGAGTAGTCTTACACAGACTAATTGGGTTGTCTTTCCTGTTATTTCACAGAGTAATGCATCGTACCAGTCTATTCTTGAATTAACAGATGAGGCGGGATACCGCAAGAGAATTCCCTGTAACGAACTTTTTTTTCGTTTGTTAGGGTTCTGGATCGGAGATGGATACACCAACAATGGACATCAATCTGAACGGGTAGGTTTTACATTTAATGCAAAAACAGAACAGACACTCGCCCGTGAATACGCATCTATTATCAGCACAATTCTTGGTATCAAGTCTATATCTCGATATATCCACAATGGAGGATTGAATCTTTATTGGCGCGATCCGCCTTTTCGACGATGGCTCATAAAGGAATTCCGTTTTGATACCGGTACAAATCATGGCAAACAGATACCGGAATGGATGGTTTCTATTTCACGGAATAATTTTCTTGCCTTTATGCAGGGTTGGCAAGAAGCAGATGGTACGGAGCGACATAATGGAGGAAACCGTATTACTACAAAAGAAAAAACACTTGCACATATGGCAACTATTTTGGGGTATACATTTGAATATCCCTTGGGCGTTAGGAAAATTCGTGCAAAAGCGACAACGAATGGGGTAGCGAAGACATATTATGAAATAATTATGCCCGGTACTAATAGATATGTGAAAAAGGTAGACGGTCTTTATCTCGTTAAAATACAAGAAATCAAAAAAATACGATCAGACCCGAGAGCGCACCTTTATGATTTACAAGTTGCACAGGATGAAAGCTATTGTACATCACTTGCAATTCTTCATAATTGTCAGATTCATTACAGGACGGAGAACGGAAAACAGAAGACGGAAATTAAAACGTTTTCGAGGAATTTAGAGAATACGACAGCGATGTTTCCGGAGCTACAAAATGTCGGAGATCAACTGGATGCTCACGACGTCATCCTGGATAGTGAGGCGGTGGGGATGGATCCTGCGACCGGCAAACTCATTCCGTTTCAGGAAACGTCCACCCGAAAACGGAAACACGATATCCAGGCTTCGCTCCTGAAAGTTCCGCTCAAATTCTTTGTTTTTGACATACTTTATAAAGATGGCGTTGATTTACTCAATAGACCTCTTTCGGAGCGTCGGAGTATCCTAAAATCAGTGGTTAAAAAAGGTCAAAACGCCAGTCTACAAGGGGATATGCTCGTCGTTTCGCCGGAGATTGTCACGAGCTCACCAAGCGAGATCCGGGCCTATCACGATGAGCAAATACAAAAAGGTTTGGAGGGGGCGGTCGTCAAAAAATGGCACAGTCCGTATGAACCGGGACGGCGCGGATACAGTTGGGTGAAGTTTAAAGAAGAAGAAGGAAAGACCGGCAAGCTTACGGACACCATCGATGCGGTGGTCATGGGGTACTACCGTGGAGAAGGGAAGCGGGCAGGGTTTGGGATCGGCGCGTTTCTCGTGGGGGTGAAAAAAGGCGAGGGGTTCGTGACGATCACGAAGATCGGGACCGGCGTGTCCGACGAAATGTGGAAAGAGCTTGAGAGAGACTTCAGACGTAGGACTTCAGACGTAAGACCGAAAGAGTATGGGGAGGTGCCAACAATGCTTGAACCGGATGTGTGGATAAACCCCAAGATTGTGGTGGAAATTGCTGGCGATGATCTCACAAAATCATCAACGCATGGGGCGGGGGTGGCCGTCCGCTTCCCGCGGCTTGTGCGCATCCGGACGGATAAATCTCCTAGCCAGGCGACGAGTATCAAAGAAGTTGAAACGATGTATGCACAACAAGGGTCAACGGGAGGCGTACGGGAAGATTACGGGAAGATAAAGGGCAATAGGAGGAATTAGGAGATAGAGGCGTGCTATAATCCACGTACGTGTTTACTTCCTTTATACGATATGCCATTTTATGGAGGGTCACCAGAGGAACGAATAGCTGCCAAAATTGCGTATTCAAAAGAAACACCTGAACTTGCTGTTGGCCCTACGCTTTTAGGAAAACGAGTTCGATGGTTACCACATGGTCATGGCCCGGACGAAACAAAAGAATGCGAGAAGAACGAGGCTATAATTGTAGAGATTTCCCTTTCAGATAGATATTGTTTATGGGTTTCTGTGGGTACACCATTATATGGTGTCGTATGCGCTTCGTGTGCAGAACCAACAACGTTCACAGCAGATCAGTTAGAATTTCTTGAACTGTTATGAAAACTCCGCTGTTTAGTATCATCATTCCGGCACTCAATGAAGAAAAGTTTTTGCCGCATCTTCTCCAGTCGCTCGCCGAGCAGACAGAAAAAAACTTCGAGGTGATTGTCGTGGACGGGAAATCCAAGGATAAAACGGTGGCGGTGGCAACATTATTTAAGAAAAAGCTTCCTGGTTTGCGAGTGATCGAAGCTGACAAAGCAAGCTTGCCGTATCAGAGGAATTTAGGAGCCAAGAACGCGCGGGGAGCATGGTATGTGTTTGTGGATGCCGATAGCGTGCTTTTACCCTATGGGATTGAGCGCGCTGTGCACTTCATGCACATCGCGAAAGCACAATTTTTTACTTCCTGGTTCCGGGCCGATAGCGAAGAGATAAAAGATGCAATTCTCATCCTTCTTAATAACATCGTCATTGAAGGATATATCCTCGTGAAGCGCCCTTGGTCACCGGGGCCGTTTGTCGTCGTAAAAAAAGAGATATTTGACCGGGTCGGAGGATATGATGAAACAAAAGCATTTGGTGAGGATCATGATTTTTCTACACGGCTGTATAAAAAACGTATATCCCTATCTGTGTTGCGCGAGGTGCTCTGTGTGTATTCACTGCGAAGGCATAGAAAACAAGGCATGCTGCGGGCAGTGGGAGGATATATCTATTCCGGCATATCGGTACTCCTTACCAATACACCACCTAATGAAGTACCGGGATTTGTGATGGGAGGACAGCTTTACACAGATATAAAAATACCCTGGAATGAAAAAATTGTCCGTGAGGTGACGGGACATCTGCAGTCCATAGCAAAATTGTTCCGTTAATAGTATGCAGGAAAGACCCACGATCTCTATCATCATCCCGACGCTTAACGAGGAGAAGTTTCTCTCTCATCTCTTAGATTCATTGGTGGCACAAAGCGATAAAAATTTTGAAGTGATCGTGGTGGATGGAGCATCTGGAGATAAGACTGTTGAAGTGGCTCAATCGTACATCCGAAAGATACCCAATCTTACGATTGTTTCTGCTGGAAAAGCAGGAGTCTCATATCAGAAAAATCTGGGAGCTACGAGGGCAACAGGCGAATGGTTATTATTTATTGATGCGGATGTCATCGTCTATCCGTATTGTATTGAACGAATTCGCACATATCTTGCCGACGAAACTTCATCATTTTTTACTCCCTGGTTTAGTCCGGATGCGACCAATTCATCGGATGTAGCGGTGTCACTCGTCGTGTTGAGCGTATACGAAGGTGGCTTTATGGTAAAAAAGCCGGTTGCAGCTGTGGTCGTGGGGGTAAAGAAAGATCTCTTCCATCGGGTTGGTGGATTTGATGAGACACGGACGTTCGGCGAGGATTATGATCTGACACAGAAGTTGGGGAAGATAGGAGTACCACTTTCTATCATTCGTGAAACGCTCTATATCCATTCGCTTCGGCGGTATCGGGCACAAGGGAGGATGAAGTTTTTGCAAGCATATGCGAAAGGAATATTAGGCGTCCTGTTCACGAGTCAGACTCCCCGGCATATCAAAGGATATGAGTTGGGCGGGCAGATTTACCGGAAAAAGAAACGGCCGACACGGTCTGTTATGAGAATTTTTCAGAAAGGGTATAAAAAATTGTTAAAAGAAATTTTTTAATATGCACGTTATCGCGGATCTCCCCCAGTACCACGCTTACCTCACGCCTCAGGCTTCCAGCCTGGCGCTCGTGAGGGGCGCGGCTACGGGGCAGGCAACTTCACTATGAATATAATCGCGGATCTGCAGTTGCATTCCCGTTTTTCCCGGGCGGTGTCGCCTGCGATGACACTCCCCAATATCGCCGCGTGGGCGGCGCGAAAGGGGATTGGACTGGTGGCAACCGGCGATTGGATGCACCCCATTTGGTTTAGAGACATCCAGACTCAGTTAGAAGAACTCGGCAATGGTTTGTTGCGGCTTAAACCTGAGATTCAGCAAAAATTCCAAGCACTAAGCACCAAATCCCAAACAAATTCCAAATTCCAAATCCAAAATTCAAAACAAGACGACCCTTTATTTTTGCTCGCCACGGAAGTTTCCAGTATCTATTCCCAGGGCGGGAAAGTCCGACGGGTGCATACGCTTGTCTGGGTGCCGACTATTGAATCAGCGCGCAAAATCAGTCAGGAGATGACCAAGCGGGGATGTAATCTGATGAGCGACGGGCGGCCGATTGTCGGACTCTCCTGCATTCATATTGCCGAACTTGTCTTGTCCATAGAACCCAAAGCACTTATCATACCGGCGCATTGTCTTTTGCCGGATTCCATGATTTTAGGGAATAACTTTGTGCCAAAACGGATAGATATGATGATGGAAGGAGACGTAGTCCTGACGCATACCGGTGAGCTGCATACGGTCACAGAAGTAAAAAAACGTCCGTATAAAGGGCCTGTTATTCATATTAAACCATGGTATTTTCGTCCAGGATTAGTAACGACACCCGAACATCCTTATTTTGCTATTCAAACAATTAAAAAATGTCCAAGCACTGGTGATATTTGCCGTCCAAGTAAATCGCATCTGTTTCTTTGTAAGAGAAAAGCATGTTTGGCGTATAAACCTTCATGGATAAAAGCGGAAGAATTATCCATCGGGGACGTGCTTGTATATCCGCGATCTACCACATTGAGACGGGAGACCTGCGTATATCTCGATAGTAATCGTCAGAACGATCGTTCAATTCACGCCGGGGGAACACGGGGGAGAGAGCTGAAAAACAAAATTCTTATAACGCCGGATTTGGGAAGATTGATAGGATATTATATTGCCGAGGGGTCAACGGATGGTAGCAATAGTTTTTCTTTTTGTTTTTCAGAAAAAGAACAGATATATGTGGATGATGTCACAACATTAGTCAAGAATGTTTTTGGTATTGAGTATTACAAACTTTATCGTAGAAAAAAGTCTAAAGGCATAGAGATAATTTATTATTCTAAGCTTCATGCACAATGGCTTGCGCAACACTGTTATACGCCGGACAAGAAACACTCTGCAGGTTATAAAGTCATTCCAACTTCAATTTTACACGGAGATAATCAGGTTCAAGCAGAATGTCTACGAGGATGGTTCCGGGGAGATCGTGGCTATACAACGTCACGGATATTAGTTAATCAGATGAAAGCCGTTTGTCTCCGTTTGGGAATTATTCCCTCGATCATTATCAATAATACGGTGGATCATCAACGACGCAGTAATCATAAAATTGGCAACCGGACGATTAGGGCAAATTATGATCTCTATTCTATTTCGAACTTTTCTTTTTTTGAGGATGGATATGATCTCAAAAAGGAATTCCCGAAATCGCAAACAACATTGGATAGAAAACATGGATGGATAGATGCGGTCAACGTGTATTTACCCATCAAGGAAATAGAGAAAAGCCCATACGAGGGCGATGTCTACAATCTCGAAGTGGAAAAAGATCATTCATACGTCGCAGAGTATGCGGCTGTTCATAATTGTTGGACTCCGTGGTTTTCGGTGTACGGGGAAAAGGGCGGGTTTGAGAGTCTGGATGAAGCGTTTGGGGAATATGCCAAGTATATCTATGCCATTGAAACGGGATTGTCGAGTAACCCGGCGATGAATTGGAGGATTAAAGAATTAGATCATCGAACAATTCTTTCTTTTTCCGATGCACATAGCGGGCCGAAATTGGGGAGGGAGGCGACGGTGTTTGAGATAAGAGATGAGCACGTGATTGGGGAACATGATGAACACGTGATTTCATACCAAGATATTTACGATGCAATACGTTCTTCAAGTCTGAAGACTGACGACAGAAAGCTGAAAGCTCGCATTGCATATACCATTGAATTTTATCCCGAAGAGGGGAAGTATCATTGGTCCGGGCACCGGGCGTGTGGAATACGCTGGGGACCCGCGGAGACAGCAGCGAAGGGCACGACGTGTCCGGTGTGCGGGAAGCCGCTCGTGCAGGGAGTCGTGCAGAGAGTGGAGGCACTGGCAGGGAGGAGTGAGGAATCATTGAAGGTAACAGATATCAGATATCAGACGAAAGATGGTGAAAATATTTTAATGAAAGGGAGCAAGGCGTTCCCCGGGCGGCCGCCGTTTGTAAGCCTCGTGCCCTTACAAGAGATAATGCATGAGTGTATCGGCTCGCCTGTGGCAAGTCCTAAGGTACAGGGGCCGTATACGACCATCACGGACGCGTTGGGAGGGGAGTTCAATGTATTGCTTCACGCAACCATTGATGAGATTGCAAAGATTGCCGGGAGTAGGATTGCCGAGGGGGTGGATAAAGTGCGCCGTGGGGATCTGGTCATTGATCCGGGCTACGACGGCGTGTTTGGCGTCGTAAAGCTTTGGCGGGAAGACGAAGATAAACCCCTCGTGGATGCGTCGAAAGAACAACTTGCGATATTTTAATGTTTCCTCATTGACGGAGTGAAAAACGTCATGGTATGGTGGATGAAGTAAGCCCGCCTACGCTTCCTTTGCGACTTTTCAGTACTATTCGTACACGTCGCAAAGAGCGCGTGAGCGGCGGGTTCAAGAAACACTAAGTCTCGTAAGACTCAACAAGTGTTTCTAGAAAGGTGGTGACAGAAAATGGCGAATGGAACAAAAGGAAATGAAAATTTAATGGCAGCGGCAAGCTACCTGTTGGGATTTATCACTGGAATTATCTTCCTGCTTCTGGAGAAGCAGAGTAAGTTCGTGCGTTTCCACGCGATGCAGTCAACCGTCCTTTTTGGCGGCGTATTTGTGATCAATATCGCGCTTGGATTCATCCCGATCTTGGGATGGCTCGTCGGTCTCATACTTTCGCTCGTATCCTTTGTCCTGTGGATCGTGTGTATGTGGAAAGCGTTCCAAGGAGAGATGTATAAAGTGCCCAAAGTAGGAGATATCGCAGAAGCACAGCTGGCAAAGATGGGGAAGTAACTGGACTCGATCAGCCAGGCTAGTGATTTAATTGGAATTGAATTGTCCATGAAATTAATCGTGGGACTCGGTAATCCTGGTCGTGAGTATGAAAGCACCCGGCATAATATCGGGTTTATGATTGTGGACAAGCTCGCCCACGAACTGGGAGGGATCGATGCAACCTGGAAGGAAGATAAAGTACGCAAAGCATTTGTGGCCCGCGTGGGCGACGTGATCCTTGCCAAACCGTTGACCTTCATGAACAATAGCGGGATTGCCGTGGGGGCGCTTGTACGTTTCTACAAACTCGCCCCGCAAGACCTTTGGGTCCTCCATGATGATATCGACCTGCCCCTGGGTAAAATCCGCATACGGGAAAGTGGGGGAACCGGTGGGCATCATGGGATAGAATCGATCGCATCGGCTCTAAAAACTGACGCGTTTGTACGGTTTCGGATGGGTATTGGGAGGGGGAAAAATATCGTAGACTTTGTTTTGTCACGCTTCACCCAACATGAGGCGGGGACTCTCAAACATCTCGTGAAGCACGGAACAGAAGCGGTGCAGATGGCTCTGCTAGACGGGTTGGATCGAGCTCAAAATAGGTTTCATTGAGGGATAGCCATCAGCTTTCAGCTATCAGCAAACAGCCAGAAAATATGCAGAGATTCCGAAGGTTTAAAATATGGGAGAAGTCAATGACGTTTATAGGCCATGTATATGCTGCTTCCGCAAAGTATCCACGAACAGAGCAATATGGCCTCATTGATCAAATAAGGCGAGCAGCTGTTTCCATTGCACTTAATATAGCGGAAGGATCAGGAGCTGGCACTGATAAGGAATTTGCACGATTTCTTCAGATTTCATTTCGATCAATTTATGAAGTGATCACCGCAGCAGAGATCGCAATACGATTAGGGTTTGGAGCGAAGAGTGATCAAGAGAGCCTTATTCGAGAATCAGATGAACTTGCAGCGATGATTATTGGTTTTATGAAAACATTGCGTGGCTGACAGCTGAAGGCTGTAAGCTGAAAGCATTTTTTATGCAAACCGTAAGCGATATCCTCAAAAAGTTTAATCCCATAGAAGATAAATATATATCCCGGGAGTTTCAGTCATATGGGATATTCCTCGCCGAAAACCTCGGCGATTACAAACATAAATCGCTCTACATACGCCTGGCCAAAACCGTGCCGCGGGCGATACTGGAGAAAGCGTATTCCTTCGTAAAAGACGCCAATGCGACGAGCCGCCCCAAGCTCTTTATGTGGAAGATGGGGAAGTTGCGGAAAGGGGAGGATTGAGGAAAAGTACGGGATGTACGAGATGTACGAAAAGTACGGGAGGTAAGGAAGATAGGAAGATAGAAAGATAGAAAGATAGAAGACCCGCCGCCGCTAAAGCTATGGCGGGCGAAGTAGGGAGACGATTAGAACATGAGGGAGGAGAGGACGGATGGGGGAAGACATAAGACGTAGGACGTATGACGTATGACTTAGGACGTAGGACGAAAATGTCAGAATATGAGTGAACTCAAGACGGATTGAACATAATTGTCAAAGTCGTTGGGGGAGGGAGGAGCGTACGTGCTGATGATATAGAATTTATTGCCTTTGGCTCCGAAATATTCTGAACCTCCACCGCTGTTGTCGAGCCTCGTCGCTTTGTATCCAGCGATATTACCGATGGTTGTTTCCGTAAAAACCGTTTCAGCAATACAGTATTTGTGCAGTTGGCAATAAAAGTCTCTGCGTCCCGTGGTGCCGGGATAATTGAATGCCTCTATGTATAAGTACCCGCCTCCGGATGTGGGGGCCAAATGGAGATTGTCGGGATTGAGGGTTGCGGCCCAACCAGAAGGCAGGGTGTAGCGGATATCTTTGAGCTCCACGCCGTTGGTTTGAACGGGGGTGGATTGTGAAGTGGTTGGGGTAGGACTGACTGCATCGAGAAATCGAAATGTGGAGAGGATTTGGTCAATTATTTTTTGGTTTTCCGACGTTGGGGCCTGTGTTTCTATGTAATAGAAGTAGACTCTGTCAGGAGAAGATTGAAGATAAATTATTTTAAATCCTGTTTTGATCACGATAGTCTTGGTTGATGCAATCTCCGATTCCAAAATTGAATTAGTAGTATCGTTAAGATCCTTTTTTGTCGAATTCACCCATTCTTCATATGTTTCTCCTGATGTTTGTCTGGAGTCAATTTCAATCCGAATATGAATGTCTTCAGTTGGCACTCCCATCCCGCCTGCTGGAGTTGGAATCGGAGGTGTAAGCAATAAGCCCCGCTGTACATTATCAAGTGGGATTGTTCCTATGCCAGGGCCAATGCTATTAGCGTTCCAATCGTTGGGATATTTGATGGAATATCGGAATGCAGTATTTGTATATGTTTTCCAATCGGCAAAAATATCAGCTCTTTTCATGAGTGTCGGAGTCGGTGTCAGGATTGACGTCGGGAGAATGGTGAATTGATTGGAGGATTGATAAAGAACATTAGATCCCAAGAGGCCCACAAGGATGCCTGCGACAAGAATCCCAAGACCCGCGAGAAGCCAGAGGCGTTTGGACAAGCGGGGGACGGGACCCTCCTTCGCTAGGGCTTCGGCGGACACGTCGGCGGGCGAGGGAGGAGGAGGGGGAGGAGGAAGAGAGGGATCAGATGGAAGAGATGGAGAAGGAGTTGGGGTGTTCATGTAAAATTATAGTAAATCGTTGAAGCTGATTATTCAACGGGAATATAACGGGAGACTACGAGAAAATTAAGGGAGGTTAGGAGGTGGTAAGGGAAATTAGGAGGAAGTAGGAGGAATTAGGAGAAGGTACGCGTGAATGAGTGCATGTATACTAATAGTATAAGTAAATGGTGAATATGTGGGGTTTGAGGGAGTATACTGAGTTAGACAACAAAAAGCAGAGAACAGATAACAGAGAGCAGATGATAGAAAAGAAGATTATGAATAAAGTGATTGAGATTATTAAGAAGAAACCAGTGTTGTTTTTGGCCGTGTCGGTGGGGTATGCCATCGGGGTGGGAATTCTCAAGTGGAAGATTGTCTGGCCTCCGCAGTCAAACGCGGCTGGGACGTTTGACGTCCTGCCGCAGGCGTTCCTTTACTTGAGTGGAGCGATTCTCGGTGTCTACTTCTTGGACGGCGCGGAAGTGTTTTTTGCCCTCACCCCGTCGCCGTTTCGCAGTATCGTCTTTATGGCTGCCTACGCCGTCGTGAGCTTTTTTGTCGTAACGTCCTCCGGCAGCTTCCTCGGGGCGGGGCTGGTCCTTTCCCTCTACCTTTCGCTTCTCCTATGGCAGATCGGGGAGCTCGGGTTGACGGGTAACCTCAATAGTTGGTATAGGATGGTGGCGGGCGTGCCGACCGTCATCCAACAAAAATGGATATTGGCGGCAATGGCGGCGGTGTTTTTTATAGAGACCTATTTATTTATTCGGTGACTCGACGAAGCGGGAAACTACGGTAGGATTATGGGGAGATAGGGGGAAATAGGGGATAGATGAGGAGAGGTTAGGAGAAAGTAGGAGGAATTAGGAGAATGGAGAGGGGGGTGGTGAAGGGAATCGACTAGATAGTACAAATTTCGGGCTTGCATTACGTTACCGTCTGGTCGTATTGTAGAGAGTAAGCGATTCTATGAAAAAAACAGTTATAAAAAAACCTCTTGTCACGCAATCTCTTGAGCCGATCTATCAGGTATGGGGTTGGACGCTCTTGGCTTGGAGTCTGTACCGGTATTTTTTCAAGTTGCCGGAGGCAGTTGACGAGCTCATCGCGAAGCCCCTCGTGTTTGTGGTACCGGTCCTCTGGTACGTCTACAAAATAGAAAAACGGAAGATTGACAGCCTCGGGCTTACCGCCAAAAATTTGTTCATGAGCCTTTATGTGGGGGTAGGTTTTGGGTTTGTCTTTGCGCTGGAAGGGGTGGCTGCCAACGCCATAAAATATGGAAAAATTCAGATAAATCCCATCGCGGCGTTTGAGCAGTATGGGATGATGACGCTTCTGATCCTCACGGTCGCTACAGCCGTAAGCGAGGAGATACTCAACCGTGGATTTCTTTTTGGCCGGATTATGGAAAAAACCAAGAACCTACCCTATGCATCGCTCCTATCCACTGGTCTTTTCATGCTGCTGCATGTCCCGATTCTGGTGACGAATCTAAAATTGAACGGCATGATGCTTGCCCTTTTTTTCCTGACGGATTTCATCCTGGGGATGGCCAATAGTTTGCTCTACTACAACACGAAGTCGCTTCTGGCGCCGATCCTCGTCCACGTGTTTTGGAATATGACGGTGGCGCTGTATTTGTAAAAAGTACGGGAAGTACAGGAGGTACAGGAAGTACGGGAGGGAAAGACGAAGAGGTGCGATAGGTACGAAAAGTACGGGAAGTACGGGAGGGAAAGAAAATGGAAGAGAGAGGGTTTAAAAAATTGATCGTATGGAAGAGGATGCAGGAGTTTGTTTTACTCGTATACCAACTCACGGAAGGATTTCCCAAAAGTGAAGTGTTTGGTCTCCAGGGGCAAATGAGGAGAGCGGCGGTTTCAATATTATCAAACTTCGTTGAAGGGTATTTAAAGAGAAGTATTAAAGAGAAACTACAATTCCTCGAACGATCTCAAACTTCATTACAAGAGCTCATTGGACAAGCAGAGGTATGTCTGACGCTTGGATATTTTACGAAAGAACAATATGAAGCGTTTGAGAAAAAACGAGGAGAAGTAGGATATTTGCTATTTCGCTATATGATCAGTATTCATTCGTAATTTTTGCTTCCCGTACTTCCTGTACATCCCGTACCTTTTATCGTAGTTTTTTGAGGAGCGTGTCCAGTTGGGCGAGGGCGTCGGATTCGGAAGTAAATTCAAATCTCCCTTTGATATTGGGGCTGCCGAGTACCATACGCGTTATTCGTTTCCCTTTTTCGTAAAATAAATAGACTGGAATATTGTGCTCTTTGGCGTATTCAATCTCCTGACCAGTGCCGGTCGTGGGCTCCCCTAGATAGACGATCATGAGATCGCTTTTAGCAAGCTCTTTGATATCCGTTTCATAGACGACGTCTGGCGGAACGTCCGGATTGAGTTCCGGGTCCGTGCCGTTTAAGAATGCCCAGTAATGGTCAAAGCCGTTGGCTTGGGCCACGTCCGCCATGCGGCGGTAGAATGCTTTGATTTGATCTTTGTTGGTGAGATCAGTGAGTGGGCCGGCGAAAAAGATACGCATATTGGTTAGTTAGTTGCTTAGTAGCTTAGCTACTTAGTAGTTTAGTTACTTCGAAGTTTAGGAATCTATTATACATCATTAGTATCATGGTATACTCGCCATATTATGTGGGGGAAAATAATTATTGGCAGTATGATCGTGGGGGCACTTGGGTGGGTGGGATGGTCGGTGATCCGGCCGGCTCCGGGGACAAGACTGGTGGATCAGGGACGCGACCATGTGACCGTGGAGGAAGTTGCCAAATTTTACTACAACAGTAATCCGCCGACGAGTGGGCCGCATCTGCCGACGTGGGTGAAGGCGGGAGTCTTTAACGAACCGCAAAGCGAGGGAGAACTCATTCATAGTCTGGAGCATGGATATGTGATCATTAGTTATAACTGCAATGTGCATTTGAAAAGTCAAAAGTCTATAAAGTCTATAAAGTCTATAAAGTCGGAAAGTCTAAAAGTCTATGCGCATGAAGAAACCGGGAGTCCATCAGCTGATTTTGTTGATCCGACCATAAGTACCGGTAGTGCGACGAATGATACTGATGGGTGCAAGACGCTTGTCAAAAATCTCACGGAGTTGGCAAATAAGAAAAAATTGTGGAAACTGGCGGTGGTGCCCCGGCCCCAGTTGAACACGACGATTGCGCTGACGGCGTGGAATTATCTTGATGCGTTTGATCCGTCAGCTGACGGATTTGATGCAGGCAGGATTGAGCGCTTCATCGACTATCACCGCGACGGCGGCCCGGAGAAGACGATGGAATAAAAGTACGGGAAGTAAGAAAGGTACAGGAAGTACGGGATGCGGGATGGAGGGTCTCCATTATATTCTTGACAAAGGCATACAGGATGCATACAATACCTGTATGCCAGGTAGTGAATTTTCGATTCATGCTTCGCATGAGTTTATTACCTGCAGTATATTGGTTAAATAGGAAATGATAAGAAAGGATCGGATTTTTATTCCGTAAGGAAGATCGAAAATCTACTACCTGGTATGCAAACACAAAGCTTCAATATAGTACTCCCAAAGGAACTCGTGCAAAAAATCGACCGGCAGGCAAAAAAAGAATACCGCAACAGAAGCGAGCTCATCCGGGAAGCTGCGCGCGTATATCTACAGCGCCGTATGGATTGGGATGAGCTATTTGCCTACGGAAGAGCGGTAGGGAAAAAGATGGGAATCGCGAGCGAAAAAGACGTCAATCGAATTGTGTCGGAATATCGTCATGGCAAAAAAGTGCACAATAATAAACCGCTGCTTTCTTGGATTGTCCCAATAAGCTATTAAAGGACCGTCCCTTACTCCCGTAAAATTATCTCTTGTCAGGGTGGTATACTTCGGTGTAGAGTAGTAAATCTTATGGCAGATGTGACAATAACAGACAGTAATTTTGATGCGGAAGTACTCAAGAGTACTGTTCCGGTATTAGTCGATTTTTGGGCGGTGTGGTGCGGGCCGTGCCAGATGCAGGGACCGATTGTCGAGGAAGTGGCCAAAGCGATGGCAGGGAAGGCCAAAGTGGGTAAACTGAACGTCGACGAAAATCCCCAGATGGCGCAGAAATACGGCGTCATGAGTATCCCGACCATCATGGTATTTAAGGGAGGGACGGTCGTAAAACAATTCATCGGGGTACAGAGCAAAGAGACGCTACTTAATGAGCTAGATAAGCTCATTAAGTAATTATCCAATTCTCAATTATCCAATAGTCAAATAATCCAATAGAAAACAACACCCCAATTTATTGGATCATTGGATAACTAGTTGATTGGATTATTGGATAATTCTTATGTACGATGTCATTATTATCGGTTCCGGCCCAGCGGGTTACACTGCAGCCGTCTATACTTCACGCGCATTTTTGAAAACACTTCTTCTCTCCGGTATTCAGTCCGGGGGACAACTCACCACTACGACGGATGTGGATAATTTTCCCGGATTTGCAAAGGGCATCAAAGGACCGGCTCTTATGGAAGAGATGAAAAAACAGGCCACACGCTTCGGCGCAAGCGCCGTAAGCGATGTGATTACCAATATCCAATTATCCAATTATCCAATTATCCAATTATCCAATAAATCAAAATTTGAAGAAAATCACTTTATCGTCAAGGGTCAAAATCAAACGTATGAAGGGAAATCGGTAATCGTGGCGACGGGGGCGCAAGCGCAGTACCTGGGACTGCCGTCGGAGACGCGGCTCATGGGGAAAGGCGTCTCGGCGTGCGCAACGTGTGATGGATTTTTTTTCCGCGGGAAAGATGTTGTGGTCATTGGTGGGGGAGATACCGCGATGGAGGAGGCGACGTTTCTGACGACCTTTGCGACGAAAGTCACCATTGTCCACCGGCGGGAGGAGTTCCGCGCGTCGGCCATTATGCTGGACCGGGCGAAAAAGAATCCAAAGATTTCTTTTCTATTGAATAAAACCGTTGATGAGATACTCGGGGAGAGCGTGGTGACCGGGGTGAGACTCAAAGATAATAAGACGGGGGGACTGGAAGAGGTGAAGACGGATGGAGTATTTTTGGCAATTGGGCACAAGCCGAGTACGGAGTTTCTCAAAGGGGTGGTGGAGTTGGATGGAAAGGGGTATGTGATGATTCGCAAGCCATCAGCTGTCAGCTCTCAGCTATCAGCCGGAGAAAAACAAACAATGAATCCAATGATGGGGGCGCAGACGGAGACGAGTGTCCCGGGGATATTTGCCGCGGGGGATTGCGTCGATCCGCGGTACCGTCAGGCAATTGTGGCTGCCGGGCAGGGATGTATGGCGGCGATGGATGTACAGCATTGGTTAACAGAAAAAACATAGGGAGCCTGCCCCGTATACGCGCCCCTGCGACGCGTGGACGTAGACCACGGGAGCAGGTAAGCGTTGTACCGGGGCGGCGATGGACGCGCAAGCGTGGTTGAGTGAAGGTCGTGGGTAACACGATATTCGAGATTCGACGTTTCGAAAATAGATAATCGTAATCGAAATGAGAGAATAGAAAGTGGGTGTACTCGATATTCGAATTTCTGTTATCGATAACGAATTTCCAATTTCTATAAAACGAATTTCTATTTTCTTCAAGATATGAATTCTAAACCGCAACTGTATACAGCAATGGTGACTTCGGTGACGAATGTAGCGGGAAAATTTTATGTGGTGAAACTTACATTTTCCGAGCCCGCTTCGCCGTCGAATCGAGGCGAGCCCAAGGAAATGCAGTATCTAGCTGGGCAATATGTGATCTTTAAGATCGGTCCGCCAAAGGGAAACCATACATTGTCTATTGCTTCGGCCCCAAATCCCGACGGGACGATAGAGCTTCTCCAAAGTGTGGCGCCGATGGGTGAGGGATCCAAGTGGATGCTTGGGTTAAAGCCCGGAGATCCTATCCAGTTTTTGGGGCCGTTGGGAAGGTTTACGTTCGATCATGCGAGCACGCGGCCGAAAGTATTTGTCGCCACAGGGTGCGGGATCGCGCCGCTTCGGGCGATGTTAATGGAAGAATTGAATGGACAAAGGACAATAAACAATAAACAGGGGACAATAAACAATAAACAGATGATGCTATTTTGGGGACTGCGGCATGAGGAGGATGTGTTTTGGAAAGAGGAGTTTGAAGCACTTGCCACCAACCATCCGAATTTCCGATATACGATAACGCTTTCTCAACCTACACCGTCGTGGAACGGAACACGGGGTAGGGTGACGGAACATGTACTCAAGGAAATTCCGGATGTGAAAAATGCGGAGTTTTATTTGTGTGGAGCCCGTGCTATGATCGTGGACATGCGGGAACTCTTAATCAAGAACGGCGTACCAGCGGAACAGATATTTACGGAAACATTCTTTTAGAAATCATGCTAATTCACTCTCGACCGGAAGTGAATTGACAACAATTTATAAATATGGCGGATCATATCAATCCATTTGAAAGTGCGCTTGCACAGCTGCACAAAGCGGTACGCTTTGTGGAATTATCCAATAATCCAATCAACAAATTATCCAATCAACAAATAAAAAATACATTGCAGATGTTAGAGCAGCCGGAGCGGGAAGTGCATGTGAACATACCGGTCACGATGGATGACGGAACACTTCGAATGTTTCAGGGATACCGGATACAGTACAACAACGCACGGGGGCCGTATAAAGGCGGCATACGATTTCACCCCCATGTGGATCTCCACGAGGTAAAGGCGCTCGCTTTTTGGATGAGTATGAAGTGTGCGGTGGCAGATTTGCCGCTTGGCGGCAGTAAGGGTGGGGTGGTCGTGGACCCCAAGGAATTATCCGCAGGAGAGCTTGAACGGTTGAGCCGTGGTTATGCGCGCTCAATTGCCGATGTAATTGGGCCGGATAAGGACGTGCCGGCGCCGGATGTGAATACGAATGGGACGATCATGGGGTGGATGGTGGATGAGTTTATCACCATTAAACGCGCTGAGGTATTACGGCTTGCTGAGGTCGCCAGTAAAAATTTAGATCCGTCTTCGGTTTCCCTCGCGGAATCAAGGCCTTCTGTTTCCACAAAAGGTTCCCGCTCACAAAGTGAAGCCGGACGAAATTTTTCTGGTTCCCCGCAAGCCTATATCGATTCTCTTCGTGCAACATTCACGGGGAAAGCGATAAAGGATGGAGGATCGGAAGGACGGGAAGAGGCGACGGGGCTGGGGGGGCTTTATATTTTGCTCGCAATACTCGCAAAATTCAAATCCAAAGCACTAAATCCTAAATCCAAAATAAGTTCAAAATTCCAAACTCAAAACTCAAAACGTTTAGGATTTAGAATTTCGGATTTGGGATTTCCGCGACCGCTTACGGTCGCGGTGATGGGCTTTGGGAATGTGGGATATAACATGGTGAAGTTTCTCGTCAGTCATGGATTCAACGTGATTGCCGTATCGGATAGTAAGGGCGGGATCCACGTGCCGAGCGGTGTGAATCCAGAATTAACATTAGCGTGCAAAAAGAAAAATGGGTACCTGGCGGGCTGCTATTGTTCGGGGTCCGTCTGCGATCTCTCTAAAGGACGGCCGATCACCCAGGAGCAATTGTTAGAGCTACCCGTTGATATCCTTATTCCGGCGGCGCTCGAGAATGTGATCACGAAGGAAAACGCACCGAAGATTAAGGCAAACGTTATCCTCGAGATGGCCAATGGACCGACCACACCGGAGGCGGATGAAATCTTGGCCAAGCGGGGGATTACCGTCATCCCGGATGTGCTGGCGAACTCCGGAGGTGTCACCGTGTCATGCTTTGAGTGGGAACAGAATCTGAAAGGTCAACATTGGACCAAAGAGGATGTGAATAAAAAGCTGAAGCGCAAGATGGAGGTAGCGGCGGGCGCGGTGTGGGAGACTGCAAAAAAACACAACACAACACTGCGGACGGCAGCGTTTGTGGTGGCGGTGGAGAGGATAATGAAGAAGTGAAAAAAGATGGGCGAATATGACAGACCCGAAATTTGAGGGAGAAACGAAGCCGCTACTGAGCCCTTTTAATACAACATTTTTGTTGGATGGAAAACCTGTGCAGCCAGAACCACAAACACATATCATTGAAGGTTCACGACAACCAATTTATATAGCGACCGTACAGGCGGATACAGGTGATAAGCTATTGATGTGGCGATGGACAGAGAAGAAATGGGTGGAAATAGAGGAGTTACCAACATTGGACTGATATGTATATACAGAATCACATTGTTTCGTTAAGAAATGGTCGATTTACTATACCAATTGAAATTCGGCGCGCAATGGGAATAACTGGGCGATGTACGGCGCAGGTATACGTGGAGGATGGAAAAATTATCGTTTCCCGATAATAGTTTTTGTTTTATTTCTCCAGTTTGATATCATACATACCATGACAGCACAGGATGCGGCGAAGTTTTGGATCGAAGGCGCAGATGACGCAATGGCGACCGCCCAAGCACTTATGGATGCCAAGCGGTATCACCACGCGCTGTTTTTTTGCCATTTAGCGATTGAAAAGGCGCTGAAAGCGAAGATAGTGGTGGCTACCAACGAGCCGCCGTTGCCAATCCATGACTTACTTCGTTTAGCAGAAATTTCCAAACTGGTGACGACAACCGGAGAACAGCTGGTATGGCTGCGGGAGATAGATAAGTTCAACATAGCTGCCCGCTATGATGATTACAAACGGAGGTTTTATAAACAAGCGACAGTGACATTTGCTACGCTTTGGTTTGGACGCGTAAAGGAATTACTCATATGGCTCAACAAAAACTAAATCCTACCATAGCAGGGCTTGTCAATGCTTACCTATCCATTGTAGCGAAGTCGATCCCTGTAGATCGTATGATTGTTTTTGGTTCATACGCCAAAGGCAATAATAAACCTTGGAGTGATATTGATGTGGCAGTGGTGTCACGTCAATTGGGTCGCGATCCGCATGCAGAGCGAGTGATGTTAAGCAGGCTTGTGGATTCGATTGATTTGCGCATCGAACCACACCCGTTTTCTCCCGAGGAGTTTGCCGATCCATGGGACCCTCTTGCCGCTGAGATTCGTAAGTATGGGATCCCCATTACTGCTTGACAGGAGTGGGGGAGGGCAGGATACTATGAGTATTGACCACAGACCTGCCCCAACATGATATAATCAACCTATGAGCGAAACCGGCGAAATGCCTACCCCCCAAGAAATGCATGCGGAAAATCCCGTGGTGACGAGCGTGAAAGGAGCCATTGATAAGGCTGGTGAGGACACCAAGGGCGTCAATGAAGAGTATTGGAAGATACGCAAAGAACTGCAGGGCCGACTGAAATGGACTGGCGAGGGGATCATAAACATGTACGTGCAACAAATGGACAAGGTGACGGATGTACTGTGGGGAGGAGAAAACCGGAGCTGGGGCGCGAAACTCATGGGAGTGAAAGACAAGATTTGGACGCGGCTGAGCGCAACATTTCTTGGTCTCGGATCGGCGGCCGCGGATTTACCGATAAACGCGATCACATGGCCATTTCGGCACTTCATTCCGCTCTTACCAATTCCGAAAGATCCGATGAAGCGTTTGGCTGTCGGGGCAACACACGCTTTGACACTGGGAGCGGCTGAACAAACTGCAGCACTTATTGCCACGAAGAAAGCCGCGCAAGCACAACAGGCGGCGAGACGAAGAGCGCGAGAGATAGAGGAGGGTGTGGTTACTGCGCCGGAAGTGGCGGCGACCATGCTTGGGCGCCGGGCGGAAAAGGCGCTTTATGGCATACTTCATCCACAATCCAAACAGGCACCTCCGGCAAAATAATTTATGAGCGAACAGACCATCAATTACGGAGAAGCAAGGTTTAAAGACATCAAGCCTAAGGAAGTATTGGCTGGTGTAAAAGATGCCGCTTTTTCCTGGTGGAATGAATTTAGCCCGGGGACGGTGGGTAAAGAGCACGTTGAAGCGTTTGACCGCGTAGCAAGTAGGATAAAAAATGAAGACCTCCGGAAATTTTTTCGAGATAAAAAGGAGTTGGTTCGATGGGCAGGGATGGTGAGGGGAACTGGGACTTTAGTGATTGATGCAACGCTTGCTACTGTGCCGTGGTATCTGAAATTTAAAAATAGATTTGCGGGAGAGGCAGAATATAGAGCAAGACAAGTGTCACCACAGAATAATTCCGCAGTTATTGATAGTAGAGCGTATGCTCATGAGCATTCACAAGCAGGAAAAGATGAAGCGAAGATTTATGAAAATGCGCGTGCTTTTCATCCATTCAGTACATTGTTTTGGAAAGATTTTTTAATCGGATCACATGAATACAGAGCTCGGCAGGAATATATAAAAAAGAACGTAAAAATATGGGCACAAAATCAGGCGATAGGCGAATTATCAGAAACAGATCCTCAAAGTCCCTCTGGGAGAGTGCTTAACGCGGAAGGTATACAAATTCGCGATGATATTGTAAAAAAACGGGTATCAGGGAGACGACGACTGACAAATATCAAGCTCGGCGGCCTGGCTGGAGTGGAGGCGGGGGTGTTTGCGTTTCGTCCGGCGACGAGACTTGCTAAATTCCAGACACGAGTGGGAGAGAAAGTAGCTTCGTTGGTCGTCGACCACATCGTCAACAATATCGTGAAAGGGCCGAGCGGGGAGCCCGCAAAGATGGGCGCAACGCCCGCGAGTTAACGGTATGAAATTTGTGTCATTGAGAACTCTTTTCGAGGTGCTTGCAGGTATATGGCTTAATCTCACGTCCGGTTGGTTTGGCATCCTTCTCATCTCTCCTGGTTTATTTGGAACCGTTTCTCCGGGTGGTTATATACAACTGTTGACTGTAATGGCCCCTTTGGTATAGTAGGTTTACTCATCACATTATGGTTGTCTGAAAAAAGTAAAACCGTATGAATGCACAAAACTTTTTTACCAGTGTCAATGTAGCCTATTCCTTATTGCTCATCGTGACACTCATGTTTGTAAGCTTGGTACTGTTTACCTCAAAGAAAAATCGTTGATAATCGTATGGAAGAACGACTCAAAGCGATCATCACCAAAGTAGAACAGTCGGATCTCTCTCCTGAAGAAAAAGAGAAAGTGTACAGAGCCATCTCCGAGGGGCTGCGTGCCACCGTCCTGCCCATACTCCTCAAATGTATGCCGCAAGGGGAACTGGATGAACTTACGAAGAATCCTGAAACTATCACCGTAGACCGTTGGGTGGGACTTGTGGATATGGCTCTCAAAGATGAACGTGTGGGACGGGAAGTACCGCTGAAAATTGACGAATTGATTGTAGAGATAAATGGATTGTTGGCTAAAGAAGGAATTAGTTAAATTATCCAATAATCCAATTATCCAATCAACAAATAATCCAATAAAAAAAGAATTATGGATGAAGGAAAAAAAGATATTGTGACATCGGAAATAAAGCCCATGACGCGGGGGGAGCGGATTGCGTCAGGGATAGGGAAGTGGGTCGAGAGTCAGATGCCGCCCGCAGTGGGCGAACGGTACAAAAAGACATTGACGGCGGTTGCGGCGAGTTTGACGAGCGAGCGCCCTGAGCTTTATGCACGCCTCCAAAAGCCCATCGAAGTGGCAGCAAAGATTGCCGGCTGGGCAGATCCGGTGGTGAAAGTGGCGCTCGGCGCTGCGGCTCTATACGGCGGGGTGTCAATCCTCCTGGATCCGACCGGAGCGATGGCTGCGGGAGCGATCGTCGACGTGAGTAAAGTCGTGGGGGCGGCCGTAGTGACCGCCGGAGTGAACGCTTTTAAATATGTCGTGGAGGGCGTGACGGAACTCGGAAAACGGGTTGGAGAGACGTGGGAGAGGATCATAAATCCGATAGATCCGAACGCGCCATTTGATCGAGTTGATCAGCTGCCAAAAACAGATCCAAACATGCCATATGATCGCGTTGATCAGCTGCCAAAAACTATAGATCCGCTTCATCCTTTTGGTGCTGAGCCTCAGATTCCCAATCCAATAAAATTTTCTGATATATGAAATAATCCTTCATGATTTATTGGAAAAATGCTTCTTGCAATATCCCGAATAATTGGTACATAGGTACCTGCTGAACGGTTATCAAACGAGGTATTGACTTCTGCTATTTTTGTATAGTACAATATTTATATTATGCAAAAAGGACACTTTTTGCATAGTGTGATAACAATATATGCTCAAACAAGCCGTCCTAAAACAGCAACATGATGTCCAGAGACTGCTCTCCTTGCCGTATGTAGAGCGGGACCAGATGGTGGAAGCAATCAAATGGTTGGATACTGATCTCATCAAAGTTATACTCGGGCCACGGCGTGCAGGGAAATCTGTCCTTGCACTCATGCTTCTCAAAGACCGGCCGTTTGCCTATGTGAATTTTGACGACGAGTCCATGATTGGTCAAGAAGAGTTTGACTATGACGCATTGATGAGCGCGCTCCATGGAGTCTACGGAGAGACGAAAACCATACTGTTTGATGAGATACAGAACTTGCCGAAGTGGGAGGTATTTGTCAATCGTTTGCATCGGCAGGGATACAACATCATTCTTACGGGGTCCAATGCCCGATTATTAAGCAGCGAGCTTGCTACCGCGCTTACCGGTCGGCATATTCCTCTGGAAATACTGCCGTTTAGCTTGAGCGAGTTTTTGCGCGCCAAACAGTTCAGCGTTTCTGCCGACGAGCTCGCTTTGCCGGAGCGCAGGGGAGAGCTTCTTCGTCTTTTGGAACAGTTCATCGTCCACGGAGGATACCCTGAGGTAGTAATAAAAGACATGGATGCAATGGGGTATCTGACTGTTTTATTTGATTCCGTGCTTTTTACCGACGTCGTGAAGCGGCATAATGTGCGGTTTGTCGCACAGATCGATAGTCTCGCGACGTATCTCGTCAATAATGTCGCCCAGGAGTACAGCATGAGAACGTTGGCACGCGTGCTTGGGTTCAAAAGCGGCGTTACGCTCGAAAAGTACCTCCAGTATCTGACCGAAGCATACATAGTCTTTGCCGTCTCCCGTTATAGTCCCAAAGCGGGGGAAAGACTTACCGCGCCTAAAAAAATTTATTGCGTGGATAATGGATTGGTCAGTACCAAGGCCGTACGGCATTCGTCTGACCATGGAAAGATGCTTGAGAATATCGTGCTTACCGAGCTTGTCAAACAAGGGATTGTCCCCAACAGGGACTTATTTTACTATAAAACCCGCAATGGCAGGGAGATAGACTTCGTCATAAAAAAGAATACGGAGGTGACAGAGCTTATACAGGTAGCCTACCAATTTGGTAGTCCGGATACGGAAAAGAGGGAAGTGAAGGCGCTGGTGGAAGCCGGCGAGGAGCTTCACGCGGACAAGCTGACCATACTGACGTGGGATCAAGAGAAACAGCTGAATAATAACGGAAGGAATATACACGTCGAATCATTCTGGAGGCGTTTTTGTCAAAGCACCATCGTGGTCAAGAAAGAAGAGCGAATTCCTTTTCAAAAGTACATCAAAAAACGGTGGGGCACACTTTCCGCTGAGGATAGGAAAACGATCAATCGATGATTGGTAAAAATGCTTATTGCAATATCCCGAACGATGCGTGCATAATGATTAAATAATAGTTTGCCCATGGCGGGCGTAAGGAGGATAAAACCTATGGAGGATAAGCTTCGAGCAATTGTTACTAAAATAGAAGCATCGACACTCAAGGACGCGGATAAAGAGGAGCTCTACGCGACCATTAGCGAAGGGTTACAGGCTACTGTGTGGCCGGTACTCCTGAAATACATGCCCAAGGAGGAGCTTGAGTTCCTGGCTGCCGATCCCAAGAGCCGGGTGACGGTAGAAAGCTACGCCAAGCTCATCGAGGACACGATCAAAGATGGCGTCGCACTCAAAGAGATAGAGGGACTCATGAATAAAGTCCTGGAAGAAGTGGAGAAAGCACTTGCGACGGAGGGGATAAAGTAATTATCCAATTATCCAATCAACAAATTATCCAATAATCCAATAAAAGAATTATGGCAGAAACTGGATTGCAGGAAATGAGTACAGCGGTGGTCGAGGATCCGGTGGTTCGGGCAAGCCAGGAGATGCGGGACCAGGCCGAGCGGGACCGGGTGACCCAGGAGTACCTCAAGCGCGTGCAGGAGAAATCTGGCAAAGAGAAAGTCGGCCCCATGGATATATCCAAGCAACTCCTGAAAGATTTGGCCGATAAAAGTGATCCAAAGGCATACATGGATGCGATGAAGGTGCTAGTATCCGGTGTTCACCGGGTGTTTGCGCCGATATTGTACCCGCGACCGAAAGCAGTATAAAATAAATTATCCAATTATCAAATAATCAGCTAAGTAAAGTTTCGTGTTGGTAAAAATGATACTTTAGATTGTTCTTTTGC
>ERZ1292625.534-Hain-H41-01um-R1-534-length-56627-cov-26_pt2 | contig 28588 bp, 57 predicted proteins | sample MGYA00564400_ERZ1292625 | MGnify/ENA primary metagenome ERZ1292625 (study PRJEB36523, sample SAMEA6512639) | groundwater metagenome | collected 2019-01-08 | study: AquaDiva: Metagenomics assemblies of 32 groundwater samples | reverse complement strand
CCCGCTTTTCCCGTTTCGGGGGCGTCGGACCCCAGACCCGTAGGGGTGCGAATCCATTCAGGGAATGGCCATATCCGCGATATTGCTCATCCGCTCCAACGGCCGCCACTAAATCCGCTAATTTGGCACGCTTGATCGTGCGCGCTTGCTACTCGAGCTTCGCCTTGATCGCGGCTCGGGTCTCACACTCCCATAGCGACACGGCCTGCGGCGTGACACCCCAGAGCTCACCGATCGCGCGTTGGCTCGCGTTGACACCGAGCACCCGCCTCACGTCACGCCAGCACGTTGACCCATACCGTTGCTCGAGCCATTCGACACGAGAGACCACGGCATCGGTGATCGGGTCGTCCTCGGTTGAGCACAACGCTCGTACCTCGGGACTCACCGTACGATCGCTGGTGGCGTGTAGTGGCAGGTACAGCCCACTACCAGGGATGTGGATAGACCCAGCCTTGGTGACTCGAAGGGTCACGTTCTCGGCGCACGAGAACACGAGACATGCCCCAGGCTCACCGTCGCAATCCCCCACGACACGAGGTGACGGGTATAGCGGCAGCCTGACCTGGCGCACGTCACAGCCACCTGCCAGCGTTGACGGACGACACGACGAACGACGGGCACACGAACCAACGCGCACCCATGAGGCGACGCGGGCCGGCTCGACCTACGCACGCGAGCGCCAGGCGATGGAGCGAAGGGACGCGCCAATTGCGACGGCTCACGGCCGCCTCCGCCACTGCGCAAGCGCATGGCCGATCCAGCAGCCCAGAGCGAACCCAGCGACGATCAGCGCCTCGGCGATCACGGCCAGCCCCTACGCAACACGACGAGCGCGAACGCCAGCGCGAGCATGGCCAGAGACCACGCGACGGCTCGCGCGATCAGCACCTTGGAGCGGTGTACAGGCGCCTTGGGCTCGTCCCATGGCACAGGCCCAGCGAACGCGAGCACGATCAACGCGAGGCATAGCGAGAACGTCAAGGGACCTCCGGCTTGGTGCGGTAGAGGAGCGTGACGCTCGCGAGCGGGACCTCGAACGGATCAAGGAACCCGGGCAACCTGACAAGCACGTTGCCCTTGAGCAGCGGGCTCAGGGCCATGGACGCGTGTAGCACCGCGCCGACGCGTGCACCGAACATCGCGAGCTCAGGCGCAAGGCACCGCGTGTCGAGCGCGATGATGTCCCCGGGTAGGAACGCCTGCGCGTTGCCAGGCTGCGTGCCGTCGGGAAACTTGGCGGGTGCGTCGATCACGCTTCGTCCGGGTCGTCGATCTGCACGCGGACGCGGAGCCGCTCGGTCTCGGTCGCACCGTCTCGGCGCCGCTTGAGCTCTCGAGACCAAGCCTCCCGGACCTCCGACATGGCCATGTGATAGTGACCCACGCGCATCACGGTGTACGGGTCACCGCTCTGGGGCCGGCATGACTCGACACGCATCGCCTTCTCGTACTCGGCGACGATCTCCGCGTCGCTGGGCAACGGTGGGGGCTCGCCATCCGCGGACCAGAAGTAGGTCGGCGTTCCGCTCGACCAAGTGATCGTGAACGTGCTGGGGCTCGTGTAGTTCACCAGACAATTCACGTTGGACAGGTGCGCCATCGTCATCTCCATTTGCTTGGTGTCTCAGGGAGCACGCGGCGGCCAAGCTCCCATGCGTACACGTGATCAACGATCTGCTCCGTCACCACGATCTCGACGTCGCCGACACGCAGCGGTCTGCGGTCGACGAACGCCTCGCCGAGCGGCGTGATGACCCGGATGGGCCATGGTCCCGGTAGTGGCGGGCAGGGGGATACGACCGTCATCCCCGCTCCTCGAGCCACGTCGGCGTCAGGTCGTCGCGTGGGTCTCGCGGGACGATGTCGGAGAGCACGATCCGCGTCGCGCGCACACCATCGCTTGCAGGCTCTTGGTCGACAACAAGATCACACCAACGGTCACTGTCATCGACGATGAGCGAGGCACCGGGCCGCTCGGTCGTGAAGAGCGCGCCACCCTGGAACAGCCGACGCTTGAACGTGCGCGGCGGGCAGAGCATGTCGACGACCATCTTCGAGCCGCCCCATAGGTTGCCGCGGTCGATCGCTCGCTGGCCCTTGCCGTACAGGCGGGACAACCGCACCCGACGACGGGGCTTGTGCGTCTCGGACACGAGCGGGACGCCGGCACGACGAGCCACGAGCATGATGTGTGAGGCCCATGCGCCGCGCTCACGGCGGTAGCGGTGACTCGCGGCGATCGAGTGGTTGTGTGCGGCGCGGTTCTGGGACGGCAGCTCACGTTCCACGTGGAGCCGCCACACCAGGCCATCGCGAACGGCCACCTCGCACCCGAGACACACCGAGCCGTCGGGCCCATGGAGGCCAGCATGGTCGACAGGGTGCCGACCGCCGCACACGTCGCAGACCCACTCGATCACCGGAACGCCTCGCTGGCGCGACGCCGATCGCTCGAGACCGACTGCTTGCGCTCGATGGTGTCCGCCAGAGCAACGAGCCGCGCACCAAGGCGGCGCATGGCCGCAGCGTCAACGTTGGCCGCCAGCGCGATCGTTCCGTCCGAGCCAGGCGGCGGCGCGATGATCGTGACCGTGGCTCGGCGACGACGACGAGACACGACGATCACGCGCCCGGCGTCGGCTCGCTGTAGCCAAGGCTTGCGGCGCTTCACCCCAGCACCTCGAGCAGGAAGGCCCGCGCGTGCTCGTAGATCCCCGGTGCCGATGACGCACGCGGGCCGGCAACGTTCAGGGTCTCGATGCCGCTCACGTACTGACGTGCCCCAGCGAGCTCGACGCGGCTCGCGCTGCCGTCCTCGTCGAGATAGATCGTCATGCGCGGCCGGTTGTGGACGCGGCACATCCGTTGCGTGAGGCCGGTGCCTGGCGTGTAGCGGCCAAGCCGCGCAACGACCAGCGTTGCGTCGCTACAGAGCACGTTGGACTCGGTGCGCAGCGAGTACCCCGGGTCTGTGTGCTCGGTGAGCTTGTACCGGTCAGGGATGCGCCCGTCCTCGGCTCGTCGACCCTTCGGGCACCAGCCGCCATGCGCGATCCCGAGCTCGATCGCGACGTCGAGGGCAGCGCGGTCAACGCCCGTCTGCCCGCCGCTGATGATCTTGAGCGGGCCCGTCACGGACGCGCCTCCTCGACGAACACGAGCACGCCGGTTTCGCTGAACGTGCGACCGGTGACGCGACCGCGCACCCGCCCGTCCGGCGTCGTCGAGTCAATGCTCGGCCAGTCGATGCGGTCGCCGATCGCCGGCAGCGGCATGTCGTCGGGCCACGACTCGACGGCGTGAAGGCTCGGCGCGCCTGTGTAGCCAGCAACCGTCGTGCGGTGAGAGATCCTGATGATCATGGACGAGCACCCTTCATCTGCCATCGGTAGTCGGCGCCCCACCACAGCCTCCCGCACCCGGTGCACCGGTCTCGCTTCTCGGTCCAGCCAGGCCCGGTGACGATCGTGCGGGTGACAGAGATGCAGGGGACGCCGTGGAAGTTGTGAGTCGGCTCGCACGGGCACCTGGCGCAGTCGTGCGAGTAGTGTTCGATCGACTCGGTCGCCATCTCTCGCGCCCTCATGCGGCCCGCCTCTGCGCCCGCAGCGGGTAGTACACGCCGAGCGCACGAGACCAGCCAGCCTCGACGCGGATCGCGCCCCGCACCTTGGCGCGGTGCAGCGCCTGCGTGATGGCGTCGCGCTCGAGCATGGTCGCGCCGAACGCATCGCCGATGTCGGACGCGGTAACGCCGTTGTGGAGCTCGACGAACCTCAGCGCCGCCGCCGCCATCGTCAGCTCACCCATCCGGTAGTCGTGCACGGGGTCGACGCTCGGCGGCCGTGGTAGCTCGAGGCGATCGCGCGCACGCAGATCGCGCTTGGTCAACACGATCACATCCCGCGCACGACCGAGCTGCTTGCGCTCGATGGGTGTCCCATTGCGCTGGGCCTCGGCTCGGCGCCGCATGTAGTCGCGACACGAGCGCCGATGGAGCTCGCGATGGGGTTCGCAGTAGTTCGAATCGTCGAGCGCCGGGCTCGTGCAGTCACGGCACACGCCAGCGAGCTTGCGCTGTAGGCGTCGGACGCGTGACGCTGCCGCCGTCGCCTTCCGCACCTTGACCTTGCGTCGATAGCTGCGCTCCACTCGGCGGCCCCGCTTGGTCATCCGGTACAGGCCCCTGCGCTCGAGACACGCTGGGCAGTTGACGTACCCGCCCCACTCGGGCAGGAGCATCCCGCCGCACGTCGTGCACCGACCCTGGGCCTTGCGCTGGTTGTACCGAACGATCCACACCGACCTCGGTTCGCTCACGACGCGCGCCTCCGCCCGATCTCGGTGAGCTCGTACCAAGCCTCGGTCTTCGCCTGTGCACGCGGAACGACCACGCGCACGTCACCCGCCCGCGAGAGCTGACACAGGCGGTTGCGCACCTGGTGCGCGTCGAACGTGCCGGCGTCGAGCGCGACGCACAGATCGCTGGCGGTGAACCGGTCGAGATGCTTGGCCGCCCGTAGGACGCGACGGATCATCACGTCTCGCACGTACGACTCGTCCGGCTCGGGCACTTCGGCAAGGCACCTCTCGCAAGCCGGCTCACGCTCGGCTGGGTCAACGGCCGGCCGGCCGCCACAGAAGACACAAGACTTCACCGCGTACCTACCTTTCGCTGACGCATTTCGATCAGCCCTTCGAGCGTTGGATCCTGCGCGACCACCCATCGAGCGGCGGGTGCGCGCAGGCTGTTGTCCATGCACTTCCCCTTGCCGATGGAGCCGCGCAGCGCCTCCCAGCAAGCGGCCATTCCGATCCGGTTCTCGCCCGCGTCGCGTTGACCGCGGCACCAGCGCAACACGCGATCGGCCACGTCGGGACGCGACTCGACGAACAACAGCCATCGCGCGTCGTGATCACGGATCGCTGCTGCCTGCTTGGCGCGCAACGAGCGGATCGCCGCATCGGCCCACGAGAAGAGGTCATCCACGGCGGACCTCCGGTGCACATAGGCCCTCGCCACCCCGGCAGCCTTCACCTGGCAACGCGCCGCACAGCAGACACACCGGCTCGCCAGTGCGGGTCGCGTGCGGGTCGCAGACCTCGTGCGTCACGATGTCTCGACACGGCTTCCCCGGGCCCGCACCGCAGGCGCGGCACGCACACGACGGCAGACCGGCCGACGCCGCCGCGAGCGCAGCGCGACGTTCGACCAGCCACATCCGATAGGGCCACATCGCCCGCTCGCCGAATGGATACGCTGCATCGATCGCGCGCTTCACCGCCGCGACGTCGTGACGGTCGACGCCGACGAGCGCCTCCTCGATGACCTCGCGCGCACGAAGGCGCCAATGGGACAGGGTGCCATGCGCCATCACATCCCCCCGAATAGTTCGATCTGCTTGTGCCGGCCGAGCGCCTCGGTGACACGGCCGATCAGGATCGGGAGGTACTCACCCTCGAGATCGAGCTCGCACCCGATCGCGCGGAAGTCCTCGTCAAGCGCGGCAACCAGCGTGGTACCGCTGCCCGCGAACATGTCCAGCACGACGCCACCAGGCGGGGTGATGAGCTTGCACAGCCAGCGCATCAGCTCGACGGGCTTTACCGTCGGGTGACTGTTGCGAGCACCCGAGCGCGCACCCGCACCCGCACGCGGATGGTTGATGCCTGCGCTGTCCTCGGCGCGGCCGGTGATCTCGGTCCCGGTGCGCGGCTCGAGATGCCGCAGGCCGGTCTCCTTCTCCGAGCGCGCTGGCTTCGCGACGTAAAAATAGCGAGACGCGCCGCCGCCTCCACCGTATCCGACGTCTTCGGTGCGAGCCTTCCATCCGCCTTCGTACACGTACCCCTGGGGGACGACGCCGGCCTTGCGGTTGTGGTTCGTAGCGACGCCGTCCTTTTGCACGCCGCTCTGCTCGTCGAGCATCTCGGCGGCCTCCTCGTCGAGCGTGACGTGCGCGGGCCAGCGACCACAAACCGCGTCGGGGTTGCGCGGGACGCCACCCATGCCACGCCCATAGATCAGATTCTTGTAGCTCGGCGGTTCGCCTGGCATGGCGCGCATGGATCCGGTCGTGCCGATGCGACACGCCTCGATATTCAGCCCGCCCGTGCCGTGCTCGAGAACGTTTCGCGCGACGGTGCCCGCCAGCGGCTTGCGTGCGAGGATCCAATGCTCGGCGGCAGGCTTCAGCGCCGTGCCCCATCCCTGCCAGCGTGCGGCCTCCTCGGTCGCTGGCACGTCGTGACGCGGCACCCGCTCCTCCCGCGCCATTTGCGACCACGCATCCTGCGCGTACACGCCGCCGGCACCAGGTAGCGGGCTGTCGTGCTGGCCGGTCACGACACGTTCCGCGCCGAGCGCGTCGTCGATCGCCTTGCTGACATCCATCGACTTGGGGAACCCCGACCCGAACAGGTGGATCCCCACGTCGCGGATCTCGAAGCCGGCGTTTTCGATCGCGGTCGCGGTCCAGTGCGACGTGCGCGGGATTGCCCAGACCAGCGCATGAGCTCCGGGCTTGAGCAGGTGGAACGCCAGGCGCATCCGCTCGCACAGCCACTGGACCCACTGATCGCGACCGCCCTTGTCCCCATCCCATGCCTTCCCCATGAACGAGATACCCGACGGCGGATCGGTCACGAGCGCATCGATCGAGCTCTCGGGGATGAGGGTCCCGAGCTCCATGCAGTCGCCGCGGACGACACACGCGCGGCCGGCGTTCGCGAGCACGGCCGCCACCGAGCCGAATCGCTCGGCCCCAGGCCCATCGGTAGCGAAGCGGTCCTCGCTCACGTGCGCCCCCGGTTGGCCTGGCCCTGGCACCGACCGCAGACGTTGCGCTTGATGTCAGACCCGAGGCTGTGGAGCACGCCAGACGGATCGAGCTCGCCGCACATCCGACACTTCCGCGGGATCGCGGCGGCAGCGGTGATCGGCGTGATGCCGTCGACCGCGTCGCGCCACACGATCTCCCAGTGCCCGGCCCCATTGGGCTGACGTCGGCGCGGTTCCGTCGTGGTCGTGTAGCCGAGCTCGCGATGCGGCTCGGGGTTGCCGGCCATGCTGTCGTCGATGTCGTCATCGTCGTCACACATCGGGATCCTCCCCCTCGGTCACCGCAGTCACGAGGTCGGCGAGACGGATAGCCGTGCCGAGTAGTCGCGCGACCGGCTCCGCCTGCGGTAGTGCGGGCCGCGCGACACCTGGCAGCGTCTCGACCGTGCGATCCTCGTGCTCGTGCTCGGCTAGCTGGTCGTACAGCTCGATGAATCGGGCGCGGTCGGCGGTCTGGTTCGTGCTGTTGCAGAGCTCTCGCCAGCCAAGCCGCGAGATACACGCCCAGGTCACCGGGTCGGCGACGTCAGCGGCAGTCGGGTAGCGGTACACAGAGAACCGACCGACGAGCTTCAGCACGTCGCCCCATGCGTCACCCCCCGGCCGAGCTCGACCGTGCACCGTCTCGGCCACGATGGCGCGGAGCTGTGCTGGTGCCGGCAGCCAGTGCGACGTCGCTAGGTACCGCTTGAGCGCGGCCCGGCCGTCGTCGTACGAGATGTCCGCCAGGAGCGCGGTCCACGCGATCCCCATGGTGTCGATCTGCGTCCGGTCGAGCTTGAACCCCTGATCGGGGCACGACGCGATCGCGATGGCGACGAGCTTGCGGGCCTCGAGATCGTTCATGGCTTGCTCCACCCGTGGACGGGGCAATCGGCCGCCTTGCACGAGCCTTCGGACGACGTGCAGGTGCGGCGCGCGTGTCTCTCCTCCGCCTCGCGGACCAGGTCGAGCGCGGCGGCGCTGCCGCGGGCCGCGTTGGGCCGGGTGCCGATCCGGCCAAGGGTCCGGGCCACGTTGTCCGGTCGCCAGTTGGTATCGCCGTTGAACCAGCCGCCGCGGTTTGCCCGCTCCTCCCGGGCGTACTCGCGGAGGCACGCCAGGAGCGCCTCCTCCGTGTGTCCCGACTCGAGTAGCGACCGGATGCGCTTCCGCCGGTCGGCTGTTAGCTCGAGCCCACGGCTCCCAGGAACGGCTTCAGCGCGCAGACGTTCCTGCTCAGCCCACAGACGTACGACTACATCCGGGAGGTCTCGTGGATCAGAAGGAGAAGGAGCAAGAACAAGAACAGGAGCAAGAGGGTTCAGGTCCACCGAACCAGATGGTTTACGTTTGGTTTCCGCGTTGGTTACCCTTGCGGTTCGGGGACGGCCACCCTTGCGCCCGTTCTCGCGCAACGTCTCGAGCCACTCGATGCGGCCACGGGTCCCGCGGATGCGGACCTTGCCGCCAGCGACGACCTCGCCGAGTCGGGACGCGACCAGCGCCTCGACCCCACGCGGACCGAGCACAGCGATCACGTCAGCCGGATCCATCTGGTATTGGTTCTCGGCCGTGCACTGACGCCACAGCCGGGCCATCTTGCCGATCGCGTGGTCGGCGTCCGCCAGGCCACACTCGGCGGCAAGGCGCGGGTATCGTAGGTCGCCGAAGGCGACGTCTTCGATGCGGACGGACGGCATCACCGGGCCTGGCGCGATCGCCGAGCAATCTCGCGATCGATGTAGAAGCGGGCCTTACGAAGATCCTCGACGGTGCGTGACGCATCCTTGCGCCCGGCTCGCCAGAGGTACTTGAAGGCGTTGCCCAGGTGGTAGCCCAGCCCGAGAGCCTCGATCACGTCGAGACACTCGAGACCAGCGACGCGGTAGTGTGCCGGGTGGCTCACGTCGTCACGCTTCACTTCCGGCTCCGTCGCCCGACGAGCCTGGGGTCACGAACGACGACGAGCTCGGCCGGTGCGCGCGAGTCGATGGTGCGAATCGATTGCCGCAGGCCAGGCCCGTTGATCGGCCGTGGCCACCAGTCGGGCAGGACGGTCTCGAGCTCGCGCCGGTGCCGCCGTCGACGAAGCGCGCGGTCGATTCCCAAGATCAAGAGCGCCCCGAAGGCGATTGAGAGCGCGGCGGTCACGTCGGCGACTCCGACCATGCATCGAGCGGGATCCCGAGCTTGTCTCGCAGCGCGACCGCGGCGCGGATGTCTGGGATCTGGCGCCCGTTGACGTAGTCCGAAAACGTGCGCGCGTGAATGCCGAGCCTCTCGGCCATCTCGAGGTGCACCGCGCGACGCTTCGCCATCTCCATACGAGCCAGCTGTGCGCCGCGGTTGTCGGGCCCGTTGACCTTGAACCGGGCGCGACGGCGCACCTTGATGAGCTCACGGGCCTCGGGGGGTGACGCCTCGCGTGCCTCTCGAGCACGTTCGAGGGTTTGATAGTCGCCGCGGGCCTGGACTGGTGGCGCGATCGACGAGAGCACGGCGAACGGCTTCTGCCGTAGCGGCGTCAACGGAACAGGCCCGACGTGTTCAACGGGCTTGAGCACGCTGCGCAGCCGCTTGACGGTGGTAACGACCTGGGTCGTGGTGTCGCCAGGGTTGTATCGATCGACCATGCAGAGCGCGACGAGCCGATCGCCCGTGTCCGCGACGTACGACTGCGGGAGGAGCACGCACCGCGCGCAGACCTCGGGCTTGATCATCGTCGGGTCAACGTCCGAGCCGGCCGCGATACCAGCGCGCACCCAGGCGGTCACCTGTTCGATCGTGAGGTTGCCCATCCGGGTCACATGCTTCCCGAGCTTCAGGAGCGCGGTCCGCGTGATGATCATGACGGGCGTATCGGTCGCGGCGTGGGTCGCCATGTGTCCCTTCAGTGAGCGAGGAGGTGCTGGCGCGTCGTCGCGATCCAACGGTCCTCGAGCTCGCGGATTTGCTGCCGCGTGTAGCCACGGAAGCAGCCATTCAGATCGTGGAGGCTCTGGTGCGCGCCGTCGCAGAGACACACGGCCGTGTCATCGGGCGGTCGCTGGCCCATGCCGTGACGTCCGGCGTGATGCGCAACGAGACGACCGGCGCAGGCGTGGTCGGGAACGTCGACGAGAGCGAGGCACCACAGGCCGCGCACCCGAGCGAGATAGGCAGGGTTATCAGTCCGCTTGACGCGGCGCCTGCACGCGCGCCGTCGACGAAGAGGCGTGTTGCGAGCGAGCGGCTTCGATCGCGCGAGGCTCACGAGACGTGCACCACGAGCTTCAGCGAGCCCGCCAGCTTGATGAAATCCTCGACGGTAAGGGTCTGGTAGACCCACTGCCGAGACCGGTGATGGCGGTACCCGAAGAGCTTGCGGTGTAGGGATACGCGAGAGCAGCCGATACCCGATCGCTTGTGGAGATCGAGCACAGACCATCCCTTCGCAGCCAGCCCCCCCCGGAGGGCCTTGCGAACATCAATCGTCACACCTCGCGTGTACACACTACGGACAAACGATGCAACGCCCCCGCAATCGCTCCGGAAAGAAATTTGTCCACTCTGTGAACGCGCCGCGTGCGATAACCCCACCCAAGCCCATGCGCCAAACATCAGATGTACGTACGAAGACAACGCTTCGCGGTTCGCGATCGCCCGTCCCGCAGTGGTGGCTGAAGGTTGCCGAGCGGCGCTTCCGACAGGAACAACCCACGCTCACCTTGAGCACGCTCGGTGCGAAGCTGGCCGAGGCGGTTCAGCGTCCCAAGCCTTGGCGTCACCCGTCGGTGCTCCGGTTCTTCGATGGTCAGCCCACCGCGGAGATGGCCGACGCGTTCCTTCGGCTGTTCCCCGAGCTCCCCCGGTACGTGTACTTCCCCGAAGACGAGATCGAGGCGAACGCGTTTGAGGCGATCCGAGTCTTCGCCGACGCGCGACGGCAGAAGAGGCCGACGCTCCAGCCGCTGTTGCGCGCGGTCGACAGGCGCACGGTCGATCGCGCGGGAGTGGTTGCCGCCCCTGGCGCGGTCGCGGATGCCGTCCTACCATCCCCCGATGGTTCGAAGGAGACGCCGGGGGGCGTCGGACGTGGACACGTGCGGGATATCCCCGGCGGAGCTCGCCGAATGGCGGCAGCTCGGTCCCGCCCTCGCTCGCGTCGATCCTGATCGGTTCCAGATCTACCTGGCCGCGGTCAGGACGATCGTTGGAGTGCACACAGCCGACGACCCGGCGCTGGCGTTCGCGTCGTTCTACCAGATGATCCCTGGCGTCGATGACGAGGATGACGACGGCGCCTAGACCCCGCTCTTGTACGCACTGCGTACAGGTCGACGTTGACATCGGGGTGTCCGTCCGGTTGATAGCGATGGGTGCAGGAGCTCTCTCGCGTTGGGGTCGGGGGCAGCGAGATCGCCGCAGCTAACGGCTTCTCGCGATACCTCTCGCGATACGGGCTGTGGCTGGTCAAGACCGGACGGTCTGCGCCGTTCGCCGGCAACGTGCACACCCGCCTCGGTCAGCTCTGCGAGCCGCGAGCTCGGCAGCTATACGCGACGGCAACGGGTCACGACATCGCGATCCCGCCGTGCTCGGTGTTTCACCCCGAGCTCGCCTGGGCGCGAGCCACGCCCGACGGTCACCGCGTCGACGACCCCAAGCACCTGGTGCAGATCAAGTGCGTCGGGTACTACGTTGGCCGTCGCTGGCGGTACGAGCTCCCCGTCGAGGTTCTCGCCCAGTGCCAGTGGGAAATGTTTGTCACCGGCGCGCACACGAATGACCTCGCGGTCCTCGTGGGCTCCGACGAGCTCGACTGGGAACGGTTTGTCCTTGGTGACGTCGCCGATCCGCAGGAGATCTTCGAACACGCGATGCTCGAGATCTTCACGATCCATCGCAGCGATCAAGACATCGAAGTGTTGCGGGCCGGGGCGCTCGAGTTTCTCGGCCTGGTCGAGCGCGACGAGCAGCCGCCGATCGATCATTCGCCGGAGTGCACCGCGTTCCAGAATCGCCGCGCGTCGAAGAGCGGCATCACGATCGATTACATCGACGCCGCCGAGCTCGTCGAACGCTGGCGCGTCGCTGACGCCGTAGCTCGAGCCGCAACCGCCGAGCTCGGCGTGGCCAAGAACCTGATCCGCGAACGCATGGGCATCGCGGGTGCGAACCGTATCGATACGCCCGCCGGCCCGGTCATGTGGATCGCGCGCAAGGGCGGGTCCACGCAACTTCGCCCGCCGCCTGGATGGGGCGAGCCCGAGGATTCATGATCACTGAACGAGCTGACCGAGTCGCGCGGAACCTGACGACGGTTGCAGCGTGCGCGTTGCGCATGTTGCGGACCGAGGGACTCACGCCAGGCGACGCACACGCGTTGCTTCTAAAGGCCGTCGACGAGGCGATGAATGTCCTCGGCCCCGAGCTCGATCGACGGTTCGACGCATGGGCGGAGGATCTCAAGTGAGCGAGCAACCGCCACTGCCGACGGCGATCGCGCGGCGAGACACGCCAGCGACGCGTCTCAACCACTACCTCACCGCGCGTTCGAAGAACCTCGCGCAATACGCGCGCAACTCGATCCGGCCGGACACGATGATCCGCCTCGCGGTGTTCGAGTTTGCCAACAACGAATACCTCCAGCGGTGTACGCCCGAATCGGTCTACGCGTCGCTGGTCACCGCGGCGCAGCTTGGTCTCGAGCCGAGCGGTGTACGAGGCGAGGCGTACCTCGTGCCGTTCAAGGGACGGTGCACGCTGGTTCCGGGGTGGCGCGGGCTGATCAAGCTCGCCCTGCGATCCAAGGCGGTGAAGGCGTTCTACTCGCACCTGGTCTACGAGGGTGACGAGTTTGTGGTGAAGCTCGGCACCGAGCCCGCGATCCATCACGTGCCGCTCTTGAACAGCGGCACCGAGGGACGCGAGATCATCGCCGCGTACGCCGTCGCGTTGATGGAAAACGGCGCGGTCGACATCGAGCCGATGGATCGATACGAGCTCGACAAGATCCGCGCGTTCGCCGCGAGCAACCGAGGCGGCAAGGACGGGCCCGCGTACTCGCAGTGGGCTGACCAGATGTACCGCAAGGCGCCCGTGCGCCGACTCGCGAAGCGGTTGCCGCTCGGTGACGACTACTTCCTCGCGGCCAAACTCGACGAGCTCCACGAGGCCGGCAAGCCCGAGGCGATCGGTCAATTCATCGACATCCCCGACGAGGGGAACGCCGAGACAGCGCCCGACGAACCGACGGCGTCGCCGATCCAGCGAGCCGCGGAGCGTGCGAAGTGAGGCCATGCGAGTGATCGCCTGGTGCTCGCTGCTCGCCCTGACCGCGGCCGTCATCGTCGTCGTCCCGGCGATCGTCGGGTTCATGGTCGGCGGCAGCGAGACCACGGCCTGGGTGACGGCGGTGACCGCGGCCGTCGTGCAGGTTGTCTGGTCGCTACTTGTTGGAGAGAGCAAGGATGGCCGTCGCTAAGCCGATCGTCGTCCGTCGCCCCGGACGGAACAAGGGCGGGTGGCACGCGGTCGAGACGTTCAGCCTTCGCGGCGTGCGCACCAGGTGCGGCGTCGCGATGCCTATGGATAAATGGATCATCGGCCACGACCACGGCACGACGTGCCGCGCCTGCGTCGCCGTGGAGTCTCGAGCGTGAAGCGACAACGGACCCGCCGAGCTCGGCGAGTCAAGCGCGATCCGCCGAGGGTCGTGCTACGTCAGTCGTCCGAAGACCGGACAGACGATGTCGTGGCGCTGCTCGTGCGATGGGTCATGTCCAACGCGCCCGAGTGATCACGTCGGCAACACGAACCCGGGGATCGCGTTGTGCCACGTGATGACCGAGACCACCATCAGCGCGCTCGGCTTCTTGTCGCGACGCTTGCGCGTCATCGCGGCGTCGTCGGCGCGGACCATGGCCAGCGCCTGCGCCGGGGTGAGCACGACGGACACGGCCCCGTCCGATCGGTCGACGTGGTACTCGATGATCACTTGCTCCGAGACGCCGTCTTCGCCGGCCCGGGGTTGCCACTCGGTGATACACCGGATCTCCACGTCGCGGCGCACGATCCGCTCGCGCGGCACGAGCGAGCGCCGGGTCACGGCTTCACCTTGTCGGTGCGCCAGTCGATCCCGTGGCTCTCGCACATCTCGACGAGGCGGCGCGTGTAGCACGCGAGCAGCCCGAGCTCGTCGTCCGTGGGCCCGACGGTGATCGTCAGGTTCTTCTGCCCGGGGTCTTCGTGGGCCACGTGAAGGGTCACCGAGTCGGCGCCGTTGCGGGACACGTGGCTGATCATGCCGCGGTGAGTGCGGGCACGGTACGAGCCGATCCTAGTCTGCATGGGCTTCCTCCTCCTCCTCGTCCGGGTCGGGCTCGAGCTCACCGCTGCCGCCGCACGCGGTGCACTCCACCCAAACGGACGCGACGTGCTCCTCGCACGAGCAGTTGTCAACGACCAAGCGACACACAGCGCAGAGCTCGGTGCCACCGTCGCCGTCGCATGACTCGCACACCACGTACCCCTCGGTGGTCACGGTTACACCAGGTCCACGTCGAAGAACCCCGAGAGAACACCCGACGCCTCGCCGACGAGCCGGACCATGCCGGCCGCGATCTGGGACGAGTCGACCATGAGATCAAGCGGAGACTCGGACGCGAGATCGCCGATCGTGTCATACGCGACCGCGACCAAGCGCGCCGCCTCCGCGCAGACGTGCTCCATGCGAGCGTGCGCGTGCACGAACGTGACGCTGGCTCCGTCGCCGTCGATCAGGACGCTGGCGGTCATGCCGCCCTGAACGATCGTCGCGGTCATCGTGTTCGTGAGGCTACGGTAGTCGCGCGCGGTCAGGGTCCAGGGCTTGTCGGTGTTCGTCATGTGGTCTCCAGTATAGGTATCGGGGGACAGTGTGGCAAGGGACAATCGGCGGGCCGGGGTTCAGCCCTTCTCTCCCTTCACGGCCTCGGCCTCCTCGACGGTAGCCTTCGCGCTGCGGAGCATATGCACGGCATACGTGCGCTCTTGATCGTTCGAAGCGCCGCCGAGCGCGCTCGCGTGCTGGTGCGCATCCATCGCGGTGAGCAGTGCGGCGCGGTACAGGCGCCACCCGGGCTCGCGACGGAAGAGCCGCGTCGCGCGGTCGTACAGATCCTTGGCTTGCTTCTGAGCGACGCGGTGCGAGTAGTACGCTGCGCCTTTGTTGTCTTCGTTCATGGTCCCTCCAGTATAGCTAGCGTCCGTCGGATGTCAAGCGGTGAGTTAGGCCGCAACGCGATCCGACCACGGCCACGACACGACCTGGTCCGACGAATTGACGTAGGCACAGGTCCAGGTCCGGCCCGCAGACGTGGCCGAGCTCGCGAGGTTCGTCCAGAGCTGACGGGCGTACCCCGGGTCAATGCGGCTCGTGGCCGCGATGACGTCCTCGCGACTCGGCTCGGTGACCCACTGGCCACGGATGAGCGCGAACCGCGACGGACCCTTGACGTCGCACGCGGCCTCCACGACGGCCACGTACCCGGCCGGGACCGTCATCGCGGCGGCGGCAGCCATTGCGTCGGTGCGACGGCCGAAGCCCTTGCGGTGATAGTGGCCGTTCCCGATCGAGTGGAGCAGGAGGATTTCCCAGCGGGCCTTGACGTTGCGCGTTGCGTTCATGACAACCATTATAGGTACTGTCGGACGAAAGGCAAGGGGTATCCGTCAACTATTATCCGGCTCGAGTTACGCACACTTACGGCCACGCCGATCCGCACACTTACGGGCTTCACATAGTTACGAGAAATCGACCGTGGGCCTGTCGATTCCCGCTTGCGTTCTGTCGGGCAATAGCTATACTGTCTCTCATGAACGCAGCGCACATTGTGCTGAACGACAAGGGCCGCGGTCGCATTTGCCTCGCCATTCGGGCTGGCCTCGTGGTCGGTGCCATGGGCTCGGAGCCTGGCCGGTTCGTCGGCCTCACCGAGCAGCGCGCTCGCCACATCGCCCGCTATGGTGGCCGCTAACTGTCCCTTGACATTCGTGCGACAGTAGCTATACTAACTCTCACACAACGCAACGGAGCAACCGAACATGACGACCACCGACGCCCTCATTGCCGCGCTTGTCTCTCTCGATCCCGGCCTGACCCTTGGCCGCTCGACCCCCGAAGCCTACATCCGTGATCGCTTCGTCAATCGCGGAGCGTGCCTCGTGGCGTACGAGCTCGACGGCCAACCGTTCGCGGAGATCGATATCAACGAGGAGCCGTCCAGCTACACCGGCCCGCACGGCACGGTCCGCACGATTGACGGCAAGGTCTACGGCCGGATCGGTACGCTCCGCTCCGAGTCGACCCTGCCCGCGATGTCGGTGGAACGTGAGCGCGAGGTCCGCGCGCACTACGAGGCCGAGTACGAGCGCGCGTATGCCGCGATCGTGGCCGAGTACCCCGAGGCCGCTGACGGCCGGCGGGACATGGGAGAGATCGAGATCGACCGTCCCTGAACCCCTTGCGTTCCGTCCTACAGTAGTTATACTATTCTCATGACGAACACGGAGCGACCCATGGTCACCACGAATCCCCCGACGAACATCAACGACTCGGCGAACCTCGGTCCGAGCGTTGACGCGCGCATCACCGGCAAGGTCACCCTCGACGGCCGGCCGTACCTGGCGATCGACGGCAAGGGCCTCATGGCCTTCTTCGCCATGCGCAAGGTCTGGCGCCTCCGCGCCGAGCTCCGCGACGGTCGGATCGTGTTCACGGGTGGCAAGACCGGGGAACACTCGATCGACGCGCGCGCCGCGATCTCGAGCGCCGATCGGGTGCTCGCGCACTGGCGCGGGTATGTCGAGAACAACGACCGCGCGATCTTCCGTCGCTAACCCCTTGACCTGGAGCACGACGATGGCCAACGACGACGACGTTCCCCTGCACGAGCTCCTCGATCCGGTCGAGCTCGCCGAGGCCCTTGCCGCCGCGGAGATCGATCGGGTCCGTACCGTGGACGCCCGCCTCGATGAGATCCGCGACGGGATCAAGCGCGCGGTTCGCGAGAACGACCCCGCTACCGCGTGCGCGCTCGTGATGGAGGAATGCGGGATGTTGCTCGCATCCATCGAGGCGCACGTTCTCGCCCGCCTCCCGTCCAAGATCGGCGCTGACTGGAAGGCGCACGCTCAGCTCGATCAGTTGCGCTCGGCTCTCCGCGAAGCCGCGTCGAGGCTCTCGTGAGCGGGTGGACCAAGCGGGACCTGTCGACGCTCGAGCGCGCTGCCGCGCCGCACGGCGGGACCGTTGACTACCAAGGCGACGGGATCGAATTTGTCAACGTGGACACCCCGCCCGGCAAGGTCTGGCGCTGCAACGGGTGTCACACGATCGTTGCCGACGCCGGCAACAACGACGATCTCGAGTACCGCGCCCAGCGCGAGCTCGCGAAGACGTCCGCGCTCGTCGATATCGCGATGGGTGTGGACGCGTGCGAGACCCCCGACTGCGACAACTGCGAAGGAGGCCCGACGTGACCCGAACCGACAAGCCCCGCGTCAACGACAAGACCCCGCTGATCATCTCCGCGCTCGAGTCGAACGCGAACGCGACCGACCAGCAGATCGCGACCGAGCTCGGCCTCACCCGGCAGCGGGTGGCTCAGGTCCGCCGCGCAGCCCACGGGCCCCGACCGACCGGACGCGCGCCGCTGACCGGTGATCGCGCGCTCGTGAAGCGGAGTGTCCGGTTGCCGGACAACATCGAGGCCGTCGCGCGCGCCGCTGGAGAGGAGCTCTCCGAGTACGTGCGCAAGGCCGTCGAGATGCGGCAGGCGGCGGAGGCGTCGTCGTGACGCTCCGCGAGTCTCGCACCCGTTACGACGAGTCACCGGCCAGCACCAAGGCCCGCCGTCGCGTCGCGATCTATTGCCGCGTGTCGACGAGCGACCAGGTCGACCGCGGCACCATCGCGGGACAGCGACGCGACAACCAGGCGGACGCCCAGCGCGCTAACGAGGAGGTCGTCGGGGTCTTCTGCGACGACGGGATGAGCGCAACGTCCGGCCGGGGGAAGATCGAAGCCCGGAAGGACTGGGCCAAGGTCAAGGCCCTCGCCGAGAGCGGCGCGATCGATGCGGTGCGCGTCGTGGATCAAGACCGCCTCACGCGCGCCGACGATCTCCAGGAGTCCATGGAGATCCTCGGGCCGCTCCAGCGCGCTCACGTTCTCGTCGTCACGCCGAGCGACGTGATCGATCTGAACACGCCCGATGGTCGGCTGAAGGCTTTCCTCGGGGTGTGGAAAGCGTCGGGCGAGGCCGACGCGATCCTTCGTCGCACGCAGAGCGGCAAGGCGCTGCTGCTCTCCAACGGTGGCAAGCCCCACGGGATGCCCCCGTATGGTCTTCGCTACGATCGCAAGGCGGGCTGGGCGATCGAGCCCAGCGAACACCGGATCATCATCGAGATCTTCCGGCGCGTCGGCGCGGGTGAGAGCTGCACGGCCATTGCGCTCGATCTCGGCGCGCGCGATGTGCCGGCCCCCGGTCGCCAGTGGCAGCAAACGTCGGTGTGGACGATCGTTCGCACGGCACGCGAGCGGTACGCGGGACGCTGGCGGGCGAACAAGGTCCGAGGGATCTGGGTGGACGTGCCGCGCTTGGTCTCGGACGATGACATCAAGCGCGCGGACGCGGCGCTGGCGATGAGCGGTCAGGGTCGTGGGAACCTGTGCAAGCGGACCGTCAACCATCACCTGGTCGATCACAACTTCGCGCGGTGCTCGCGGTGTGGCGGCATGGTCGGAGTGACGGGGTACAGCCGGAGCAACGGGACGCGGCGGCGGTACTACTCGTGTCGGTCGCAGCGCAAGGCGATGGGGTACAAGACCGCCTGCAAGCTCCGCCGGATCCCCGTTGATCAGATCGACGCCCCGCTGTGGGACGCGATGATCGCGACGCTCGCGCAGTCGGGTCTCGCGGAGAAGGCCGCCCGGGACATCCGGCGTCAGGCCCGCGACGTCGGCAGCGAGCAGGCCGCCGCCCAGCGTGGGCTCGACCAGGCCCGTAAGCGGGTGGCGGACGCGGCGCGGAAGGCAGAGACCCTGACCGAGAGCATCGACACGCTGCCCGCCGAGCTGCTGGGTCGGGCCCTGGACAAGATCGGGGTCGAGCGCAAGGCCGCCGCAGAGGCCCTTCGCTTGGCCGAGGCCGCCGCCGCCGCCGCCGGAACGCCGGACGCCACCCCTGCCGACATCAAGGCCGCCTTGGCGCTCGTGCGCGCGGAGGTAGCGAACGCAACCCAGGCCAAGCGCCGCGAGCTCGTGCGGCTGATGCTGGTGGACGTCGAGATCTCCGACGAGGAAATCACCGCGGACGTCGGGATCCCCGTCGCTCAGACCGGCGCATATCCGGGACTCGCGACTTGTTCAAGTAGTGGGTCCCGGATACGCCTCGGCACCATCCGGGTTCCGTTGCGTGCTAGCGTAGCAATTGGGCATGGCCCATGAGGTCATCCGACGATGGCTGACCCGAGCCCGTCCCCGCAAGGTGGCGGGCTCGGACCTTTTCGGTTATGACCGGGCCATGAAGCCCACCAAGAGGCCCCAGCCGGCCGCAGACGGTCCGCGCTGGTCGGCGCCGTTCGTCACCGCTCCGCAGCTCTGCGCCGCCGGCCTGGCGTCAGCGAGCACCCTGGACCGAGCGCACGCCGCGGGCACGCTCGTTCCGTACGGGCGTCGCGGCGGTCGCGGGCCGCGCGTGTACCGCGTTACCGACGTCGAGACGTGGCTTCGCGGCGGGTCGCCCCGTGCCCCGACTCGACCGACTCGACCGCGCCGCCGCCTGTCGGTCCCGCCGCCTGAAGACGCGTTGACCCGCATCGACCGCGCCGCACGCGGGGGTCGCCCGTGACCGTAGCGGAGGCGATCGTGGCCATCGACAGGAGGCGCAACTGGATCGCGTGTAGCGGTAGCTGGTTCATCCGCATCACGGAGTCCGGCGCATTCGAGGGGCGGTTCGGTGACAACGCGTGGCGTCCGATCGCGTTCGTCATGGTCGACCAGCTTCGCGATCGGTGCACGATCATCAAGGCGGTAGCGTCGTGAGCAAGCCCCGCGATCAGATCACAGACGCGATCATAGCGATGCTCGTCGCCTCCGGTCTGGACCCTCACGATCCCGAGGTAGTGGAGGTGCTTCGCGGTCTCGTCGAGTCGGACGCCGGCCAAGAGGAATTCAACCGCGCGATGAATGATCTCCGCACCCGGAAGGTGCGCTCGTGAGCCGCTCGACCCTGCTCGATGACTGGGCAGCGCGGCTCAACCAGCTACGCGCCGACGGCTATCGGATCCACCCCAGCGATCTCATCCAGCTGATCACGGACGCACTCGCCGAGATGCCCGAGCTCACGCCCGAGCAACTAGCGGGCATGGTTCGCGGCGGCCCTCGGGCCTACGTCGCGAACCTCCCCGATCAACTCGCGACCGCGGAGGCGATAGCGGAGAGCCGCCTCCGCCTACTCCACGCGTGCGCGGTGCTCCTCGAAGATATGGCAACCACCTTCGCCGCGGATTGCGCGGAGCCCGCCGCGCCCGGCGTGTGGATCCACAACTTCCATAAGCCGCACCCGTGCGAGTACGCGTGCGGCGCGGTCTACCTGGAGAAGATGCCGCCGGTAGGCGATGACGATGAGCCCCGCTACATGCTCGCGCATGGCTCGATCGAGGTGGTGGTATGAGCGAAGCACGATCCAAGTACGCGCCGTGGCTGGTCTCGCTGGACCGAGCCGAAGCGGCGTTTCGCCGTGACGTCGACAGGTTCATTAGTCGCGTGCGCGCCGCGCATGAGCAGGCTGCCGAGGAAAAACGACGCGACCCGATCAGGGATACATTCGGCGACGAGCGCACGGGCACGGGGGCGAAACGCCGGCGGTCTGAGATCGATTCGCTCACCGGCGAGTTGTTCTCTTACATCGAGGATCATCCCGGCCAACGCGTCGAACAGATCGCGCAAGGCATGGGACGGCGCACGGGTGAGCTCCAGTTGCCGCTGGAGCGCCTCCGCAAGGCGTTGCGCGTCAGCGTCGAGGGCCGCTCTCGCGCGATGTCATATCGCGTTACGCCGGCCCCGGCGCCCAACCTAACCAAGCGCCGCGGTCCGCGGCACGAGCTCCTCCGCGGATTCATGCTCGATGACGGCGAGACGGTTGCGACCTGGACGCGTCGACGAACCTGACGGCGAGTTAGCGCCGATCCTCGATCGCGATCTCGAGCTCGGCCTCGCGAACCCAGTCCCCCGGCACGCGGCGCGTCCAATACTCGAGCACCCGGCGCGGCTCGCTGTTCATCGTCGAACCCGCGTGGTCGGTTTCGATGTGGCTCGGCGGGTCGCCGTAGTGGAGCACGCCGGCCCGGATCCGACGGGCGAGCTCACCGAAGGCGAAGTGCTTCTCATCGAGCCCGTGCCCGATCACGTCGGTCAGGCGGGACGGCGTCGACGAGCTCATCGCGACGTTGAACGTCAGGTCACAGCCCTGGCAGCCGATCTCGAGGAGCACGCACTCATCGGCGTAGATATCGGCCAGGTTGTACGGGGTGAAGTCCCCGTAGCGGGGTACGCCGTTCTCGTCGTACCAGGTCGGGGCCTCGGGGATCCGGCTTTTGATATCGTCATACTCGGCGTGCATTTTTTTGTTCGCCTAGTGTACAACCGCCTGGTACTTGAGACGTGCCCCGGCGGGGTAGAGGAATGGCAGACTCACCAGCCCGTGAAGCTGGAGATTATGGGTTCGACCCCCATCCCCGCAGCCGATCTTGTTTCGTCAGGTAGAGGAATTGGTAGACTCGGCCCGGCTTTTACCCGGGGTCAATTGCGGGTTCGAATCCCGCCCTGGCGACGACATGAAACAGAAGCCACGGAACGGTAAGCATTTCCTTGGGCTCATCGTCGGAGGTGAGGCGAGACTCCAGGCCGTGATGCGTGGAGCTCTCGCCGAGCGCGGCGTGCTTGTCGTGGAGTGCTGGTCGGCAGCCAACAGCCTCGACCGACGGCCGCTGCCGCCTGGTCTCGAGATCGTGCTGATCGTTCGCGACTCCGCGATCTCGAGACAGGTTCGCGATCGTCTCGCGTACGGCGCCAAGCAGGCGGGCGTCTTCGTCGTCGACGCCCGGAATATGCACGAGGTGTCGGGGGCCCTCGACCGACAGGGCTACAAGGCACCCCCGATCGAATTCGAATCCGAGCCAGCGAACCAGCCCGAGGAGGCGCCCGTGCAATCCGAGACCGACAAGGACAAGAGGCTCAGGCTCGGCCAACTGATCGCACGCAAGCGCAAGGACAAGGGGATGACGGCAACCGCCGTCGGGCGGGCGATCGGATTTTCCGGCTCGTATGTCTTGGCCATCGAGAAGGGGGGCGGAAAGATCAACCCCACCGACCAGGTGCTGTCCGCGGTCGAGCGGTATTGGGATCTTCCCGCGCGAAGCTTTCCGCGCCTCTCCACGCGGAACAATCACCGCATCCCCGCACCCGCCGCACCCGCGCCGCCTCCCGTGGTGTCAGCGCCCGAAGTCGTGCGGGGCCCCGTCGTCGATCTCCCCGTGCCTCCGCCTCCCGTCGTGCCCGCGTTCGTGCCGATTGACGCGGGGATCGATGGCAAGGATACGCACCCGGAACACGTTCGGCTTCATCTTCAGGTTCTCGCGATCCAGTCGCGCATGAGGGGGCTCGGGATCGCGCGCATCGAGCTGACACCGACCGCGCTCACCATCGCCCAACTGGAAAACGCGTGAGCGGTCTACACATCATCGACGACCGGGCCCGCGACATCTCGCCGGACGTTCTCGACGAGCAGGGCCGGCTCCGCATCCTGCCGGCCGAGTATTGGCGTACGACCACGGCCGCCGAGCGGGCGCTGCTCTGCGTTCGCCGGGCCCTTTACTGCATCCCCACGGTGGAGCTCGTCGCACGTCTGCGCGAGCTCATCGGCAGCCGCAAGGCGATCGAGATCGGTTCCGGTAACGGCGTCCTGGCCGCCGCGCTTGGCATCCCCGCGACCGACAACCGGATGCAGGAGATGCCGCGCTATCGCCAGGTGTACGAGTCGATGGGCCAACCGACGATCACGTATGGGGCGAACGTCGACCCATACGACGCGCACGCTGCCGTCCGGCTCTACCGCCCGCAGGTCGTCGTCGCCGCGTGGGTCACGCACAAATACGAGCGGCTCCGCCATGAGGCCGGCGGCAACGAGATCGGGGTCGACGAAGATCGGATCATCGACTCGGTCGAGAGCTACATCGTGATCGGTAACCGCGGCGTCCACGCGGGCAAGAAGATCTGGGGCCGGCCGCACACCATCGAGCACCCTGACTATCTCTACTCGCGGGCCATGAACGGCCTGCCAGACTTCATCGCAGAGTGGAAGCGTGAGTAGGCTCGAGTACGACGACAACTGCGCTGGGTGTCGCCCCGTGATCCTCAGCCTCGACGGCAAGGAGATCCGTGAGCCGTACGTGCTCGCCGCGATCGATCTGGTGTGGTCGCTGACCACCCTGGCTGAGCGCCGCGCCTGGCACCGGTTTACGTGTCTCAACTCTCGCGCGGCCGGTGACGTCGAGGCGGCCCGCTCGATCACCGCAGGGATCCAACGCGCGATGGAGCCGCGCCAGTGAGCTCGTGCACCTCCCCGCATTGCTCGGTCTGCCGGCCACAGAGCGACGGTCCGTGCCTCCGAGTCGCGCCGCTACGTACCGCGTGCGGGCGCGTCATGCGAGACGGCCGGCCCCGACTGGACGCGCACGGCAAACCGATGCGGGTGGAGCCAGTGATCTACACGTACGACCGCGCCAGGGTCGGGTGCCGCGACTGTCTGATCGTTCTAGACACGCCGCCCAACGGGTGATAGGTAGGCGCCATCGGGCCGAACGGCCGAGGGTTACCGCCTTGTACGCGGGTTGATCGGGGTATCGAATCCCCGTCGCGGTGCGCGAGCTCCGCGATCGTCTAAGCAAGACAACCTAAACCCCTCGCCATCCATTGTCCGATTTTTGCGGGGTGGAGAAGAAGCAACTCGCCAGGTTCATACCCTGGAGACCGCCGGTGCAACTCCGGCCTCCGCGACGAAGACGGGCCGTGTCGATGAGCGTTACCAGGCAGCGGGTTCGAACCCCGCACGCGGGGCTAGATCCCCTGCGCAGAAGTAGGGAGGCCTAAATCCCCGCTCGACGACGGCTCTTGTCCGTCTTCTCCTTCGCCTCGCTTACGTCTCGCGTCTCGACGACGCGCCATGTCCCGGATACGCACCCGCTCGGTAGCAAGGCGGAGAGCCGGGCACGCGGACGTCGTCGCACGTGTCCTCGAGCCACAGATCGCACGCGGTGCACGCATACGCATCGTGTCGCTCGACGTGCACCCGCTGATCGTGGCGACCGCAGGCGCACGCCGGCTGGTGCGAGCGGCTCACTTGCGCCACCCGGGCGGTAGGTCGCAGTTGTCAGGCGCGTCGGCGAACAGCGGCGCGATCTGCTCCGCCGTGAACCCGGCGAGCCCGCAGCCAACCTCGCTGACAAAGTAACGCACGTTCGGCGTCGCTCGCGCATAGTCAAGGAACCGGATGACGGCGAGCTCGACCGCGTAGAACGAGAGCCGCACGCCGGGCCGCGAGCACGTCGGCAACGCGTACGCCCGCCCCGTGATCCCCTCTTCGATCCCATGCTCGGCGCCGAGTCGCGCGCGCGCGTACGCGGCAGCGCCCTTGCCGTGGATCCCGAGGAGGTTGGACCCGAAGACGAAGACGCGCGGATCGTCGTCGGTGTGGAGGTGCACGCTCAATTTTGGGTGTGTTCCCATTCCCATGGGTTGAGTCTCGACCAGTCGAGCGGAGCCATCCCGCGTACCACGCGCATCGCATCGACCGCGGCCCGCGCCGCCTGCCTCTTCGTCAACTCGGGGGCGTCCGCGCATGTCAGATCGCATGGGAGGGGTCCGAGGATGTGCATGGCGCTGCCGATCACGAGACGCATCAAACACTCGAAGTGCCACCCGCGACCTTGGGTGTCATCCCTGTTCCGTTCGCCGTCAAGGAGAGGCTCGTCGCAGTGCGGGCACGCGGGCGCCATGCTCAGCCAACCTTCACGCCACACACGCCGAGCATGGTCGCCAGCACCTGCTCGATTGCGTGCGGATTGATGCGCACCTGCTCTGCCCACGCCGCCACCTGGGCTCGCGCGATGATCCGGCGCTTCAACCGCTCCGAAGTCACGACGTCGACCGGAACCATCGCGGCGAGCTCGGCCTCGGTGAGCTCCGGCATTTCGGCCAAAGCCTCCGCGGAAGGCTCGTCGTGGGTCGCAATCCACGGCCGGCCGTACTCCGGGTCCGCCATGAACGGATGAGCCCAGTCCTGCTCGTACTCACAATACGGGCAGATCCATCCGCCGATGGTCGCGACGAGCTCCGTGCTACCGCCGGGGTGCTCGTACTCGGCCGAGTAGCCGCACGTAAACGGATGCATCCGTCCGGCCTGTTGGTACCGGTTCAGCGCCTGGACCTGGGCGGGCGTCCATGGCGCGTGAAGCCGCTCGGACACGACGCGGCGGATCTCACCCTCGCCAGGGTAGTCGGGTGCTAGGGGCGGCAGCCCCGTTCGCCTCGACTCGTCGAGCCAGTCCCGCACGGCCATCACCATCGCCGTCAGCGCGGTCTCGCGTGTCGTCCCGCTCGCGACCAGGTCGAAGTCATCATCGCGCTTGAGATCGAGCGTAACGACCCAGCCAGACATCTTCTCGGCGACGTCGACTCCGTACCCGAGCACGTAGACCTGGCCCGAGGCCATCTCGATGATCGTCGCGCCGGGCTGCCAACGCGAGAGGAGCTCAGAACTCACCGGGGGCATGGGATACCTCCGTCCGACCCGAGCGGGTTCTTCACTTCGATCTCCGAGGCGCGCTTGACGTGCGCGAAGGGAGCTTCGCTCAGGATACGGAACGCCGCCTCCCCGTCACCGTGCACGGGGAGCTTCCAGAGCGTGTCGCCGGTCAGTTGCTGGAAGTTGTCCACGGCGCGATCGGTCTTGGTCTCAGCCTCGACCTCGGCCGCGGCCACGCCGGCCCGGAACCAATTCTTGCGATCGGAATCGTCGAACGGGTCCTCGGTCCCGGCGTAGTGCCGGAAGCGATACTGAAGCGTGAAGTGATCCGGCGGATCCCCGGGACCCCGGCTGAGCATGGCCAGCATGTCTCGAGTCTCGCCGTCACCGAGAAACCACATCGCCACAACGTAACGATCCTTGCTGAAGTCGAGCATCACGAGAGCTCCGTCCGGTTCGCGATCCGCAGGAATGCGGCCTCGTCCGCCTCAAGGAACAGCTTCTGACTGAGCATCGCGTCGCCACGCGGAACGCCGTCGGGCTGGATACAGAAGCGCCGCTTCGGTTTCCCGTCGACGATCTCCTCCACGTTGCCGTGCGTTCCGCGCTTGATGCGGTAGGTCTTGCCCCGCACCTCCACGTCGAAGTAACCCAGCCGCGTCAGCGAGTCGCGCTGCGCGGCGGAGAGACACTCGACGAGGAGCTTGTCGGCGCGCTCGTCGGCGGCCGTGATCAACGGCGGGGCCGGCGGGATCCGATCCGGGGCGCGGTACACCGGGGGCTGGCGGTAGCGCCGAACCTCCTCGCGGCACACGTTCCACCCCGTCCAGATCGCAGTGGTCGTGGTCGTCGACGTGGCCGACGTCGTCCAGGTCGGGGTCGTGTACGTGATCGTCGCGTTCCACCCGTTCCAGGTCGTCGTCGCGTAGAAGCTCGACGGGCACGTATTCCACCCGGTCCACGTGGCCGAGGTGGAGGTGTTGTTCTTCACGTAGTAGTGCACGTCAGCCTCCCCGCATTTGCGGCACCATGATCATCCGCTCGGCGTTGGGATCGAATTCGTGGAGCTGCTCGCCCTTGGCGCCGTCGGTCCCGGTGACGCGGAACGCGGCGTGACCCTTCTTCTTCAGATCGGCGAACGTGCGGCGGGCGTTCTCGACCTCGTCCGCGTTGTTGCGATCCCAGATCAGCTTGGTGTCACCAGTGGAGTCCATGACCGAGATCGCCGAGAGGTTCGGGTTCGTGGCCAGGTCTTGTTCGGTGTGGTTCTTCATCGCGGTTCCTTTCATACCCAGGTCTCGACGATCTGCGGCTCGTCGGTCGGTTGCCGGCCGAGGCAAAAGCACCCCGGCGGTATGGCGGCACGCGCCGCGGTCAACGTGCTGAACGCGAAACCCTCGGCAGGCTGCGGGCCGCCCGGCCCGATGACATGACGGCGCACGACGAAGAGCCCCGGCGCATCGCGCGGGTTCTCGTACACCGTGAACATGTCGAGCACGTCGGGATCGCGCGGCGGGAACATTCAGTGCCTCGAGCGACGACGGCCCCTGCGCCCGCTGCTGGTCCGATGCGGCGGCCGGCGGAAGTAGGGCTTCGCGTTCACGAAGATCCGGTCGTTGTTCTGTTCGCGGAGCTCGTCGCGGATCGCGCGCTCCTCCTTGGGAGTCGTCGCTGCGGCGAGGCGCTCGGCGGCCTGGCGGCATAGGAGCGCGATGTCATCGGCGGTGACCAGTGGTCGTGCGGCGCGTCTCGTCGAGCGCCCTGCGGTTGCAAGCATTGTTACCCCCCGTTGATGTTGGAATGAACACGGCCAGAGCCGATCGGCCGGCCGCGACGCGCTACCTTTTGACCAGCGCCATCAGGCGGCGCAGGAACCTGAGACGCGGAGACTCGTCGGCGCCGAGAGCTCTGGCGATCGTCGCGGGGTCGAGCATGACGGGCTTTGACGTGTCGACGATCTTCTTCGCCATCGGGTACCCCCAGGTCGTGCCGTTCCAAGCTGCCCCATCGCGCCTTCGCTTCGAGCTCCGCGAGTACGCTGCGGACGAGCTCCCGCAGAGCGAGCTCGAAGGCGGTTCGCGCGTCGGACATTTGCTGCGTGTAGTCGGTCATCTTGGTTTGGCCATGCCCAGGACGGTGAGCTGGTTATAGATCCGGCGAAGCCACCCCGAGGGCAAGGTGAATTCGCCGGCGTGCTCGGCGTGCAGCATGTCCTCGAGTAGTAGCTGCGTCGTCGGCACGACCCCCATTAGCATCGTCGACGCCGTCGCCCCGACCCGTAGCGCGGCCTGGGTGCGCTCGGGAAGCGACTCGAGCTCGAGGGCCTGGTCACCGATCAGCGCCTTGTCGATCTCGGTGTGGAGATCGTAGTAAGCCTCGTGGAGCCGCACGGTGTCCTCGGCGCGAAGGCATCGCTCGCGCCAGTCGACCCCGTAGTGGTTGCATTCCGCCTCGGCACGCGTGAGCTCGTCCACGTCGACGGCCAACAGGTCGGCGGTCGTCAGCCGCCGGTAACCGAAGAAGCCGCAGCCAGTGCGGTCGCACGTCGGGCATCGCTCGCCCGCCGTTTTGTTCTCGTCCTCTGCCATCGCTGGTCCCCCCTCTCCCCCGCGTTACGGCCGGGGGAATGGCCGAGCTACTTCACCATCGGCGGCATCGAAAAATGCTTGTGCTTCAGGTGCGACCTGAACTGGTGCACGGCCTGACGCGTGCACCCCATCGCGACCTGGATGTCGTCATACGAGGTACTCGAGCGGAACAGCGCGAGCGCCTCGGCGGCGCGGACCCCGAGCCGCTTCCCGTCGACCATCGTGAAGCGGTCGCTCATCGTCGTGCTGACACCGTTGGCACCGTTCGTCGGCTCACGACCCGGCGGCCGGCCACCCTTGCCCTTGCCCTTGCCCTTGCCCTTGCCCTTGCCCTTGCCCTT
>ERZ1292625.1425-Hain-H41-01um-R1-1425-length-28595-cov-14_pt1 | contig 28595 bp, 28 predicted proteins | sample MGYA00564400_ERZ1292625 | MGnify/ENA primary metagenome ERZ1292625 (study PRJEB36523, sample SAMEA6512639) | groundwater metagenome | collected 2019-01-08 | study: AquaDiva: Metagenomics assemblies of 32 groundwater samples | reverse complement strand
TCATCGAGGTTGGCAAAGAAAACACCAAGCGCTTCGACTGGGACCTTTCCGCCGCTAAACTACTGTCCATTCTCCACCAGGTCGCTGGAAAATAAAGTCATGTTATCCACCTACAGCACCTGCAGGGTCACACCCCGTAGTCCCCCGTAGTCTAATCTTCTGAAAAGGGTCAAGTAGCAGACAAATAGCCCGCGCCTATGCCCAGGTGGTTCCATTTTGGAACATAGTAAATAGAGCAATGTGCAAAAAATGCACATTGGTGTTTCAGTGGTCAAGGATTCCTTGACTTGTCATCCCGAGCGTTAGTCGAGGGATCCCTCTCGAGCGAGGTCGTTCCAATGAGGGTTTAATCTCCTGATGAGCGCCTCCTTCTTGCTTCGATTCCAACTCTTAAGTTGTTTTTCTCTCTCTATCGCTTGTCTAACATCAAGATACTCTTCAAGGTAGACCAGGCGATGACACTGATATCTTTGAGAAAAACCGGGGATTGAATCGTGTTTATGTTCATAAATTCTTCTTTCCAAAGCATTGGTCACACCCAAATACAAAGTCCCTGTTCGACTGGCCATGATGTAAATCCAATATCGTTTGACCATACTTCAAGTTTAGACTGTCAAAAGGGATTCCTCCACGCCCCCGCAGCAGCGGGGTTGGTCGGAATGACAGGAACCAGGCGTGTAACGAATGCCATGTCACCTTACGAGTAGCTTGACTTCGGGTATACCTCGATTTTAAATGGAGGTATGAAGAGTACAAACGATAGAAAGTCAGTTGTCCGGAAATTCCGGATAACTGCTGAAGATGGCAAGACGTATAACACAAATCATTACAATCTTGATCCGTAACAAAACATGCGAAAAATTATCAGATGGGGCACTCCCCGGAAAGCTAATCCAAAATACGAAAAAATCAGTCGTGCACCCGGAATTTCGAAATGGGAGTGCAAGAAGAGTCAGGGGAATCATATTCTTGTTTTTGTAGAGGAAAAACACGGTTTTTCCGGCTCGCTGCCAAAAAGTAACCAGCCCATCTAGCTCGACCCGTTTTTAACAAGCGGTGTGTACTTCGACGTACATTGTACAATTGGGGCATGCGAGGACTGAAAAGATGGTGGCTTTGGTGTGTAGCAGTACTTCTGGTTTGTCTGTTTGTTTGGTTAAGGTTTTACAATATTAATAAATCTTTTTTCTTTCAAAATGATGCCGGTCGAGACATGTTGGTCTTGTGGGATTGGGAAAAACTAGGCAAAATCCCCATTCTCGGACCTCAAACAAGTGTCTTCCCGATCAATCAAAGTTCTTGGTACTTTTATCTTCTATATCCTGGTTTCCTTCTCTTAAACGCCCAGCCAATTAGTGCAAATTATACTTTGGCCGGATTTTATATAGCATCATTTGTTGCCGGGCTATATTGGTTTAGAAGAGAGAAAAGAATGCAAATATTACTTTTATTAAGTTTCTTTTTAATCAGCGTTCATCCCCAGTTCATTACTCAAAACAGAACTGTATTAAACCCAAGTTTTGTCGGAATGTTTTTAGTTATCTCGATCACATCCTTTGTTATGTGGCTGCAGGAAAGCAAACTGCGGTTTCTTATTGTTTACGCATTTGCGATGTCACTTGCCGTCTCATTCAATTACTCAGCGGCTCCCGTTTTGTTAGCAACAATAATTTATTTGGTGTTTACTAAACGAAAACACTTATTGAACGCTGTTGGGATCAATATAATTTCTCTTTCACTTGTAAATCTAACCACAATTGCTTTTGAAATTAAGCACAATTTTCTAATCTCAAGAAGTTTATTTGAAAGAGGTATCAGAATTCAATCAACAGAAAACATCTCATTGAATTCACGATTTAGCAATATCGTCAACTATGGATTCTCACTTGGTTCAAATGAATTAAACCTATTGGCATTTTTATTGATATCCATTGTCGTAGTGCTTGTTTTGTATTCGAAGAAGGCATCCTTGTTATCTAAACAGTTGGGTATTCTTTGGCTTTTAGCGATGGTGCTTTCTATTATTCTACCAACGCAGATATTTCCTCACTATATTTTCGGAACCATGACTTTAGTATTTTTATTTGTCTCCTCTCTCCCACCAAAGATCTCCCTTCCTCTTATCGGGACCATGGCCCTGATATATCTTAATCCTACTCAGATATCTTCATACTTTATGCCATCGCCAAGAACCGTTGGGCAGATGGAATCTTGCTTCGAAAAAGTATGTCGTGACTACAAAGAACCAATGTATATGACCGTCCAAGCAAATTTTCATCCTTATCACTATGGACCGGAGCATCGATTTATTATGAAAAAGAAGGGGTGTGACGTGAGAAATATTGAGGATCCCGGTCAGAATGCCAGCATTATGGCGGTCGTCATGGATGGGTCTGAGTTTGAAGCCGGAAAAACATCCTATAGTGAACTTATAACCTTTGGAAAAGCGTTTGAGATAAAAAGATACAACTGCCAAAAAAACTTTGGTGTAACAATCCTAAAAAGGTAAAAGCACCGCCTAGCCACTACTACCACACACCCTTTTGCTACAATAAAATCAATGCGCATCGTAAATCTCAACATTAGTGACCAGGGAATCTACTTTTTTGACAAAGAGGGACGAAAGCTCTCCTTGAATAATGCCCTTGGTAAAATCATCAATCGTTTCGCCAACTACTTTCTTGATGGACAGCTCTATTTTCTCTGGGGGGTTGGTTACCTTCCCTTCCACTCGGTCAGGAACTTTTTCTACCGTCTCTGTGGCATGAAAATAGGCAAGGGCAGTACGCTCCATATGGGGGCGCGCTTCTATCTGCCGCACAAAATCAGCATCGGAGAAGATAGTTTGGTTGGGGACCACGCCTTCCTCGATGGCCGCGCCCCGTTAAAGATCGGCAGTCACGTCGACATTGCCAGTCAGGTCATGATCTATAACTCCGAACACAACCTAGCCGATGAGGCCATGAAGGCGATTGAAGAACCGGTTGAGATCGGTGATTATGTCTTTATCGGTCCCCGGGTGATCATTCTGCCCGGCGTCACTATCGGCCGCGGGGCGGTCGTGGCCGCCGGTGCCGTCGTCACCCGTGACGTTCCCGAAAAGGCGATCGTTGGCGGTGTCCCCGCCAAAGAAATCGGCCAACGCGAAATCGAGAACTTAAATTATCGTTTGGGCCGCGCCCGCCTTTTTCAATGAAAAACCTTTTTGTTATCGCTGTCTTCTTTGTTTACTTAGTCGGCTTAGATTACCTGACCCTACCTACCCCGTCACTACCGGCCCTGGCCGATTCTGCCCGTTCGGACGAACCGGGTGATACCGTCCAGCACCCCGACCAAAATGCCTATTACACCTACCGCGATAGTCGATCGGGAATTTTGGCTGAACTCCAGCAAAAGTTTTCTCTCCCCGATCTTTTCGGTAAACTTTTTGAGTATCGGCTTAACTACCGCCCGGAAGAAGTCGGCGAATTAGTGCGCGACCAATTACGGAGTTACTATCTGGAAGAGGTCGTCCACCCCCTGCGCGAATCTCTTTTCATTAACGTCTGGGAGCCAACCAAGTCGCCGTTTATCACTCCCAAAAACCAAGTCTCCCAAAGAATGTACTTCAAGGGTGTCTTCTATCCGGTCAAAGTTACGCTCCGCCCCGTTTACAGCAGCCAGTCAGGACGGATAATCGTCTGGACCCTGATTTTTCCGGCCATTTATCTCGTCGGCCTCTCCCTAAAGAAGTCGCTGTATGAAGTATAAACCTGTTCTTTCTGTCATTATCGTCAGCTTCAACACCAAGGACATTACCAGGCAGTGTCTGGATTCCCTCTATCAGTTCACCTCCGGTCTCGACTACGAGGTCATCGTCGTCGACAATGCCTCTTCTGATAGTTCAGCCGAAATGCTCTCCGAGTTCGAACCGGGGCCTAAAAATTTCAAGCTCATCAGAAGCACAGCCAACCTTGGTTTCGGCCCGGCCAATAACCTGGGGGCCAAGGAAGCGAAAGGAGAGTACCTTCTCTTCCTCAACTCCGATACTTTGCTTATCGAAAATAATCTACCGTATTGTGTCGCTGAAATCGAAAAAAACAGAAATATCGGCGTCTATAGCTGTAATCTAACCAACAAGGATGGCCGTCATCAAACCTCGGGCGGCTATTTTCCCAACCTTTGCCGTCTCTTCGCCTGGCAGTTTTTTATCGACGACATACCGCCTTTTTCCAATCTGATTGACTCGATCCACCCCCACGCATCAAGGAAGCAACCCGACTGGGTTACCGGTGCGTTCATGATGATCCCCACCAAGATTTTTTGGGAAGCGAGTGGTTTTGACGAAAGGATCTTCATGTATACCGAAGAGATGGAACTCTGTTACCGTATCAAAAAGCTGGGCAAGATCGTGATCCATGATGCCCATACAAGCATCATTCATCTCGGTGGGGCATCAGGTGGAAGTTATCTGGCCCTGACCAGCGAAGTCGAAGGCATGCTTTATTTTTGGCACAAACACAAACCCGCCTGGCAGCTTCCCTTGGTAAAGTTACTCTTTTTCGTCGGTTCATTGCTAAGGTATGTTATTTTTGGGATAATTGGGCGCAATGCTACCGCCAGACAGTCATATCGAGAAATTCTTCGCCTTCTTGCTTAAATACCTTACCGCAGCAATACTTATTTTTATCCCGTTGTATCCGAAGTTTCCCATCTTCTTCCTTCCCGGTTCGGCCGTCGCTATCCGCGCCGAAGATTTTCTGATCGGCTTTACCACTCTGGTTCTAGTCATTAATCTCATTCTCGTCAAAAAACTCAAACTTCCTCCGCTAGGGTCTCAAGTAATCATCTACCTGGCCATTAGCGCCCTTTCGGTTCTGTCAGCGATTCTCATCACCAAGAACGTCAACCCCCTGTTGACCGTTTTTCATTGGGCCAGACGTTTGGAGTACCTGCTGGTTTTCTTTTTTGCCTATTACGTGGGCAGGAGAAACTGGGGAGAACGCCGCTTTCTTTTTGAACTAGTTATGTTTCCCACCATCGGCGTCTTTCTCTATGGTGTCGCTCAACTCTATTTTCAGGCGCCGGTGATCTCCACCATGAACACCGAGTTCGCCAAAGGGGTCGCCCTGACCCTTCAACCGGGAGTGATGCTTTCCAGTACTTTCGCCGGTCACTACGATTTGGCCATTTACCTCATCATGATTATTGCCTATATTTCATCTCTACTTACCTTCACCAAAAAGAAAACCCACCTTACCGGTTTGCTCCTTGGTTTTATCACCCTGCTTTGGATGCTGACCCAAACTAGTTCCCGCATCGCCATTCTTGGACTGGTTTTTTCCATTGCCTTAGTTTGCTGCCTAAGGAAAAAATTTAAATTGGCCCTTCTCTTGACCGCTTTGGTGGGGGCGAGCATCCTCACCAGCCCCAGTCTGATGCTGCGCTTGGGCAATCTACTCCGCATCTTCCAAGCCCAAATCCAATCGGCTCTGACGATCTCTTCCGTCTACGCGGCCGACTCTTTTAACTTGCGCCCGATACAGCAGGACCGCTCGACCAGTATCAGGTTTGACATCGAGTGGCCACGGGCCCTGCGTTCTCTTTACAAAAATCCCTTTCTCGGTACCGGCTATTCTTCGATTTCCCTGGCCACTGACAATGAATACCTTCGTACTCTCGGCGAGACGGGGTTACTCGGTTTTGCCGCCTTCATCTCTGTCCTCATTGCCCTTGGCCGTGGCCTCTACTATCGTTATCTCAAAGCGAAGGGTAATCTCGACCAGATTATTACCCTGGGTACCTTGGGAGTTTTTTCTGCCTTTCTCATCTCAGCTATCTTCCTGGATGTTTTTGAAGCCAGCAAAATCGCCATCCTATTCTGGGCCTTTACCGGCTTAGCCATGAGTACCAAGTCATGAACAAATTAATTTCCCGCCTCGAAATTCTTTTCCTGGGTTTAATCGTTGTTTTGGCGCTGGTCTTACGACTTTATAAAATCAATAACCCGATTGCCGACTGGCACTCCTTTCGCCAAGCTGACACCGCTTCGGTTACCAGGGAGTATCTCAAACATGGCCTAAATTGGCTTGTTCCAAAGTATCATGATCTCTCTAATATTCAGTCGGGGAAAGAAAATCCATCCGGTTATCGCATGGTCGAGTTTCCTCTCGTAAACGGAGCCACCGCCACTTTAATCCAAACTTTTCATCTTCAAGCCCAAGAGGTTTTGGCGGGTAGGTTGGTCTCGGTCTTCTTCTCTCTGGTCACCATCGTCTCCATTTACTTATTGGGCCGATCTCTCAGCGGTCCCCTTACTGGACTGGTCGGCGCCGTAGTCTTTAGCATTTTTCCTTATTCGGTCTACTACAGTCGAGCGATTCTTCCCGAGCCGGCTCTTCTTGCTTTTTCCACTCTTTCCCTGGCCCTCTTTTCTCTTTGGCTCGAGAAGAGAAACCCATCTTTCTATCTTTTTTCACTTCTTGGTTTGACTCTGGCCCTCCTCGTTAAACCCTATGCCATGTTTCTTACCCCTCTCTTCTTGGTTCTCTGTTTTGTCAAGAAGGCCAAACTCAGAGACTATTTTTTCGCCCTAGGTCTCATTGGCGTCAGTGGCCTACCACTTATCCTTTGGCGCAATTGGATTCTTCGTTTCCCCGAGGGCATTCCGGTTTCCGACTGGCTTTACAACAAAGATAACATCCGTTTCAAAGGCGCCTTCTTCCACTGGCTGTTCGAGGTTCGCCTGGGTGTCTTGATCCTGGGCGTCACCGGCGTCCTGCCCCTGGTCTTGGGGATTTTTAAGAAAGATAAATCGCAACTCTTTTACGTCACCTGGGCAGTTTGTCTTTTCGCTTATTTATCAATTTTTGCCGGTGGCAATGTTCAGCACGATTATTACCAGTTTTTTCTGATGCCTTTTATTGCTCTGGCCATTGGTAGGGGGGTCACTTTTCTTATAGACCTTCCGGAAAGTTATTTAGGTAAAAAAGCGACCGTCGGGATGATCAGTGGTCTCACAATTTTTTCTCTATTCGTTTCTTGGTACAACATCCGCGGTTACTACCAAGTAAATAATTGGTCAATTGTCGAAGCCGGTCAAAAAGCCGATCAGGTTCTGAAAAAGAACGCGAAGATAATTGCTCCATATAATGGCGACACCGCCTTTCTTTTCCAAACCAACCGGACCGGCTGGCCGATCGGTTTTTATATTGACGAAAAGATCAAAAATGGAGCCACCGCCTACGTTTCCGTCGTCTACGACGACGAAGCCAGAACCCTTGAGAAACAATACCTTACTCTCGCCAAGACCGATCGCTATATCATTATCGACCTAACAGCCTACAAGCAATGAAGATTCTCATGTTCACCCCCTATCTGCCCTACCCGGACTCTTCCGGCGGCCAGATTCGAACCCAAAATCTCTTGAAGCACCTCAAGCAAAAACACGAAATCACCCTCTTCTCTTTGATCAAATACCAGAAAGAGGAGCAATACGTTCCGATCCTGGAAAAAAACTTCTGTAAAAAAGTCCGCGTCTTTTATCGCCCCGAGAAGCCTTGGATGATTTCAAATATTCTTCGGACCGGCTTCTCCGCCAACCCTTTCTTGGTCGTCAGGAATTTCTCACCTGAGGCTAAGAAAGTTGTTGAAGAAGAGCTTAAGACCGGTAACTATGATCTCATTCACGCTGAAACTTTTTATGCCATGCCCCACATTCCCAAAACTAATTTACCGGTAGTGCTCGTTGACCAGACAATCGAGTACCAGGTTTACGATCACTATGTCAAACATACTTCCCCCTTTTTCCTCAGGCCGCTCCTGGCGATCGACGTCGCCAAACTGAAGTTCTGGGAAAGACACTACTGGCGCGAGGCCGATAAGGTCATCGCGGTCTCAGAGAAGGACCGTCAGGAGATGCTCGCTGTCGAACCGGGTCTCGACGTTGAGATCGTTCCCAACGGTGTCAATCTGGACCTATTCAAGAAGAAAACTTCCCTTAGCGGCCAGAATCCGATCGTTATGTTTATGGGTAATTTCAATTGGCTCCAGAATACCGAAGCGGCCCAAACGCTAATTGATAAAATCTTCCCCATCATCAAAAAGGAAGTAAAAGATGCCAAGCTTCATATTGTCGGCCAGCATCAGCCGGAGTCGTTAACGAAGCGAGCGAACCGGGATATTATCATCAGCAATCTGGATGAGGACGATATCCAGTCGATCGTCAACGCTAATTATGAGGCTTCCGTTTCCGCCTCGCCCCTGCGCGGCCCCGGTGGAACTCGATTAAAGGTTCTGGCAGCCATGGCCAGTAAGCTACCTATTGTTTCCACCGAGGTTGGCGTCACCGGCCTGGGGGTCAAAAGTGGTCGGGAAGTAGTCATCGAAGATGATCCACAGACAATGGCCCGTTCGATAATCGATTTATTAAAAAATCCCCAAAAAGCTAAGGTTTTGGCCGAAAACGCTTATGATTTTGTCAAAGAAACCTACGATTATGAGAAAATAGCCGAAAAGTTGTCTCAGATTTATTTATCGCTGGCCAAAAAGAAATGAGAGAACCCGATCTTTCGATCATTATTGTTAACTACAACACCTCTGATCTACTGGCCGACTGCCTGCGCTCAGTTTTTGCCGCCGCCGCGCCGAAGAACGGCCTGGAGGTTATCGTTGTCGACAACGCCAGCTCGGACGGCAGTAGTCAAATGGTCGCCGGACAATTTAAACAAGTTAAATTGGTCAGGAACAAAGCCAATCTCGGTTTCGCCCGCGCCAATAACGAGGGCTCCAAAGTGGCCAAGGGTAAATACCTCCTCTTTCTCAATTCCGATACGGTGGTCAAGCGCTACAGTTTGGTCAAGCCTCTGAAGTTTCTCAAGAATCACCCCAAAGTTGGCGCTGTCACCATCAAACTCATCCTGGGGGACGGCAGTCTCGATATTGATAACCACCGCGGCTTTCCGACCCCTTGGGCTTCATTTTGCCATTTCTTCGGACTCTCAGGTCTTTTTCCCCACTCCACCATCTTTAATCCCTACCATCTGGGTTTGAAAAAATTAAACCGGATCCATGCCATTCCCGTCGCCGCCGGTTCATTTTTGCTGATGCCCGCCAAGCTTTTTGACCAAATCGGCCGTTGGGACGAAGCTTACTATTTCTACGGCGAGGACATTGATCTTTGCTATCGCCTCAACGAAGCCGGCTATAAAATCATTTATTACCCCAAAGTCAGTACCATTCACCTCAAGGGCGCCTCCTCCGGACTGCGCCGGGAAACGGCTGCCATCGCCAAACCCGATCGGGCCACCCGGATCAGGGTCGCCCGGGCCTCCGTCGAGGCGATGAAAATCTTCTACGCCAAATTTTATGCCCAGAAATATCCCCGTCTCATCACCTGGTTTGTCCTTTCGGCGATAACTCTCAAAAGTTGGTTTCGGGTTCTTAAACATCAATTAACCTAAAAGACATGCGGATTGGTATCGACGCTCGCTACTGGGGAACAAGAGATACCGGCATCGGTCGGTATGTTCAGAATTTGGTTTTGCAGCTAGCCAAAATCGACAAGGAAAATGACTATATTATCTTTGGCAAAGAAATCATTAAAGAAGAAATTGAGAAATATCCCAACTTTAAATGGGTAAAGTTGACAACCCGGCCCTATTCACTCACGGAACAGATCGTTAACCTCGGTATTTTTCTGAAGGAAAAATTGGATCTGCTCCACGTACCCCATTTTAATGCGCCGCTTCTCTATCCGCGCCCGTTGGTTATCACCCTTCACGATTTGATCAAGCACTTATCCGTTGGTCGGGCGACCACCACTCTGCCGTTTTATCAATACTGGCTGAAGCATCTGCTCTATCGGCTTGTAGTTCGGGTTAATTTAGCCCGCGCCAGCGCCATCCTTACCCCGGCCTTTTTCTGGAAAGATTACCTGAGCCAGCATTTTGGTATCGCCCCCGCCAAAATCTTTGTCACTTACGAGGCGGCAGTCAAGACTATAGTGGCCGGGTCAAAGCAAACACCAGCGGATATACTTCACCGCTACGGTCTGTCCAAGCCCTTCGTTATCTATACCGGCAATCTCTATCCCCACAAAAACGTGCCCTTTCTGGTCGAAGCGGTCAAACGCTTTAACCTTTCCCACGAACACAAACTGCAGTTGGCGCTCGCCTGCGGCCGTGACGACACTTTCAAAAAAATCATCACCCCGGACGAAACGGTCAAGTACCTAGGTTTCGTTACCGACGCCGACCTGGCCCTCCTTTACTCCCAAGCCCTGGCTCTGGTCCAGCCCTCACTGATCGAGGGTTTCGGTTTGGTTGGTCTGGAGGCAATGTCGGTTGGCCTGCCGGTTCTGGCCAGTCAGGCTACTGTCCTGCCGGAAATCTACGGCGACGCCGCTCTCTATTTTGATCCTCGAAACGAAGACCAGTTGGTCGAGGCGCTTGCCCGGCTAATCTCTGACCAGGAACTGGTGATCGCGCTAATTGCCGCCGGTAGAAAAAGAGTTAAGCAGTTTAGCTGGGCCAAATGTGCCCGCCAAACACTAGCCGTCTACAAGCAATGAAAGTCGCCATAGTCTATGATCGGGTCAACAAATTCGGCGGCGCCGAGAGAGTCCTCCTGGCCTTAAAAAAGCTTTATCCTGATGCGCCTCTCTACACCCTTGTCTACTCCAAACCGACCGCCCCCTGGGCCAAGGGTTTCAAGGTTATTCCCACTTTCTTTAATAAAATAAAGTTCCTCCGTCGCCGTCACGAAATCCTGGCCCCGTTTTCCGCTCTTGCCTTTGAGACCTTCGACCTGACGGAGTTTGACGTCGTCATTTCGGTTACTAGCGACCAACAAGCTAAGGCCGTGATTACCCGGCCGGAGACACTCCATCTGTGTTATTGTCTGACTCCGACTCGCCATCTCTACAGTGGCGCCGCCCTCTACCGCCGCCATTTTCCACTGAAATGGCTGTTTGATAAATATCTGCCCGGCGCCAAAAGGGCCGATCAGATTTACGCCAGCCGGCCTGACGCCTACCTGTCGATTAGCCGGGAAGTCGGCAAAAGGATCAAAGAATATTACGGCCGCCCCTCCGCAGTCATCTATCCGCCCGTCGACTACGATTTTTTTAGCGCCCCCCACCGCCACAAGAAAAGTAATTTCTATTTGCTGGTTAGTCGCTTGGTCCCTTACAAAAAAGTCGATCTCGTAATTGAGGCCTTTAATCGATTGAAACTGCCCCTGATCATTGCCGGCACCGGTTCGGAAGAAAAAAAGCTAAAAAAAATGGCCGGCGACACCATTGAGTTTGTTGGTCAGGTCAATGACGTTAAACTCAGACGTTTGTACGCCGCTGCCCGCGCCCTCATTTTTCCCCAGGTTGAGGACTTCGGTTTGGTTCCGCTCGAAGCCGCCGCCGCCGGCACCCCAACCTTGGCTTTCCGGGCGGGCGGTGCCCTGGAGACCATCATCGATAAATACACCGGCTTGTTTTTTGACGAACAAACACCGGCCGGCATCGAGAACACCGTCCGCCGTTTCGAGAGCCATCGTCATCAGATCAGCAGCAAACGTTGCCGCGAAAAAGCGGCGGAATTTTCAGCAAGCTTATTTAGCGTCGCTTTTTCTGCTAAAGTTAATTCGTTATGGCAAGAGCACCAGAAGAATATGTCATTATCGTAGCCGGAGGTACCGGCACCAGACTTTGGCCGCTTTCCCGGAAGGCTCGACCGAAGCAATTTCTCAATATCTTTGGCGATCAATCGTTCATTCAGACGGTTTATCGTCGGGCTCTAAAAATCACTCCCCAAAAGCGGGTCTTTATCGTCGCTCCCGAAGACTACAGCGCCTATCTGAAACAGTATCTACCGGAATTTCCCCAAGAGAATTTCATGGGCGAGCCGGTGAAGAAGGGCACGACTGCCGCCTATGGCTACACCGCTGTCTACATTAAACAATTAAACCCGGACGCGATCCTCCATATCATTGCCGCCGATGATTACCTTGAAGACGAGAGCAAATATGTCAAAGCCCTCAAGGAAGCGGCCAAAATTGCGCTCGCCAAGGATGCGCTCGTAATCTACGGCGTCAAGCCCCGTGATCCCAACACCGGCTATGGCTACGTCCAGGTTGACCTGGGTAGCCGCGACCATGACGGCACCGACTCCTATCTGGTCAAGTCATTCCACGAAAAACCAATCCGGGCCGAGGCGGAGCGCTACCTCCAGTCCGGGGATTATTTTTGGCACGTCTTCGGTTTTACGGTTACCGTCAGCAAACTCCTGGCCCTCATTGCCGAGTACGATCCCGCCACCAGTCAGGTCTTAGACCAAATTGAAAGCGACCTCAAACTACCGGCGCGTTTAGAAGCGGAAAAACTTAAGGAGCACTATCTCAAGTTTGTCGAAAGCAATATCGATAACCAGGTCCTGGAAAAAATGACCGGCGCAACCTACATGGTCGTCTTTGAGGAAACTTGGAGCGACGTCGGCACTTGGGACCACGTCTACGCCCTGATGAAGAAAGACGATTGCGGCAACGTCATCATCGGCGACAAGAAGAAAATCTTTTGCGTCGGAGCCATGAATAGTCTCTTGATCCCCGGCAAAAATCCTCTTGCTTTGGTCGGGGTTAATAACCTCGTCGTTATCGACGCCGGCGATGTTCTGCTCATCTGTGATAAAACCAAGGCCCAGGATGTCAAGAAGCTGGTAAACTTACTCCAGGAAAAAAAGCTTAACCAATATTTGTAAATGTTTTACGAAATCGTCAAACGCACCATCGACGTCGCCGCCGCCCTCATTTTGATCATTCTTTTCCTTCCCATCTGGCTGATCGTCCCTATTCTGATCAAACTTGAGTCGCGGGGCACCGTCTTCTATTCCCCCGAGCGCGTCGGCCGCTACGGTCTACCCTTCAAAATGCTTAAGTTCCGCTCGATGAAGATGTTTGAGATTGACGGTCAGGAAGTTCACGCCGTCGAGTTTTGGAAATACAACCGGGAACTTTTTGAAAAATACAAAACAGCCGGTTGGAAGTTAACCCTCGAGGAAGACCCCCGCATCACCCGCTTGGGAAAAATCTTGAGGCAGACCAGCATTGACGAATTCCCCCAAGTTTTTAACATCCTCAAAGGAGACATGAGTTTGGTGGGCCCCCGCGCCTATGTCAAACCGGAAATCGATGACGCCGTCAAACGCTATGGTCAAAAAATCACCCCCCTGATTAAGGAAAGCATGAACGCCAAACCCGGCCTGACCGGTCCCTGGCAGGTTTCGGGTCGAAATGTCATCCCTTGGAACCAGCGCGTTGCTCTCGACGCCGACTACGCCCGCCGCCGCTCCTTAGTGTATGATTTTCATATCGCTCTAAAGACACCACTGGCGATGATCAGTAAATGGTAGAACTATGGAACTAAAAAAAATTGATCTTACGGCCGTCCCCGGTGAGGCAGATATTTCTCCTGGGATGGTAGCCCGTACCCGGGATTCCTCCCAGGTGGAACCAAACCACAAGCGCGGCTGGCTCAAGTGGCTTCTTTTCTCCATCTTAGTCATAGTTCTTCTTCTTGGTGCGGCCGGCCTTTATGCCTATACTTTCGCCAAATCGCTCCAGCCCCTCTTGGCCGAGGCGGGGACAAACGGCAACGGCATCGTTACCGCCTTTCAGGAACAGGATTTGATCAAGGCCAAGGAAGCGTCGGCCAAACTGCGAGGCAATTTAACCGAAATTCAGGCTAAGTATAACCAGACCAAGTTTCTGACCGCGATTCCCTTCTTGGGTGCCTACGTCAGCGACGGCAACCACGGCTTAAACGCCGCTTCTGCCGGCCTCGACGCCCTCGATAAACTGATCCTCGCCATCGAGCCTTACTCCGACCTTATCGGTTTCAAGACCGAGGCCAAAAACCTGACCGCCGTCCAGTCAATCGAGGACCGGATTGTTTTCCTGGTTAATACCCTCGGCAAGATTTCGCCCCAGCTAACGTCCATTTCCGGCGACGTTGACAAGATCAAAAGCGAACTTGCTCCAATCAACCCCAACCGCTATCCGGAGACATTCATGGGCCAAGCCATCCGGGCCAAAATCGTCGGCGTCCAGGACAGTGTCGCTAGCTTTTCCGTCATCATTTCCCAGGCCAAACCCCTGATCGATCTCCTGCCCACCCTTCTCGGCGACCCCAACGAAAAAACCTATCTGCTTCTCTTCCAAAACGACGGCGAACTCCGTCCCACCGGCGGCTTTTTGACCGCCTATGCCTACCTGAAAGTGAGCCGGGGCAAAATTACCCCCCTCAATTCATTCAACATCTATGATCTTGATGCCCGCTTTAACAAAAATGTCAGCCCGCCTGATCCGATCAAAAAGTACCTCAACGAAAATCGCTGGTATTTGCGCAATATGAATTTTTCTCCGGACTACAAAGTTTCCATGGAGACTTTTTCCAAGTATGTCCGCGACCTCGGTCTGCCCACCATCGACGGCATCATTGCCCTCGATACCTATTTACCGGTCGCCCTCTTAAAGGAATTGGGTCCCATCGGTGTCGGCGGCTGGGGCAACTTCTCGGCTGCAAACGACCCTCGCTGTGACTGTCCTCAGGTTGTCTACATCCTCGAAGACATCATCAGCAAGCCCGTTCCCGGCGTCCGCGTCGACCGCAAAGCCGTCCTCGGCCCCCTGATGCACTCGATTTTAGCTAACGCCATGGGCAGTCCCAAGGCCAAGTGGCCAAAGTTCTTGAACATTGTCCTCGAAGCGATCAACCAGAAGCACGTCCTCTTCTACTTCTTTGAAGAGGCCAACCAAAAAGCGGCCGAAAGCTTCAACGCCGCCGGTCGGATCAGGGACTATGATTATGATTATCTGCACGTCAACGACAGCAACTTCGGCGGCGCCAAGTCTGACCTCTTTATCAAGCGCGAGGTTGAGCAGGAGATAACGACCTCCGGCGATAAAGCCACCAAAAAAGTGACCATTACCTACACCAATCCCAGAAAGGGCAGTAACTGCAACCTGGAGGCCGGCCAACTCTGTCTTAATGGCGTCTACCGCGATTACGTCCGCCTCTATGTGCCCAAGGGCAGTAAGCTGGTTAGCGTCGTCGGCTCCGAGGTCAAAGAATCCACCTTCGAGGACCTGGGCAAGACCGTCTTTGACGCCTTCTTCACCATGCGCCCGGAGAGTTCCAGTAAGTTGATCTTCACCTATGAACTGCCCCCTCTCAACCTCTCTCCTTATCGAATGTTCATCCAAAAACAACCAGGCTTAAGCAGTGTCAAACACAGCCTCACCCTCGACGGCAAGCCGACCACCATTGATCTGACCCGCGATCAGGAGCTTGTTCTAGAATAGGGGAGTATGACTGCTTCCATCTCCGATTTGGGCATCATCATCCACCAGGTTCGTTTCGGCGAAGCCGATAAATTTGTTTTTATCTTCACCGCCCGCCACGGCCTCATTAAGGTTGTTGCTAAAGGCGCCCGCCGCCTGACCTCGAAAAAATCACCCCATCTGGACAATCTTAATCTGATCAAATTTCAGACCAACAGAGGCGATATCCCCCAGTATCTCTCCCAAGTGGAAACGGTCACTGCCTTTAGTCGGATCAAAGCCGACCTCAAAAAGACCCGGACCTGTTTTTACCTGACCGAAATTCTTCATCGGACCCTGGCCGAAGGCGAAGCCGATGAAGCGCTTTTCTCTGCCCTGAAAAAGTTTCTGGAGGAGCTAAATCAGTCAGCCGAGTCAGACTGCCGCGGCCTGGCGATTGAGTTTCAGCATTACTTGATCAAACGTCTCGGCTTCCCACCACCCCTAAGCGACGAACCGGCCGCCCTCGTTTCCTATTTCGAATCCCTCATTGATCGTCCGCTGATGTCCACCCAGATGAAAATAGGCTAAAATAAACTCCATGGCTGATGTCCAACTCCTTGATAAAGTAATTTCCCTTGCCAAAAGGCGCGGTTTTGTCTACCCCGGTTCCGAAATCTACGGCGGTCTAGCTAATACCTACGACTTTGGTCCCCGCGGTATCGAACTGAAAAGGAATCTAACCAACCTCTGGTGGAAAGAATTCGTTAGCCGGCGGCCGGAAATCTACGGCATGGATAGTTCCGTTCTGATGAGTCCCAAGGTTTGGGAAGCCTCGGGTCACACCGCCAGTTTTACCAATATCCTGATCGATTGCACCAGCTGTCAGTATCGCACCCGCGCCGACCACCTGATTGAAGATAATTTGCCCGACCTTGGCAACGTCGAGGGTAAACCGCTTGAGGGGCTCGACCAGATCATCGCTGATAATAAAATCAAATGTCCGAAGTGCGGCAAGATCGCCTGGACCAGGCCGCGGGAGTTCAACCAACTTTTTGAAACCCAGGTGGGCATCATCACCTCGGGCAAAAACACCGCCTACCTCCGCGGTGAACTGGCTCAGGGCATGTTCGTCGACTTCAAACACATTCTCGACAGCATCCACCCCAAACTGCCTTTTGGTCTGGCCCAAGCCGGCAAAGCCTTCAGAAACGAAATCACCCTGGGCAAGTTCACTTTCCGCACCCTCGAGTTCGACCTGGCCGAGTTTGAATATTTTGTCAAACCCGAGACTTGGGAAAAACACTTCGAGTACTGGAAAGGGGAGATGGCTGCCTTTGCGAAGATGGTTGGCCTGTCCCAGGCCAATCTCCGCTGGCGCGCGCACTCCAAAGAAGAGCTCAGCCACTACAGTCAGCGAACCGAAGATCTCGAGTACGAATTCCCTTGGGGCTTCAAAGAAATGTTCGGTCTGGCTTACCGCACCGACTTCGACCTTACCAATCACATGGACAAGTCGGGCGTTGATCTGCGCTATACCGATCCGGGCAGCGGCGAGAAATTCATTCCTCACGTCATCGAGCCCACCTTTGGCATTAGCCGCCTCCTGACCATTATTCTGATGAACTCCTACTTCGAGGACAAAGATAAAGATCGGATTGTTCTGCGTCTGCCGAAAGTCCTGGCTCCGGCCAAGGCCGCCGTCTTCCCTCTGCTTGGCAACAAAGAGGAACTGACCAAGAAAGCCAGAACTATTTTCGACCATCTCGCTGCTAAGTTTGAAGTCGAGTGGGACGATCGGGGCAATATCGGCAAGCGGTACTATGCCCAGGACGAGATCGGTACCCCTGCCTGCATTACGGTCGATTTTCAGTCGCTCGAAGATGACACCGTCACCGTCCGTGACCGCGACACCGCCACTCAGGAGCGCGTCGGTGTTGACAAACTGGTCTCCTTTTTAAATACTTAAGCTATGTTTAAAAAACTTGGTCTCATCATTGGCGCCGCCCTACTGTTATCCGCCTGTGGCGCTAAAAAGCCGGCCAGTCAAACTACTAAACAGACCCGGCAACTGATTAATGCCTTACCGATCTCTGCGCGCCCCTTCCTGGTCGTCTTCCCCCATAGTACCAGCAAACTCCTGACCATTTATCTCGATCGGGTTGCCGGCAATATCAAACAATCCTCCATCGATCTCGAATATCTCTCCGGCAACGCCCTGAAGGGAGGCCGGACCACCATCGATTTTCCGAAAGCCCTCCCTTACGCTCAAGCTTTCTTGCTCGGCAGCTGCTCTTCCGGCGGCAAGTGTTCCTTTGATACTGATCTCATCTCCGGCAATATCAAAAACAAACTTGACGACGGTACCGCTGTCATCAACGTTCTCCGGAGCGATTTTACTTTTGTAACCCGCGGCGAAGTTACTACCACCGATGGTCGGGTCACTTACACCCCAAGTAGCGCCAAACAAAAGGACCAGATTCTTTTAGACACCCAGGGACTACCCCAAGCCGTTGAAGGCGAGCTGGCCTATGCCCCGATTGCCATTAGTGCCGTTAGTAATGCCAAGATTGTCGGCAAGCTGACCTTTAGAGTCTCGGGAGTCAAATCAGTTATGATCTACGACGGCGTAAACTTCCAACCCGCCAAAGCCGCGATTACCCCAGACTCCGTTGAGATTACGCTTAACCAGTCGCCCAGCAACAAAGCCGCCGATATCGTCCGCGATGACCTTAAGGGCGCGGCTGAGGTCGCCCAGCTTTATCTTCTCGGCCCCATTGTCCTGACCAAATAACCCCCCAATTTTTAGCCACAGATTACCCCTTGACAGAGCAGTTTCTTTTCACGATACTGGGAAGTGGTGATAAGTGGTGAATAAGCATTATAATAGTAACTACTTACCAGACCTGCCCTATGTACTATGTTTACCTCTCGCTACTATCACACTCTCGAAGCCAAGGGGAGGTTGGCGATTCCGGCAGCGTATCGCGAAAAACTAACATCTGGTGGCGTCATCACCATCGGACTGGATGGCTGCCTATTTCTTTTCCCCAACTCATATTGGCAAGAGCTTTGCAGCAAGCTGGCTGCCCTACCCTTGACGAATCAAGCCGGTCGACGATTCACCCGTCTCTTGGTCCAGTCAGCGGTGGACCTGGCCCTCGACAGCCAGGGGAGGACCTCGATCCCCGACTTCTTAAAGGAAAGCGCTTCATTAAAAAAACAAGTAGTGATCGCCGGCGCCCTGGAGAGAATTGAAATCTGGGATCGCGACCGATATCACCGGCACCTTAACTTAATAAGCGAGGAAAATCCCGATTGGGAATCGGGACTAAAAGATTTAAACATATGAGACATCTACCCGCCTTTGTCGGCCAAATAAAGGACCTCTTCCACCTCCAACCGGGTGATCTATTTCTCGACCTTACCCTTGGTGATGGGGGACACAGCCAGGAAGCCCTTGACGCCGGTGCCCGGGTCGTCAGCTTCGATGTTGACGAGGAGGCCCTCAGTCGGGCCACCAATTTCCTCTCCGCTAAGTACACCCCCGTCATTGTTCGTCCGGAAATGGCCATAGCTATTCCGGTTGACTTCACTTGGCTTATCATTCACAGCAATTTCGCCAAAGTGAAAGCGGTCGCAGCCAAACTGAAACTACCGCTCTTCAAGGCCATTCTGGCTGATCTTGGGACTTCCCAATATCAGCTGGCAGAGGCGTCAAGAGGTTTCAGCTTTGCCCAAGAAGGCCCGCTCGACATGCGCCTTGACCGGCGCTTGGGTCTCTCCGCCGCCGACCTGGTCAACGCCCTTTCTGAAAGAGAGTTAGTCCAGTTGCTCCTCCTGGCCGACGAATACCAGGCCAGATCGATTGCCCGGGCCATCGTTAGCGCCAGAAAAATTACCCCTCTTAGAACTACCGGCCAGCTGGCAAAGATCGTCAGCGAAGTCAAAAAGGCAAAAGTGGGCCGGATTAACCCCGCCACCAAAACCTTTATGGCCTTGCGCCTGGCCGTCAATCTCGAACGGGAAGCGTTAAAGGACATGCTCAGCGCCACTCCGGATCTCCTTACCCAGGGGGGCATCTTGGGGGTAATTAGCTTTCACTCCGGCGAAGACCGTCTCGTCAAGCATTTTCTCAAGGAAAAGAAAAAGTCAGGCATCCTCCGTCTTATTAACGTTAAGCCACTAAAACCAAATGAAAAAGAATTACAAACTAATCCCAAGGTCAGAAGTGCCAAACTCCGTCTGGCCCAAAAAATTTAGCCAAGCCGACTTCCTTATCGGTCTGGTGATCGGCTTGGTGATCGTTTTGGCCCTGGCCAACCTCATTGGCACCAACGCTCTGGCCACCCAAGGCGTCGTTCTCGATCAGGTTCTTGGGCAGACTGAAAAAATAAACAAGGAAAACCAAATCATGACGGTCGAAATTGGCAAAAAAGCAAACTTGAGCTATATTCAATCTGCCGCCACCGACCTTGGGTTCGTCAGGGTGAGGACTAATTTAATAATTTCCATTGACGAAGCATTGGCGGCGGTTAGATAATGATGGTTACCCAATTTCGTCTGCGGGTTGTTTTTTTCCTGATACCCTTTTTTGCCCTTCTCATCGTCATGCGGCTCTTTTATTGGCAAATCATTCGGGGACCGGGACTGGCCGAGCGCGCCGACCGCCAGCATCAGGAGGTCGTCGTTTTGGCAGGAGAACGGGGCGATATTTTGGATTCTTCGGGGGAACTCCTGGCCGGGACTCAGAATCTTTACCACCTTTTTGTCTACCAGCCCCAACTGGAGAAAGACAAGGCCGCTGTTATCGATCTTCTGGCTCCCGTTCTCGCCCCCGACCCGCCTGAAGCTTCGCCGGGAGCCAAGGTAGTGACCGAGGCGGATATGCTCGCTCAAACCCGCTCCCTGCTTCTCGACCGCCTTAACCTCACCAGTAATTGGGTCTCCTTGAAGCACTACTTGACCCCCGATCAAAAGAAAACAATCGAGGCCCTCAACCTCAAGGGCTTGGGTTTTGAGGATGAATTCACCCGTTTCTATCCCGAAGCCAGTCTGGCCGCCCAAGTCCTTGGCTTTGTCGGGTCGGACCTGGCCGGGGAACCCCAAGGCTACTTCGGTTTGGAGGGCTACTTTGACCGGCAAATGCACGGCCGGGAAGGAAAAATCAGAAGCGAGAAGGATGCTTTCGGCAACCCCATCCTCATCGGCCGTTATAACCTCCTAAGCAGCATCACCGGCCGTTCGATCGTCACCACCATCCACAAACAAACTCAGTTCCTGGTCGAGTCATTGCTGCGCGACGGCCTCACTCGCTACCAAGCCAAAGCCGGCAATGTCATCATCATGGAGAGCGCTACCGGCAAAATTCTAGCCATGGCCGCCTATCCCAACTATGATCCCGGCCACTTTGCCGATTTTGACAAATCCACCTACAAAAATCCCAGCGTTGCCAATCTTTTTGAGCCGGGTTCAATCTTCAAGGTCCTGGTCATGGCCGCCGCCCTCAACGAAAAAGTGGTTACCCCGGCTACCACCTGCGACATTTGCACCGGCCCCATCCGCATTGGTCAATACACCATCAAAACCTGGAATGAAAAGTACTATCCCGATAGTTCCCTGACCGACGTTATCGTCCATTCGGACAATATCGGCATGGTCTTCACCGCCCGCCTCTTGGGTAAGGAAAAATTCGCCCGTTACCTGGCCGATTTCGGTCTCGGGCAGTTAACCGGCATCGAGCTTCAGGAGGAAGCCAGCGGTCCAAAAAGATTGCCAACCGACCTGAAAGACATTGATTTGGCCACCAATTCCTTTGGCCAGGGCATCGCCGTCACCCCGATCCAGATGCTTACCGCGGTCAACGCTATCGCCAACAAAGGCGTCCTGATCAGACCAACCATTGTCGAAAAAATAATCAGTGGCGACAAAGAGGTCAGTCTTCCTCAGACCAAAAAAACAAAAGTTATCGAACCGGAAACGGCCACCCAAATCCGGGACATGATGATTGCCGCTGTCAACCGGGGTGAAGCCAAATGGGCCAGGTCGAAAAATATCGAAATCGCCGGTAAAACCGGTACTGCCCAAATCCCAATCTCCGGTCACTACGATCCTACCAAGACGATCGCCAGCTTCGTCGGCTTTTTTCCGGCCCGACGACCCCAATACACCATGCTGGTTAGCCTGACCGAGCCGCAAACATCCCCCTGGGGGTCGGAAACGGCCGCCCCCCTCTGGTTTGCCATCGCCAACCAGCTCCTGCTCCTCGGCATTTCACGCTATTAGCTTTACACCCGCCAGGTGAAAGAGGTTTACACCTGGCGGGTGTCTCACGAACCTACGACCAACTCATTAAGGCGCTATAATCAAACTGTGTCACCAGGAAAGCGACTTCACACCATCTCCTTTAAGCACGCCCTCGACGGAGTCATCTACACCATCACCACCCAACCCAATTTTCAGGTTCATCTCGTCGCCGCCATCATCGCCGTCAGCGCCGGCTTTTATTTCAACCTCAGCTCGGCCGAGTGGTCGGTCATCGTCTTCATCATCGGTCTGGTCCTGGTTGCCGAAATGATCAATACCAGCATCGAGTCGGTGGTCGACCTCCAGACCGAGCAATTTCACTCCCTTGCCAAGGTGGCCAAGGATGTTTCTGCCGGTATGGTCCTGACGACCGCCGTCATGGCGGTCATTACCGGCCTGCTTATTTTCCTGCCCCACCTCATCAGCCGTTTGGTCATTACTAGTCAGTTCTAGCAATCATGTCGTCGATGTCGATTCTTCTCGGTATTTTGCTCATCTCCTTCATCATCCACGCCACCGCTGTCGTTCCTTTTATCGCCCTGCTTTACCGGGTCAAGTTTTTCAAGAAAAAAACTGCCATCACCGCCAGCAAGACCGATACCGCCTCAACCCATATTCGTTCCAAATCCAGGACCCCGGAAGGCGGCGGCCTACTCATCATCGTCATCACCAGCCTCATTTTTGCCGCCCTGCTGCCACTCTTTACACGCCTGGGTGTCAACATCACCCACGTCTACCCGATCGCTGAGGAAATTAACGTCATTTTCGTCACCTTTTTAGCCTTTGGTCTACTTGGTCTCTATGATGACATCGTCAAGTACTTTGAACTGGACCGGGATTTGGGCTATGCCGGTTTAAAAACCAGAAACAAATTCGCCCTTCAGACCGTTCTCGGCCTCATCGTCGGTTCCTTGATGTACTTCAATCTCCATATCAGCATTATCAACATTCCCTTCATTGGCGTCCTCAATTTGGGTTTTTGGTTTATTCCCGTCGCCGCTTTTGTGATTATGGCTTTTGCCAACGCCGTCAACATTACCGACGGCATGGACGGTCTGGCAGGCGGTCTGTTGATGATTGCCCTCTTTGGCTTTCTCATGCTTTCCGTCTCCGTTCTTGACACTCCCATCTCGATCTTCATCGCTCTTTGGCTGGGCGGTCTGATCGCTTTCCTCTACTTCAACGTTTTTCCGGCCCGCATTTTCCTGGGCGACGCTGGGGCGATGGCCTTTGGCGCCACTCTGGCGGTGATCGGTCTGCTCTTGGGCAAAACAATTGCTCTGTTGGTGGTTGGCTTCCCCTTCTTGGTTGACGGCGCCAGCAGTCTTCTCCAGATTGCTTCAGTAAAATTAACGGGCAAACGCCTGCTCCCCATCGCCCCAATCCACTACTGGCTTCTAAAAATTGGCTGGACCGAACCGAAAATCGTCCAGCGGGCCTGGCTAGCCGGCATTATGGTCGTTGTTTTTGGTCTCTGGCTAGCGGTCATATGAAAAGTGCGCCGAAACACTCCCGCTATTTTGCCCTTCTGACCGGACTGGCCCTTTTTATTTCTCTCATCGGCCTGGTTGCCGTTTATAACGCCTCCGTCGTCGAAGCCTTTAACGACTTCCACGATAAATACTATTTCGTTAAGCAACAAGCCGCCTGGCTCCTATTGGGTCTTTTTTTCTATTTCACTGCCTCAAGCCTACCGCTTAAGTTTTACAAGAAAATCGCCTTACCTTTTCTCGTCGTCGCCCTCTTGTCCCTGGTCTTGGTTCTCATTCCCGGACTCGGACTGCGCTTGCAGGGAGCGCGCCGTTGGCTCTCGCTTGGTTTTTTTCGCTTTCAACCATCAGAACTACTCAAAGCCAGTCTCGTTGTTTACCTGGCCAGTTGGCTCACCACTAACCGGGAGATGAAAAAATTAGCCCTTTTATTGGCAGTCTGTCTGGGGCTGATCATGCTCCAGCCCGACCTGGGAACTGCTGTCGTCGTTGCCATGATTGGCTTTGGTCTTTTTTATATCTCCGGCGCCAAGGCCCGCGACCTACTGCTTGTCATTTCGACCCTGGTCCTGGCCGGCCTGTTTCTCATTTTCTCCTCCTCCTACCGGCTCGAGCGGCTAAAAACTTTCATCGAACCGACGGCAGATCCACTTGGCCGTTCCTATCACATTAACCAAGTTCTTTTGGGTCTGGGTTCGGGGGGTCTGTTTGGGGTAGGTTTGGGGCGCTCCCGCCAGAAATACGCTTACCTGCCCGAAGCCACCACCGACTCAATCTTCGCTATTATCGGTGAAGAGCTGGGTCTGATCGGCAGTTTGATCCTGATTGGTCTGCTTTTGTCCCTGTCGCTCCTGGCTTTCCGGATCGCTTTTTTGGCGCCTGACCAACACAGCCGGCTCCTGGCGGCCGGCGTTGCCATTCTCTTTTCGGCTCAAACTTTCGTTAATCTGGCCTCGATGGTGGCCATAGTCCCCCTGACCGGTATCCCCCTGCCGCTTATCTCCTACGGTGGTTCCGCTTTGGTCACCACTTTTGCCGCCCTTGGTATACTAGCCAGTGTCGCCCGCCAAATATGAAACAAACCGTCGTTTTTACCGGAGGCCATCATAACTCTGCCCTGGTAATTGCCCAGCAGCTAAAAAGAGAAGGTTATTTCCTCGCCTGGATTGGTCATAAATTTGCCGCCGGGGGAGACAAAAACGTTTCGGCCGAATACCAGGAGGTCACCGCTGCCCAAATTCCCTTTTATGAGCTCAAGACCGGCAAGTTTTACCGTCAGCTCAACCCCCTTACCCATCTGAAAACATTTTTTGGTTTCCTCCAGGCCTTTTCCTATCTCCTGCGTCTCCGGCCGAAGTTAATCGTCTCTTTTGGCGGCTATCTGGCTGTGCCGGTCGTTCTTGCCGGCTGGCTCCTCCGCATCCCCTCGGTCACTCACGAGCAAACCGTTATCGCCGGTTGGGCCAACCGGGCTATTGCCCCCTTCGTCGACAAAATCTTTTTGACCCATGCTTCATCTTTGCTAAGCTACCCAAAAAAGAAATCACTGGTCGTCGGCCTACCTCTGCGGCGCGAGCTCTTCGATCCCAATCTGAAAAAGAAATTTACCCCCAAACTCCTCTATATCTCCTGCGGTAAGCAAGGGTCGCACGTCATCAATCAAGCTCTCTTTCCCCTCATTCCCCGGTTGATCAAACGCTTTACCGTCGTCCACCAAACCGGGGCCAATACCAAAACAAAAGATATCGACAAAGCCCGCCGCCTCAAAGAGTCTCTTGGTGACCTGGCTGGTCGTTACCACTATGCCCCTTATTTCTTTGCGCCCGAAGCGGCCACCTATCTCCAATCGGCTTCGGTTGTCATCAGCCGCGCCGGCGCTCACCTCACCTACGAATTGTCACTCCTCCAAAAACGGACCGTCTTTATCCCCATCGCCTGGGTTTCCCATAACGAGCAGTTATTAAATGCGCGCGAAGCGGCCAAGGTCGCTCCAGCCGTGATTCTGACCGAAAGCGAACTGACACCCGAGTCCCTCCTGGCCGCGATCGAAAAAGTGGAACAGCTGCCACCCAAGACCAAAGTTAAAGCCGACCTCTTTGCCGCCAGCGACAAAATGCTTACCGTTATTCATGGATACCTTCAAAGCGAGTAGTCATCGCCGTAGTTCTTGGCCCGGATTTGTCGCTAAAATTCTGCTGTCTTTGGCGGGACTAGCTGTTATCGCCGGTCTGATTTTGATTAACCAGCGTTTCTTAAAAGTCAGCACCATCGTTTGCCAGACCGACAATTCTCCCTGTCCCGAAGCGATTCGAAATCTGGCTGAAAGTTACCGGGGACGTTCTCTCTTAGTCCTTCGCCAACGCCAGCTGGCTCGTGAGATCGTTGCTACCGGTCTGGCCGATCAGGTGCAGCTTTCGGTTCAGCTGCCCGGTCGATTAGTGATTAGTCTGACCCCGCCGGCAACGAGTTTCTATCTGAAAAGTATTTTTGGTGTTTCCTCACCCGGTCTCTCATTTGAAGGTAGCACCATCTCGGGGCAAATCGTTGCTCCTTCGGTCGAACTGGCTCAATTTGTTGCCTCTGCCGCCGGAAAAACTTTTCGCCTCCTCCCCGGCGGTGTTCTTGACCAGAGTGAAAGCGAAACGACTACTTATCTGATTGCTTCCGAGATCTCTAAGTCAGACTATCTTCGGGCTGCCTTTTCCTGGCTGCTGGCGATCGCCGGCGCCAAATTAGCGCCGCAGACCATTTATCTTCTGCCCCAGATGCTCGTCGTCAAAGTCAAAGACCAGCCCGATTATCTCTTTAATTTTGCTGCCGACCCGTCAGCGACCCTCATGGCTTTACAACGTCTCCTTATGGCCGTTACAATAAGTCAGCTTAGTGTTATTGATTTTAGGTACACTAACCCTATACTGAGATAATAATGGCCAAAACAACCTCCATGAATGCCATTGATGTTGGCAGTAGCAAAATTAGTTGTCTTATTACCGTCGGCAGTAACGACCCTGACAAGATCAACGTCGTTGGTGTCGCCACTACCCCGAGCCGGGGCGTCAGAAAAGGCCAGATTGTGGACATCGATGAAGCCGTTTCCGCCATCACCGATTGTGTCGAAGCCGCCGAAAGAATGGCTGGTTTTTCAATCAACAATGCCTACGTTTCCGTTTCCGGAGAACATATCCAATCCCAAAATAGCAAGGGTGTCGTTGCTATCACCCAACCGGAAGGCGAGATCGGCGAGGAAGATGTCTACCGGGTCGTCGAAGCCGCCCGGGCGGTTTCCCTCCCCAATAGCCGCGAGATCCTTCACGTCCTGCCCCGCGAGTACATCGTCGATTCCCAGCGAGGCATCAAAGATCCCATCGGCATGGCCGGTGTACGTTTGGAGACCGACGCCCATCTAATCACCTGTTCTTCGGTCGCCATGAAAAATATGGCCAAGTGTGTCACCGAAATTGGTATTGATGTCGCCGGCATGGTCTACACCGGTTTGGCCAGCAGTTACTCCGTTCTAACCGAGACCGAGAAAGAGCTAGGTGTCGTCCTGGTCGATATCGGCGGCGGTACCACCAGTCTTTCCGTCTATCTCGAAGGCGCCTGCGCCTACTCGACCGTTATTCCTGTTGGCGCCAAAAAGGTCACCGATGACCTCGCCATCGGCTTGATGGTTAGTCTCGAGTCCGCCGAAAAAATCAAACATTATCTCAGCCACCCACCCGAAGGAACCAGCGAAAAAACAGACGAAGTAAATTTATCACGCTTAGGTTTGAAGGAAGAAACCAAAACCATTAGCCGCAAAACCATCGTTGACGGCATTATTCGCCCCCGCCTCAACGAAATTTTTACCATGGTAGGGACAGCGATTAAGAAGTCGGGTTACGCCGGTCAGGCTCCGGCCGGCATCGTTCTCTGCGGCGGCGGTGCGCTGACCGTTGATGCCGCCTCGGCCTGCAAGCGCGTTCTTCAATTACCAACCCGGGTTGGTAATCCCGCCGGTCTTTCGGGACTCGTCGAGGAAATCGGCTCGCCCGCTTACGCCGCCACCGTCGGTCTTATTTTGTATGGCGCCGGCAAAAAGAATGAATATGGCGGCAACAAAAAATCCGCCCTCGACCAACTGACCAAAAAACTACCGTTTAAAGGCTTCCTGGACAGGGCGATCGAGTTCGTCAAATCGTTTTTACCCTGAGCCTGCCGTAGGGCCTGCCCTAAGGCCCCGTCCGCCTTCTTGTTATCTCCTGCCCCATTATGTACAATGACGCCAAAATAAATCTAACATGGCCTTAGTCAAACCTGATATTAATTCGTTTGCCAAAATCAAAGTTCTCGGGGTCGGCGGTGGGGGAAACAATGCTCTTAATTCCATGATTTCCGATAGCAAGATCCAGGGCGTTGAGTTTATCGCCGTCAACACCGACCTCCAGGCGCTTCTCGCCAATAATGCTGATATCAAACTCCAAATCGGTGAGCGAGTGACCAAGGGTTTGGGGTCGGGAGCAAATCCGGAAATCGGGACCGCTGCCGCCGAAGAAAGCCGCGATAAAATCCGCGATCTGCTCGCCGGCACCGACATGGTTTTTATTACCGCCGGTGAAGGCGGCGGTACCGGCACTGGTGCCGCCCCCATCATTGCCTCCGTTGCCAAAGAAGTCGGTGCCCTGACTGTCGCCGTCGTCACCAAACCCTTTCTTTTTGAAGGCACCCGCCGGATGGTCCAGGCCGAAGAGGGGATTGAGAAACTGAAAAAAGAGGTCGATACCCTCATTGTTATCCCCAATCAAAGAATTCTCGACGTCATCAGAAAAGAAGACACTCTTCTTAATGCTTTCAGAATGGCCGACTCGGTCCTTTCCCAAGGCGTCCAAAGTATTTCCGATCTCATTACTATTCCCGGGCTCATCAACGTCGACTTTGCCGACGTCAAGACAGTTATGTGTAACGCCGGTTCCGCCCTGATGGGTATCGGCACCGCCAGTGGTGATAAGCGGGCGGTGGTCGCCGCCAAACAGGCTGTCAGTTCGCCGCTGCTGGAAATCAGTATCGATGGCGCCCGCGGCATCCTCTTTAATATCAGCGCCGGCAAGAACCTAACCATGAGCGAGGTCAACGATGCCGCCAATATCATCTCCGCCGCCGCCGACCCCGACGCCAACATTATCTTTGGCGCCACCATTAGAGAAGATCTGGGCGAGGACATCAAGATTTCCGTCATCGCCACCGGCTTTGACGAAAACCGCCGCCGTCTACAAAGCTTCGTTACCCGCGTTAACCCCAATTATTTCTCCCGCCCGGTCGCCCAATCCGAAGTGGAGGAATTTACCGATGAAGAAGCGCCCGAGTTGACTCCCGAACCCGTTGTCGAGGAAGTTCCCGACGAGCAACCGATCAGCTTGCGGGATAAACTGCATATCAAGCACCGCGAGGTCACCATCGAAGACGACCTCGATATCCCGACCTTCCTCCGCAAGCGCCAGTAAACACTTCCTTCTAGCCGTTCCCGAATTTGAT
>ERZ1292625.1424-Hain-H41-01um-R1-1424-length-28605-cov-5_pt1 | contig 28605 bp, 34 predicted proteins | sample MGYA00564400_ERZ1292625 | MGnify/ENA primary metagenome ERZ1292625 (study PRJEB36523, sample SAMEA6512639) | groundwater metagenome | collected 2019-01-08 | study: AquaDiva: Metagenomics assemblies of 32 groundwater samples | reverse complement strand
TCCGCCTACGCCGACGCCTACTCCGCCTACGCCTACGCCGCCTACGCCTACGCCGACGCCTACTCCGCCAGAAAATCCATGCACAAGAAATTATGCGCCATGATTTTGAGTGAGGTCGGGCTATGAAGCGCAAGCTGAAGGCGGGGAGATGGTTGAATCAATATAGGTGGGATTGCTTATGCAAAGACGACTTTCACAAGAACCCGCCCGACGCGGAACTGTGCCATTTCTGTGACGCCCAAAGACCGCGCAAGGGGTTCGGGGGCGGGAGGCCAAGGAAATGATGGAAACTATAATTCACCACGTTTATTCGTGTGATGAAGATGGGTGTAGTGGGAAGCAAGGCGTCACGGATATGCTTATTCCTGCTGGCTGGACTGAAGTTGCTTTCTCAAAGAAGGGGCGCAAAGATCGTAATGAGGTTAAAAGAACATACTGCCCCGACCATTCGAGGAAGCCATGACCAAGAACGAGGAAGCCGCGAAGTGTTTTATCCAAGAAATCTATAGCGATCCAACATGGAGGGATGGTCTTGATCTTGGCATCGTTGAAGCCTTTCTCGACACCCACGACGCCGAGCTTCGCGCCGAACTCGCCCGCCTCCGCGAGCAATCCAAGGCCGACCGGGAGACGAGGGAGAAGGCTGAAGAAAAGTTATTGAAGATCGAAACGCTCCTACACGCTTTGCCGCATCGGGAGAATTGCAATTCCATCTACAAAGCAGATGTTAAGCCGACCGCGTGTGACTGTTGGAAAAAGGAGCTTGTATGAATTGTATTTCTTGTGGCAATCAAGTAGGAGAAAGCCGTGAAGATAGCTTCTGCTCCGATGCCTGCGAACAGGAATGGGTTAGCTCGACGAGTCAGCCATGAGTTACGGAAAAGAGATATGTGTATGTGGGAAGGTGTTGTTCCAGTGCCGATGCGCTAGACCGCATAGGGATACTGTATCCACGGCTCCATGCCAGTGCAACAAGGCGATGGCGCATATCCCGAGCATTGAAGAAGTGCTTCGTATTCGCGCCGAGAAGGCCGAATCTCAGGTGGCGGCTTTGCGCGAGGCTCTAGATGAGGCGGAGAAGGCGTTGGTGAGGATAGCCAATCCTTCGTGCGGGTGTCGTCCAGTTTGCCAATGTCTTGAGCCGGGTAGTCTGGCGATCTACCGCGAACACTCGATGGAAATCGCGTTTGAATCTCTCGCCAGGCTCCGATCAGTCAGGGAGGGGTAAATGAAACGAATAGAAGAAATCAGGAAGTGGATCGCCGTATGGGAAGCGACCATTCCAGGATCAATTCCGCAAGAGCTTCACGAGATGGACGCCTACGCTGTTCTGCTTGAGTCGGAGATCATGCATCTCCGCGCCCAACTCGCCATCCTCTCCCTCGCCCCGCCGGCAAGACCGCCGATGAGATGGGCAAGCAGCAGCGCGAGATCTCGGTCTCCGAATTTTTCACCAAGAATCGGCACCTGCTCGGCTTCGACCGACGCAGGAAGCAGGACCCAAGAAGGGGGGATGCGAGAAGATGAACGATACGAAGAGGGTGGACCTGGAATACCCAAGGAGCCAAGAGGAGAAGTACATCGAGGTCGGCCTGATGGACGTTAGGGCGGCAGATAGCATACGGATCAGCTATGATTTCGAGAGAGATGGATGGATGATCGAGCAAGCATCCATTTTTGAGTGGGGTGCAGACGACGCAGTATGCGATCCAGACTGGCAAGAGGTCGCGTTCGTGCAGGCGTGGGCGAGAGAGCGGCCTTGTATAGAGGGGGATGCGAGATGATCGACAAATGGCTCGCCCTGGCTTTGGAGTTCGGCATTGTGGCTTGCGTGGCGGGCGTATTGGCGTGGAGGATGGAGGAATGATTACATGCGTTTGTTGCGTCCGTTAATGCCTCACCAAAAGGATGCGCTGGCTTTCGCTCGTCAGCAGTCCAACCCTTTCTTCGCCATGGCCATGCGTACTGGAAAGACCCTCACTGCCATCCGTCACGCTAGGCTTAAATACCCTAACGGTCAATTTCTGGTAGTGGCTCCGTTGACGGTTTTAATACCCTGGGAGAAGGAGCTTAAACGCGAGGGTCTGGCCTGCTACACGCTCCTGGCAGGCGACCACGAGGCCCTTCTTGCCGCCAAGCACCCCGGTTGGTACCTGGTTGGTCCTGCGGCCTGTAGAATTAACTCTTACATTCTTTCCCAGAATTGGGACATCGTGATAGTTGATGAGTCGACTTTAATGCGTAACCCCAAGGCCGAGATTACTCAGGCGTTAAATCATGCTGGAGTAAGTGCCAAAGATCGTATATGTTTAAGCGGATGGCCTTGCCCCGAGGGCGAGGAAGACTGGTTTGAGCAAATGCGCTTTTTGGGACACGGCGAGTTCATGGGATGCAAAAACTTTTATCAATGGCGACGCAGGTTTTTTATTAGTATAGATCACGACTGGGTTCCAAAGCCTGGCTCGTCACTATTAATAAAACGTGCACTTGAAGGTCGCGTGTTCTTTCTATCTGCCGAAAAGGCTGGCATGCCGGATCGTTTTGTAGAGCAACTACGGTACGTGCAAATGGATAAAGACCAGGAGAAGATATATGCGCAAGTTAAAAAAGAATTCGCGGCGACGTACCAAGAGCATGCGCTCTCAACCAAGTGGATTACAGTCCAAAGCCTGCGAATGCATCAAATTGCGTCAGGTGAAGTCCCTTGGGCAGACGGTACCTCAACTTTCTTCCAGCCCAAAACACGTGAGCTTATTAACCTCATCACCGGAGAACTGTCACGTGAGCGTGTGGTGGTATTTTTTAGGTTTGATCATGGTGTTGATTCAGTTAGTTTGGCTCTGGTGGATGCTGGTATTGTTCATCAACGGATCACAGGCGCTACTCCGCAAGCTTCCCGAATTTCCGCGATCCAGGATTTTGAGTCTGGTAAGTCCCGCATCCTCCTCCTTCAAGCTGAATGCGGTAAATTCGGACTTGATTTATCGTCGGGATCGACAGCAATCTTCTACTCACAAGGATATTCATTTGAAACTTGGACACAGTGCCGGAACCGATTAAAGCATCCATCTAAAACGTCGAGTAACTTGCTAATATATTTGGTGTCGAAAGGAACCATTGAGGAGGACATACTTCCAGCGATCAGAGATAAAAAGACTGTTGGTCAGTACTTCTTCTGCCAATTATTAAACCATGCAAAACAACTTGCTAGCCATTGACCCTGGTCTGCACTCAGCAGGCTGGGCCGCATTTAAAAGCGGCGCGTGTGTTCCCCACGATGCCGGCCTTATTGTGCCCCGTCACGAATACGAGGGTGAAGAGCTACTTACCAGATCACTAGACATTGGTATGCAGATGGCTTCACTGGCTAAAATGCAGTCGTGTAGCACAACAATTATTGAGTTCCCAGCTTATTATGGAGAAGGGGATAAGCACGCTGGGCAGATTTTTAAGCTTTGCGCTTGCATTGGCGCGATTGCCGGATGCTTAAACGCGAACGGGGTGACGGTTGAGTCGGTGCTTGTGCCGGACTGGAAAGGACAACTGCCTAAAATTGTTGTTCAGAAGCGTATTGAAAGAATTCTCGGCCTGCCGCTATGCCGGCAACTCGAGCTTAGGAAAGACATGTGGGATGCAGTAGGTATTGGGCTGTACAAAAGGGGGATGTTTAAATGAAGCTAGCACCAAGTATGCAGACGTACGATCACAAGGTTCATGGCGTAAGTCAGTCCATTCTCACGACGTACATGTCGTGTAAGCAGAAGAGTGAGCTTAAACTGGCTGGATGGCGAGCGACCCGGCTGGGTAAGGCCATGGTGTTTGGTATCATGGCGCACGACGTGATCGGCGAGGCATTCTCGCAGTTAGATGCACCTCCCGCGCTAAGTTGGGTTCAACGCTCACTGCGCGAAGCTATGGCTAAAGTAAAGAGCGAGAACCCGCGCATGAGCGTCGAGTCTCTGGAAGAAATGAACCATTCCGCCGCCGTTTTGGTTGGAATACTGCCTATATACTTCCAGCATTACAAGAGCGAGTTTGACAAAGCCAATTGGGTTATGGTTGAGTCTAACTTCCGAGTTAATATCCCCGGCGTGCCGTTCCCAATGGTGGGACGCTATGACCGGGTACGTCGTGTAAAGGGGAAACTGTGGCTATATGAAACCAAAACTAAAAGTCGTGTCGAAGACGACTACCTCACCGAGATGCTCCACTTCGATATCCAAGACGGAGTTTACCTCCAGGCAATTCTTGCCGAAACAAAAGAGATGCCCGTTGGCGTGGTGTATGATGTGCTCCGCAATCCGGGTCTTAAACAGAAAGTGGCCGAGACCGACGATGCGTTCCAAAAGAGGATTATAGACGACGTCGTTGCACGCCCCGAATTCTACTTCATCCGGTACGAAGTGGTGATTGACAAGAGCGATATGCAGTCATTCCAGTTGGAACTGGCTCGCATTGCTAACGAGTTCGACGCTTGGCGAGAAGGTGAGATTGCAACCTGGAAAAACACCATGGCTTGCAAGACGTCGTGGGGTATGTGCGAGATGATACCAATCTGCGCTCGCAATGACTATAGCAATTTCAACCAAAGGACAGAAATGTTCCCTGAACTGAAAGAGACTAAAAAATAGGAGGCTCACAACGTGGCAATAATTAAACAAGTTGGGGCAGGGGTTCTAGCTAATCCGCTAACCTTGCCAACGGAGCTCAGTACGATCGTTACGGACCTTTCGGGGCACAGTGTATTGATATACTCTGAGCCTAAAGCTGGAAAAACGTCGCTATGCGCCCAGTTCCCGGACAACATGTTCTTTATGTTCGAGCCGGGTGCTAAGTCGATAGCCGTTTACCAGCGTGAGGTACGAAATTGGACCGAGTTCCAGACGTACATCGGACTGGTCGAGCAGTCAGGCCGATTCAAAACGGTGACCATCGACACCATCGACGTGGCGTACACCATGTGCATGGCGTGGGTCTGCAAGGAGAACGGCTGGGAGCACGCAAGCGATGGCGAGTACGGCAAGGGATGGAACGCCGTGCGTGCCGAGTTTAGCAAGCAGATCAACCGCGTTCTCAAGCTCGGGCGCGGCGTGATCTTCACCAGTCACGCGGTTGAGAAAGACATAAAGTCGAAGCTGGGCGACGGTGAGTATACTCGCATCGTGCCCACCATGTCGGGACAAGCTCGGGATATTTGCGAGGCGCTCGTGGATATCTGGATATACATGTACCACGAGAAGGGCCAACGGATGATGCGCATCCGGGGCAACGAGCAAATCGCGGCGGGACATCGTCTCCAGGGTGACTACTTCAAGGACCTTGAAGTAATCCCTGCAGGGAACGACGCGAAGACGGCATACACAAACCTGACGAACGCGTTTCACAACAAGCCGTTGATTCAAGCGAAGCCTATCGGGCTCACGCTCAAGAAGTAGGGAGGCACCGTACATGAATACGATGATCGCAAAGAAGTTAGCCGCTGCGAAAGCGGCGTTCAAAAATGCTCGCACGTCGGTTTCGTCCGGCAAGTCCGGGGATTTCTTCACCCCGGAACCGGGACGAAAGAAGGTGCAGATCACGGATGGTGAAGTTAACGAGTCCCAGGCCGGGCGTCTGCAGTGTTACTTCGGGATGACCATTCTCGAGGGTGAGGAAGCGGGTCAGTCGTTCCGCAAGTATTACGGACTCGACGACAAGGGTATGGAGTTCTTGCTGAAAGATCTCCAGCGTCTGGAGATGGAGCTGCCCGACGACATCACTCTGCTCGAAGACACCATCGCGCAGATTGTCAAGGACGCTCCGATGCTCAACATTCGCGTGAAGGAGAAGGGCGAATTCTTGAACGTCTACTTCGACAAGTTGATCAAGGGTGAGGACGCCGCTGAGTTAGCTCCAGCCCCCGTTTCCGCGCCCGTACAGGTCGCGCCAGCCCCCGTCGTGCCCGAGCCCGCCGCGCCGGAAGCCGCCCAAGAAAGCGGCGACGGAGACGATATCTCCGTGGGCAAGGACCTGATGGTCGAAGGTGCGGGAGTCGGTACCGTTACCGCGATCGATGAGACTCACGGTCAGGTGACGTTGTTCGTGCCTGCGCTCAAGAAGATGGTGACCGTTGGTGTCGACAAATTGTCGCTCGTCCCCGAAGCCGCCCCCGCTCCGGTGGCTATGCGAGTCGTGAAGAAGTAGTTCGTACCTCCGTTCCTGCTCATCCAGCCTCCATTCTGGGTGGGCAGCTTAGGGGGGTACAAATGAAACAAATTGCAGCACGTCACAACGCTGGAAAGACCGAATGGTGCCTGATGCCGTTCGAAGCCGTAGAACAGATCGTTAGGGTGTTGTCGGTTGGTGCCAGGAAGTACGCCGTTGACAACTGGCAACGTGGCAATCAGTGGACTGACACGTATAACTCGTTGATGCGTCATTTAGTCGCTTGGCGCAATGGCGAAGATAGAGATCCGGAAAGTGGCGAACTGCACATGGCGCATATCGGATGCAATGTGGTGTTACTGCTGTTTTACCATCTGCACAAGCGTGGCACTGACGACCGAAAGATGCCTATACTACGTAACCTGAAGAGGAGCTCAAAATGAACCAGCCGCTAATAAGTGACAAGATATACCTAGCCGGACCCTGGTTTACTCCAGAGTCTATGGCCACGCAGGAGAGGATTGAGAAGCTTTGCTTCGAGAAAGGGTGGCACATCTTCTCGCCGCGCATCGAACTGACGCTAGGCAAGAACGCTTCACAGGAGGATCAGCAAAAGTGTTTTTTCATGAACACGCACGGCCTTATGAAGTGCAAGCTAATCCTGGCTAACGTCGAGGGATATGATACAGGCACGATCTGGGAGATGGGTGCTGCCTATGCGTACAACCGCCCAGTGATTATATACTCACCTAATCCCGACCGCAAGCTAAACGTTATGTTGGCGCAAGGGGCTAAGGGCTATCTGGCCGGATGGGGGGCGATCGACAACTTCCTTAGCCCAACTCCCGAACGTACGTTCAACTGGGGTGTCGCAGAAAACTGGAAAGGAGAGATATTTTGAACATAAAAGGATTGCTGTTAGGCTCGTCGTCGCGCTTAAAAAACATCGTTCGCTATTCTAACTCGCACCGAATCCAAGATGAGTCGGTGGCCGAGCATAGCTTCTCAACCGCGCTGTACTGCTTAGTTATCGGATCCGAACTGCAGGCGCAAGGGATGAAAATAGACGTGGACATAGCGGTTAAGCGTGCGCTAATCCACGATATTGAAGAGTCGCACTCGGGCGACTTCATTCGTACGTTCAAGCACAGCGATCCAGAGCTATCGCTGGCCATTGACCGAGCGGCTAGAAGCTTCGCCGGAACGCTATTCAAAGAAATGGCCGGACCTGCCGTGGCTAGCCACTTGCTGGCTATGTGGGAGAATGCCAAGGACCGTACCCTGGAGGGTATGTTGGTCGAGTTCGCCGACTTCCTATCCGTGGTTTCGTACGTAATGCGCGAGTGCTCTATGGGCAATCGTTCGTTACTGGAAGACAACGCCAGCACGCTGGGCGAGTACGCCAATAAGTTCAACGCCGAACGTTTCGAGTTCTTACGTGCGCCGATTGTTGAGGCTCAAAAAATGCTTTTCAAGGAGATATCCCATGACCCCAAGCGTTAGACTGATCGACGGCCCTAGGTACCCTAAGGAGACGTTGTTTGTGATTTGGAAGTCCAGCCGGACGATCGGCGGCTACCGACGTAGCGCCGAGGAAATCGTGGCCGAATGTGAGTGGAACTTGACACTGAAAGAAGAGGTCGATAAGACGTTCCACGATATCATCGACAGCGAGCTGCCAATCAAGCAGAACTTGAACTTCACGTTCATCCTTGATGACGTCAGTATATCGTTTCGCGAGCAGATGGTGCGCCACAAGATCGGTAACAAGCTAGGTGACAACTACGGCGTGGATACGGCCCCTGACCTGGAGAGCTCGACGTTCTGGAGCCAGTCCATACGCTACCTCCAGCCTCGTGAGTTCGCTCGCAACGGTAGTTATCGCCATCCGGTCAAGTTGACGCCGGACCAAGCACATATGTTCGACACGACAATGCATTACGTTGAGCACTCGTACAATATGCTGCTCAACATGGGCGTCTCTCAAGAAGATGCGCGCGAGCTCCTCCCGGTGGGTATGACACACTCCATCAGCTGGACGCTGAACCTTGCCACGATCCAGCACGTGATCGGCAAGCGCGGGTGCTGGCTGGCCCAGACTGACCTTTGGGAGCCTATCATCCAAGGCATGGTTAGTGAACTCTCCAAAATCGACCCGTACTTTCGGACGATCATTGCCCCGCCGTGCATCAAGGGTGGTAAGTTCGGCGCGTGTAAATTCAAGATCGAGAACGATGCTCGTGTGCTCGGCTCGGACCCACTGCCGACCTGCCCGCTGTACGTGACCGAGGTGAACGCCGATCGCAAGGCCGTTGAAAACCACGCTGCATTTGAAGAGTTCGAGCAGAAGTATCGTAAATTATGGAGCCAGCCGGACGTATTTGTTTGGAGCAAATAACACGTGAAGCTCCGTACAACTCGTCAGCACGTTGCTGTCGATACTGAAGGTACCGGACTGTACGCCTATCTCGGCGATCGTCCGTTTACCTTCCAGACTTCTGACGAGAATCTCGTCAGTGAGTTCTGGCGTGCCCCGGTAGATCCTTTCACACGAGAAGTAGTGTGGGGGAATCTATCGGGGCCATGGGCGTTGTTGCGCGACGCCAACGTTGTTAAGATTTTTCATAATGCTAAGCACGACATCCAAGCATCTGAGTCTATAGGCGTTCAGGTTAACGGACGTTATGAAGATACGATGCTGATGTCTAAAGTGTTATTCTCAGGCACTCCAGCCGGACTGAAGGACCTGGGAGTGCACTGGCTGAACGTGCCAAAGGACGACGAGGAAGCACTCCACGCCGCTGTCCAGGGCGCTAGGGCCGAGGCCAAGGCCCTGGGCTGGAAGGTAGCAGATGACTCCGGAAGGTGGGGCGACAAACCTGAAATGGCTGATTTTTGGCTCCCGCAAGTTGAGACGGAGCTGGAGCGGTACGCCCGGCTTGACCCCGAACGCACCATGCTACTCTTCCACCTACTCAATCCTATGCTGGATGAGGACCGACGACTCCGCGACCATTACGAGTTGGAGCTAAAACTGTTAAAGGCAGTTATTGATATGGAGCGTCGAGGCGTTCGGTGCCACCGAGACCAGTGCCGGTTCGAGATTTCCAAGGCGAAGATGAAGGTGCACTGGCATACTAACAATTTGAACACAATGCTCGACGCATCCGGCTTTACACTGCCTGCCAAGTCGGTGAAAGCTAACGCTAAGAAGGGGCTAAAATTTAACCCTAGCTCCCCTGAGCAAGTTAAGTCCCTGGTGTACGATCACCTCAAGTTCCCGGTTAAGTTGCGCACGAATAGCGGCAGTCCATCAGTAGCGGGTAAGGCTTTGCAGGTTATGAAGCACCCAATCGTTACTGAAGTGGCTTCTATAAAGTTGCAGGGTAAGGCGCAAAGCTTTTTCAAGAATTATCTACTACACGCTGTGCCGGACCAGATAACTAGATGCACGGACGTGGTGCATCCGCAATTTAGCCAGGTTCAGGCCGCGACGTTTCGGTTCTCGTGCAAGGCCCCTAACTTACAGCAGGTGCCGGACGCCTACTCCAGATATGGCTTCGAGGCCTTGCAGGCCCGCACCGTCTTTGGACCCAGGCCTGGTAAGATATGGATTCACGCTGACTGGAGTCAAATCCAGATGTGGATATTCGCCGCCGAGTCTGGCGACAAAAACATGCTAGCCGACTTGATGACGGGTTCGTTGCACGAGGCTACGGCCAATCGGGTGTTCGGCAACGGACGGGACATTGTAGCGGAAGAGGCAGCTAAGGGTATACGCACTTCCAGAACTACGGCCAAGATGCTTAACTTCGGCGTCGTGTTCTGCATGGGCGAGGAGACAACGGCGGACTATTTGGGATGCACACGACTAGACGCGAAAAGGTATCGCGACTTTTACTATAAGCAGTACATCCGGATTAAACCGTTCATGGAAAGCACCATATCCAACGCCAAACGCGATGGGTTTGTGTGGAACCGCTACGGGTGGAAGCTGGAAGTGGATCGCGATATGGCGTACCGCGCTGTGAACTATATCGTTCAGAGCGAAGAGGCGGCTCACGTGAAGCTAAAGATGATTTGGCTACACGAGTATTTCAAAGCGCACCCAGAGCTCGACGCGCACCTAGTGCTTACCAACCATGACGAAATTGTTTGGGAGTGCGTTGAAGAAACGATGCGACCACGTTTAAGTATTATACGGAACGAGCTGGAAAATCATTACGGGGTATTTCCGGAGTTCCCTAAGTTGCCAATAGAGTTCAAGGTAACTAGGAATAAGTGGAGTCAGCAGGAGAAGTATGAGCCTAGACACATTTAAATTTCATGGTGTAACGTTTAATGGAGAGTCAGGAAATCAGCATTTTGCAAACTGCCCGTTTTGCATGAAGCCTAACAAGCTTTATGTGAATCCTGACAACGGCGGATGGGACTGCAAGTCATGCCAGAAGAAAGGGTACCCGCCGCAGTTTTTAGGGTACCTTGGAGAGAAGTACGCCAAGAATTTAAATGGTGACCCGCTAGCCCGGCTTGTTGAGAATCGTGGTATACCCGCCGAGGTACTTATCGAGTGGGGAGTAGGGTGGGATGGTGCACGATACACTATTCTATGCAAGGATCCGTCCGGTAAGGCAGTAGATTTACGGGTTTGGAAACCCGGCGGACCACTAATGAGTACCAAGGGAGCTAGCACTGGTCTATTTGGTATAGAGAATATACCCAAGGGAAAGGGTACGGTGTATTTATGCGAAGGCGAATGGGATACGATGGCGCTTTCCGCCCTAGCTAAAAAGCTTAAAAAGGACGTTTGTACGGTGGGAGTCCCCGGTGCCGGCACGTTTAAAAAGGAGTGGATTGCTGCGCTTCACAACAAGAACGTTATCGTACTTTACGATAACGATGAAGCTGGAGAAAATGGCGAGCGTGTCGTGCTTAATCGGTTAAAGGGCGTTGCATCTTCCCTCCAGTTCATCCAGTGGCCCGGCGACGTACCTGACGGCTTCGACGTACGGGACTGGGTGGGGTACGGGCTGCGGCTAGGCAAGGCGGAGGACTCCTGGACGTGCCTACACAAGCTCTTAATTAGCAACCCGCGCAAGGCCACGCCCGAAGAGAAGTCGGTAGCTAGAGCCGTCGAGAATCGTAATGCTCAAGGTCCAGCCAATGCTGATGAGGTAATTGCCACGTACGGGAAATGGCTCCAGCTGGATGAGCCTGAAGTTCTGGATGTGATGTTCGGTACATGCTTCGCTAACCGACTGCAAGGAGAACCTGTATGGATGTTTTTAGTAGCGCCCCCAGGGGGAATGAAGAGCGAGCTCTTGATGAGCTTGAAAGAGCATGGAACAATCTATGCGACCACCTCATTGACACCACACGCCATGGTATCTGGTGCATACTCTCCGGACGGGAAGGACCCCTCTCTACTCCCCCATCTGGACGAGAAAATGCTGGTTATCAAGGATTTTACCACCATCTTGACCATGCATTATTCACAGCGCGACGAGATCTTCGGTATCTTCAGGGATGTTTACGACGGGTCTACGGGCAAAAACTTCGGGACGGGTGTTCGAAGAGAATACAACGTGAAGTTCGGAATCCTGGCCGGGGTGACCAACAAAATAGAGGCGTTCGGGGCAGCTCATCAGAGCTTGGGTGAACGCTTCTTAAAATTCAGAGCATCGGAGGATAAACGTGAAAGCGAAGAGGATAAAATTAGACGAGCTTTGGGAAACGTGGGAGTTGAGGTCGCCATGCGAACCGAACTCACGCAGATTGCTGCGCGGTGTTTGGATCGCACGCTGCCCGAGGTGCTCCCTAACCTTAGTGCTGCGCTCACCGATCGACTCATCGCCCTCGCTCAGCTTATCGCCATGTTGCGAGGAGTTGTTGATCGTAACGTATTCGACAAAACGGTGTTGTCGCGTCCGTCCTATGAAGTTGGGACTAGGCTCGCGAAGCAATTTGCGAAGCTGGGAATTGGAATTGCCATCTTCAGGGACCTTTCGGAAGTGGGCGAAAGGGAGTTTAAGATCATCCAGCGAGTCGCGCTTGACACTGCGCCAGATCGTATCGAGACGATTGTACGCCGGTTGTGGACGGCAAAAACAGCGCTCAAGACCTTGGAAATCTCAGACCTAACCCGGCTACCTCAAGCCACGGTATTTAGGGTGCTGCAGGATCTGGAACTGCTTAGGATTGTTGATCGATCCGGTGACGGGCAGAAGCATATGTGGAGCTTGAACAGTAAGATCGTAAGTTTGATTCAGCGCTCCGGTGTATATGACGTCCCGTTAGTATCTTACGTCCCATCCGTGAAGCCTTCGCCATTAAAGCTAAGAACTGCGGTTCGGTCTTAGCCCTAAGCAGTACGTGACACGTTAGCATGAGTCCAGGATTTTTAACAAACGCTGCTCGGTATCGTTCTAGGTCAGAGTCCATTTGGGTCCACCCTCACTTTGCCGTCAGGTAAGAAAAACAGTTGTGAGAAGCCGGGTTTCTGGGGAGAATATAAAGCCTCTTGAGCATATTTAGGGTAGTCCATAAGTCCGCCTGTCCGGACGAACAGGCAGTACTTTTTGACCTTATGCCCTTGCAGATCTACCTTGAAACTACCATGCCACTTCATGGTCATCTCATGTCGATGGCTAACGCAGACTATATCCACGCCTGGGTAGATCTTGAACAACTTAATCGCGTCGCTCCAGTTGTCGCCGGAGCCTGCTCCGTGTGCAAACGCTATAGTCTTCCCCTTAAAGGCTATCGTTCCCTGAAGGCCCTTGTAGGTATGCTCATATCCAAGTTCTCGCCAAAGGCGACGATCCATATCGATCCCAACTTCTTTGTAAGTACGACGACTATGATTGGAGGTGACGGCCCCAAGAAATTTGTTCGCGACTGGTCGGAAGATGCGGACTACCTCGTCAATTTGTTCATCCGGCGTGAGATGCTGGTCGTTCATCATCCCCTCGCCCCTGGCAGTTATTGCATTTTCGAAGAGATCCCCGAGCGACAGACCCCAAGTATTGGGTTCTTTAAGAACGTTGGCATAGTCCCATAAACTTTGTATATTAGCTGATTTAGAGCCGACGTGTGAGCATCCAAATATAACTAACCGTGCTATATCATTTAGTTTCATCGGATCTCCACGTGTGAAACGACACCGCTTTGTGTTCATCTTCACGATCGGGTAGATCCTTCCAAATATATACCGATTTGGGTTGCTCAACTAGTTGAGGTACTGGGCGAAAGTCGTGGCATAGCTGGAAGTAAAGCAACCAGCCTAATACGTTGAACGCCATAACGACAACGAAAAACCTAATCTCGCGATTCAACGTACAGGTCCCATGCTATAGTTAGCTCAAAAGGTTCGCCTTCTAGGTCGTCAACCAGTCCCTGGACAGCGTCCCGGCTCCCCATTATCCCTTCCACGCCTTCTACCAGGCCGACGGCCCGGCCCAAGGCAATGCAGCCGAGGAGCTGCTTAGCCCAGTTAGCGGGGTGTATTTGGATGCTGGTACGTCCCGGCACAGCCTCCGCCTCGTACACCATGCCGTGCTTAGGTGAGTCAAACATCTTAAATATGTACGTATCTGCTGGGATGCATGAGACGTTTGGGCGATTAAACCGCCATGGTAGTTCGAGCGTATAAGCCTGAAACATATTATCAGTGGTTATACGCCCGAACGTACCTAGCGGCGTTGATGTATTCCTCACCAGCCGCGCCTGTCGCATACTTTACTTAGCGAGTGCGACCGCTGAGACCTCACCGCCCGGCTTGTTAGCATCGGTCTGCACTGCAGCAGAGGTAGGGTTAGCCATGCGCCGAGCCTTGATGTACTCGAACAACGAGTTGAAGGCCAGCACTACCGCCGCCTGCACCTCTGCCGGGTCAAGCGACACCTGGAAGGACGCAGCTTGACCAACCAACAGTCCGGCAACCAGCACGGCTCCACGAGCGATCAACTTACCGGCGAACTTATTGAGGAAGAAGTTCTCAACTTTTCTAAACATTTTGGTCTCCTTTGTTAGCGCCTATTTGCGAAATCTTAAAGCCCGTCTTGCGTATGGACTGCTTAAGTTCTGGAGATAGTATAATGGTGGGCAATTTTTCTTCCAGAATTTCGGGGTGAGCTTTTAGGTATGCCTTGGCGTCCTTAGCAGAAGGGAAGCGTTTAATTAGCTTACTACTGGTATTGTAATCGCTTGGGTTCCGATTAATCCATAGCCCCCACCTTTCATTATCGGGATTTCCTGGTGTCATTTGAATGGTAGGTGTGTAAACTTTGGTCGGCTCGATCACGACCTTCCCGCCATGCGGAGCGAGGATTTTGTTGGCTACGTTAACCATCTTCTCGTCGTACACCTTTGATAATCCGCCTGAACCACCTTCATAAAGATGAGGTTTTGGAAGCGTTATATTAACTTCGGGAAGTGCCCTGGCGCGAATAGCCTTAGTTAGTGATTCAACTTCAATATCCGAAGCTCCCATTTGGCGTACCTTGTCAAGCACATCTTCCGCTACGGTAGGGTCCCGGAACACTTCCGTCCCGCTGCTATCTAACCCAACTAGCACCGGAGCGTGCCTTTTGCTAATAAGTACCTGTACCGAAGCGACCTCCCCGCCTCCCCACCTCTCCGCTTGTATTTTACCATTACTCCACTTAACCTTATCTTTACCCTCTTCAATGGCTCGCTTTATTTCGTTCTTAAGGCCGAGCTTCTCAATGTCTTCAGCGAACGGTGCGGATGGTATAGTTGGCGTCATCTTGCCAGGGTATACTGCCGGGTCATTAACGTCACCTGCAGCGTCAACTTCAACCATATCTCCAACGCGATGATCTAGTTGCGACTCGGCATCAAGATTATCCCACTCAACTTTAGTTAGTGGGCGCTTTTTAGGTGACGCTCCAGGCTCTAAATACCCCAGCTCTCGTCCCTTCTGGTGCCAATCACTCTGTAGTTCGTCGATATAATGTGTACTACCGCCGTCAATATCTTTAGTTCTGGTATGGTACAACAAATCAGGTTCGCCATGGTGCGCACCAGTGAATTGTGCACTCTCCGATTCTCGCACTAAATTAGCCCCATTAATTTCCAGGTTCCTAAGTGCTACCCGATCTTCCGGAGAGAGTGCATCCAATGAACCCCGTGCTTTTATTTCGTCAATCTGCCCAAGTATTTCAGCGTACCTTGCGTCCTGTTCTGGATTTCGATTCTTAAGTACGGTTAAATTCTCCCGGTAGTTGGTACCTTCGGGGATTTGGTGGGCGTGGAACTGGGAGTTGTATGACGTAACTGGCTCAACTGGATTAGACTCAGGCGGACCGTCCCACCCGGTATTCATATTATGCTCTAGTATCTCGTCAGCCTCTTGGCTCATCTCCTTAGCATTTGCTGGACCTCGTAACGTCTTCTGCTCAAATTGTGGTAAATGTTTTTCTAAATGCTTTTTTAGCCCTTCTCGGGTAACGGTAGGGTTATCAGCTAAATACTCCTTAACCTTACCATAAACCATCTCATCTTTAGTAAGGTTACTTTGTATCTGCTTCAATGCGTGCGCTGCGCTGGTCTTCTCTGGCACCCTCTCCAATGCTTTAAGCGCACCCCATTCCATCGGGACTGGAGCCGCTTCTTCTAAGAATTTAGCAAATTGAGGTAGCATTTTTCGACCAGCCGGTACTGCCATTGCGAGCTTGGCCGGCATGTTTATATCACCTAGCGTAGGTGACGGCAGGCTCCTCGCTGCGTCCACCACCTCTTGCACTGGAGCAGGCATGCTCATCAGCAGGCTCTGGAAGGTAGATGCCTCAGCCATGAACGGTCCACCCTGTCGCATCTCAGGTTCCTTGGCTGGATCGAACGGATGGGGACCTTCTTTAGCATAACCCTGCTCACGCAACGCTTTTAGTAATGGCGTGTCGCGCTTGCCCTTATTGGCCGCGATTAGTAGATCGATTATACCCACTTATCGTCTCCGCTTCAGATCGTCAATGCCTTGTTTAATGTACGTTAAATCGACACGCTGCTCGGCAAACATCACATCGTGTTTGTCAACTCGATGCGTTAGCGTTCTTAGCTCAGCTTTGGTTTCTTGCGCCGAACTAGCCGGGGAGTTAAATCCAAGCACTGCCAGTATAGTACCTGCCGCCACAACACCCGACGCGATAACGACCCAGTTCTTTATCATTGCTGCTCCTCCAACAATTTTTTAATCCCCGCGCTTTGTGAAGCTTGCAGCAGTCCCGTCACTTTCGATCCAGACAACGCCTTGCTCGTGCCTGCGAATGGGATAGCAGCCCGGCGTGTACCCGTCAGTGCCCCGGCGACTCCTTTAGGACCAAGCATGGTAGCGATTAATCCCGAACCACCAGTGCGTTCCATCGCGTTGAACTCTCGGGCCGCGAGCTCACTTCGGGTAGGGTTTATTAGCGGTTTCCCACCCTTAACCGTTTCAAGCTTTTTCAACAGAGCTAAATACTCTCCACCCTTGCCAATCATAAATTCGTCATCGCCACCGAGCAAGACCTTTTTCATCACTTCTTCGGCCTTGCCGGGCGTAGCAAGTTGCGTTTGGAAGTCATCAAAAAGTGCTCGTGACTTACTATACACCTCGTCCGCCATACGCTGCACCTTACCGCCAGGGATTTTCTCAATCGTTTTGTTAATATCTTCCCTTAGCCGTTGTAACAACGCCATTTCTTTATTTCCCACCCTCTCGACCGTATCACCTCCAGATTGCGGGAGCTTGCTCCACCTAATTTTATCGTCAACCTGCTGGCGCACGCCGTATAGATCTTTAAGACGTCCCTTGCTAGGTAACTTAAAAAAGCTTATGGCCGCGCTTTCGGGAACGGCCTTAGCTTTGGCTGATTTAGCCGAAACTGCTATAGGGATTTGACCCTTTTTTAGCAGGTCATACTCAGTCAGTAATTCTTGAATCGGTTTAGGCAGAAATCCCTCAGCTTGCACACGCTTTAGCTCTGCGCCTAACGGCTCACGGAAGCCTATGCGGTCACGTACTTTACCCAACGCTTCACCTGCCTTTTCGTGCTGCTTAATTAACGCTTTCTGGATGGTAACTATGCGCTCGCGCACCGCCTCAGCCGTACCTTTAAATTGCTCTAACAACTTAGGGTTATTTTCTAAATCGAGCATAGCTGTTCTTCCAGTTTTCCCAGCTAGGGTAGTACCCTGGGTAGCGATCACTTCCCCGGAGCCTTTCAACAAGCGTCCAATGGCACCCAAGGTAGGCGCGAACGCTGGAGTGAGTCCACCCATAACCGCTGAAACGGTGGCGTCCACAGGCTCAATGTCCCCGCGCTCAGAGGCCTGCTCAAGTAGGTTAATAGCCCCGCCAGACAACGCTCCCGCCCCCATCTGGGCCACTAGCCCCGGTCCCGCCGCCCCAGCCGCAGCCGCCAGAGCTGGAGCTGTAGCCGCTACTTCCCCAATCATGGCCGGCACGACGTCTTGTGGTAGTGGTTTATATCCAGGCTTCGTGGCTGCTGATGCAGCTTCTAAGCCTTGTGAGAACGAGGTTGGTTCGGGAGCCCCTAGCGTATTTGCGTTAACGTAGTTACTGCGCGGTGCATCGATTAACCGCCCGGCACCTACCGCCAAGCCCCTAATGCCGCGAACGGATGAGTGAGCCAGCTGCGCTGCACTCTGGAGGATATTATCCCGCCCAACTGGAGCAGGAGCCATTTCTTGTAATATAGCTGCCGTCTCCTCGGGAGTAGGTGGAGTGTCGCCTTCTAAATCGAACGACTCGCCGGTGCTAGGATTAACGATTTTGTATGTAGGCATTATTGCCCCCTTCGAATTTTAAATCTCGGTACTGCCGTCGACTGAGTCGGAGCTGGGCGTAGATCATACGGCTGGAACTTAGGCATGTACGTTACCTGCTTTGGTCGCAGCCCGGCGTTAGCGGCTAGACTGGTCCACTCGTCATGCGTTGCGTTGAACCCGGTGCCACGCGAGTTAGCGATAATTTTAGCGGCTATCACCAAGGCTTCCCGGTCATTGGTAGTTAGTCCCGCACCGCCCTTCTTAACCTTTTCCAAGGCACCAACCATGCGGTTCACCATTGGCAAGTTTTCAGGTGTGCGTGCGTATTCGGACTCGCGAACAACGGATTGCGGGTCGGTAATTTTGTTGAATATGGAGATTAGGCTCTGGTCCACACCCACCATATTTTTGATATCTTTACCGCCACGGAGCACAGCGTCCATAGCCATAACCTGCTCCTTAACACGCTTCCAATCTTTCACCTCATCGCGCGAATCGAAGTCGTTGCGCATTTTCCGCTCGGACTCCAGTAAAGGCTCACCAGATCCGCCGCTTGAATCTTTAGCGCGAACGCCGGTGCTTACCATTCTACCAGTTTCTGGATCGAACGCCCATATGTAGTCCCTGCTGTCTTTATCTTTAGCCTCAAGGTGTTGCAACGATTTAGCCTTTTCAGTTAAGGTGGGTTGCAGGTACCCTTTAGTACCCACATCGATTTTCATGTTAAAACGGTTGCCAGGCTCTGGAGGAGTACCCTTAGCCGCCGCGCCACCCAACGCCGTTTGCGTGCGATCTTCGGTTTTGCCTGCTATCACCTGCAGCAGCTTATCGTGCATCTCTTTAGCGCGTGCGCGATCTTGGCGCTCGTTTTCTATCTCTATTTGTTTAGCCTGCCTTGCTAGGTTCTGGCTCATGGCCCCGTGAAATCCAGAAGCCGCCCCTTCGAGCAGTCCGGCCAAAGGAGTACGGGCGCGTGCATTGTGCTTTGACGCTTCAATTAGCTCTTGTACACTGGCCATAATATCTCCTATGGGTTAAGCTTCGATCCGTACACGTTGTACGGCGCACCACCACTACCGTAATTTGGTTGGGCAGACGCTCTCAACCCGGTCGGTGGAGGAGGGGTTTGTCCCTTCGGTCCTTGATACGCCCCGCCCGCATACGCCCCGCCGATTTGCCCAATCATGCCCAATAAGTCGGCGTACGGACTAGCGTTAGCTACTGAAGGTACACCAAACTGAGCTCCGGTACCTGCCACACTCATCGCCGCTTGAATTGGAAGCTGTAGCTCGCTACGTCGGCGTAGGATCTCTGCATCTCGCGCCTGAATGCCGGCATTGTTCAGTTGTCGTGTTAAGGCACCATACGATTGTGATGCCGCAATTTGCTCCAGCTTCGCGCCCTGCTGGGCCTGCGCCGACTGGTAGGCAAGCGGCACGGCCTGCAGCTTTCGATCTAGCTGCTGGTTAGTGAGTCGAGCGAGCTCCGCGCTTTTGGTTTCATTGCCCCGAGCTTGTATATCTCCTAACCCGCGAATGGTGTCCGTGGAATACAGGTTGCCAGCGAATCCCGCGCCTCGCTTCAATGAACGGTTTGACTCCATCAGCGAACGATCCATCAGGTCGTTGTACGGAGCGAACTGCGTCGCGATCTGATTAGGATCTGGTTTTAAGAAGCTTTGCAACGCCTCGTCACCCATCGCATACTGGGAGGGAATCCCACCTCGTAATAGCTCTTGCAATTTGCTTTGCCCTGTCTGCTCGATGCCTGTGATGCCGAAGTCTCCATAGCCCAGGTTCTGCTCTTCGCCAGCCTTGAAGTCCCCGAACCGTCCGGTGTTCATGAAGTTGACGAGCGCGGCGCGAGCGTGGCGCTGCTCAGGGGTTTCAAGCGGGACTTGCGAGGTTTCACCATCGCCGTCGAACGAGCCTCCTAGCGAGCCACCAATACCAGCGCCAATCATAGCGCCAGCCGGACCGCCGAACGATCCAAGCGCACCTCCGGCGACAGTTCCCAACAACGCTCCAACTGGCATCTTTTTAGCCATTACAGTTCTCCTAGTAAATCTCGTCTACGATCACGACGCCGGACCCGCCGAGTGCGCCGTTCACGCTTGAAGCCACGCCCGCCGTGCCGCCCGCGCCAACCGCGTATGAGTACGTTGCTGAAGGGTTGTTTATGACGATCTCAATATACTCACCTGCACCTCCCGCCGATCCTGCCGTCTGATTGATCCCGCCTGCGCTGGCTCCACTGCCCGAGTTCGTAGCCCCCGCCACGCCTGCATTGGTTGCAGAAACAAGGTTTAATCCCGCACCGCCTCCACCGAACGCTCCGATCCCACCGAGAGGCTGGCTATTTACTCCGGAGTTTCCACCGTCCCCGCCACCGCCTGCAATTCTTAGTGTGGCCGTTCCTGCTCCGCCTGTCCCGCCAACACCACCAGAGTTATTGATCGTGCCTGCATCGCAGTTATTAATCCCCGCCCCACCGCCCGTAGCGACGATGCTGTTGAAGCTGGAGTTACCGCCCGCGCCGGGGTTGACAGTCTGAGTCGCGCCACGTCCGCCAGAACCACCACCACCGCCTATCGCACGGACGATAATTTGACGACACCCTGCTGGAGTGGTATAAGTTCCAGAACCAGAGGTGAACGTTTGCCGGGTAGGCAGTAGCTTCGCACCATGGAACGCGACTTCGCGCACGGCGTTGGACCCAGTAAACTCGAATACGGAAATGTCGTTAGCCGACACGACGCGCGATAATGCTTCCATCAAATAGAAGCTCGCTCCGTGCGTCAGCGTCCGCGCCTGCGTCCACTTGATGATGACCACGCCTGCAGACCATCCGGCAAGGGAAGTCATCGCTTCCGTGCCGCTGACGTTGAACGAGTTGCCGGTTTCTGGAAGGGTAGCCACGCCCGCGACCGACGCTAACGACGCACCGACGGCCTGGTGAATCGCTTCGTATGCGGCGTTCTCGGTCAGGTCAAGCCACGCGGAACCATCGGCACGTTGGAGCGTCCCGGTCGTGGTGTTGAAGTATAGCCCGCCCTCCAGGGCCGCAGGCCGAGCCGCCGTGGTGCCCTTAAGACCCCTATAGTGGAAGACTGGAGCGGTAGTAGGAGCCGCGCCAGGGAACACCGCTTCGAGCCCGTCGGTCGTCCCGCCGCGCAATGACTCTTGAATGGCGGTTTTAAGTTCGCGGATACGATCATCACCTTGACTGCGAGGGTCCGATCCGGCAGGCGTGGCAGTGTTCCAAACTCCCATAACAGTTCTCCTTTAGAAAATAATTAGTTTAAACGTCTTCGACGAAACGTCTGACTTCAAATAGAGCAACGCCCCGGTGTTCGTCGTGGTCCCGTCATACACACTTCCAGCAGCGTTCTGCCCGTAAACGATGTAGCCTGTAGGCACCTTTCCAAGTGTGTGTGCAGTGGAAAATTCCGTGCCTGGGGTGGCATGAGTCGTGGCCGTAACCAGAACGCAATCAACATTATCGGTGAACGATATACCACCATCTAGAATCGCCCGCAAGTTACTGCTCATAGCATCTAGGACGGTCATCAGGTCGCGGTCAACCGGACGCATCTCAGTCCCGCCTGCGCTGAACAGTGTCGGGAAATTTGACTCAGCTAGCTTGGTCACTTACGAGCCTCCCTAAGCGTTGCTTCGATTTGGTACTTCTTCAGCGTGAATCCGCTGGCCAAGGCGGTATCGTAAAAGCGAAACCGTATCCTGGAGCTAACCACGTCGAACCATACATTTATCGGAGCCGAATCAGCGGGGTAGTCGGGCAATAATGTGTGAGTGCTGATCAGTGTCCAGTTAGTTCCTCCGTCGGTCGAGTAGTACACACTAACGCCGACCCCTTTAGCCCACATCTCAATCCCCGTCCAACGCACCATCCGGTCGATATCCGGGACGTTTAGGTCCGCCGCCGTATAGTCTTTCGTGTCCAGATTGGCCTCGATTGGAGTGCCGTTATCATCGGCGGCTGAGGATCTTCGCGTGGACACGCCCGCCGTATCTCCGAATATGACAATCGGGCTCAGTGACTCGTTGGCCCCCTCATCCCATATCCCGGTGTCCGAGTCCCACGTCCCGACCATCTCGTCCCACGTCTCCGATGCCGAGTTAAGGTACAACCCCATCGACGTGAGGCTGGCTCGTACGTCTTTATAAACCTGCCTTGTTCGATAGTTGTACTTATAAACCGTCTGAGGTTCAGTGTCGGACCCGGTAACCACATTCACCCAATACTCATCAAGTTCGGGGACGTATATGGACTGAGCCTTGTACAGATATGTGGGGCTCATCTCCTCGCGCATCTCATCCTGAATCGGCGAGTCGATTAGTGGCGCGGTAATACCATTGAACAGATGGATGCCGTCCTGCGCCAAGAAGATTTGCTCGCCCGATGGCAGGTTCTGGATGGTAGCTCCAGCCACCGTGCCGACTCCCGTGGCCTTGCGGTCGAACCGAAACACAGCCGAAGTCGTTACGAGCTGCCCAACGTAGACCGAGTTGCGCTTGTGGATAGTGAGCAGGTTGCCGAACACCCCGATGCCCGATATATCCTCCGGGTCATCCATGAGGTCCACACTGCCTGCGTTGGTTCCGGCCCCGCTCCATGTCTCCGGGTCGCCAGTGTCGCACCACTGGACACGATGTGGGTAGTTCGTACCACAGTCAATGACGTAGCCAAGGACGAGGTAATCGCCGAACGCTTGAAGGAATTTTGCCTTCGGAGGTGTTCCGCCGAGGTTGGCGTCATTCCCGGTTATCGACACCTTCCGTATGGCGTCAATGGCGTTAGTGTAGACCGCTATCTTCTCTCCAGCCAGCAGTGGGAATGCATACGAAACCGGATCGGATGCCGTGCCGGTCAGGGCCGATGACGTTGCCGAGGACCACACATCAGTGGTCTTGTTCAGGTCCTGGAGGGTAGTCAGACCGACGCGAAATAATCTGGATACGCCCGCGACCTGGAGTTCGAAATATCGTTGGATGCGCTCGGACAGTGTGGACCCGACCGCCTCCGTCCCGCTTCGTTTGCGAATGATGGAGCGGTTGAACTCCATGTTCTTGATGGCTGAAGCAGAGCGTGGATCGACATACTCGCCAGGCCGGTCAACGACCAGGCCCAGGGAAGGAAGCGGTAAATTAAACTTTGTAGGCATTATATATCCTGGTAGTGAACGTTGAAAGTCCCTTGCCCGGAGTTTTTGCGCTCGCGTCTAATCACGTCTATCATCCCACGCTCGAACTTCTGCTCGTGATACCCGGCCTTGTCATACTCCTCCAGTCCATGGTATAACGTAGCGAGTACATAATCACACAGCACTTCGCGATACAGTGCCGTGAACGGAACGCCTGCAGTAGACGATACGACCGTCCCGGCCCTCTGGGAGTAGTTGATGCGGTAAACGTATGATGTTTGGTCAGGAACCGGACCGATGTATATATTCCCCGCGTACACGGTGAAGTGCTCCGGGTAGCCGCGATCGTTGGTGTTGGCTGCGTCCGGGTACAGCTCATCAAACCGCGACTTAGAAACCTGCATTAAAGTGTTGGCAGTAAGTCCGTCCTGGATAATCACATTTAGGAGCAGTCCCATGTTCGACTCAACGCTTAGCTTGTAATCCCCGAGCGTTACGATGGTGTCGGTAGTGGTTGTATCAACCTCAGCCTCGTCAAACATGAAGCGTCGGCGCAAGGCTTGGATGCAATCGGTGATGGCTTCGTATACCTCAGTGCTCTTATCCGTTCGCTTGAACCCCTTGCGTAGCACGTAGCCATAAAACTCCGAGCCGGTTATGGCCCAGGCAGTGGATGCCTCCACAGAGCTGCCCGTCCAGTCGATTCGCTGCGTATTGGCTACAGCGTCACCCTGAGCAGGCGTTGCGCCGCTCTGGATGTAACTGACTATTTCATACGTTCCCGCCGTCGTGATGAGTACCGGGAAATCCGCTACGTAAAACCCGCTTGCCCCCTGCTCGGTCAACGCAACATCATACGTTGCGTAGTTACCCGCACTGTACGCCTCAAACGTGGTCCCATTCCACCAGTTGCCGGACGAGTTAATAATGCGCGCGTACAGCGTCAACCCGGTTGGAGCCACTCCGCGAATCTCGTTAGCCATCCTATATCTCCTTGATCCATGAAGCCGTCGGAGGTTCGATCCAGCCCCCTAAGTCGGACCGGATGAAACCGTTGGCATCGGGAGGGCTGACATGCAGGTCCTGGTGCAGCCCGTGATACCATGACAGCCGCTTGCCCCATAGCTTCTGCGTGTGCTTGACGAAGACCCTGGGCACCCACTCCCCGTTGAGGAAGGCGGAGTAGTAGGCTGTGCCGTAGCCTGCGTACTCAACGAGAGCGTGGGGGATGGTGAAGACCCCATGCGTCGTGTGATAATCCCGATACTCGATGTGGGTCCCCGGCGCGGTTGGGTAGGTGATGTCCCACGGAATCCACCTTTCCTCAATTTTCACGTCTCCATAAATTCTAAATGGAAGCGGCGCACGTCGGTAGCACTCCCGGCGAGTCGTGCCTTTGAAGAAGAACCAATCATCCCGCAAGGCTCTAGCCCCAAGGCGGTACTCGGGCGGCATGTCCTTTTCCTCAACGCGGTACGGTTCCAGGCGTTTGTAAAGTTCGGAGGAGATGAATAGTTTTGGAAAGTTCATAATATCTCCATTAGTCAACTGTAAACCCAAATTTAACAGCGCTACTGAAAGTATGAACGCTCGGACCTATCGTAACAGCAGCCGCGCCCGAAGCGGCTGTTAGGCAAATACTTATACTTCCAGTACCTTGTGCGGGAAGCGGGTAATTAAAACTTATATTTGTTTGATCTCCTATCGTATTGAAGAATGCTATCGCTCCGATGGTTGTAGTGAATCCTGTTGGACGTGCACCATTTACTAGAAATCCTAACGCCCAAGCCTCATTTCCTGAGCGAGCAGAACCTGATAGGACCACCCTGATAGGTACATTCCCTGGTGTCGCAGTAACCGTACTCCCGGCAACGCAAGCATTAAGTGCTGTTTGTGTGATAGCGGTGTCTGCCGCTAATACTGTATAAGTCGAAATCGCAGTTCCGGCTGTTACTCCCGTCAGCCCCGCCCCACCTCCGACGAACTGAGTCGCGGTCACGGTCCCGGTAACATCGAGGGCGGTGGCTGGGGCGGCGTTCCCGATGCCGACGTTGCCGCTAACGATCAGACCGTTAGTTGGAGCCGCCGTTTGAGCCGTGCCGTAACTCCCGACGGACAATCCGCCATTGGTCCCGAGCATAGTCAAAGATGCGCCGTTATTCGCACTGATGGAGAAATTATGGTTCGTCGTCGTCCCGACAAGAGAAAACGTTGCGTCGTTGTAAAATCCGATTGACCGGGTTCCATTTCCGAACATCCCGAGATAGTCAGTGTATCCCAATCGCTGAACATGAAGAGGATAAAGCGGAGTATTTATGCCGATGCCGACATTCCCTGATACCGTGGCAAGTCCTACGCCCTGCGTGAACGTCTTGCTGGAGGTGTAGGTGTTGCCCTCCGTCCCGGATGCATCAGCCGTGCAGGTCCCTCCCGTTACGACACCGTTGGCGTAGACCGAGCCGCCGATATACCCAGTGCAGGCCGATGACGATATGCCGACGAAACTGTTTTGCTTGGTGGCTATCGCTATAGTGACGGTGGAGAGGTCAATCCTACTTGTTACTACCTGCTCTGTATGCAGGGTCTGAGTATCGACCCCGACCTGGGCCAGGATAGCGTTCGTTGTCTTAGTCGAAGCCCCAAGCGAGAAGTCTGCCGCGATACGCGCCGCCGCCTCAGCATTAATAGCTGTCGTTACAGTAGACAAATTAACGGAAGCTGGAGATACCGAGCCGCTTATACTCCCGGCGCTAAATGCTCCGCTAATCGATAAGTTCTGACCAGACACGGTTGACCCTACCATACCTGCGAATCTCCCGGCACTGCTGTACTGAATCTGGAAAGGGGAGCCGCCTGGAAATGTAACAATTGAGTTAATTTGAGCTATCGATACTTGGGCAAAAACGGTCAACATCAAAATTGACTTAATCACTTGGACCCCTCAACTTGACTCCAGAAACAGTGCCCGCATACTACGCCAATTAAGAACGGAACCACCGGACGCGTTTTAGCCATGCCCAGTACCACCTCACTGATCGTATCGCCGTCTCCGCGAGTGAAGAAGGCGGCGTAGATGTCCCATCCGATGAGGCCGAGCGCGATGACGCCGATGATCCAGGCGGTTGCTTGTCGTGTCTTGAAGTCGATTTGTGCGCTCATAGTTTCCGGTGGAGCTTCATGTTGATAGCGACCTTCACGTCGGCGGTCCCGACAGACTGGTAGATGCCGCGAATATAGAATCCTTCCGGGATATCGGATCCGTAAGGAAGGTCCAAGTTTAGCTGTTCTCGCGGGTCAATGCTCCATGTTAAGAACTCATCCAGGACCACGCCCGCGCCGTAGCCCAGGATATTATCGACGTCCACGATTTGGAAAGTGACCTGGTCTCCGAAGGCCGCGTCGATGGCGAACATGAAGCCGCCGTTGAGCTTACGGCCAGCCGCACCGACAACCTTTAGGTCGATGTTGGCGGTCGTTCCGGCCGGAACAGTGGCCCGCACGGTCTTGCCTGCAAAGCGATAGCGCGAGGCCGCGAAGGTGTCGGCTACGATGGGTTGTGCCGCGCCTGATTCGATGTCAGCGGCGTAGTCCCTCATGGGTTTTCCTCCGTCCACTCAAAAGAACAATTAAACAATCCGCCAGCAAGCGTAATGCCAGCTAAATTTATTGAAACGAGTTCTGACGCAGAGCGTAAGGTTAAGTCTTGATCTGCCCTGCTGTGTTCGTATAAAGGATCTTGGGACATCTCCGAAGCGGTTGCTAATGGGGCGGTCGCTATAATCAAACGTTTAGCGGCCAATATAATACCAAGCGAATTTCCAAGAGTTGGATTGGTGCCGTACACGCGAAATGTAGCCGATGCCGCAGGTGTAACGACACCAAAACTATTCATTGAGTCATGCGGAATGCCGCCGGAGGATACCGACGTTCCACCGGAATTAGCCGACGATCGCTTCATCACGAGGATATTTTCAAGACTAGTGTTGGTCTGAGACGCAGTAAAATAAATCCTCTTGATGTTGATCACTTTGCCGCTCGCTCCAGTTAAGGTGCAGATATCCGTAGGCAAAAGAGCGGGAGTATTGTTGAACGAGGACGTGGAATATGTCGGAACCAAACTATCCTGATCGCTGGCGAGCACCACCGGAAGAGAACCTTCTGAGTTCTTCTGACCAAGCGAACGCGGCAACGCCTCCATGATCGGGGTGTAAATCGTTTGTACTCGTAAAAATGTGGACGCGCTTGAACCGATGTTCGTAACTTTTAATCTGAAATAGGTTCCCACAATCTGCAAAGTGCGGCCATCCCCAACGTTCGCTAGAAATGACGCATAGTCGATCATGTCCCAATTAACATTATCAATAGACTGCTGGTACTCAACAGCCATTGGTTGGTCGCTCTTAATTTGCACTTGCACTGACGCGCTGGTTATAACCTCCTCTCCCGTCCCGGTAAAAGAAGCCCCGGCGAATAGGTTTGCAGTAGTACTATTAGCGGTCGAAACTAATACCTGCTGGATTGTATTGGTATTGAAATAGCGTTTCCCAAATGCAAGCACGCTGCTGATGGGACTGCCAGATTCGTTGACGATTCCGCGATCCGACCCCAAGGACCCCGCCCCCGCCTGTACGAGCGCGGGAGCGAGGGCCAGGAGAGATACGAGAAGTGCGCGCACTAGTTAGCTCCGAAAATCCTAACTTTGCAGGTAGCACCAGACGACTTAGCGGTCAGGTTAACGGTCGGGTTACTAACCGTGTAATTTAGGTCAAACGACTCCGCCGTGTTCTTGACCACGTTGATTGACTCACCACCCCCCAGGTTGAAAGTACAATCGTTGGTAATCGCTTGCAGGTCAATGGACTTGCCCAGCCCGGTCAGGGTCAGTGCGCCGCTAACCACCATGTTATCGGAGGACTTGTAAACTGACACCTTGCTGGTTAGGTCGGGAATGCCTAACACCTTAACATGCAAGGCTTGGCTGGACCCGATCAACTCAGAAGTGATTTGCTGGCCGTTGGCACCACGAATCCCAACGGTAGACACGCTCACGTCAGCACTGGTGATAGTGGCGTTGACGTCCAGTCGTCCACCAGTAACCGTTGCCTCGTCACCGCCCGAATCCTTGATGATGCTCGTCACAGTCGAGCCACTAACCGTACCGATCTGATTAGTACCAGCCGACAGAGCTGGAAGGCTCAGCACATCCACATCACCAATGTTGTTCGTTCCTGAAGGCAAGGAACCGGTAATCACCGTGCTGGTAGACGTAACGGCCAACGCGCCGTTTTGCTGTTTGAGGTTAACGTCCTGCGTGTCAACCCCCAAGTACGAACCGACGGCCCCGGCGTTGCTAGCCCACGCCAGTGCCAACGCGACAATTATCATTCTCATCTTTCTCTCCTTACAACTTGGTATCACACAGCGCCGTATACGTACCGTCTATTGTTGCGGCTGCGACTTTAAATTTATACGCCCCTTGCAAATGACGCTCTCCAGCCAGTGACGCC
>ERZ1292625.1123-Hain-H41-01um-R1-1123-length-34514-cov-44_pt1 | contig 28646 bp, 30 predicted proteins | sample MGYA00564400_ERZ1292625 | MGnify/ENA primary metagenome ERZ1292625 (study PRJEB36523, sample SAMEA6512639) | groundwater metagenome | collected 2019-01-08 | study: AquaDiva: Metagenomics assemblies of 32 groundwater samples | reverse complement strand
TCCATATATGTTGAATTATACAAGACTACCTATTCAAAAACCAAATGGAGAAATTTAGAAGTGTGGCAAAGCTGACCCAGGCCAAATATGGATAAAGTAGATATGATGAGAATTTATCAATTTTTGCAAAAGCCCTAATAGTTTTGAGAATGTACACCCACATAAATACAATAACAATGAACGCAAAGAAAAATTGTTTTGAACCAAAGAAAATTGGCGTCCAAATTCCGTTCAGGAATAACTGAATCCAAAACAGATTTGCAGCCTCCACTACTTTCTTCTTTTTTAGTTCGAGTATTCTGAAAATAGAAATTCCCATTAAAGCATAAAGAATTGTCCAAACAGGTCCGAATAGATAATTTGGAGGGCTAAAAAATGGCTTCGTGAGTCCCGCGTACCAAGTTGGAATTGCTGAAATTGTAGAGACCGATCCGAGAACTCCAACCAGTTCGCAAAGAACAATAAAGGCTAAAAGTTTAAAATATTTTGCTATAATTCATAATAGCAATGTGTATAATTAGAAACAAGCATGTGGCAAAAAATTATCGGCAGCAAACTCTATACTGGAATATTTCTATCTTCAGTTTTTGCCATTGGTTTTTTGGGAGCTTATTTTGGTTTAATTTTATACAATAAACTAAAATCAAATGAGTCTCCGCTAAAAAATCTTACACAAATACAAACTCCGGAACCAACAATTGAACCCATCAAGAGCGATGAATCATTTAACACGGTTCTTTTGGGTTCGGGAGGCGACGGTCACTCAGGTGGTGGGCTCACGGATAGCATTATTATTGCCAGTATCAATTCAAAAGACAAAAAGGCAACGCTTATTTCAGTTCCCCGGGATTTGTGGGCTCCGGGAAATTATAAAATTAATGCCACGGTAAACAATATTGGCGTGGAAAACCTAAAAGGAACACTTCAAAACATAACGGGCTTAAAGATAAGTAAATACGCCTCTGTCGATTTTTCGGGAATTGTCAAAATTATTGATTTACTTGGAGGTATCGAGGTAGATATTCCAAAAGCTTTTTCTGATAATTTTTACCCTGTTCGCGGACTGGAAAATGAAACCTGTGGAAAATCGGGAGAAGAAATTGCCACACTTCATGCAAAATATTCAGGATTTGAACTTGAAAAACAATTTATATGCAGGTATGAAGAGCTTCGCTTCGATAAAGGACCAATAAAAATTGACGGGGCAACTGCACTTAAAATTGCCAGGTCCAGACATGGAGATAGTGATTTTGGGAGATCGCAAAGACAGTTTGCAATTATCAAAGCCATTTTAACTAAACTTATTTCAATGAGAAGCTTTGACAACCTAAAAGAAACTTTTAACACCTTTGGAAAAATTGTTAAAACAGATATTACTCTTACTCAAACCTCCGAACTTCTTAAGGTTTTTGGAAACCCAAGTGAATATAAAATATCAGAAATTCACCTAACTTCGGAGAATGTCTTAAATGAAGGAAAAAGCGCGGACGGGCAATATATCCTGGTTCCAAAAGCAGGTGTAAATAATTTTTCAGGAATTAGAAGCTATATTAGTCAACCCTGAAAGGTTGTTCCTTACAAGATGTAAATATCCTGACGGGTGTCTGAAACTCCAACTTTTTCCGCTTCTCCTTTTAACACTTTCTCCAGGGGCAGACAATATCTGCAACCCTTGTGGGAACATACAAAATGATTCAGTTGGCGCGCCAGTTTTATTCTTTTTGCAACTTCATAAACTCGTTCATAAGATTCCGCCTCATCCGGCAATTTTTTCTGTACAATTCCGCTATCCTGGTCAAGATACCAATATGACACTTTCGCAACGGCTCTTTTTTGACAGTTTTTTACAAGTAGAAGGTAAATTGGAAGTTGAAGGGAATCTTCTTTTTCCTCGTTTTTCCCGGTCTTAAAGTCGATGATGTGAACCGAATCGTTTTTCGGCAAATATTCCAGCCAGTCAATTTTTCCGCAAAGAATAATATTCTCGTCACTACTTAACCAATAGTTTGGTAAATTAATTGATGATGATTTAATCTTTACTGCCTTATTAACAAGCGGGCCGGGATCCTCCTGTACATTAATTAACATTTGAATTCCCCTTTCCTTATATGTTTGTTCCTGCTCGTGATCCGTAAACCCTCCCAATTTGCCCGAATATTTGGACCAAAGAGTTTCAAATTTTTTAACCAATGAAACTTTGAATCTTTCATCAACGGGAAGTTCAGACAGCGCTTCCAAAACCTCATGTACAGCGCCCCCCAATGCAAGTGGAGGAGCAACAACTGTCATTTTGTGTCCCGTTCTTGGGTCTTTATAAACATTCCTCAAATAATATGCTCTGGGGCATTTTAAAAAATCAGAAATTGAAGAGTGGCTTACCCAAACCGCCTTATATTTATCTTCCGTCATTTATATTTTCTTGAGTGAGGCTACGATTGCGTCGATTTCGGTTAGTACCGCCTGAGTTGTAGTTGCTGGAAGCGTAATTGAAACGTGGCCAAAAGAAGTTGGGGCGCCGTATCCATTTACCCCCTGCTTCTCGCAAACGGTAAATCCTTTTACGTCATTACTGCTTTTCCTCATGAGCTCTCCGGATTGAACGGTAAACTCTATAAACTTTGTAAACCGCGAGGAAGGGCCTTCAACATCGGGATCTCCCGGGTAAAGACAAGGGGCTCCCCCTGTTGCTGCTTGAAGGAGAGAAATTTTATAGCCATCCTTGGTTAAGGTTAGTTTATCGAGTTCTATGTCTCCCGCAGGTGCTCCTTCTTTGAGAGATTCCCAGCCAATTGGAACTTCCAAGGAATATGCTTTAAATACCAAAACGCCGCCGGCTTTTATCAATGACTTGCCGGTTGGAGCTATGGTTGGCGCTGGTGTCGCTTCGATTTGAGTAGAAACCGTTGATACCGCCCGGGGTTTTTGGAAAGAAATGGTTGGAAGCCAGCCCATGAAATAAGCTGTTACGCCAAAACCAACAATCAGTGCAGTTGCTAGAATACTAAAAAAATATTTCATTTCTAAGAAATTATACACCATACTTGCCAAAATCTGCTATGATAAATGTATGGCAGGTTACAAAGGCGCAATTGAAAAATTAACAATTGATAACAACTTTTTCAGAAAAGTTCTCTTTACAGCTCCCCATTCACAACTGGTACTCATGTCCCTAAAGCCGAATGAAGAAATTGGAATGGAAACTCACCCGGATAACGATCAATTTTTCCGGTTCGAAGAGGGGGATGGAAAAGTAATTATTTCCGGAGAAGAGTTTATTGTAATGGCGGGTGACGCAGCTATCGTTCCCGCTGGGGAGGAACACAACGTAATCAATACTTCAACCAATGCTCCTCTTAAACTTTACACAATTTACTCACCCGCGCACCATCCGGACGGAGCAATTCATGAGACAAAAGAACAAGCTATGGAGTCGGAGAAAAAAGAAGCAATTACATACTAAAATAGACTTGTTTGAGCTTCCTCTTGTAATTTTGGATAGGAGAAATCAAGTTTAACCTCGTGCATTTCGTTCCAAAAATCTTTGTATTTTAAATATCCGTTTTTGATTACAAAATCATAGATATCCCTTGTGATTGCAACATCCATTTCACAATATTTTTTGAGTTTGGCCAAAGACTGTCTGTCCCTTGCGTTCCAATACTTTATTGCATTTTCCCCACTGTCATTTTTTGTTGTCCCAAGAGTTTCTTTGGCTATTGCGTCAAGTGATACTCTTTTTCCATTCTGCTTTCTAATTAAATCAAGAATGTCAAAATGCTTAAGCTTTGAAAAGTGAGCAGGAAGATATGGGGAAAGTGCAGGAACGTCAAAGCCAATTGAATTAAAACCGATTATTCTGTCTGCCTTCTCAAAAAGCTTAAACATTTCAGGAAAGTCCGCCTCCCAAAATGATTGCATCTTGCCGTTAGTCTCGTTGAAATCTTTATCCAGAGTTCTTGAGTAAACAGAAGTTATAGAAACTCCAAGAAGCGATGCGTCAAACCCGTCAACCTCATCAAAGAACTTTTTTGTTTCGGTGTCAAATATAATCTCAAACATTAGTAGTATATTGTACCCGATTAAGGCTGTTTTTAAAATGTTTCAAATCAAGCGTTGTGAGGAAACCATGAATGAGCTCGCGAATTCCGAATAGCAAAAGTATGTCTAAGTCTCGCGCCGCATATCATATATCGATATATGATATGTTTAACTGAGTTGGCCCTTACGAAACTCTTTTTTGAATGGATTTGGAACTTGTCCCGATCCTGCCCTTATCGCATAATCAAGAATCTTAAATAAAATTTCTTTGGCAATTTCCCACCTTCTTTGCTTCTCCAGTTTATCGAAAATTACATCAAACCCCTCTTGGTGAGTCTGAATCCAAAGCTTCAGCCTTGAAATAGTGGCCGGTGTCAGTTTCAGGATATCCTGAATTTTTTCGGATTCAATATTATGTCTAAGAAGGAATGCCGCAACTATTCTTTTGGCGATCATCAATCTTTCGGTTTCGGAAAGGATGGAGGTCAGGAACTTTTCCGTGTCGGGGACATTATCAAGATCTTTAAGGAGAAGTGTGAAAGAATCTAATGTATGCTTTTGTATCTTAGGTTCAATTTTCCTTTTGGAAACATGTGGCATACCTAACTATCATATATCGATATATGATAGTCAAGACTAACTAATTATTAGGTCTTGATTCGTTTAACGGTGTCATGGTTAATGAATACTGCGGGAATGCTTTTGACAATTTTAATTCTCCCCACTCTTAATTTACATTCGGGGCAAAAGACATCTGTTCCTACCGGAAGACCCATTACTCCCACATAATCCTTTCCGATTCTGGGTATATAGCATTTCATAAGAAAACCCGGCTTCATTTTTACATATCGTCCGAATAGAAGGTGTCCGTTTTTGCACTCGACATCAATAGTTTTTATTGCCATTTGAAGCTATTTTACCACTTCAAGGATTGCAGTGGGGCCAGATCGAAATGTTTCCGTGGCTTATTGCATAGGCCGCGGTTTGGACAGCCTCTTCTGCATTTACACGAAGATCAGCACTTATATCCTCCCCCATTTTGCGCCGTATGTTTTGCCATGTACTTGATCCGAATTGAAATAGTCCTTTGTAAACATAATTAATGGCTCCGGGATTAAATCCTGATTCACAAAGTGCAATATGGCGAATTACGTTTGGATCAACACCATATTGTCCAGCGAATCTGTCGATAAATTCATTAATTTGCTGAGAAGTAAATTTGGGTACAGGAACTGGAGTTGGAGCCAACGTTTTGGCTGGTGTTGGTTTTGGAGTTGCAGATGGTGTGGGAGAAGGAGTTTCTCTAAGAATTGGTGAGGGAGTAGAAGTTGCAACAGTAGACTCTGCTAAAACTTTTTCTTTGGGACTTCCTCCGTTCATCAAATACAAAGTCACAATTTCCCCTGCAAGAATCAAAAAAAGAAAGCGGAGAATAATATCTTTCACCCTGACATTTTATCACTTCTAAAAAATTAGTTTTTGATTTATTCGGGAAGGAATATAGAAAGTAAGTAAATTGTAAAAACTCCCAATATTACAAAGAGAATTTTTTTGATTGTTCTTGATTTCCCGTCATTCTCGCCAATCTCCGGTAAAAAATCGGATGCTCCCAAATAAAGAAATACCCCCGCTGAAATTGCTAGCATTATGGGAATGATTGAAGTTTGACCATCTCGGGCAAAAAAGTAAACAAATAAGGCGCCCGGGATAGTAACCAGGGATGAGAAAAAGTTTGCTATAAAAGTTCTTTTTCTAGACCAGCCCCGGGAAATTAGTACGCCAAAATCCCCGATTTCATGGGGTGTTTCGTGCAAAAAAGTAGACAAGGCTACAACCAAACCAAAAGAAGGGCTGGTCAAAAATGCGGCGCCAATTGCTACCCCATCAATAAAATTGTGAATGGTATCTCCAAATATGACCAACGGAATAGTGGACTTTTGCATTGTTTCAGCATGCTCTTCGTGATGGTGAAGCGACGCAAAATATTTTTCAAAAATAAATGCACCTAAAAATGCCAACAAAACATATAAATATCCGTCTCTACCAATGTGATCGACGACTTCCGGAATAAGATGAAGTATTGATACAGCCAAAAGCACTCCAGCAGCATAAGGGATTGCATAAATACTTAAAACTCTGGCCCAATCTTTTTTAACTAAAAATACAACTCCTCCAACAAGTCCCGCAACACTTCCCAGAAGTGCTAGTAAAACTAAGATTAGCAATGAATCAGTCATGCCTTTATTGTACCTAAGAAGATAAAATTTTACCAACCCTAAATGAAGAGAGGTTTCTTTCAATTACTTTTTCCAGTTCTTCGTCTGGATTTGGAAGGGCTTTTCCATTTGGCCAATAACCCAAAACGGTTAATAGTCTAAGTATAAAGTCAAAGCGAAGTTTTTTGAGTTCTTTTGTTTTTTTTAAATTCTGAAGACTTTGTTGAAGGATATTATAAACTTCATAATTTGCCTCCCCCTCGTGGGTAATTTTACCAATAACCTCCATAAAATAATAAGCGAGGGATACTTTTTTCAAGTTTTTTTTGAGATCAAACAAATCGTCAATTACGATAGCTTCAGTCATAATGTCGAGGCTGTTTCCTGAAACTGCCTGAAAACTAATTTTATTGAAAATCTCGATGTGTCCCCTCTTTTTGCTTCTTAATTTCCTGACACCTTTTGCAATCAGGCTTACTCTGCCGTGAAGTTTTGAATAAACCGCTAAGATTCTGTCTGCTTCACCATAACTTCGCCTGGCTAAAACTATTCCTTCTGAAGTATAACTGCGAGGCTTCATTTAGATTCCAATTTTCACTTCCTTGTCCGTTTTGAGGAGAAATTCTTCTTCGTGGCGACCTAAGTTGATTGTATAAAGTGGTCCGTCTGTACCAGGCTGTTTTTGAATTAGAAGTTTATATTCCTTTGTCATTTTCATTGGAAGTTTATATTTGAATGTAACTTTGGCAACTCCTTCGGGTCTTAGCTGAAAGTATCCCGCAAATACAGTTTTGTCCAAATCGGTGTATGCATCCTCTTTTGCTTCAAGTCCTTCTGCTCCCAATGGCTCACTTCCTTTTGGAACATAAACTCTTACCCAATTTGGAAGAACAGAATTAAGCCAACCATCATATTTTTGAGGGTTTTTGTAAACAATTGTTACTGTTTTCTCGATACTTCCATCCTTTTTTACCACAATATCCTGCGTGACTTCAGAAGTCACGTAAAGATTTGACTTGCGCCCCCCCAGGTTGGCATCATTGATGTGTAGGAAGTCTCCTTCATAATCTTTAATCGTTCCTCCAATACCAAAATCGGAAACCGCAGACTGTACTTTTTCATCCATTAGGTAGAAAAGTACATGCTTTTCCATAAGCGATGTGAATCCCGCTTCAAAAAGTGGTGCCAGTTTTTCTTTTGGCTGCCCCATGGCATTAGCAAGGACTGAGTTCATGAGAGGGCCAATAATTTTTTTTCTGTTATCAGCGTTTTTTGGCTTAAGAATGATTTTTCCGGTCAATGGATCCCAAATAATCGGCCCCTCAACATCTGCATAGCTTTCAAGCTCATAAATAACACCAGGACAATCACACTTTGGTTCAATGTTGTTGCTGAAATTTCCATATCCCGGTACTCCAATTGGTCCAATTACTTCCAAGAGGTTGACCAAAAGCTGAGTATCAACTGCAATTATTCCATCAATTCCACCTATTCCAACTTCTTGGCCTGCTTTATAAACATCAGCCATGCTCACCGCAAAATCAGGCGACCAATTCATGTCCCTATATCTTAAATTCTTGGAAATTACATACGGACCTTTTATATATTTAATAATTGGGTCAGGTGCGGGAGTTGACGGCTTATATTTTGCATCAATATTGTAAATATCATCAGAGGTAGTTGGGCTAAACTTTGCTTTGTCCACTTTCATTATTGAATATCCTGTCATAAATCCTCCGGTGGGGCGCAACTCTTTGTCATTCTGAAAAAGTACCAAATAGTTTCTGGGGGCATCCATTCCCAAAAGGTAAGGAACCCTCTCCAGCATTGGCTTTCCATTGATAACAACCGTCGCCACTTCATCAACCAGATTTTGAGCTTTTCTAATTTTTGTTCTTACCTCTTGGCCTTTATATTTTTCCGGGTATCTGTCTGAACTTATTAGGGCTACTTCCTCCTGAATCTTTGCAACACCACCTGAAATTTTGTCTACTTGTGGAATCAAACTTGGAATTGCGCTAACCAAAAAATCTATTCTCTCTTGTGCAGTCTTCTCTCCACTTCCGGGAGTATCTCCGACTGCCCCACTTTTTAGTCCTAAAAGATCAGAGAATGGTTCAACCGCACCAACCACTATTTTTGCAACCTCAAGTGAGGAGTCAGCCGCATTTATCGCATGTCTGCCGTCATTAATGTATCCTCCAAAATAGGGAACGATGCCTGCCCAAGAAATGAGGTTGTAAGTAGATTTAAGTGCTACCACATCATCCTTTACCCTATCTATACCTGTTGCAATGATTTTAAGATCTTGAGTTGCAGCCTCTTCCTGAAGCTTTTTGACGGAATTTGATAAACGAACCCCCTTTTGATAAACCACAAACCCGGAAACTGCAAAGTAAATTAAAATGATTAAAAAAGCACCCAACACTCCCCACAATATTTTGTAGTTAAATTTACTTTTTACCGAAGTATCAGGACGCGGCGGTTCGTTTTGCATTGCCTCGGGAGCAAGAATGGAGCCCTCGTTAGTATTTTCTTTTATATCAATTTTGGGAATTGTGGGCTGCGTGTTATCCATTTATCTATAATACAGTATTACCTAGCACCTTTGCCAGAAATCATTGCCCAGGGGGTTTTGAGCATTATGAGAAAATCCAAAAAAAGTGACTTTTTCCTAGCATAATAAGCATCCATTTCAACTCTCTTTTCAAAACCTACATCACTTCTTCCGGAAACTTGCCAAAAACCTGTAATTCCGGGTTTTACTGTAAGCATATCCCCAACATATTTTTCTGTGCCGGGGAACCTCCTTTGCTGTTCCTCAAGCTCCTCCTGTAAATATGGTCTGGGGCCTACTAAACTCATATCTCCTCTTAAAACATTAACCAGCTGTGGCATTTCATCAATAGAATATTTTCTTATAAATCTTCCTCCTGGCAAAATTCTCGGATCATTTGTGGGTTTCCAACTTCCGTCTGCTCTCTTTTGTAAATGAGCAGTTTTATATCTTGGATCTGTTTTTTCCAAAACGTCTGCCCTGTCAAGCATCGATCGAAATTTAAAAAGTCTAAAAACCTTCCCCTTTTTCCCAAGGCGTCTCATGTGAGAGTTTTCTTTATCAACCAGTACGGGGCCCGGAGAACTAAACTTAATTGCAATGGAAGTGACAAAAAGAATGGGTGAAAACAAGATTAAAAGAAAAATTGAGGCCAAAATATCTATTGTTCGTTTCACAACTTCGTATGTCATGTGTGGGAATTATACACTAAGTGAGCGCCAACTTTCTGTTTTTGATTTCCTTAAGGGCCTCACCAACCTGCCCCGATTGGTTTTTTTGACAAACCAGAAGGACGTCTCCGGTATCTATTATGACCAGGTTGTCCACGCCAACTAATGCAACTATTTTATTAAGGTCGTCCAGCTTTACAAAATTGTTTTTACCGCTCATGTCAACTATGTTTTCTGTTGTTTTATATAATCCTTTTTCTTTTAGATATTTATCCAAAGATTCAAAAGTGCCAAAATCTGTCCAAGTAAATGGCAGTTCAACTACCAATGCTTCTCCTGCGGCGTAAACCTGTTGAGTAACGTCCTCAATTGGTCCTTCCGGCATTTTGGCATATTCAACCTTTATATCCCCTCCACCCACTATTTTCATCAATGGCTCATACCATTCAGGTTTATATTTTTGGAGCATGGCCAGAAGATTTTTGGGTGTCATACATGTGTGGTTTGTGTGGGCTAAAGCATTATCTTCTGCAATTAACGCCTCCGTTTGTTCTTTTGTACTTCGCCAAATAAATTTATCAACTTTATATACACCAACATCACCCTCTGATGTGACTCTTTCTCCTTTAACCAAATAGTCAATTCCCATAATTGAATACTTGGGTTTAAATCCACCGGTAATATATTTAGTTTCTTTTCTCGCAAGAGCGTCACAAGCCATCATCATTTTGATAAAACTCTCGACTGGTTCTCTTAAATCGTCCACCTGAACAATCATAAATGGCTCATCGGCAAGGCCTTTTTTATACAAAAACGCAGCGATTAGCCCTGTCGCAGGCCCTTGATTTCTCATTTCTGGTTCAACAATGAAGTTTCCAATTGGTATTTCCGGCACTTGTTTCTGGGCCATTGGTACTTGATCCTCATTAGTTGAAACATAAATTTCCTCAGATTTAAACTGAGTCCTTAAAGCTTCGTAATTCATTTGGAACAATGATTTATCACCAATTAAAGGAAGAAAGTGTTTTGGTTTATGCTGACGGCTGATTGGCCATAACTTAGTGCCAAATCCACCACAAATAATGACAGGTATCATATATGTTTTAGAAATTCTTTTTTAAAAGCGGCTTTTGAAAACTTTTTAGCATTTTTGACCAGGTACTTATGATTAAAAACCATTTTCTTGAATTTTGCAATTGCGCCACTCAAACTTTCAACATTCTGTTTGTCAAAAAGCACCCCGGTTTTGCCGTCAATTACAGTGTCGGTTGCCCCTCCCTTTCTAAAAGCAATTACAGGAGTCCCAACGGCTTGTGCCTCGACAGAAACGATACCAAAGTCTTCCTCCTGAGGCATAATCAAAGCTTTTGCATTTTGATAATGTTTCACCAACTCTTTTTCTGAAACCTGTCCCACAAACTTAATGTTATTCTTAGACTTAGACTTCAATCTTTTTTCCTCCCTTCCTGTTCCAACAATAATTAATGGAAGTCCTAATTTATTGAACACATCAATTGCCAAATCAACCCTTTTATACCCAACTAAACGACTAACTATCAAATAGAACTTTCTATCTTTTGCTACAGTGCTACCAGGGCTCTGACTGGCCAAGCTTTGCTTACGTAGCACTGTAGCATTGACTGGGGGAAAGACTATTTCCGAACGTCTTTTATAATATTTTTTAATTCTTTTTTGTACTTCTGTTGAAATGGCAATCATTACATCAGGTCTTTTTGATGCCTTTTTGTCCCATTTTTTAAGGTATGAGGTAATGGGTTTTGTAAATACTTTAAAGGCCTGGCCTTTAAAGTATTGATCCTCATGGCTCCAAAGATAGCGGGTAGGGGTTAGGCAGTAGCAAATATGCAAGGTTCCGAACCTTGTTTTTATACCTTTAGCAGCTTCTGAAGTAACTGATATAACCAAATCAAAATCAGAAAAATCAAAAGATTCGAAGGCCAGAGGCATTAGGGATGCCAAAAATTCATGATTAGATTTTGCAAATGGAATTTTTTGAATAAAAGAAGTTATGATTTTTGGAAATACTTTTGCCCAAATGGCCTCTTTTTCATCATAAACAGAAGTGTAAAGTGGGGCATCAGGAAACATTTCATGAAGAGTCAAAAGTACACGCTCTGCCCCGCCCCATTTATTTACGCGGTCATATACTAAGGCTACCTTCTTTTTTGTAGATTTCGAGTGTCTCACGCGCCATTTTAGCCCAAGAATATCTTTTTACAAACTTTTGAGAAGATTTGATCCTTTTAGATCTGTCGGATTTGGTCATATCTAACACTTTTTGCATGGCCTTTGCTATTGATTCAACATCTTTCGGATCAAAATAAAAAGCGTTTTCACCATAAACTTCTTTAAATACTTTTATATTTGACGCGACTAAGACAGTTCCCGTTGCCATTGCTTCCAGTCCCGGAAGTCCAAAACCCTCAGAAAGCGATGGGAAAACAAAGGCAATTGAGTTTTTGTATAAATATCCCAATTTCTCATCGGGTACAAAACCCAAAAGTTTTACACACCTTCCTGCATTTTGCTTTTTTATACTCGTTTCGAGTCTTTGAGTAAAAATATTCCTCGAGGATGCAATTGCCAAATTTACAGATTGATTATATTTTGTGTTCAATAATTTTACAGCCAGAATTAAATTGTTCAGATTTTTATGTGGATATGCATTTCCAGTATATAAAAAGTATGGTTTACTTATTTTTAAGGAAGTTTCTTCAATTTTTTCATCAAATCCTTCGTAAGTTACAACAATTTTTTTGTCATTTAAATTATAAAAATCAGATAATTCAATTTTTATAGTATTTGAAGGAACAATTATTTTCTTTGAATTTTTGACAGCTGCATCAAACACGGTTCTATAACCCACTCTCTTAACTAGGTAAACAGGGGCGGGAAGAGTGGTGGCTTCAAATCCTTTTTGAGAATGCATCAGAAGATCGTGAATTGTAACAACATATTTATCTTTATAAAATACGGGGACATTGAAATGTAAAAAATGAACCAAATCTGGTTTTTGTGCTTTTATTAACTTTGGAAGTTTTATTTGTTCTTCAAAACTGTAGTGATCGATATCTGCCAAAACTTTTTTCCAATTTGAAGGCAATTCTAATGAGTCAAAATATTTTATTCTCAAAAGTAGAATATATTCATTTTTTGAATCAATCTTGCAAAGTTCGGAAACCAGGTTCATTGAATACCTGCCAATACCTGCATTTTCCAAACCATAAAACCTTGCATCAATGAGTATCTTCATTATTATGATAATTTTGCTTCAACAAATCTAATAATTTTTAATAATTTAATTCCGGTTAACACCAAATAATTAATAAAAAATGGATAATTGTTCCAGAGATTCTTCTTATAAAAATATTCCATTGAATTTACCCCCTCCATTCTTCGCTTTATCTGGGTGTCTGTAAGTTTTACTCTGGATGCTTTCTTTAAATGCGTGATTGAAACTTCGGGATAGTATATTACCCTATATCCCGCCTTTTTTATTTGAAAGCTTAAATCCAAATCTTCCCCATCAAAAATAAATTTTTCATCAAGCCAACCTACTTTATCTAAAATTTTTTTTCTCGTCAAAAAGAACGCACCCTCAATGGCATCTATTTCGTGTGTTTCGTTTGACGAAATGTCTTCGTACCAATACTTGTTTCCGTTCCCCAAAAATAAACGGTTGAAAGAAATCCAAGGAGTAGGAAATCTTCTTCTTGCGTCCTTGTCCGACTCACCACTGGCAAGAACAAGTTTGCATGTTAGCGCGCCAACTTCGTTATGTTTTTCAATGTAATCAACGGTTTTTTCAAGGGTATTTTTATGAACTAAAGTGTCGGAATTTAGTAAAAGCACAAACTCGCCTTTGACAATATCCTTAGCTCTATTGTTTCCATTAGAAAAACTAATATTCTCGCCTGTAATAAGTCTAACCCATGGAAACTTTGCTCTAACCATTTCGGAGCTTCCATCAATTGACGAGTTGTCAGACACCACAACTTCATAAGCCAACTTTTGGGTATTTGCTTTTATTGATTCAAGACAATTCTTAAGTAAATCCCTGGTGTTGTAATTAAGGATTATTATTGATAATTTTGGCTTCATCATATACTTTGTTTAGTTTATCGACAATTGTCCTCCAGTCAAAATTTTCCTTTACAAATATTTTTCCCGACTTACTTATTTTAACCGACAACTTTTGATCGTTTAGTAGTTTTACTACATAACTCGATAAATCTTTCATTTTTGGAGAAACCAATGCGTGGACTCCTGGTGTCAGATTAAGTCCCGCAACGCCAACAGGAGTTGAAACAACGGGAAGGCCTGAGGCCAGGGCCTCCAGAACCTTAAGCCTTGTCCCCCCAGGGCCTCTTATTGGAGTAACCAAAACCGCAGAGGCCTTGTAGATGTCCCTATTGTCCTCAATCGATTCGCTGATTTCGATATCGTTATCAATCTTGCTGTATTCAATTATTTCCGGTGGAACATTTCTGCCGCTAATCCAAAGTTTTACATTTTTAACTTTACTTTTTATCTCCGGCCAAACTTCGTGAACCAGTAGGTTGACTGCTTCCACATTTTGCATCCATTTATAATTTCCGTGATAAAGAATTCTTGGGGGAAATTTCTTTGCAACATGCTTCGCATTGAAAAAATCTAAGTCAACCCCGTTTGGGATTACTCCAATCTCACGGTTAGGAAGTTCTTTTTGCATAACGTTTTTATCTTCATCGGAAACTGCAAAGAGTCTGCTCGCGCGACGCCAATAAAATTTTTCCCAAAATTTAAGTTTTAAAATATCAAATTGATATATAAATTTAAAAATTGACAGGACCTCGTGATCAACGTAATGCTGATAAACGGAGTATTCAATGGTTGGCTCAACCAAAATAATGGGTATTTTTGTTTTCGGTATATGCGGCATAACATAAAAAGTTTCCGCGTGAATAAGATCGTATTCATTGGTTGAAAGTTCTTTTTTAATTGCAGAACGCTCCTCCATAGAAAAGTTTCTTATAACAACCAATGGATTGAAACTAATCAAAGTTAAAAATAAGTTGCGGATAGTCCAGGGGGACTTTGGCCTTTTAAACACATAAACTTTACTGCAATACTTTTCAATTTCCGGTATGTATTTTTTTTCCCAGTCGTCTTTGATTAAAGACATTAATGTAATTTCATTCATTTTAGAAAGATTTTTGATCATGTGGTACCAACGGGTCTGGCCACCTGACATTTGATCAATTGGGAGAAAGGGAACCAACATTAATATCTTCATTTTTTAATTAATTCTTTGTGTAAATCGAGAATAATAAACCTATCGGTTTTCAAAAATGTTTGGAAGCGTTTACTAAAATTTAGAGAGTCTGGGCTTCCCTGATCAAGCGAGACATAATAATCAGCACCTTTTTCTATTATGTGATCAATTGAATCGTCAACCGCCGGCCAACCCTTTCTTTTTGTTTGATACAAAAATGCAGTATCACCGTTATAAGGAATAACAATTTGAGAATCCTTGGGGAGCGCCTCATCAACAATTTTCCCTACCTCCATAAGTTCCGGATGATTGATCTGATAAAAAGGTTTAATTCTGTCCCATCCGATCAAAAACATTGTAAATAAACTTATAAATAATATTATTTTTGAATTCTTGAAAAGCCAGGTGGAGCCAATCGCCAAACACAATGAAACCGCAGGAATTATTAATATTTGATAATAATCATGACGGACATTGGCTGTTGCCACGACCACCAAATATGCAAGCATTCCGGAAATAAAATATAGGTGAAATCTTTCATTTTGCTTTTTAATAATTCCATAAATAAATGGAACCAGTCCCCAAACTCCCAAAATCAAAATTCCAATCCGTTCACCAAATATCCACCTGAAGAATGCAGGATGAAAACGAATGCGGTCTCCATTGAACGCCCATGAATAAAAAGGAATTCCTTCAGGAAACTGACTTATCCAAGCTCTCCACAGTAAAAATGGAGTAAATGATAAAAATATAAATGCTAAATTTTTTCTTAAGTTTTCTTTTTTAATGAGATCCGGAATTAGTGGGAACAAGTAAACCGCAAAAAATGGTTTTTGCAAAAAAGCCAAAGCAAATAAAAGTCCCGATATTACAAAATTTATCCCGTAAAAATATAGTCCAGAGACGGCAAAAAGTACTCCCAACGGATCCGGCAAAATTACTCTGGTGAAATAAATGTTAAACGGTAAAAATAAATAAAAAAATGCAGTAAATAGCCCAACCATTGAACCGTAATACCTTTTAGCCAAAAGGTACAAAAAAACTGCAGTGCTAAGGGCTATTAGTGAAGTTAAGATTCTTCCCCAAACCTCGAGACTAAAACGACCGAATGTGTTAAAAAGTGTTGCATGAACTGCATTGTAAATTGGGAACTCAACCATTCTGTACCCTTCTGGGTTAAAAATTCCAGTTTGGATACTTGAAATATCGTCATAGGTGGGACGAAGCATGTTGATTCCATCTTTTGCAAAATTGCGAGATACTGATGAGGTATCCGCCTGACGCCATGAATGCCAATCTGCAATGGGATTTTCTACTTTGTATAATCGAACAGTAAAACCTGCAATTAGCATCAACGATAACAAAATGTACTCAATATTAAATTTTTTGATCATTTAGTTTATTTTTAACCAAATATACGGCAATTCCAATTACGAGCCAGAAGGTTATGGCAAATTTTGAAGCTTCGAAAACATCAATAAAAACCGCGTTCATTAAGGTTCCAACTATCCCACCAACTACTCCTGCGACAAACCCAAGTTCGATGCCTGTAAATCTTTCCGTCAGAGGCAACACTTTATAAAAAACTAAGGCAACGTTAAAAAGTATCAAACAAAACGAGAAAAACCCCAATATTCCCACCTCACCCAGGAGCCTTAAGTAATCGTTATCTGTGGCCAAGCTTATTGATGAATAGCCTGTTCCAAGAAGCGGATTTTTATAAAGCGCCCTAATTGCCCTTGGCCATTCAACATTAAAACGGATTGAGCTGGACCTGTCTTCAAATACCGGAATCGAAATAGGTTTTGGGGTTGACCCTCCTTTTTGTGGAAGAACGGTTTCCTGCGCCCCTACTTCTAGTTTCGGAACGAACTTAAGATACAGAACATCATAAACCCTCTTATATCGATTAAGGAGACTTGGTGAAAACGAACTTAGGATCAAACTTATCAAAATGACTGTAATGATAGCTTTATATTTCTTCATTAGGAGTAGCGAAACACTAACAGCAACCAGATACGAAGCCAGTGATACTCTTGAGAGTGAATTTACCAAAAGCCAAAAACCGGAAAGAACAGTGAGCGCCATTACCAATCTCGATACTTTATCTTTAAAAATAAAAAACAGACTGACGAATATTGGTAAAATCATAACCAGATAGGCCGCCATATCATAATGTCCGGCAAAAGTTGAGCTAATGTGGGAGCCCTGGGTCCAGGTGAGCGCAACGCCTTTGGAGTATTCAGAATTTTGTGTAATTATTACCGGAAAATTAAAATACCGCTGGCCCAAACCATAAACAAAAAGAACAACCATAACCAAAGCAATTGTTCTTATATAAAATTCGATGTTTTCTTTTTTGTATAAGTTTGGAAAAGCCAAAATAAAGAAAAAGGGGACAAAATACTCAATCCGTCTAAATAGGTGTAAAAAACCTATTGAAAAAGTTAATGTGTTAGTTAAATACGCCCCACAAACCAATGAAGTCAAACCAACCAGAAGAAATATAAATATTGATCTGACCAAATTGTCCATAAGCAACATCTTCAATTTTGGTGTTAACTTTACGAATGTCAGAAGCGCAACAAGTACAAGTAAAAAATCTTCAAACCGTATGGCCACAGATATTCCGGGAATATTTAAGAATGGAAACTTTGGATAAAGCGGAATAATTATCAAAAGTGCTGCGACCAAATATTTTGATAGTATTTCAGGCAATTTTAAAAGCTTTTGCATAAATTTTGGCGGACATACTCCCTTCCAGTATACCGAAAAGAATAATTCTTCCTAGTGCGCCAATTTTTAGAAACATCCGCAATATCGGATATTGCCACGACGGATAATGTTTTTTGTAAAATTTTTTGACCCCTTCATATTCCTTAAGTAAAGAGAATTCGCTAATTTTGCTGGAAGCACCGCCCAGATGGATTATGCTCCACTTTGGCAAATACCAAACTTGGTAGCCTGCGCTTTTTATTCTAAAACATAGGTCAACTTCCTCAACATACATAAAAAATGTTTCATCCCAACCTCCAACTTTATCCAGTAGCTCTTTCCTTGTCATCAAAAACGCACCAGTCACCCAATCAATCTCTTTTTTTGCTTTATAAAAGCTATCACCTTTTGAAAAAAAGGACTTCGAATGGAGCGGGTGGAATGGTTTGATAAACTTATCAACCAACGGAATATCCTGTATTGTCATCCATGAAAAAACTCGCATTAATGTTGGAAAATACCCACCAGTTGCCTGCAAGCTCCCATCTTTATTGTTAAGTGCAGACGTTGTCACCCCAACTTTCGGATTTTTTCTCATCCAAGAAACCATTTCTCCTAATACATTGCTCTTGACTTCAGTATCCGAATTAAGAAAAAGCACATATTCTCCTTTTGACACTTTGGTTCCTTGATTGTTTGCTATAGCAAAACCCAGATTGTCATTGTTTACTATTATATTTGCTCCCAAACCTTTTGCCGCCTGTGCTGACCCATCGGCTGAGGCGTTATCGATTACTATAATTTCATAGTCAATTCCTGAAGTATTTTTTTTAATAGATTTAATACATGAAGTTAGAAGACTCTTTGTATTAAAACTTGTTATGATTATCGAGAGATCCATTTTTCAGGGTTTTAAAACATTGACCAATTCATTTATTAATATCCAAAGTAGAGATAGTGTTGCAATCCCTATCAAAAGTCTCAATAACAAATTTGAGCCAACATACTTTAGTATCACTTTACTCTCGTAACGTACTCCTCCGGCTTCCAAAATCTCTTTGTCTGATTGCGGCCTATATCCATTTATAAACAATGATTCACGCATCGGATGTACAATTTCTTGTAAAAATGTGGCCTTGGTCTGATCGCGGATCAGGGTTTGTGCCTCCTCGGGAGGATAGTTAAGAACTATTCCCCAATTAAATTCACGGGTAAAATGGCTCATTAACTGCTCACGGGTAGTGTTTGTATAATATCCACGCCTTAAAGGTGTCTCTTTATCTGCGGGCTGAGTTGATTCAACAAAATCCCACAAACCTTTTGGAAATGAGGGTTCGGGAAGCGCTAAATAAACCAAAAGCAGTATTCCAAAGACAGCAAATATAATTTTTGCAGGTTTATTCATTACTGAAACAGTCTTGCACGGCCAAGTTTGTACCCCGGATTTTTATTAGTACGTTCTCCGATCACTTTTGCAGGAACTCCTCCCACTATTGCAAATTCGGGGACATCTTTTGTTACAACCGCCCCAGCTGCAACAACCGCCCCTTTCCCAATTATCACTCCTGGGAGGATTATTACCCTTGGACCAATAAAAACATAGTCTTCTATTTCAACTGGTTCTTCACGAGCTTCAAACCCTTGAGAATTAAGATTGTGTTCGGAATTATAAATCATTACACTTGAGGCTATATCCACATGATTTCCAATTGTAAGCTTTGCACGGCCATCCAAAAATGCATGATCACCAATTATCGTATCCTCCCCTATCACAATATTCCTTGGATCAAAGAAGTTGGCCCACATGTGAATAGTTGAACCTTTGCCAATTTTAATTCCGAAAAATCTGTATTTGAGCTTTCTTATTGAATGAAAAGGTAAATATCCAATCCACCTGAGAAGCATTATCCTAAAATCAAGCCAGTAATTATATAAACGGTTTGATATTTTTGAAACAGCTTCACCTTCTATTAATTGTTTACCTGTTTTGTCTTTAAAAAATGTCTTCATTTTAGTTATTTACTTTTGTAATTATTTTTAGTGTTTCCCTGGCCGTTTTTCCCCAAGAAAACTTGCTGGCCTGGGCAATCCCTGCCGCAACTAGCTTATTATATTCCTTTTGGCTCATTGTGAGAACCTTTCTGATGCCCTGGGCAATGCTTTCTGTGTTTTGCGGATCAACCATAATTCCTGCACTCCCTACAACTTCCGAAAGTGATCCCGCAGAAGATACAACAACTGGAATACCCATATACATCGCAGACAGTGTATCAATCCCAAATCCCTCCCAAAAAGACGGCTGGACAAACACTTTTGCCCCAAGTCTGAGAGCCATTTTGTCAGCGTCAGTTACGTAGTCTGTAAATATTACTCGGCCAGAAAGTCCAAGGTCATTTACCTTTTTCATTATTGGCTCATACAGCCAGCCTTTTTTACCGGCAATCACTAACTGGAATCTGCGCACGAAGTGGTGCTGTCTATCATGAATCTGGAATCTGGAGAAAGCTTCGATCAAGCCTTCGATATTTTTACTTGGCTTCAAGGTTCCGATGTACAGCACATAGTCATCAACTATGGAGTACCTTTTTTTGACACGTCGCACATCGTTATTGTCTACCTTTAAATCCTCAAGCGTAATGTCGTGGGAAAGTGGAGTGACATAAACTTTTCCGGAAGCAAATTTATAATGTCGTACAATGTCTTTCTTTGTGCTCTCAGATATCGAAATGATATATTTTGATACATAGATTGATATAGCAGTCCACCATTTTAACTGCCAAAACACTTTCTTTGTAAATTGGCCCGAAAATTCGAGGTATCCCAGGTCCATAATTGAACAAATGCGGGGAACGGGTGAAAACGGCACAGTATAGTGACTTGGGGAGAATAAAACGTCTGGTTTCTCCTTGGCAAAAAACAGATAGGGCATTAGTTTAGTTAAAATCCATCTCCCACCACCCCGAAGAACTTTATACTTGAAGTTTTGCTTTTCCTTCGGCATATCCGAGAGTGGTTTATTTTTAAGAAAAACTATAAGACTATGATCACATTCTCCTTTTTCTTGAAGTTTCCACAAATTCCAGATAATCTCAAAGGCATATTTGTTCACCCCAACCCTACTTTCAACATTAGCCTCATTTCCATCTATGCCAATGATCATTGGATAGCCTCCTTATCACCAGCTGACGCTTCGCGATACACTTTAAGTGTTTCCTCGGCGGTTTTGGTCCAAGAAAACTTTTTGACTTGCTCCAAACCCTTTTCTATTAGCCCCTTAGGCCCCCTAAGCGCTTTTTCAATGCCGTCCGCGATGGAGTTTACATCATATGGATCAACAAGTACCGCGGCGTCCCCAGCCACCTCAACAAGACTAGAGATGTCTGATGTTATGACAGGGCATTGGCAGGAAAATGCCTCCAAAATCGGAAGTCCAAAGCCTTCATATAGGGATGGGTAAACCAGAGCCTTGGCACCTGAGTAAAAAATACTAAGCTCGTTATTTTTAACATGCCCCGCAATTCTTATATTTCTGCCCTCCACAACTTTCATATATTTTGGAAGTCCAATAAAAACAAGTTTCAAATCGCGTCCTGAGCCGGCTTTATCAAAAGCTTTAATGATTCTCTCAGTATTTTTTCTTGGGTTCACTCCAACAGAAAGAATATAATCTCCAGAGATTTTATACTTCCGTTTGAGGTCGATAATCTCTTCAGCTGAGGCCTTTTTGAAATTTCCAGATACTGCCTCAGGAATTACTCTGACAATACTCTCATTAAATCCAAGCTTAACAAGATCGTCTTTTGTTGAATTTGAAGGAACGATTACCCTTTTACTTTCCTTTGCTACCCAAAAAAGTCGTAACCTGTGAGTATTTACAATGTTCCTGATAATATCTTTTGGAAACAGGTTTGGATAAAGAATAGGGGCCAAGTCATGTACAGTTGTAACTTTGAATGAAGAACTTGGAGCCTCTGCCCAGTCAGACGAGTGAAACACATCAACTTGTCCAATCAATTTCTCAATAGGCAAGATGTGAAGATTGTTCCACAAAAAACTAAGCACAGTCGGAGGCAGTGGAAAAACTTTCAATTCAAAGTTGCCCGGTAGTGTACCCGCAAACTTCACTATGTCTGCCTTCCTCCTTAAAGATCCCGCAAAAAGGACATAATGATTTTCTTTGTCAATCTTGAGCAAGTTTGTCACCAAATTTTTGACATAATACGAGACTCCTGTCTCGTAAACAATTTGGCTGATATCAATCCCGATTTTCATCTATTTTATGATCATTATTTCAACTTCCTCAATAATACTCACAACTTTATAATTTTTATTTATATACTCATTAATCTTAGGCATATAGAAAATAAGCTTTTTACCCTCAACCTCAGCGGTCAAATCCCTTATTACCACCTTCGGGGGGTCGTTTATTATACCAGTTAGAACCCGATCCTGAGCTTCAACCATAAACCAGGGAAATTGGAAAACGAACACGTTCCCGGGCGGGAGTCTGTCAGCCATTTGATAAATATGGGGAAGGGTCCCAAAAGCGAATATTTTGTCGCCAGTGTTTGACAGTTTTTGAATCTCCGCCACCACTCTTTTCTCTGAATCCCCAAAAAAGAATATTTTATTGCCAACGTGTCCCTGATAAAATTGAGAAAGAAGATAAATTGAGGCAAAAGCATAAATAAATACTAAAACTTTCAAATATTTTTCCTTAATAAGCCAGTTAATCGATATCACGCTCAAAAGTGCCACAAACGGCAAACTAGGTTGAAGGTGAACAAAATCAAACCTTGCGTAAATGGAAGCCATTGATCCTACTAAAAACAAACTTATTAAAATGACATTCTCTCGTACATTCTTACCACCATCTGGCAAGCTCTGCTTATCCAAAATGGCAAACAAGGCAAATCCATAAACTCCAACTACTCTAGCCCATTCACTTAAAGTTCCATATTTCCTCCCCATCTCAGCAAAAGTGCTCATATTAAATGTAATTGTCCAAAAAATAAAATCTTTCCATATCCCTAAATCATTTATATATTTAATTAAAAACAGCGTAGGAATTAATGCGCCCAACCCAAAAATAAAAGCTGGTTTTATTTTTTTCTCCTTGATAAATAGATAAAGCCCAATAAGTCCAATTAGGGGTCCAATTACTTGTTTAAAAAGGAGAGCAACCCCCAGAAAAAATCCTGACCAAAAATTTTTCTTGGATAAAAGAAAATACAAGGAAGTAAGTGTGAGGATTGGTAAAAAGGAGTCAATCCAAAGTACCCAACCTTCAAAATATGGATGCCAAATTAGAAAAAAGAGGTTAGCTATTAGAGCTTTGCTGCTAGACTTAAAAAATTTTCTAGCCACAAGAAACAGGAGTATGTGAGTAACGATTACAATTCCATATTGCCAAAGCCTTGCAATCTGAGGGGTATCCATTCCAAGTGTGCCAAGATTGATTGGAAAGAACATAAGTCCCGGAAAATGTTGATCGAATATGTTTGCGTACGGGATCAAACCATGATTAGTAAGATATGGATATATAAAAAGTTCAGGATATGGGAAAAATATCAGTTTGGACAAAATGAATAAATGGATCAAAATAATTAGAACTAAACCGGTAATCACTTTTTTACCTCCCACATTTTAACTTGAACAGTAACTTTATAAATTGCCATTAAGAAAGAAAGTGCGAAACCGTAAAATCCGTCCAAAAAGCCTAAGTGCTTAATATATCTAACTAAAAATTCCCGATGTGGCCACCAGAAAAAATTTAGCAAAGAAAATCTCTCCCCTTTTTCTAATCGGTTAACGGCTTCAATTCCTGAATACCTATTTTGCCTTCCTATAAATTCGGAGATATTGTCATAACCATAATGTTCAATCGCAAATTCTTCTTTGGCGGGTAAATTATGCAGCTTTCCGGTGACCTTGGGGTATGAATGAATTTGGCTGTCCCAAATAACATTTCCTTTTTTAAAAAACCTAACCTGTCTATCAGGCCACCAGTTGGAATGCGCTATCCAGTGTCCAAAAAATATATTCTTTCTTGGAATGTTAACTGCGTCATAAGTCCTCCCATTTGCGATTTCTATTAACTTACTGGCAAGACTTTCAGTTATCCTTTCATCCGGATCCAAAATTAAAATCCAGTCCCCTTTACACTTTTCAATCATTTTGTTCCTTATCGTCTCTACATACGGAGTATTTGGAACATCTGTGCCAATTTGGAGAACAACAACTTCATCGGCAAAATTTTTAACAGAAGTAACCGCTCTCTCAAGCTTCTTTTCTTCTTCAGATAGTGCGGCGATTGCTACAGATATCATTTGGTCAAGTTTTTAAATAATTCTTCATATTTTATGATAATTTTATCCCATGAAAAATTTTCGGCTTGTTTTCTGGGCCGATCTTTCCAATCGATCTCTAGAGCTTTCTTGATTGCATCTGCCAATTCTTTTGGATCCTCAGGATGATCAACAAAGATTCCTGCATCCCCCACTATCTCACGGCGAACAGGATCGTTCGTTGTGACCACAGGAAGGTTGGTAGCCATTGCCTCTAAAAATACCAAACCAAATGCTTCCCATGGATGAGGAACAAAACAAAACACGTCTGCCTTTTTATAAACTTCCTGTATTTTATCAAAAGTGGTTTCAATTTCATTTCCTTTCCCAACTACCATAAAATTTGCATTCGGAATGAGGTCAACCGCGTTTTTAACAAGATTAATTCTTTTACTTAGTGTGTTGGCTCCAACAAAGAGAATTATGTTTTTGTTTGGTTTGACTTTGGCCGGTGTAAATTTTTGAAAGTCGACCGCATGCGGAACCATAACAACTTTTGTCCAAGGAAGTTTATATTTCTCTGCCCATTCTTTTTGGGGATTGGAAAAAGCAACGAAAACATTAGGAGAGCAAAGAAGATTCCATTTGTCATCAGCTCCCGGACCGGAATGCCCAAAAACAACCATAGGTTTTCTGAAAAGCCAAGTTAAAATTCTGCAAATTAAAACTTGCCATCGGCCATTTATTGGAATATTTACATCAACCGGAACCCATTTGTAAAAAGAGTGAGAAATATTAATTTCATATTTTTCTTTTAATTTTTCCTGCAAGGTCTTGGCCCAAATTTCCGCGCCTCGTATATTTTTATCCTCATCGAAACTCAAAATCGCAATTTTCATTTATTAATCTGTAAATCTGTATTTAACCAAAGTCCAAAAGGCCAGAAATCCATCTTTCCATGTAATTTTTTTGCCTTCATCATAGCCTCTTGGAGTAACTTTTATAGGCACTTCATAAATTGAGTGTCCTGCTTTTAATATTTTGGCAGTTATTTCCGGCTCAAATTCAAATCTATCAGATTTAATCTCAATGTTTTTAATTACTTCTTTTTTAAAAACTTTATAGCACGTTTCCATGTCAGTGATTTTACTTCCGTAAAGGATTCTTGTTGCAAGTGATAGGAATTTGTTACCCAGAAAGTGAGTCAAGAATGGTGTATGTTTTCTTCCAAAAATTTTAATTGGATAATTCTTAAGTCTTGTGCCATATACAACTTGACACTTTCCGTCAAGAATTGGTTTAAGGAGCCTTGGATAATCGTTTGGATCATATTCCAAATCTGCATCCTGAATTAGGATTATTTCACCTTTTGATTTTTTAATTCCTGTTCTTATCGCCGCTCCTTTACCTTTATTTGTCGTGTGTTTAAATACTTTTAAATTAAATGTTTTACTTGCATCGCGAAGCGCGAGCGTTGTGGTGTCATTTGAAGCATCGTCGACAACTATTACCTCTCGAGTTAATTTGTGAGGCAGTTTTACATTTGACACTTTTGCAACAATTTCACTTATTGTTTTTTCTTCATTAAAAACTGGGATAATTATTGAAAGTATCATATATCTGTTTCTTTTTCTCCAATTGCTAAAACTGACAATCCAAGTGGGGCAGGAATTATTTCCTCCAGCATTAAAAATGGTCTTGCTATTTTATCAAAAATCCCGAGCTGTCCTTCTGGAATAATTTTTCTTTTTAATATTCTGGCATTAATAAACCAACCAATTAAACCCAACCAATTCAGATAACGGGAATCTTGAATCAGGAAGCAGGAATCGTGCAACTTATTAACAACTTCGTTTTTTGAATAGCGACGGAAGTGTCCGAGTCCTTTGTCTATGCGACCAAATGCCCACTGATGTGCAGGAACTAGCAAAATTAATTTTCCACCATGATTTAATAAATTAAACATGTTTGAAAGTGCTTTTTTATCATCTTTTATATGTTCTAAAACATTCATACAAACTATTGACTCGAATTTTTTATTTTTGAAAAAATATTTATTGCTTTCAATGTCACCATAATTCGCGTTTTTGTAATTTGAATCATAGTCAATCGCTGTAACTTTTCCATACTTTGAAAGCTTTGAAGTAAAATTCCCGATACCGGCACCAACTTCTAAAATGTCACCAGATAGATATTTTGATATCTGATTTAAAAGCCAGTTGTTATACCAACCAGCATTTTTCATGACTTCTAATGTTTGATGTCCTATCATACGTTTCATCTTTTTGTCCATATTGAAGGAATTGTATCTGGTTTTGGCCTAAACAATACCTCTGGATAATAAAAATCTAAAGGGAATGACAGACCGACTCCATATTTAATTTTGTCCGATTTTTTGGATGATCTTTTTAAATGCGTCAAATGTAAATAAGGGGTTTCCAAATATTTTCTTCTTTCAGAATTTAGTTTTTGAATCAGTGTCTCATTTTTTCCAAAATATCCTTCTGATGGATACTCGTTACCCAGGTGAAGATTGGGAATATTTCTATTTATAGCTCTTATTGTTATAAATCCCTCTATTCCGTCAATTACATATTTACCCTTACTCTCTTCTTGATAATGAAAAATATCTCGTACTAAATTCTTAAAAGGAACTACAATTGAATCTAGTTTTTCTCCATTCTCATTGATCTCATCTACCAGCTTCTTTATTGAATCCTCCCACCAAACTTCATCACCATCCAGAACTATAAACCAATCAGCATCAGTTCCTTCAATCATTTTCTGACGTCCTTCGGAAACCGACCCAGAAAAAGACTTGAAAACAATCTTTGTAGGCCACTTTTTCTTTAATTCTTCAATAATTTGAACCGTATTATCTGTACTTCCGTTGTCCCAAATCAAAGCTTTATCTACGAAATCAATGATCGAGGAGATGGCATACCAAATAAAATTTTCCTCATTTTTAACTAAACAGTGTGCGTAAATTGTCATATGTTTTTAAAAAGTTTTCTGTATACCCAAATTGAAGGAACAACAAAACCAAAAATACCCGCTGCGAGTACGCTATACGCAATAGCCATAACTCCGTATGTCGGAATAAAAAAGTAGCCAGCTAAAGCAACAATCAGCAAATGTCCTGTGCTAATGTAAACAAAAAGTTTTGGGTAGCTAAAGTAATAAAAAACAGCAGTATGGATTGGTATCGAAATTAAAAGAACAAGCATTGCAAAAAGTAGTACTATAAATATAGGAACCGAAGCGGTGTAGGCACTTCCAAAAAGAATCGGAATAAAGTAAGAAACCACGGGAATCGATAAAATTCCGAGGATTGCAATCGCAATCACAAAAATTTGAGTTTTCTTAATATACTCAACCAATTCTTTCTTTGACCCTACATTTGCCATCTTAGGAGCTACAACAGTCGAGATTGCTCCAACAAGTTGAGGAACTATCTGTGTAACTCGTGTAGCTGCAGCATAAATCCCAATTTCAAAGACAGTTAAATACCTTGCTGTCAAAAAACTATCTAACCGTCCAGAAACAGCTGCAATCAAAGTGAATAGGGCGACCCACTTGTTATAGTGAAAAAAGTCTTTGATTTCTGTAATTTCACCCTTTACATTAAAAAATTTTGTTGAAGTTACAAATAGCCCACCAACAAAACCTAACATTGGAATTAGTATGTAAGCACCCATTGAAGTAAAGGCTGAGACATTGATAAATCTAAAAAAAAGAAATATTAAGACTATTCTTCCTGCATTTGATATTACTTGAATTAAACTCCAAGACCAAAAGCGTTCATAAGCCTGAAGAGTTGTTAGTATAAATGAAAATAGTAGAGATCCTGAAACACCGATAAAAGCGATTCTTAACAGTGGCGCTAGCTCAGGTTTTTTAAATAGGAAGACCGTAATCCAGGAAGATAATGATACTCCCACAATTCCGATAACAAATGCCGCTATTAATTTTACTTCAAATCCAAGTTTTAAAAACCTATTTGCTTTTTCCGGATTATCAATCCTGTTTGCGCTTACAAACCTAACAAGGCCGGTATTTGTTCCCAAGTCTCCAATGTCTGCAACCATATTAAGAACCAATGTTGCAATGCTAAACAAACCAAACTGTGCTGGTCCTAAATATCTTGCTACTAAAATATAAAAAACTGCACCAAGAAAGCCATTGGTTACAGTTCCGAACATAGTAAGACTAGATTGTTTAAAAGTAGAGGTTAAGAAGATCTCTCTAATTTTTTCCATATTAGAAACATTATACAAGAAATTAAGGTTAGAACACTTATAACCAATCCAGGCATTACATATTTTTGCGGAGTGAAATAAAGATCATATTCTCCATCATGATCGACCCAAAACCCATTAATTAAACTGTAAAGCTTATATCCTTCTTTTGAATTCATCTGCCAACCGTCATCGTACGTTTCAGAGAAGAAAAGCGTTGTCGGGTTTTTCAGTCCTTCGATTTTGACTTTGTAATGGGTAGGGGCTAAAACTGTATACGAGACTTTTGCTTTGTTTTCACCTGCGAATAAACTTTGCTTTTTACCAATATCAAGCTTGTCCCAATCAAACACTCTATCGCTATTTTTTAATTCTTCAATTTTCAGACTTAGACTATTTTCTTCATCCGGAGAAATTACAGCCAACGAATTAACTATATTTATTTCTCCCTTTGTCTTAATAGTTAAACTGCCGTCTTTCAAGAGCTCGCCAACTTTTACCCAATGGAAATCGGCCTTATCATACTTATTAAATCTATCCGAGACATCTTTGTTCCCTGTCAGTTTAATTATTACAACTTCAGGTCTTTCAACTTTTGTATCAATTCTCCCTATTAAACTATCCCCCTGATAAAAACTGGCCTCTCCGC
>ERZ1292625.1423-Hain-H41-01um-R1-1423-length-28654-cov-8_pt1 | contig 28654 bp, 30 predicted proteins | sample MGYA00564400_ERZ1292625 | MGnify/ENA primary metagenome ERZ1292625 (study PRJEB36523, sample SAMEA6512639) | groundwater metagenome | collected 2019-01-08 | study: AquaDiva: Metagenomics assemblies of 32 groundwater samples | reverse complement strand
TTGCCGCGCTCCATTATCCAGACTATTGTCTTCACAAAAGGGGGGCTTGACAACTATATAGTCATGGGAAAAGATATAGGCAGTGAAGAATCAGAACGAATAATGACTTCGTTGGTTAAAAAATACCAAGAAGCCGGTTCTCCAGATGCTTATTGGCGTTCAGTAGCAGACCAAAAAAGAAAAACGCTTCGTTATTTAACACAACGAAATAAAGTGGTCTCCCCAAATAATATTCCTATTGTTTCAGACTTAATTGCACGAGTAAAAGCTGAAGCAAACATACGGTCGCGTGAAAATAAAATCGGGAACGTAGCCAATGCGTATGGAGAATTAATAAAATCCAGTGACCATAGTAACACAATCATTTCAGGTCTAAAAAAAAGAGCAAATAAACTCAATAAATAGTTATTGATATTGCTCTATTATTTTTCGGATATCGTCCCAACACCTGTACTCATAAAATAATCCGACGGTGTGTCGGATTTTTTTATGACTATTCTTTATTTGGATTTGGATCGATTCATCGGTTCGCCAACCAGCAGTTAACGAGTCATAGAGTGTTACTGCCGGCGAGTGTCGCGTACCCGCGACAATCCGACTGGGGGTACTTAATACTGACCTAAAGCAAGGGTGCAAAGCCCTGCCTGCTACGCGTTGCGAAGCATTGCGGGCAGCCCTACCTGCTGGGAGGCGGGCGAGCCACCCTAAGGGTGATAAAAAAATTGAGGCTAATTATCTTAATTTAAGGATTCTATATCCATAAATATTGACAAATTTATGGATTTATGATATTTTACACTTACTATGATCTTACCTCGTTTCTATGCAAACTTAGAAAAATATTTAACTCCCAATAAAGCCTTAATTATCTACGGCCCACGTCGCTCTGGAAAAACAACACTTATTCAACATTATTTGGAAACTACATCGTGGAAATATAAACTCGATTCAGGAGACAATATACAAACGCAGCATATCTTAGGCTCGCAAGATTTTACCCAAATTCTCCAATATGCAGAAGGCTATGATCTACTTGTTATTGATGAGGCACAGAATATTCCAAATATTGGTATGGGACTAAAAATATTAGTTGATCAAATTCCCAATATCCGTATTATAGCAACAGGATCTTCATCGTTTGAACTTGCTGGACAAATCGGTGAGCCATTAACCGGAAGAAAACAAACACTAACACTCTACCCAATTGCTCAAATGGAACTATTAGGGGCTAAGTTTAATTCGCAAGAACTTAAAGAAAAACTTCACGACTATCTTATTTTCGGTAGTTACCCTGAAGTAATGAGTGAACCAACGCAAAAAGGAAAAGTTAAAATTCTTGAAGAATTAGTTAACTCATATTTACTCAAAGACGTCTTAACGTTAGCAGACGTAAAAGGCTCAAAAATACTCACTTCCATATTGAAACTTCTTGCATTTCAAGTTGGAAGCCAAGTGTCTCTCAACGAAGTGGCAAATTCGGTGAACATAGATGTCAAGACTGTTCAACGATATTTAGATCTTTTAGAAAAAGCGTTTGTCATCGTAAGTCTAGAAGGATTCAGCAGAAACTTACGAAGTGAAGTAACCAGTAAAGCAAAATATTATTTTCTGGATAATGGAATTAGAAATGGTATTATTCAACAATTTAATAAAATAGATTTACGTGATGATATCGGTAAGCTCTGGGAAAATTTTCTATTTATTGAACGTTTAAAATATCGAACGTATAAAAATATCTACTCAAATAGATATTTTTGGCGCACCTATAGCCAACAAGAGATTGATCTTGTTGAAGATAGAGATGGAAAACTTCAAGCATTTGAATACAAATGGTCTGAAAAACGCAAAACACAAGTACCAACTGAATGGAAAACTACCTATCCAGATGCTTCATTTTCTATTGTAAACCCTATCAATTACTTAGAATTTATTAGCTAACAGTGAGATAAGTAAGAATTTTTTCAAAAATTGGATCTTGTTAAAAAACGTCCAAATTTCGTCCCAACACCTGTACAAGTAGTTATTCTTCAGGAAGTGCGGCAAAATCACTCTGCATTTTCGTGTACCATTCCATCCCTGAAGCTGGATTTTTTCGCATGTCATCCATCATTTGCAAAGGACCTTTATGCGCTTGATCGCCGTTGGCTACCACTTCGCGAATATGCGTTTCCCCAGCTTTAATAACTTCATCAGCGGTATTTCCATGAAACGCAGTGTCGCATGGTCCACCCATTTGTCTGCAGGTCATTGTTTTCATACGTATATAATCCTTCTCTACCCTATGACCATCTGGATCTGGGACGCGTAGCACCACGTCAGGAAAATTTTCATCAAATGCGGGCCAGCCGCACCCAGCATCAAACTTGGCTTTTGAGGAAAATAGTGGTGCGTTACATTTGCGGCAAATAAATGTCCCATCTTTATCAAAATCATCCTACTCACCCGTAAATGCTTGCTCTGTCCCTTTCAATTCAATCACTCGTTTTTCTTCAGAATTCAAATCGTTATATTTCATAGTCGGTACTGAAATAATCCTACTCCAACGCACATACTTTTCCAACCCTACCTATTCAGTTTGCCATGTTATAATCTCAACTATCCTGCCTTTCTCAATGCACCATGGAATACACGCGCATACGAATACATCGTAAAACACACAAGGGATCCTCGCTTTTTCTCATCTTGATTATCATCGTAAGCGTAGGCATGTGGAAAATAATGTATACGCCGCAACCCGTTATTTCCCCTATTCCAGAAGTAACAGAAGCACCGAAGCCGTTTACACTTTTTGCCAAAAAGAAGACACCCCAAGATCTTTTGGAGAAAATTGATACTGCAGTCGGAGATTCTGTTAAAAATTTTTCTGTACTGATCGATGATCTCAAGGGATCATTTGTCGCTGGCATCAGTGAAAATGAAATCTATATAGCTGCCTCGATCAACAAAATTCCTATTCTTGCAGCACTCTACTACTATGAACAGCAGGGTGACATAGATTTAGACGAGGTTATTACTCTGCAATCGGCTGACATCCAAGATTATGGCACTGGATCATTGCGGTATGAACAACCGGGGGCTACATACTCCATAAAAACGCTTGCCAAATTGATGATCAAGCAAAGTGACAACACAGCAGCATATATGCTTGCCAATCACATCATCGGCTTTAGCAAGCTGCAGGCTATCGTAAACCAGTGGGGCTTGACGCAAACAGACATGACCGAAAACAAAACATCAAATCAAGATATGGCAAAGCTGTTTCGCCTCATCTATGAGAATAAAATAACCAATAAAGCAAACACGGAAGAAATGCTCTCTTTCTTCAAGGATACAGACTTTGAGACTCGCCTCCCAGCGCTTCTTCCGAAAGGAGTCACGGTCTACCATAAGATAGGATCAGAAGTACGAAACGTCCATGACGTAGGGATCGTCACGTTTGGCAACGTAGCCTACTATATCGGCGTCTTTACCAATGAAATTACTGATGACCCAGAAGCAGAAAAAACAATCGCAAATATCTCAAAAGTAGTCTATGAATACATGAATCGTTAAGATTTCTTCAACGTGATCTTGGGGATAGCGACCTTTAAGACCTCATCCATGTGCTCGACAAAATGAAACTTCAAATCGGACATGACGACTTTGGGTATATCTTCTTCCAAATCTTTTTTATTGTTCTTGGGCAAGATAACTTCTTTAATACCAGCACGATGCGCGGCAAGTACTTTTTCCTTCACGCCGCCAATTTCTAGCACGCGTCCACGAAGTGTGATCTCTCCTGTCATAGAGACCATCTTTCGTACCGGCTTTTTCACAAAGGCCGAGACGATTGCCGTCGCCATCGCAGCACCTGCAGACGGACCGTCTTTGGGCACTGCACCTTCCGGCACATGCACATGCACATCTACCTTCTGATAAAACTTCTCAGCAAGCCCAAGCGCCTTCCAGCGGCTTCTCACGTAGGAGAGTGCAGCTTGTGCTGATTCCTTCATCACATCACCTAATTGTCCCGTGAGGATCAGCGTCCCTCTGCCGGGCATCAGGGCTACTTCAATAAATAAGATATCGCCTCCTGCCTCTGTCCATGCCATACCTGTAGACATGCCCACCTCATCTTCTTTTTCCGCTAAACTTGCTGTGTATTTATATGGTCCTAAATATTTATATAAATCGCTCACCGCTACGGATATCTGCTTTAAATCTTTGGCTTCTACTTCTGCGATTTTTTTGGCTACCTTCCTAAAAATAGTAGATATTTCTCGCTCCAAACTCCGCACCCCTGCTTCTTTGGTGTATTTGCGGATAATCTCTCGCATGGCAGGATCAGCCAAGGATACAATGTCTTTGGGTACACCATGTACTTCGCGCTGCTTCTCAAAGAGATAATCTTTGGCGATATGAAACTTCTCATCCTCGGTGTACCCTGCAAACCGAATAATTTCTAACCTGTCGCGAAGCGCTGGAGGTATTGTGTCGAGTTGATTACATGTGGTGATAAAGAATACGTCCGAAAGATCAAACGGTACCTCAAGATAATGATCAGAAAAGGCATAGTTTTGTTCTGGGTCTAACGCTTCCAAAAGTGCTGCAGATGGATCACCGCGAAAATCTGATCCTACTTTGTCTATCTCATCGAGCATGAAGACTGGGTTCTTTGTCCCCGCCTGCTTAATACCTTGGATAATACGACCGGGCATCGCGCCCACATAGGTGCGTCTATGTCCACGGATCTCCGCTTCATCATGCATCCCACCCAAAGACATCTTCACAAACTTTCTCCCCATAGACCTCGCGATAGATTTGCCTATCGACGTCTTCCCCACACCGGGAGGGCCGACAAAACAGAGGATAGTCGGTGAAGACTTCGCTTTATTTTTTTTAGCTATATCTATCGATTCATCTTCGTGTGCACGCTTGGCACGAAGCTTCATGACCGCCAAATATTCTAAAATTCTCTCTTTCATCTTGATTAAACCATAGTGATCTTCATTGAGGATTTTCTCAGCAGCTGCAATGACCACATCATTTGGGGTTTGTGCTGACCATGGCAATTCGATGAGCCAGTCTACATACGTCCGCACATAGGAGGCTTCTGGATTATATGGAGACATCCCTGCTAATCGTTTAATTTCCTTTTCTGCTTTCGCTCGCACTTCCTCTGGCATACCAGTTTTTTTTACTTTTTCCATGAGCTCTTTGGTGTCTTTATTCTCATCGTCTTCGCCCAGCTCTTTCTCAATCGTTTTTATTCGTTCGCGAAGTACCTGTTCTTTCACATTTTTCTCAAACTTTTCCTGCGTCTTTGTCGCTATTTTCTTTTCTAGCTCTAAGACTTTCACTTCTTTGGAGAGATACCCTGACTCTTTTTCAAGTCTTCCTTTGACGGATGGCTCCTCTAAAAGCTGCTGACGCTCACTGGGTTTGATATCCAGTACTCCTGCAAGCTGGTAGGATAATACCTGAGGAGTTACACCACTCATGACATTCATAAACGTCAAAAAATCCATGGATTTGCCGAGCTTGACTGCGAGGCGTAATTGATTGGTGAGGTGGTTAAACAACGCATGCATCTGATCGTCGTCCTCTATAAGTTCAGGGAGTTCTTCGATGTGGGCTACGAAAAACGGTTCGACTGCTTCATAGGATGTGATCTTCACTTTCGTAATGCCCCGAACAAGCGCGTTGATCTCTCCTTCATTTCTCATCATCTGTACGATCTCTGCCACTGTGCCAATTTCATTAAGATCGGATGGTGTAGGATCATTGATATTTGCGTTTCTCTGCATCACGAGAATGACGCGTCGACCTGAGCTCTGAGCCGCTTCTATCGCTGAGACTGATCGTTGTCTTCCAAACGTCAGGATCATTTCTGTCCCCGGAAACACGATACCATCGCGAATCGGGACGACTGGAAGTATTGATTGTGATATATCCATAAAAGTGTCTATTAGCACTCAAGTATACCAAGTGCTAAGTTTTTGTCAATACCACAATTATATAAATTCTAAAAGAAGCTTGTCCCAATTGGCTATCTCTAATTTTTTTTCTATCAAGGTAGAATGCTCGAGTGCGGATTCGCGAGCCTCACTAGTGAGACGTTCTTCTTGATACAAGATACCGACTGGTATCTTATCTCCCCATTCAAATGCTTTTTCTATCGCCTTCATGCGATTTTTCGGATCATACCCTGCTTCGGATTCCACCTTGTAGAGCCTCTGCCTATACCACTGGTAGGTATGCACTTTATCAAAAGTGACACAGGGCTGGAGTATGTCGACCACTGAGAATCCTTTGTGTTGTATCGCTTGTGCCATGATTTCTGTAAGCCCTACGAGATCTCCTGCAAATGCGCGAGCTGCAAATGTCGCACCTGCGGTGATGGCAAGGGCGAGTGGACTCATGGGTTCATCCGATGCACCATCTGGTGTCGATTTCGTTTTAAATCCTACCTTGGCTGTCGGTGATGCTTGACCAGTCGTCAATCCATATACCTGATTATCATGAATCATAACGGTGATGTCTGGATTTCTTTTGGCAGCGTGGATGAAATGATTGCCACCCTCCCCTAAACAATCGCCGTCCCCTGATACGACGATCACTGGGAGTGTGTGATTAGCAAGCTTGACGCCTTGCGCGACAGGGAGTGCTCGCCCATGAAGCCCTGCAAATCCATACACGTTCATCCAGTCGTACATATTTCCATGACACCCTATGCCGTACACGATGAGTCCATCGTTAGGACCTATCTCTAATTTGGCCAGTGCACCTTGCAATGATTTCCAAATGCCGAAATCACCACACCCCGGACACCACGTTGGCAAAAATCCTGTGTTATATGATGCTGCGGTTAATGTAGACATAATTCAACAATTTCTTCCGGGAAAAACGGTCTCCCATCATACTTTAATAATTTTTCGCGTATATCAAAGCCAGTCGACACGCGTATAAGTTGCCCTAATTGTGCAGTAGCGTTTTGTTCGATGTCTATCACACGTTTTTTACCCGCTACCAGTGCCATAAAGCCATCTACCGGAAAAGGAAAAAGCCACGGGATATAAATCGTCTCTACTTTTTTACCTTTAGATCGTACCATCTCCATAGCAGTCAAGACTGGTCCACGCGTCGATCCCCACGTGACCAAGGTGATCTCTGCGTCTGTATCACCGTACTGGATTGGAGACAGCATTTCTTTTTGTATGGCAAGCATTTTTTTCATACGCTTTTCTACCATATCTTTTCTAAGGCTTGCACTCTCCGTCATATGCCCTAACCCATCATGCTCGTAAGAGTTGGCATAAAACTGACCGTTTTTGGTCCCCGGCACACTGCGTATAGATACCCCATCTTCTGTGTCTAACGCATACCGTTTAAATTCGTGCTCTGCTTTCCCTGTGTCCCCCATGATTAATTTCCCGCGATCAATCGGCACGGTACTTTGCAGTTGTGAAACAGGGATGCACCACTGACTCTCGTTTAAATATTTATCGGTAAGCACAAAGACTGGTACGTGGTATTTGTCTGCAAGCGCAAACGCGAGGATCGTCAGATCAAATGTTTCTTTCGCATCCGCAGGGGCTAAAACGATACGAGGAAACTCTCCATGTCCTGCGTGTATTGCAAAAAGGAGTTCGCCCTGCTCTGTGTACGTCGGCATACCTGTTGCCGGTCCCACACGCATACCAAGATCTATCACCAATGGTACCTCTATCATACCTACAAGAGATAACCCCTCGACCATCAGTGCAAATCCACCGCCTGATGTAGCAACCATACTTCGCGCTCCTGCCAAAGATGCACCAATAGCCATGTTGATCCCTGCGATTTCATCTTCTGGCTGTTTGTAGACAAGTTCTAATTCTTTCGCGTGATCAGCCAAAAATGAAATGAGCGCATTGATCGGCGTCATAGGATAAATCGCTGCAAACTTCAAACCTGCTTTCACAGCACCCAACCCTAGCGCTTCGCTACCATTTACGACCGCTATTTTTTCGGTGTACTCGCCTTTTTCCAAATACAAAGAGGTCAGAGTGGGATAATTTTTTTGGATATAGTCATACCCTGCCTTGGCTATTTTTATATTTTCATCAACGATCTCTTGACCTTTGCGGATGAACTGGTCATGCAAAACGCTAGAAAAAATATCAAACGATGCGCCCATCAGTGCTATAGACGCTCCTAATGCAATGGTATTGCGCATGATTGTGTCAGCCGCAAAGGAAGCGACAATCTGACGCAAAGGAAGCGACACTAATTCCACTTTGGTGACAAACTCAGCGGCTGTCCATTCTTTATCTTTCGGATCAAAGACCACTACTGTCCCATCTTGTATTTCGTGTATATGCTTCTCTATGGACTCGGCATTTAGCCCCACGAGCACGTTGACCTCGCGCGTTATACTGGTAAAGGGTGTAGTTGCGATACGAAGTGTGACAACATTGTGTCCTCCGCGGATAAGCGATGGGTAATCATTGATGGCGAATATATGATAGCCGGCTCTGGTAAATGCACGAGAGAGCATAGTACCTGCTGACATGATGCCAAATCCTGCCTCACCCGCTATTTTCCATGTGACCGTTTGTTTCATAGAAACTACCCTAAGGATATACTTGTTTCCCATTTTCATCTGTTATAAATATCGCCATCACCGGACATCCTTTGGCTGCATCAAGAAGCGCTTGATCTGATTCCTCTGCACTCGTGTCGAGAATTATCGCTTTGGCTTCATCATCTAGAGCCCAAGCAAGTGGAGCTAGTGCCACACATGTCGCAGCACCGATACAGAGATCACGATCTATGCGCATCGTAAGGTTTCGTATTTTTCTTGTCACTTTGGGGTCGTTTGGATCCATCATTATATAGTATAACTTATATGACCTTTGCGATAGTTTTCATAAGTGCCTCGTATCCTAAAAGTGCGCATCGTACCCGAGATGGAGTCAGCGTCACCGCAAGAAGCGCAAAGACATCATCTGGTGTCAGGTTCTTTACAGCAACCAATGCCTTTCCTTTCACATGTTCAGTCAAAAGCGATGCAGATGCTTGGCTTATGGCACACCCTACACCGGAAAAACGAATATTCTCAATAACGTTTCCGATCAAAAGTAACTCTATAGAAATCGTGTCCCCGCAAGAAATATTGTCCGCTGTAGAACCTATCGTCATATTCGAAAGATGCCCGAAATTTCTCGGGTTCTTGTAATGATCTAGAATTTCTTCACGATACAAATCCATGAAAGTTTAAGAAAATAATTTTTTGACGCCAATAAGTGCTGTGATAAGCGCATCGATGTCTTCTGTGGTGGTGTACACATACAATGAAGCGCGCGTGGTAGCAGGGACGCCCATATGTGCATGAAGTGGCATGGCACAATGATTACCCGCTCTCACACAGATATTACGTTCATTTAATACTTGTGCGATGTCATGCGGATGCACACCATCCATCGTAAATGCGAGTACCCCTCCACGAATGTTCAAATCGGTTGGTCCCACAACGTGCATGTAGGGTAATTTCGCTGCTTGACCCAATGCATACCCTATCAATGCTTTCTCATGTGCTCGCACAGCATCCATACCTAATGAAGAAAGATACAAAACAGCCGCCCCTAATCCGATGACTCCTGCGATATGTGGTGTACCTGCTTCAAACTTATGGGGAGCCTCTTTGTATTCTGCATGATCTCTATACACTGCACTAATCATATCTCCGCCGTATTGATATGGCTCCATACTATCTAAAAGATTTTTCTTTCCCCACAACACCCCAATTCCTGTGGGGCCTAACATTTTATGTCCAGAAAATGCGACGAAATCAGCATCCCAATCCTGCACATCTACTTTCATGTGCGCCACAGCTTGTGCCGCGTCAACGACGACAATACAATCAGGATGTATTGATTTAACAATTGCTATAATTTTTTTGATTGGTGGTAAGTAACCAAGAACATTGGAAGCTGCAGAAATAGCAAAGACTTTCGTTTTCTTGGTGACTATCTTTGGGAGCTCTGACAAATCAAAAACATAGTCAGGTGTCGTATCCCAAATCTTGAGCGTCGCTTCCTTTTCTTTCGCCACGACTTGCCATGGCACTATATTAGAATGATGTTCGATAATCGTCGTCACCACCTCATCGCCTTTCGTCAGTCTTGGATGCACGAAGCTAGATGCCACGAGATTTATAGATTCCGATGTATTTCGCGTAAACACGATCTCTGATGCAGACGATGCATTGATAAATGTGGCTACAAGTTCACGAGACTTTTCGTATGCGGCTGTCGCTTCTTCGCTAGTCGTATAAATCCCACGAAATACATTTGCCGTGTAACTTGTATAGTACCCAGTAATCGCATCGATAACTGCTTGAGGCTTTAGTGAAGTCGCAGTGCTATCTAAATACACGATGGGCTTACCGTTTATCACACGATTAAATTGTGGAAAATCGTTTCTAATTTTTTTAGCATCAAACATACTCATACCTTTATCATCACATCACCATTAACTATTTTTACGGGATAACTTGCGACATCCGATACTGCTGGAAGAGCGAGTACTTTACCACTGGTCACATCAAACTGACCGCCATGACACCCACAGATCACAACGTTACCATCAAGCGCCCCTTCACTCCCCAATGAACACTCTTGGTGACTACACGTGTCATCTATAGCAAATACTTCATCATCAACTTTAGCAAGCGCTATAGCTTTATTCCCGACGTGCACCGTCTTCATCATACCGCTGTTCAGCTCTTTTTCATGTAATGCAAAGGTGTATCCGTCCATATATCTTTCTCAATTGTAGCACGTTTTTTTTCGTCAAGAATGAGCCGCAATGCACTTCGCAAAAACCCATCCGCTATCATTTCTCTGGAGGCTTCTTCTGTTATGCCACGACTCATCATATAGTAGAGTTCTTCAGTTCCTATAGAAGAAATTGTCGCCCCGTGTGTGCATCTGACGTCATTGGCCTTTATCTCAAGTGCTGGCTCACTTGTCGCATGTGACATACTGGATAATAATAAATTTTCGTTTCTCTGATACGCGTCTGTTTTTTGAGCACCTTCATCGACAAGAATACTTCCGCCATACTGAAAGGTTGCTGAGTCAGTAAGTACTGCTTTCACCAATAAATTACTCGTGGTATTTGCTGCTTGATGATGCTGTAGCGTCTTCATCATAATTGTCGCGTCACTGCCACCTTTGACAATTCCTATACACGTTGCTGTGGCATATTCACCAACCAATCGTACATCCACATGCGTGGTAATATTTTTATTCGCATCGATAAGCGCTATGAATATAAGATTTGCTCGCTTCCCGACACTGTAGGAATACTCCATATCTTCCTCTCCGATGTGGGCTACAAAAAGTGTGTCGCGTTGTATCTCTGTGACTTGTTGTTTCATCCTACACTCCCCTCCATTTGCAGTTGTATAAGTCTGTTCATTTCTACTGCGTATTCAAGCGGCAATTCTTTGACAATGGGTTCTATAAAGCCATTTACGATCATCGACTGTGCTTCATCTTTGGCAATCCCACGACTTTTAAGATAAAAAAGCTGCTCATCACCAATTTTGGACACAGTGGCCTCATGCTCGACCGTCACGTCTTTTTCATGAATTTTCATAGTGGGATACGTATCTGATCGAGACTCGGGATCTAGAAGCAGTGCATCACAAACAACTTTGGATTTCGCACCTTTGGCGCCTTTGTGAATTTCAACAAGTCCTCTATACGACGTACGCCCGCCGTCTTTACTCACTGACTTAGAAATAATTTGTGACGTAGTCTCTGGCGCGACATGAATCGCTTTCCCACCAGCATCCTGATGCTGTCCGGCTCCGGCGTATGCAATGGATAATACTTCACCCCGTGCTTTGCGCCCCATAAGATACACACTGGGGTACTTCATCGTAATTTTACTGCCTAAATTGCCGTCCACCCATTCCATGGTTCCTTCTTCCTCAACCCTCGCGCGCTTGGTAACCAAATTGTAAACGTTCGTACTCCAATTCTGTATTGTCGTGTATCGTACTCGTGCACCCTTTTTCACGATGATTTCAACGACTGCTGAGTGAAGAGAATCTGTCGTATAAATGGGAGCAGTACAGTTGTGAGAAATAACCCCTTCCGCAACATAGGATTCGTCATCTTCGACGCTAAAATTGTATACCATTGTTTTTGCCTCACGTATTCCTATAGATTTAATAGGAAGATATATATACTGCTCATCCATAAAGAAAGGAGAGCCTTCTTTTCGTCCATTTTTGGCAGAGAAACCGACAATTTGGCCAAACAAATTATTACTGGTACGAGAAATAACCACAGTGTGCATTATTTGTTTAGGATATTTTCTATTTTGTGAATTAATCGAGCTTGTTACACCAAGAAGAAGAGCTATGTCTCGAAACCCATCAATGAGAGATTTTGTAACAGAAGAATATCGAAACATATTATTTTTTTTGTCAAAGCTTCCGTCGCCACGCCACATAGCCTTCATCAGCTCTCGTAGGTGTTCTTGCGGACTTTCAAGAACCCAGAGTGGCATATGCTTAGTTTTATTTGTCGATCCAAATTCCATTGCAAAATATCGAGCGGCTATTGTCGAACAAAGCGTAATGGTCTTTCCGTGATTTCTAACCTTACCCTCAATACTATCTTTCTTGAAGTATTTATGAAGCAATGTTTTCACGTCTTCCAGATATTCTTTTTCTTTTATATGAAACGTAAATGTAAGGTAATGTTCATTATCTATATGACCTTCTGCAAAGAAGTATCCTAATAAGCGATAAAAATCAGGATCAAGGGAAAGGTGTAATACTTTTTCACTCTTATGTCGCCCAATCCCAAATGGGATAGTCACTATTTTAGTGGGAATAAACTTTTTCTCTTTTGACGTCTGTAAAATCGGATATACAAGATAATCATCTTTCTCCACTTGATCAGCGTGAAGCCATTGGGAAGTATATTGCGTATTTCTATATTCCTTTTTCGTTCTTTTGCATATGAGGAGCGGATGTTCTGCCGTTACTTGCAGTCTTGCTTTGCTATCTCCGTAGTATTGGATAGTATATATTTTAGCTTTATATGGTCGCTTCATCGTACGATATACTTTTTTGTATCTGCCTTTATGGGTAAATACCATGTCTCCTTCTGTTATTTGCTCAATGGATTTTTCGCCTCCCGCTGTTTTCACACGAGCTCCCTTCAAAAAACATCCCTCTACGTAATGGACGAAACTTCCCTCTTCTGCAATGATGAGTGTCCGTTCAAATTGCCCCATATTCGCGGCATTAATTCTAAAATACGCTTGCAGTGGTAGATCCACACGTACACCCTTTGGGACATACACAAATGATCCACCCGACCAGACGCTTGTATTTAATGCCGAGAATTTATTATCGCCAGCTGGGATGATAGTACCGAAGTATTGCTTAATGATCTCAGGGTACTCCCGAAGACCCGAGTCCATATCAAGAAAAATGACACCTTTTTTGGTCAATGCACTCTGAATACTTTTGTACACTACTTCACTCTCGTATTGTGCAGACACTCCTGCCAAAAATTTCTTTTCCGCCTCGGGAATACCAATTTTGTCATACGTATTTTTGATCTCTGCTGGCACGTCATCCCAGCTGGAGACTACATTCTGCGTCGGCTTGATGTAATAGAAGATATCATCAAAGTTAATAGTCGAGAGATCCGCGCCAAACTGTGGCATAGGCTTCTCTACAAACGTGGCATAGGACTTGAGCCTTCTCTCTCTCATCCATTCGGGTTCATTTTTGTGTCCACTTATGGAGGCGACCACCTCGGCATCCAAGCCCTTTTTCGACTTGAAGATATACTTCTCTTCTTCATGGAATCCATATTTATATGGATCCTTAAGAGGTTGTTGTTTCATAATCACTGTAGCCATTCTTTTCTATGTACTTAGCTAATATAGCTTTTCCTGTTTTGACGATTACTCCTTTTACTAAAATATGCACGACATCTGGTGTCACATATTTTAGGATTCTATTGTAATGCGTGATAATGATCACTCCTGTACCATTTTTCTGTAACTCTGAAATACCAATGGAGACGACTTTCAAGGCATCCACATCAAGCCCTGTATCAATCTCATCAAATACGGCATACTTGGGCTTGAGGACGAGCGCCTGAAGCATTTCTAATTTCTTTTTTTCCCCACCCGAGAAGCCATCGTGAATACCACGAGAGAGAAATGCAATATCCAGAGACAAGGCTTTCGCCTGCGCTTTCACAAAATTCGTAAACTCGCCAATCGGCATACCACCGACATCAAATCGATTCGCCAGCACAGAATTTTGTATTTGTTTTATTTTTCCAGATTCTTTGACCTTATAGATCGATTGGTACGCTGTACGCAGTAAATTCATTACAGACACCCCAGGAATAGCTATTGGTGACTGGAAGGCCAAAAATAATCCCATTTTTGCACGTTCGTCAGCCGCCATCTTTATTACATTTTTTGTGCCAAGCAGGATAGACCCTTTGCATACATAGCTTGGGTGTCCCAACAGTGCTGACGCAAGGGTCGATTTCCCACTCCCATTTGGTCCCATGATGGCATGCACCTCTGACGGCTTGACGGTAAAAGAGACACCATGAAGAATTTCTTTCGTCTCTATAGAAGCCCTGATATCATCGAGTACTAATACGGGATGTGCTTGTTTCATGGATGCCTCCTTATAGAATTTATAATCCGTCGGCAATACGATCATTTTTCCCCATAAATGCTTCTGTGACACCGACCATACGAAGTACAAAGTATTCTTGTACAGCCAAGGCATTGCTATCTATCGAATAAAATCGATCAACGTCATCTGATTGCGTCGCATGTGCACGTAATGCTTCTTCTTTCAGTGCTGCAAATCGTTTGATATCAATGACGGTAGAAATTTTCTTGTCATCAATGCCCTGTAGTGGTCGCTCATGAGCCTCACTTGGGAATACTTCGTTTTCTATCAAATACTGCATGACACTTTCTGGTACACAGGCGTAATATAATTTCGGTGGATTTTCGTCTTTCGGATTTGCTTTTTTTCGCATCTTCGCGTACTCCTGAAATGCATAGGTTGTAGAAAAAGAAAGCTTGATATGATCAGGATGATTGCTTATACCCCCCGTCTCAAAGGTGATGACGACATCAGGCTTCATTTCAGCCATTGTATTGATCAAATTTTCTTCTATGTCCCCAGGAACTCTCGTATTCACCGTGCCGTCTTTATAATCCAAAAATATAATCTTAGAGATACCCAAAAGTTTCGCGGCGATTCTAAGTTCAGTTTCTCGTACTTCACCCAATGCGTCGCCTTTACTTACTTTTACCAGTCCAGTCTCCCCAGCTTCGCCTCTGGTCGCACAGATAAGGTCAACGGTCCACCCAGCCTTGACGTATTTGGCTATAGTACCGCCAGCAGAAAAAGATTCGTCATCAGGATGTGCAAACACACAAAGGAGCTTTTTCATAATAGGTATCCTCTATGATACCATATTTGAGGCTAGAAGCTTGTACGCCCAAAATGCTCCAGAAAGGCCAATAATTATCTCGATACTCCGCTCGAGTACCGGATTCGTGTTAAAAACGACAAGTATGAGGTTAAAGCCAAAAGCACCGATAAGACCCCAATTAATAGCGCCAATAAGCACAAACACTGCAGTCGCCCACTCAAATTCAGATAATTTTCGTTTAACCATATACTATATTTATTCTACGATAACACATTACGTATTAAAAATGGTATACTATACGTACAGAAAGGAGACACGGTAGATCACATATTTTTACGATCTATTACAAAAACTATGAATGGTACAGTTAAAACTAAAACAGATAGAGGCTTCGGTTTCATATCTAGAGATGGTGAAACGAAAGACCTATTTTTTCACTCAAAAGATTTGAGTGGCGTCACGTTTGACGAACTTCAAGTTGGTGACAAAGTCACGTTTGAAGTAGAAGACGGTCCTAAAGGCCCAAGTGCAAAGAATGTAAAACGAGCATAAGCTTTATTTTAATTCTAAGACACACAAAAAATCCCTCGCTTTTCGAGGGATTTTTTACGGTATACTACACATATGAAAAAAACTTCATGGCAAAAAGTTTCTAAATGGTATAGCGGGATCACCAAAGGAAGTGGCCACTACTTCCATGAGCATGTCGTCAATCCGAAGGTATTAAAGCTTCTCGGATTAAATCCCCAAAGTAGCGTCCTTGACTTGGGCTGTGGCACAGGAGCTTTTGCCCGAGCCCTCCCCAAAGGCATTCCCTACACCGGTATAGATATAGCCAAAAGCATGATTGATGAAGCGAAGAAATATGACAAAGATCCCAAACACACGTATGCGATAGCCGATGTCACCCGATCCATTGGCGCGCCAAAAACATTTACCCACGCGACCTTTATATTATCTCTCCAAAACATCAAAGAACAAAAAGAAGCAATCCGTGTGGCGTCAGAACACCTCGTACCCAATGGCGTGCTTGTCATCGTCCTAAATCACCCGAGCTTTCGTATCCCTCGCCAATCGAGTTGGCAAATAGATGAGACGAATAAACTTGAATACAGAAGGATAAATCGATATCTCTCCCCTCTTGAGGTTCCCGTAAATATGCATCCTAGTGAACGCTCGTCAGCAGTCACGTGGAGTTACCACGTGCCCATCTCCGCGTATAGTGAGTATTTGAAAGCAAATGGATTCGTCATTGAGGCTCTAGAAGAATGGACGTCTGACAAAGAAAGTGCCGGCAAAAAAGCTAAGATGGAAAATAGAGCCAGAAGTGAATTCCCTCTCTTTTTAGCGATTAAAGCCAAGAAACTTACTCCACAAATGTAAGAGCTATACCTGCTTTATTGGCTCGCCCCGTGCGACCAATCCGATGCGTATAATCATCAATCGTCTCTGGGAGATCAAAGTTTATGACATGTGACACATCTGGGATATCAAGCCCTCTAGACGCGACATCTGTGGCGAGCAGTACCTGAATCTCACTGCGCATGAACTGTGTGAGCACATATTGGCGTTGGTTTTGGCGTTTATTACCATGAATGGCACCTGCTCGAAATCCACGTCGTCCTAATTCGTCGGCCAACTTCTGGACGCCCCATTTGGTGCGACCAAAGACGAGAACTTTATCAAACCCTTCAGAATTTAATAAATCATGGAGCATGTCCACTTTCTTATTTCTATCTTGGACATAAATCACATCCTGTCTGATAGTTTCGACAATTTTATTTGCTTTAATACTGACCGTCACTGGATTTTTTACAAAATCTTTTAAGATATCATTGACCTTCCCAGAAATTGTTGCTGAGAAAAATAATGATTGTCTCTCGGGAGGAAGAAGAGAGATAAAGAATTTAATATCATTGATAAACCCTATGTCTACCATCTGATCTACTTCATCCAACACGACGTTTCTAAAGGCAGACATCCGTACCACTTTGGTTTGGATGAAATCTTTAAGACGCCCTGGGGTCGCTACCACAAAGTGTGGGTCAAGGCGCATATCGCTTCTTTGGCGCCATTCGTTCGCACCCCCGATAAGCATCGCACTACGAATCCCTAAGCCTCGTGAGAATTCACGCATTTCCTTATGTATCTGAAACGCAAGTTCACGAGTAGGAGCAATGACTAACACTCTTTGTGCTTTGTCTTGTACTATTTTTTCAATGAGTGGAATAAGAAACGCGGCAGTCTTGCCCGTTCCTGTTTGTGCGGTACCGATGAGGTCTCTGCCCTCACGTATCGCTGGTATCGCTTGATCCTGTATTGGTGTCGGCGTCACATACTGCTTGTATGTGATGTTTGCCATAAGTCCCTCGGACAAGCCAAAGTCAGCAAACGTATTGGTCGCTTTGTAGACATCTTCCTCTACTGGCACTTCTGATTGGGCTCTTTTGGACGCATCGATCACACGCATAAGTTCAGACTTTGCTAACGTGCGCTGCATCCGTGGATTCCCACCGAAACGAGGACGATTTTGCGGACGAAATGATTGTCGTTGCATAAAACTCTTTCTTACTCAATCTTAAACTACGTATCGAGTAAAGAAAGAGTTATGTCAGGCTGAGCCTGACTAAATGACCGTTTGAAACAATAGAACTGCTTAAAAAATCGAGGGAGTTTAAAGAGAGAAGTAAAAAACGCGGAGTAATAAAAAAAATCAGGCGCTCTTTAACGTAACAACTCAAAAACTATACACAAATTAAGCAGATGTATTGCTTCAATACAACTGTCTAATAGAGAGTATAACAGAATTAATCGACTGTGTCTATGTGCATGGCGATTTCACCTCTAGGCGCTTGCAAAGAGACAGTATCCCCCGCTCGTTTACCGATCAATGCTTTACCCAAAGGAGAAAAATGCGACACGGTGTGTTTGCTTGGGTCTGATTCATATCCACCGACTATTGTAAACGTACGAGCACCTTTCGCGTCAGAAACAGTCACACTGCTGCCAAACCCTATGACACCGTTTGTGTTTGTATTGATGATAATTTTGCCAAGACGGACCATCTTTTCTAATTTTCGCAGTCTTGCGTCTATAGAAGAAAGTCTGGCTCTGGATGCTTTGTAATAGCCATTTTCTGACAAGTCCCCCATTTCGCGGGCTTTGCGTAAATTTTCTACGGCATCGGGACGTTCGCCTAATAACTTTTTCTTCTCGGCAAGCACGTCATCATACCCAGTTTGGGTAAATAGAATGCGAGGAAGTGGTGGTGGGACTGATTTCCACATGTGACTCAAGCCTCTGGCAAGATGTAGAGATCTTGTCCAAAACTATTTTGACCGACGTGTGTCGCTTTTCCTTCCAATACCATCTCGTATGGTCTACATGCTCTACATCCATCTTCTTTACATTTGAAATGCCCAAGTTTACGAGCCAACGCTACTTTTTTGGCTGTATCTAACACTCGTTTGTAGGACTCATCTGTGTCAGGCAGTGGTATATCTATCGGCTCGTCATCGCGATCGATATACCAATAGGCGATGCCAGTAATAGGTTTAGTTTGTGTATGAGTGGCTAACAGATAATAAATTGGCAACTGCAGAGATTGAGGATCTTCATCGGACTTCCCTGTTTTAAAGTCGACAATGCGTACCGCATCTGTCACTTCGTTGTATTCCAACCAATCAATCTTGCCACAAAGAATAATGTTGTCTTCTTCTGACAACCAATAATAAGGAAGATCTTGACGTATCTTGATCGCTTTGGCAGTCAATGGCCCACGATGCTCATCTACCCTTTTGATCATCGCTACCCCGCGAGATTTAAATTTTTCCTCTTCCTCCAACGTTTGAAACCCGCCCTTTTGTCCGCTTACCAACGTCCATGCTTTTTCAAATCGATCAAGAAGCGGCTCTCTGAATCGTTCTTCTACAGGGAGCTTGGATAGTCCCTCGATCGCCTCATGCACTGCCTGCCCGAGCGCCAATGGCGGTTCCATCACAGAAATTTTCTTATTCGTCTTAGGATCTCTATAGACGTTTCGCAAATAATATGCCCGAGGACATTTAAGATAATCACCCATTGATGAATGCGAAACCCATATAGCTGAATATTTATCCTTCATAGTCTATATTCCTGACGTGGGTTATCAGGAAAGTTCACTTCATCAAATAACACATAGCTCAAAGGAGTAATCATATAGACGACATGACCATCTGTATTCTCTACAATTCTCTTTACACGATCCTCCGGCAATCCAAATCGCTTGGCGTACCACTGCATAGCATCCGCCGCACTTTTCTGATCAGTAATTTCTTTCGCAACACCTTCAAACTGTAGCCCTCGTACTTTATCTCCCATAGTGTGTGGCAATACTATCGCCCCTGCGACATGTTCATTGTTTCGTAGCTCCTGTGAATGCCTGCGTGATGTACTCGATATCCAATAGAGATTACATTTGTCGTCAAATGCAAAATACACACTACATACCCATGGCTTATCATCTCTAGAGGTTGCCACCTGCATCAACGTGGCTTGGGATAAATAATCAACGACGAGTGATCGAATATCCATATTTTATTGCGAAACAAGTATAACACCAACCGTGGTGAGGATTGCTCCTATTATTTTTTTGATCAAACCTTCTCGTTCACCCAAAAATACTGTAGATAAAATCACTGTCAGAATTATAGATGATCGCACTACCGTACTGACCTGCCCCACAAGTGCTCCTGTAAATATTGCAGTATAAAAAGTTATGCCTGCCATGGCATATAATAAACTATAAATCAAAAGATTTTTCTCCACATAAATGAGCGCCTTCCATACATGTGATATTTTTCTAGGATACGTAAGCATCATAATTAGCGACGTCCCTGCAGTACCTATAGGAATAAATGATGCTACTTCAAATCCACGAATGATTATCGTGTCAAAGATTACCGCTATGCCATAACAGGCAGTGCCTGCAAGTGCCAACCATACGCCCTGATTGATTACTATTCCACCTTTTTTAAAGTTGATCAAAACAACAGCCGATATGATACACAAGACTCCAAGAAGTTGCTGCGCAGAAAATACATCGCGAAGAAATAATACAGAAGCAATAATTGTATTTATTGGCCCTACGCCACCAATGATGGACATTTCTGATGCTTCAATTTTTTTAATCGCACGGAAAAAGAATATGGTTCCTGCCGCATATAGGATCATCGTTCCTATAAAATATGGAACAAGCGACACCGACGGGAGATTAAATCCTTTATACCATGCAAACACTGCGTAGCATACACCAGTAAGTAATTGAAAAACGATCGCCGATACGATCGGATCGCTTTTTTCCTCACGCATGGCCATTTTTTGATACAAACTCGCTATAGATATCGCGACAACGTTGACGAGGGCAAAAAATATCCAATTCATAATCTAGCCTCAACTATAGCATAAAATGCTCTCGCTGGAGAATACATAAATCTAACGAGATGAACTTGACCTTCATTCACCCTACAACTTTTTTACGCTATAGCGTAAAAAAGTTGTAGTAAAGTATTCTTCTCGATGTATCAAGTTATATCAAAATATTCTCGATATGGTGTATCGTCCTCAAGTTTTGTAGCAACAACATAGATAACTTCTGATCCCACACCATAATATTCTCGCAAAAAGGTAATCTGCTCTTCACACGGATATGGATATACCCATACACTTTCTTGTAACTTGAGAAATCCCAAAGAAATAAGTGCTCGCCGAAAAGTATCTCGCAGTTTTTTCTTCTTTTCATCTACATCGTAGATAATCATGCGCCATCTTCCATCCCATTGCTTCGGTGCTTCAATTGACAGCTCATTTAATGCATATTTTAAAATACGACGCTTGCCAAACTGAGTAAGAATCACTATCTCTATTTCATCCTTATAAAGGATTTCAACCAACTTTTGCTTTTGCAGTCTATGAATTGATCTACGTAAATACGAAGGATTATAATGTTTCCATTCATCACGTTCCCGTTGTTTCTTCTCATCAAGAAAAGGCTTCGCAAGCATCATCGCTGTGGGAGCAACAAACGCTAATCCAATAACACCCACAACACCAATTCCTGTAAGAATGCGTTTTATCGACGCATACCTTCTGTGAACTTCTTCCTGCTGAATATTTTTTGTGAGTATCGCCGAAAGCGAAGCTATCCGATCATCCGAAGGAATCGACAATTCTTTATCTGGAGATTTATCTTTACGATCCAACAGTTTCACATCTACCCTACTCAAGTATACCACTACAACTTTTTTACGCTATAGCGTAAAAAAGTTGTAGTACGTTCTCCAGTTAATTAGCCTATAGGCCATAAGGTTCCGATTGAAATTCCGCAAGAGTGAGAACTTGGAGTATAATAGTGACACTTGCGGGATCGTATAATGGTAGTACAGCAGACTCTGAATCTGCTTATCTTGGTTCGAGTCCAAGTCCCGCAGCAAGGCACAAGACTGCGCCTTGCTTGACCAGAAGTAAAAGTAGGATTGAGCCGCAGCCAGATACCGAGGGAGATACCGTACGGTATCCCTCCCGAATGGTATCTGTGCACTGATAATAATCCAATCCCCTTCAACAATTGATTGTATAATAAAATTTCTTATGCAACAGCTTTCCAGTGACCAACAACTGTGTATAAATCATCTTATCGAGTGGTATAAAATGTCCTGCGGAGCAGGATCTGGCTCCGCCAGACGGTTTGTCACACTTGGTGGATATGCGGGGACGGGGAAAACGACACTGATTGCAGTACTTAGAAAAGAACTCGATGCCATCGACAAAAAATTATCCGTCGGCTTTGCAAGCTACACGGGAAAAGCCGCGCAAGTGCTACAAAACAAACTAAAAAGTGCAAATGCAATTTTGCAAAATGATACCGTCGGCACTATCCACTCCCTGATCTACACACCAATGGTTAATGATCGCGAAGAAATTATTGGCTGGAAAACGAAAGACACTATAGACTCCGATCTGATCATCATAGACGAAGCGTCGATGATTGACGCCCAAATCTGGGAACATTTATTGCACTATAAAAAGCCCATCATCGTCGTCGGTGATCACGGACAATTGCCGCCCATAAAGGGAAACTTTAACCTCATGCAAAAGCCCGACATACTTCTAAACCATATTCACCGACAAGCCAAAGAAAATCCCATCATCGATATCTCGATACAAGCACGAACCACGGGCAACATTGAAATCAAAAAATATTCCAACACCGTCATCAAATTTAACCGTGACGATCCTGACACAGCAGAACGCATGCAAGAATTACTCAATAATTATACAAAAGACACCCTCATTCTTTGTGGGTATAACACGACACGAAAAAAATTAAACGCTCATATCCGAAGTGCGTTGGGATTTGAAAGTCCAGAACCAGTCAGCGGTGATCGTGTCATATGCCTTCGCAATAATCACAAAGAGCATATGTATAATGGCATGCTCGGTACTATCATCTCTCTCACACCCACAGATGGTGATTGGTACGACGCAGATATACAAATGGATGGACAAGAAGATGTATATTCTGGATTTATTTCTAAAGCCCAATTCAACGCTGATACATCGCTAAACTTTACCGAAAAAAGGAAACAAAGCATGCGCGGTGATTTATTTGATTTTGGCTATGCGCTTACCGTCCATAAAGCACAAGGCAGCGAAGCCAAACGCGTCATCCTTTTTGAAGAGCGGTTCAAAAAAATGGATGATGACCAATGGAAACGCTGGCTCTATACAGCCGTCACCAGAGCCGAAAAAGAATTGTATATTTTCTCTTAATGCCAATCAATTGGGGACGTATCATGCGCTATGAGATATTCATTGCACCTTGTGAAATGATGGTTGCCAAAAAAGTTCGCGACAGAATACGGAGACGGATGCGCAGACATGAGTACAAGATTTTTCTCTCTATCAATAATACTTCCTTTATTTTGCGCATATTTCCCCCACAGCAAATAGACGACATGAGAACGATTCGCATTGAGTGTTTCAATCACGGCACTGGTAAAATCTTCCCATCCAATTCCTGCATGAGACGCAGGATTACCTGCCAAAACAGTCAGTACGCTATTGAGCATAAGTACACCTTGACTCGCCCACCGAGAAAGGTCTCCAGAAAACAAGGGAGTGACCCCTGTGTCTTTTTGAATTTCCTTATATATATTTTGCAGTGATGGAGGGAGTCGTAGATCATCGTTTACAGAAAACGCTAATCCATTGGCTTGGTTTACTCCATGATACGGGTCTTGTCCTATGATGACGACTTTCACGTTATCCAGAGGACACAGATCGAATGCGCGAAAAATATTTTTCGCAACAGGATACACTACCGTTTTTGTGTATTGATCCCTCACGCGCGTCGTCAACGATTGCCAGTAGGCTTTATCAAACTCTTTGGCTAACGCCTCTTTCCACGTTGGGTGTATTTTGACTTCCACAATATGATTTTAGATCATTTGCACAACTTTATAAAAGAGCAGTACAATAACTAACACTATGAATATAGAAGAGCTCAGAAAATTCCTTATCGACTCTAATAAAGCAGATGGCTTGGTTGATCAAAAAATTGGGGTGTAACCACTTAAAAATCGAACAGTTGAATGAAGCCAGTCGCTATATATCTTAAGCCAATGCACAGGGAGTAATTGCTCACGACAAATGTACGTTAATTGCTCTGTATCCTTTGCTGTCAGCAAAAGTGTGGATGATGCAGAGGGATACATGATGTCTTTGCGATCTTGCGTATGCACCATACGCAATACATGACCGAACTCGTGGGCTACCGTATGGATCAATTCTTGACGATTCGTAGCAAAATATATGGTAATTGTGTTGTCATCTGCATCGTATAACCCTTCTTCTGGTTTTTGCGTAATTTCCACGTTAAATTGATTGACATTATTATTCAGATTCTCTACGGTAGCATTATAATTTCTCGTACCCAAATTCAGCAGGCTGGCTCGCGCATTGAGCGCTTCACCTTGAGCATTTAAATCATTTTGCTCTGCGACGAGACTGTCATACTCATCTTGCGACGCTCCTCCCGACTGATTCACCTCATGCACACGCGCATTAAATGTAGCGAGTCTTTGTTCTAATGAAGAAACGTCAGCCTCATACACACGGATTTGTTGCGCTAAGGTAGTATTTTTACTATCGAGCTGATTTTGCAGTATAGTAATTTGTGTCTGTAACGCCGAGCGCTGATCATACACGAAATGAATTTTGAGTGACGCGGTGGGAGAATACACAAACAATGGCTTCGGATAATTTTTGTTCCATATATCAGCGCCACTTTGTACATCGGAGAGTGCCGACTTTTCTGTGAGATTAAACTTAGGATCAAGTACCCCGAGAGCATAGAGAATGGGTGTATCACATTCGCTATAGGAGAGCGCCTGTATAATCTCTGATCGAAAATTCGAAATAACAAAGGCTACTACTCCAAAAAAAATAAAAACTCGTATAGTGCGACTGTGTAGTTTTATATAGGCGTATTATACAAGATTTATCTTCCCCTCAAATATTCTTCACTTGTTGCAATAGCATGTGATTAGCTTCCACAGGACTATAGATACTCGTGTTTATTTTCAAAACCGGCACGCCATTTTTTTGTATTTCTGTCACTAATCTATCCCAATAGGGTTGTAACTTATTTGGCTCCAGCGCCACTGCCCCATCGCGCATGACGGAGCGATTCTTTAAATCTTCATCTGCTGCCGTAAGATACGCTACCAAATCAGGCTTCGGGTGCGTAGAGAGATGATGCCGATACATCCAGTCTATATGTGCAAATTCTTCTGTAGTTATGAGTCCTTGATCTTTCAAATATCGATTATATATATCCGTGGCTAGTACCCCGCTTTCGATAAAGTGCGGACTATTGTTTCCTGATGCATCATTTTGTGCTTCAAGAGCCATCAGACGCGTGGAAAGATTGAGCTGATTAAGATACCCAAATTTATGAGGATTTTTTATAAACAGCTGAAAAATTTCATTATCTGGTTCAGGGTGCACCGTCATGCCGGACTCACGAAGGTGAGCCAAAAGCGTCGTTTTACCCGAACAACTTGGTCCCAATACCGTAATGGTCATTTTGCCTTGCGGTTCTTTCTCTGTCTTTTGTACCGTCTGTGAACGCGTCTCGATCATGAATCATATAATATCATACTGCTTCCCAAAATTGCGATTTCATGATATACAATATATAAATGGCAACGACGATAACTACTTCGACTTCTTGGTTTTCTCGCCTTGGGTCATCCGTTAAAAATGTATTCTTTGGATTTTTACTCATTACCATTTCTGTCATTGTATTATTCTGGAATGAAGGACGAGCAGTCAAAACTGATCAGAGTTTGAAAGAAGGCGCATCGCTGGTCGTCTCGATAAATGCAGAAACCAAGGATGTCTCAAATGATGGCAAACTCGTGCATTTTACCGGACTCGCAAGAACCCCAAGTGTCCTCACAGATATAGACTTTGGAGTAGGCGGCAGCGCTCTCAAGCTTGCCCGTGTCGTCGAGGTGTATCAATGGCAAGAGGACTCAGATAGCAAAACAGTTGAAAAATTAGGCGGTGGCACAGACACCACAACTACCTATACGTACAAAAAAGACTGGTCCAATGACATCGTCGACTCTTCAAATTTTCAGGAAGCTGAAGTCCACCAAAACCCAACGAGCAAACGATATGAGGACAAAGAATGGATAGCCCAGAACGTGAATGTGGGCGCCTATACCCTCTCTGAAGATTTGATCAAAAATATTTCTGGTTACCAACTATTCACCGTTACAGAAGATATGCTTAACACCTTGCCATATGCCACACAGCAAGAACTCGAACTCACAAATAACGTTATCTATTCTCAAACAAAAGACATAAGCGATCCCCAAATTGGGAACACGAGAATTCGTTATGAGATCATCACGCCTCAAGCGCTTAGCGTTATATCCAAACAAACCGGCGACACGCTCACGCCATTTGTCACCAAAAATGGCCGAACAATTAGCATGATCCAGTTGGGAAATCACACGGCAGAAGATATGTTTGCGGGAGCCGTAGCGACAAATAAAACTATGACATGGTTACTTCGCGGCCTTGGGATACTCCTTATGTATATCGGCTTTACGATGATACTTGGGGTCTTACCAATTGTTGGAAGTGTGGTCCCTTTTATCGGTCGCATGATCGGCGCGGGTACTTCTCTTGTATCATTTGGACTCACCATTATCGTCGGCAGTATCACTATCGCTATGGCGTGGCTTGTCTATCGCCCGCTTGTAAGCATTCTCCTTTTAGGACTTGGTGCTTTGGGCGTCATGTTCCTTTCAAAGGTTGGTAAAAAATCCTCACCGAAACGCTAATTCACACGGCCACAAATGGTACAATGCAGGAATGTTGATTGATAACGTGACACTTGTGGTAAAAGCTGGCGATGGTGGCGATGGCGCTGCGACATTTCGCCGTGACGCTATGACCGCGCACGGTGGTCCGGATGGCGGCAATGGTGGTAACGGCGGGGATGTGTTTTTCCAAGGCTCCACAAACGTCAATGATCTTCGTGAATTTCGATACAAAAAAGTAGTGAAAGGTGAAAATGGCGGCAACGGCACGAAACATAACGGATTTGGCAGAAATGCAGAGCACATCATCGTCCTCGTGCCTCTTGGCACACGCATCACTGATGTCGATACAAAAGGCGTTATAGAAATAGAAAATACTACACCAGTCTGCATCGTAAAGGGTGGTATCGGCGGATTTGGCAATTTCAAATATAAATCTGCTACCAATCAAACACCCAAAAATAGAGATTTCGGCGGGCTTGGAGAATCCAAAAATATATTACTCGAACTACGAATCATAGCGGAAATCGGACTTATTGGACTTCCCAATGCTGGAAAAAGCAGCTTACTCACCGTGCTTACCAACGCGACCCCGACGATTGGTGCGTATCCGTTTACCACACTTGAACCAAACATCGGCATGTACGGTAAACATGCAATAGCTGACATCCCCGGTTTGATTGAGGGAGCCTCCCAAGGTATAGGACTCGGGATTAAATTCCTAAAACACATAGAGAAAACCAAAATTCTCGTACACTGCATAGACATCACCGTGAACGATCCTATCGCTGCATATGACACAGTGCGCAAAGAGTTTAAAGAATATAACGAAGCACTTCTTGAGAAGCCGGAAATTATATTTTTAAATAAAACTGACCTTGTGGATGAAGACGCTATAAAGATAGCGCTCAAGAAATTCAAACCATTAAAAAAGAACGTATTCGCAGGATCTGTGCAAGACGAAAAAAGTATTCATGACCTAAAAATTATACTCACTGATTTACTATCCCATGGATCCTAAACCCTATTTCGTCTACATGCTACGCACGTCAGGCAATACGCTCTATGTGGGGCAAACAAGTAATCTTCGCGTGAGACTAAAGGAACATAAAAATAAAAAATCTCGAGCGGCCAAATATACACGATCATTTCATTCTGTTACTCTTGTCTATAAAGAAATGCTTCCATCAAAAAGCGAGGCTCTCAAGCGTGAATACGCAATAAAACAGCTTACACACGCCGAAAAAGAACAACTTATCAGTCGTTAACGTATGCACATCACACTTATTATGGTCTCTACCGCCAATGGAAAAATCTCTCACGGTGATGATCCTGACGAGACAAGCTGGTCTTCAACAGAAGATCAATCATTATTTTCTTCGCTCAAACAAACACATAATCTCATCGTCATGGGGAGTGAAACATATCTGGCAAACAAAAAGCGCATGAAACTGCAAAATAACGTTTTACGTATCGTGTTTACAAAAAATCCAAAAAAATATCGTACCAGTGAAATCGCTGACCAATTAGAATTTGTAAACACAGCACCTAAAAAACTCGTACATAACTTAGAATCTCGAGGATATACAAAAATGCTTCTAGTGGGCGGATCAGAGGTTAATGCATTATTTTTCAAAAACAATCTTATTGATAAACTCCATCTTACTATCGAGCCTCGAATGTTTGGTTTAGGAAAAAATATTATTGCCGAGCAGGATTATGCGGTACAATTGCAATTAGTGAGTGTAGAAAAAATCAAGAACCCCGCGGCAGAGCCAGCGGGGTATGAGTTGAAGCATGACTTTG
>ERZ1292625.1422-Hain-H41-01um-R1-1422-length-28672-cov-8_pt1 | contig 28672 bp, 30 predicted proteins | sample MGYA00564400_ERZ1292625 | MGnify/ENA primary metagenome ERZ1292625 (study PRJEB36523, sample SAMEA6512639) | groundwater metagenome | collected 2019-01-08 | study: AquaDiva: Metagenomics assemblies of 32 groundwater samples | reverse complement strand
GGGATTTGCACTAATTATCGCAGGCATTATGAATTTTTTTAGCTATTACAACAGTGACAAAATTGTTATGGCAATATCCGGCGCCAAACAAATTCAAAAAAAAGATGACCCAACGCTGTTTAGAACAATAGAAAACTTAAGTATTGCCTCCGGTTTACCAATGCCGAAGGTTTACATAATAAACGACAGCGCGCCCAACGCGTTTGCAACAGGTCGTGATCCACAGCACGCAGCAATTGCTTTTACAACCGGAATTCTCGAGAAGCTCAATAAATTAGAATTAGAAGGGGTAGCGGCGCACGAACTTTCACACGTGGGCAATTACGACACTCGCCTTATGGCAATTGTATCGATTCTCGTTGGAACAATAGCATTGGCAGCTGATTTTTTCCTGAGAATCTCCTTCTTTTCCCGAGGTGACAGAGACGACGACAGGCAAGGCAATGCAATTTTTATGGTGCTGGGGCTGGTAATGGCAATTCTTGCACCAATTGTGGCGACGCTAATTCAACTAGCTATCTCCCGCAAAAGAGAGTTTCTGGCAGACGCATCCAGTGCACTTTTAACACGCGATCCGGATTCTCTTGCCAACGCTCTACTTAAAATTTCAGCAGACAAAGAACCACTGGAAGTTGCCAATAAAGCAACAGCGCACTTGTATATTACAAACCCGCTAAAAAATAACAAAGACGCAAGGAGTATGTTTGCCAATCTCTTTAACACTCACCCACCGATTACCGATAGAGTAAAAGCCCTACGCGCAATGCAATAACAAATATGTCAAAAGTCAAAATAGATATTAATCATATTGCAAAGCTAGCAAATTTACCGCTGTCTGCGGAGGAAGAAAAAACTTACGACAAACAATTAACCGCCATTTTAGAATATGTAAAGCATGTCGAGTCTGTCGACACAAAAGACGTAGAACCAACGTTTAACGTTACCCCGAACAAAAATATTACTCGCAAAGACACTGCGAGTAAATCTCTTACTCAAGACGAAGCATTAAATAACGTATCAAACAAAAAAAATGGTTTTGTGGTAACCGGAGGGGTCTTTGAAAATGAGTGATTTAACTCAACTTACTCTCACAGAAACAATCAGCGGTTTGGAGAAAAAAGATTTTTCTACAGAGGAACTAAACGGTGCATATTTAACAAGAATAAAAAAACTAAACCCAAAACTTAATTCATATTTATTTGTAAACGAAGAATCTAACAAAATTCCCGCTGCAATTAAAGACATTATTTCGGTAAAAGGGATGCCTTTGACCTGCGGCTCAAAAATCCTGGAAGGTTATATTCCTCCATATAATGCTACCGTTATCAAAAAGCTAATGGCAAACAGCGTTTCTGTTCTGGGCAAAACAAATCTTGACGAATTTGCCATGGGTTCATCAGGTGAAAACTCAGCCTATGAGAAAGCGAGAAATCCTTGGGATGTTTCAAAAGTTCCGGGTGGATCATCATCCGGATCCGCAGTCGCTGTTGCCGCGGATCTTTGCGCTTTTGCACTTGGAACAGATACTGGTGGTTCCATCCGTCAGCCTGCATCTTTATGCGGAGTTGTTGGTCTCAAACCTAGTTACGGAAGGGTTTCCAGATACGGCGCCCAGTCAATGGCGTCGTCGCTTGACCAGATTGGGCCAATCACGAAAACTGTAGCCGACGCAAGATTAGTTCTCAATTGGATTGAAGGGGCAGACGGAAAAGACAACAACGCAGTCCCAAATCCCAAATCCCAAATCCCAAATCCCAAATCGATAAAAGGTACAAAAATCGGTGTGCCGATTGAGTACTTTGCAAAGGGGCTGGATCAAGACGTCGAAGAAGTAATCAACACTGCCCTAAACAAATTAAAAGACCTTGGCGCAGAAACGGTAGAAGTGTCTCTCCCCCACACGCAATATTCCGTGGCAACTTATTATCTACTTATGGCCTCTGAAGTATCTTCCAATTTGGCAAGGTATGACGGCATTCGTTTTGGAAAAGACAGGAGTAAGTTTGGACCGGAGGCAAAAAGAAGAATAATTCTGGGAACATTTGCACTGTCTGCAGGGTACTTTGAAGATTATTTCATAAAAGCTGCAAAAGTGAGAACTCTTATCAAACAGGATTTTGAAAAAGCTTTCCAAAAGTGCGACGTTATCGCCGGCCCTGTCTCGCCAACAGTTGCCTGGAACTTAGGCGAAAAAATCAGCGACCCCCTAACAATGTACCTTTCCGATATTTACACGCTCTCAGCCTCACTTGCCGGTATTCCGGGCCTTTCCGTCCCTTGCGGTTTTTCGGCTGGTCTTCCGGTCGGTCTCCAACTGCTTGGCGAATATATGGACGAAGAAACAATATTATCAGTTGGTGAAATCTATCAATCTGCAACAGATTGGCACAAACAAAAACCGGGTTTGAATTAAGATTTATGAACTAAGTATATAAAAGCCTATGGACAATCAACAATCAACCACCAACAAATCTTGGGAAACAGTCATAGGCGTTGAAATCCATATAGAAACAAACACAAAAACCAAAATGTTTTGTGGCTGCTCTGCCGATTATTTTGGTGCCAAACCAAATACCCACACCTGCCCTGTCTGCCTGGGGCTGCCAGGGGCTTTACCATTTATAAACCAGGAGGCGATAGAAAAATGTATAAAAATTGGTCTGGCTCTTGGGTGCAGCATAAGTGAACACTCACTCTTTGAACGTAAAAACTATTTTTACCCTGATTTGCCAAAAGGATACCAGATTTCCCAATACCGCTGGCCGCTTTGCACCAATGGGACAATTGAAATAGACGGGGAATATGGTAAAAAAACTATTCGGATTAATCGTGCGCATCAGGAAGAAGACACCGGAAAATTAACACACATTGGCAGTGAAACATTTATAGATTTTAACAGGTCAGGTTTGCCACTAGTCGAGGTGGTAACGGAAGCGGATTTTAGAAACTCTGAGGAGGTCCGTGACTACGCAAAGAAGCTTCAACAAATCATAAAATCAATTGGAGTCTCCGAAGCCAATATGGAGAAAGGGGATATGCGCCTTGAGGCTAATGTTTCTGTTAGGCCCCAAGGACAAGAAGATTTGGCCCCTTACCGGGTAGAGTTAAAAAATATTAACAGTTTTAAATTCATTGGGGATGCCATAGATTATGAAGTCGAAAGACAAATAAAATTATTAGAAAAAGGAGAAAAGATTACCCAGCATACAAGAGGCTATAACGAGCGCAAAAAAGAAACATTTTTACAGAGGGAAAAAGAAGAGGCAAACGACTATAGATACTTTCCAGAGCCGGATTTACCGCCATTATCCGTAGCAAAAGAAGAAGTTGAAAAAATAAGAGCTGGTCTCGCAGAACTACCCGGCAAAAAAATAGCAAATCTTGAAAAAATTGGCGTTAGTGAAAAAGTTGCTGTGATAATTACAGCCAGCGACCAAAAGTTTGATATTTTCCAAGAAGCGATAACAAAGATTGATTCGGCCGAAATTGCACCTCTAGCAACATTTTTTGTCAATCAAGGATCCAAGAGCCAATCAGCAGAAGAGCTATTGGAGCTGTTCAAGAGTGTAACTCAACAAAAATCAACCCAAATTCAAGATGAAGGAGAGCTGACTAAAATAGCAAAAGAGGTAATTGGCGAAAACGAAAAGGTTATTGCTGATTATAAAAGCGGCAAATTAAACGCTGTGCAAATTCTAATAGGCCAATTAATGAAAAAAACCCAAGGAAAAGCCGACCCTATCAAGGCAAAAAATATCTTAGTAAAACTACTCAGCTAGCAAAAGACCTGGCCTTAACTAAATACCTTCAAATAGTGCTAAAATAAGCCTAGATTATGGCCAACTTCACTCATCTTCATGTTCATACGGAATTTTCTCTTCTAGACGGTTTATCAAAAATAAAAAAACTGGTAACACAAGCCAAAATAATGGGCATGAAAAGCATAGCAATGACAGACCACGGCGCAATGTATGGAGCGATAAAATTCTACAACGAGTGCCAAGCAGAAGGCCTAAACCCAATAATAGGCTGTGAAATGTACATAGCCAAAAGATCTTTATCCGATAAAGAAGCAGGCAAGGACAACGAATACTCTCATTTAACAGTATTATCATGTGACGAAGAGGGCTACAGAAATTTAATGAAGTTGGTAACCATCTCCCACTTAGAGGGATTCTATTACCGGCCTAGGGTAGATAAAGAATTACTTGCAAAGTATTCCAAAGGTTTAATAGCTTTATCCGGTTGTAATTCTTCCGAAATTTCAAAAAGTTTTGTGCAAGGCAATTTACAGGAAGCAAAAAAACTGGCCAAAGTTTATACCGAAATATTTGGTCAAAGCAATTTTTATCTTGAAGTCCAAAGACATGAATTTGAAAAGTTTGCAACTGCCCACGAACCAGGCAGTGAAATTTATAACGAATTAACAAGAATGCACAGTGAAGAAATCAAAATAATAAGCGGCGCGAAAAAATTATCAAAAGATACTGGCCTAAAACTAATCGCAACGAACGATATTCACTATGTTAAGCAACAAGACGCAAATGCCCAAGACGCTATAGTTTGTATTCAAACCGGTAAAAACATTTCCGACATTAAAAGGTTGAGAATGATAGACTCCCCTACTTTTTACCTCAAAAGCACGAGCGAAATGGAAGCACTTTTTGCAGATATGCCAGAAGCCCTGACAAATACCCAAGAGATCGCTAGTCGGGTGAATATCAATCTAAATTTAGGCAAGGTTGCCTTTCCGAATTTTGAAGTACCTGCAAATACAAATCCCGACGAGTATTTAAAAAAACTATGTTACGAAAGAATCAAAAGTAGGGTTAGTTTAGTTACCGTCGAGATGAAAAAAAGACTGGACTACGAACTTTCTGTTATATCCAAAAAAGGCTACTCCACATATTTTTTGGTTGTTGCGGATTTCGTTAACTGGTCACGCGAAAAAGGAATAATCTCCACAACCCGTGGCTCTGCTTCCGGAAGCCTTGTGTCTTTTGCGCTTGGCATAACCACAGTTAATCCGCTTTTTTTTAAATTACCATTCGAACGTTTCTTAAATTTATACAGGCCAAGCCTGCCCGATATAGATGTAGATTTTGAAGACATAAGAAGGGATGAGGTCATCGCTTATGTGAGGGGAAAGTATGGTCACGACAAAGTAGCACAAATCGGTACTTTTGGCACAATGATGGCACGTGCCGCAGTTCGTGATGTAGCCCGGGTTCTTGGCTTGCCTTATTCAAAGGCAGATAGAATTGCCAAAATGATTCCAATCGGAGCGCAGGGTTTTCCAATGTCCATTGACACCGCCAAAAAACAAAATAAAGAATTAGGTTATCTCTACAATCAAGACTCAGAAGTAAAAGAACTTTTGGATCTCTCGGAAAAGGTGGAAGGCAATGCCAGACACGTTTCGGTGCATGCGGCCGGTGTAGTTATTGGCCCGTCGGAACTCACAAAATTTACTCCGCTTCAAAAGGAAACAACCGGAGAAAAAATAATAACTCAATACGACATGCACGATGTTGAAGAAGCAGGTCTTGTGAAAATGGATTTTCTTGGTATTAGGAATTTATCCATTTTAGGTCAAGCAGTAAAAATAGTCGGCAAAACCAAGAAAATAGAAATTGATCTTTCCAAAATAGCACTAGACGATAAAAAATCTTTCGAAATTCTTGCCAAAGGTGAAACCATGGGCCTGTTCCAACTTGGCGGAACCGGTATGACACGCTACTTAAAAGAACTACGCCCGTCATCAATTTTTGACATTATGGCAATGATCTCTTTGTTTAGGCCGGGGCCGATGAATTCTATCCCGGAGTTTATCGAAAGAAAACATAACTCAAAAAAAATCATTTATTTTGACCCGCGCATGAAAGATTATCTTGATCAGTCTTACGGTGTAATTGTTTACCAGGACGACGTTTTATTAACCGCCATAAATATTGCCGGATATAACTGGGAGGAAGCAGACAACTTTAGGAAAGCCATGGGTAAAAAAATTCCTGCAGAAATGGCTAAACAAAAAGAAAAGTTTATAGATGGAGCGATCAAAAACGGTATGACTCCTAAAAAAGCCGACGAACTATTTAAGTTAATAGAGCCGTTCGCTGCCTACGGATTTAATAAAGCGCATGCTGCAAGCTACGCTATCATCGCTTACGAAACTGCTTATATGAAAGCTAATTACCCGGTAGAATTTATGACTGCAGTCATGACGGCAGAAGCTGACGACCCTGACAAAATAGCTATGGCGGTTGATGAGTGCGGGAAAATGGGTATTTTAGTTTTGCCACCAAACATTAACAAATCCGACACGGGTTTTAATATTGAGGCGATAACAGACGATGAATTTAAGGCCGAAGTTAAAAGAGGCATTATTTACCGCGACACAATACGTTTTGGCCTGTCTGCCATAAAAAATGTTGGCCGTGCTGCAATCGAGGCAATAATCACCGAAAGGGATGCAAAAGGTGAATTCACATCACTAGATAATTTCGCCAAAAGGATAAATCTGCGCGCCGTTAATAGAAAAACCATGGAAAGTTTAATAAAAGCGGGTGCCATGGATAAATTTGGAAACCGAAATGCCATGCTAAAAGTTTTAGACGAACTTAAATCAACCGGCACTTCACTGACTAAGGCAATCAGCGAAGGCCAGGGTTTATTATTCGATACGGCCGAACTTGCAGAAGCGTCAGTTCCTTCTTCTATTGATCACATGCTGCAAACAACCCAAGAGGCGCCAAGAGAAGAAATATTGTCTTGGGAAAGAGAGCTGCTAGGATTTTATTTAACAGAACACCCCTTGGCCAAATTAAAAGACAAACTGGAAAAGATTGTCAGCCTTAAAATAGGAGAAATAGACCCGGCAGCACACTCCGGCAAAATGATAAGGCTTGCAGGCATTATAGCCTCCATAAGAAAAACGGTTACCAAGGTTAAAAAAGAAGAGATGTGTTTTATTAGGCTTCAAGATATGTCTGGTACAGTGGAAGTTCTTGTGTTCCCCAGAACTTATGAGGTTGCCAAAAATGTCATAGAGCCTGATCAAATAGTAGTAATTAGTGGCAAGCTGGAAGCGGGGGAAGACACCCCGGTTTTAATTGCTAGCGACATAACTACTCTTGCTTCACATGATATAGATGACAAGCTTTCAGGCGAAGAAGTAAATATCACCTTGCCCCCTCAGGCTGACCGCATTCTGCTCTCTAAAATTTACGAAGTCCTAAAAGAAAGCCCTGGAAACATAGCCACCTATTTGCTTTTGCCCGGTAGTGATAGTGAAAGTAGGAAAATCCCTGTGCCCTTTACCATATCCCGTTCATTTCACCTCGACACAGAGCTGGAATCCCTCGGTTGTAAAATAATGTAAATAATTTACAAAAAACCCGAAATTCGCTATACTTACAATTCGTATGGATATAGCAAGTTTCAAAGTTGGCGATATTATTAAGGTTCTAACAAAAGACAGCCAGGAGAAAAAGGTGCATGCATCCGCTTTCGAAGGTGTTGTCATGGCATTTCGTGGCCAGGTTGGTGAGCAGACCTTTACAGTCAGAAAAAGAGGGGCAGACGGCGTGTTTGTAGAAAGAATCTTTCCGCTGGCCAGTCCATCTATCGAAAAAATAGTGGTGGTTAAGACTAACTCTGTTAGACGCGCCAAGCTCTACTATCTCCGCAATAAACAAAAAAAGTAAGTCAATGGTCCTGCCAACACTAAAGGTTGAAAAGAGTCTTTGGAAAAAAGGCCTTGCAAATGTCGTTGGAATAGATGAAGTCGGTCGCGGTTCCTGGGCAGGGCCACTCGTGGCAGCAGGAGTAATCCTGCCAAAAAACTTCATAGCCCCAAAAAATTTTGCTGATTCAAAACAAATCTCACTAACACTGCGCACACAGTTTGATAAATTTATTAGACAACAAGCTAAATGTGTCGCTGTCGCCGAAATTTCACACACTACAATAAACAAAATTGGCGTTGGTATTGCCAATCAAATGGCCTTTCGTAAAGTGTTAAAATTACTAGCAATTCCTGCAGATTTTGTGCTCGTGGATGCCTTTCATATCAAATACTTGGCAAAGTCCGCACAAAACCCGATTAAGCACGGAGACCAGCTTGTAACAAGTATTGCTGCAGCCTCCATTGTCGCTAAGGTTTATCGGGATAACCTTATGCAGGGTCTAGCCCAAAGTTTCCCCAAATACGGTTTTGAAAAGCATAAAGGTTATGGCACAAAAATACACCAGGAGGCCATACAAAAATACGGTTTCTGCCGAATACACCGCGTCAACTACAATCTCAACTTTCTCTTTACGTGAACAAAACTGCGCTTGGTAAGTACGGAGAAGACTTAGCCGGCGCTTATCTTACAAAGCTCGGCTACAAAATAATCGAACGTAATTTCCGAATTAGGGGCGGAGAAATAGACATTATAGCCACAGATGTCAACACGCTTGTGTACGTTGAAGTTAAAACGAGGTCAACTCACCAGTTCGGGCTCCCGGAGGAATCGGTTAACTATTACAAACTAAAATTTATGGAACGTGCTTCAAAATTTTACAGGCTGCAAAGGAAAAACCTTCCAGAGCTGGAAAGAATTGATGTAGTATCAGTCGACCTTTCAGGCAGTGAAGCAAAAATCAAGCTTATCAAAAACGCCTCACTTTGAACTTATAGTAAACGAGGTGTATAATCACCCATATGCCAAACGAAAGACAACAAACATTGCCAGATCAGCCTTCTTTAGCTAGAAGAGGGTCACTTTCAAAGGCTATGGAACAAAGAAGAAGGTACCATCACGAGCAGGGCAAGTGGGGAACTAAAGCCTCGATTATGTTTTTAACGTTGGCCGAATTGTGGAGGACATCCGTGGGTTCAAACATCGCCCAACAATCTGGGCAATCCGTAGAAGATATTGCTGCTGAAATGGGTTACAACACGCAAGAAAAAGAATTTCGAACAGTATTAAGGAAAATGAAAAGAGCAAATACATCGGCAAAAAGAGTTGCAGGGTTAATGGCTTGGGAAACAGAAATAATAGCAAGAAAGACTAACGACCAAATAGGATGGACTGCAAGTTTCTTGGACAGTAGTCTAGATATTTTAGGTCAAGAATTTCGCTTAAAACCATCTTATGTTCAAAAGTTAAAAATTCAAGCCTTCCAGCGGCCTTTAAGTTTGGCAAGTTAAACCTTCACTAGCCCAAACGGTTCTTTTCCTTCCAAAACATCAATAATATTTTGCGCCGCGATCCTGCTCATCTCATTCCTCGTCTCAAAAGTTGCAGACGCTGTGTGCGGGGAAAATATTACATTTTCCATCCCAAGTAGTTCTTTAGAGATCTCCGGCTCATGCTCATAAACATCAAGACCCGCTCCCGCAATTTCTTTTTTCTTTATTGCCCAAACTAATGCTTCTTCGTCTACAATTGGCCCGCGGGCGGTATTTATCAAAATTGCCGAATTTTTCATAAGGCGCAACTCCTCTTTGCCGATTAAATGCTTTGTTTGCTCTGTCAGTGGAACATGCAAACTAACAATATCCGAATCTTTTAAAATTTTGTGCACTGGCGCAAATTGTGCATCTGTTAAAAGTTCAAAATCTTCAGCTCGCCTAATATCAAAATACAGAATTTTCATCCTGAAACCGCCATTTGCTATTTGCCCGACAAAAGTGCCTATCCTGCCAAGGCCAATTATGCCGATGGTTTGCCCCCATACTTGGTGAGACAAAAATAAATTAGGATCCCATTTTTTGTATTTTCCGTCCCGTACAAACCGATCCTGTTGTGTGATCATTTTATTAAGTGCCAGAATCATTGCAAAAGTGTGTTCCGCAACCGATTCACTTGCAACCCCGGGAGTGTTGCACACCGCGATTCCCCTTGCGTTTGCTGCCCTAGCATCAATGTTGTCAAATCCTACGGCAAAATTAGCAATAACCTTTAAGTGCTTGGAAGCAAAATCTATGACGCCTGCATCTATTTTATTTGTTAAAAAAGAAAGCACAGCATCATAGTCTCCGACAATTTTTTTTAATCCTTCAACAGTCAAATCCCGGCTTGATTTATTAATTTCGACCTTATAGCCTTTTTTTAAGAGAAGATTAACCCCAATTTCTGGTATAGGGTTTGTAATATAAACACTGGGCATTAAATATTATTTTAGTCTATCTAGAAGTTTCTGACTACCATCTCCGGTACAGATTTACGATAACGCAGTAAATCTTCCTTTTTCATCTGCCCCGTTTGCGGGCCTAAATGTCTAAGCACATGTGACGCATTAATTGTTCCCCAAATCATTGCTTCACCGATTGTTTCGCCATTTATAAGTGCGCTAATAAAAGAAGCACAATAAGCATCGCCCACACCGGTTTTTTCTACAATTTGGGCGGGGAAAACACCTGCCTTTAATATTTTATTGCCATCACTAGTGTAGGAACCTTCCTCACCATCTGTTATCAAAATAATTTTAGGTCCCAAAAGATGCAGTTTTGCGAGTAGGTCATGAATATCAACTCTTTGCACAGGGTCAATTTCCAGTATTTTTTTAGCCTCCTCCACATTACAAGCCAAAAGCTCACAGCGTTCAAGCGTTTTGGGGTACCTTTTAATGTTTGCCTTAATTTGAAATGTTCCGGGTGCAAAAGCCAGCTTTGCTCCTGTTTTATCTATATAATGCGCAACCTCGTCCACGATGTTGGAGTCGATAAAAGATTGAGACACGGAAGTAAAATAAACCCATTTTGTCCTCGCCAGGTCCGGCAAATGATAAAACCAGGGCTGATGATAAACAAAAGCCGTACGCTCACCCTGAAAAGTGATAATAGCGGAAGTATTAGAGGCTTTAGAGGCATCGACCACTATATAGTCGCTACCGACGCCGGCCTTCTCAAGGGTGGTTTTGATTAATTTTCCCTCGGTGTCTCCCCCCACATTAGTATAAATTGCTGTCCCGATACCAAGCTTTGCAGCAGCCGTAGCAACGTTTGCAGCGTTACCGGCAACAGCCCGAAAGATGCCCTCCACGGGAATTTTGTCTCCATACGAAACACAGAGGCGACACGCTTCGTGGTTAATATCGCACTCAACAGTCGCATCGTGAATCTTAATAAAAGTGTCGATAGTGCTGTCACCAATTGTAATAAGGTCATATGCAGTATTATCAGCCGTCATATTTGAAAATCAGGATGGTTGTGTTTATGCATGATCGCCGGCAACGTCAATTTAAAGGCATCAATAGCAGCTATAACTTGTTCCGGCTTATTTACAATTTTAAAAACCTGCCTCTCCTCCGAGCGGATATACATGCCTCGTGTAAAAGCAAAAATTATTTCCTGCCAAAAGTCACCGTATAAAATGAGAGGCTTATGGTGGCCAAAATAAAGCCTTGCAAGGCCCCAAGCCATTCCAAACTCACTAATTGTGCCGGTGCCGCCGTTGAAAATAATAAATATTTGCCCCTCTTCCAAAAGTTTCAGGGTTCTTTGCAGATAGTTTTTTTCAACGATTAACTCATCAACTTTATTTGTTTTATCCCGTCCTTCAAACATCGGGATATCATCAGGATAAAAAGTAATACCAATCGCCTTACCGCCGCCTTTATGGGCACCCATCGTCGCCGCTTTCATAATACCCGGCCCGGCACCGTTAACTACCGTATACCCTTCGCGGGCGCACAACCTTGCAACTTCGAAAGCCGCCTTAAACGGATCATCTGCTTCCTTAGCATCTGCATAACCCAAAAATGTTATTTTCTCAACAACAGGAACAATTTTTCGGGCAGTGGAAGTCATCAAACTTAATTATCAGCCCAACGCAGCAAGCTTCGCAAGTTTAGCGTAAGCTACGTTAAAATCTTCCGCTCCAAATAAAGCGGAGGAGGCAACCAGATAATCGGCGCCGTTCTCGCTTAACCTGCGCACATTACTTGCATTCACTCCAATGTCAACTTCAATTGGCAGTTGTCTATCCAGCCTTTTAACTTTTTGTATCCGTTCATATGTATCAATACCCAACTTTTGTCCGGAAAAACCAGGTTTCCCTGTCATCAATAGCAATAAATCCAAGTTACCAAAGTGTTTAACAGCAGATTCAATAGGAGTTTCGGGGTTCAAAGAAAGCCCCACATTCTTACCAGCCTTTCTAATTAAATATATACACTCGTTAATATCATGGCTAATTTCCAACGGAAAAATAATACGGGATACAAAGTCTACTTCTTTAAGTTGGCTGATATAATTTGCCGGACCAACAACCATTAGCTGAACCTCTAAAGGGACCTTCGGCCGGTATTTCTTTATAACATCACAGCCAACAGTCCTGCTTTTGGCGAAATTACCGTCAACAACATCTATCTGGATAAGTTCCGCAGCCTCCTCTGCTATCTTTAGCTTGTTACTGTATTCACTTTCATCATTTGTTAAAATCCCCGGTACTATAATAGCCATATAATTAAAAATTCTAAATTCTAAATTCTAAATTTCTATAGCACATAATCTTCACCCTCTTGCGGCATATTTACTTTTATCTTTAGCTTTGTTTCAATCTCCTTCGCCAAAATCTCTGCTTGCTCACTTTCTCCATGAACCAAAAATACCTGCTTTAAAGAACCAACACGGGACACCCAGTTAACAAGTTGAGGCATATCGGCGTGGGCAGAATAAGACCCTATGGATTTAATATTCGCCCGAACCGTAACCTTCTTACCAAAAATCTTCACTTCGCTCTCGCCCTCAAAAAGTCTTCTGCCTAAAGTGCCGTTTGCCTGATATCCGATAAAAAGCAAAGTACAGCTAGAATCTTCCAGGTAGCGAATGGCATGGTGCAAAATTCTTCCCCCGTTCATCATCCCACTCCCTGCAATAATAATTTTTGGATTCGCTTGTTTTTCAATGGCCTTAGATTCTTCACTCGTTGGTGTAATGTGCACAAGTCCATAACCAAAATAATCGCCGTTGTCGTGGCCTTCTTTAACTTCATTATTCAAATATGTGGGGTATTTTCTAAAAACCTCCGTTACTTTTAAAGCCAAAGGGCTGTCTAAATAAAAAGTTGGTTTGGCGCATCCCTGTACCGAGCAAAAATCTTCAATGTCATGTAAAACCTCCTGCGTTCTTTCAATTGCAAAACTGGGAATTAAAAGCACGGTATTATTAACAATAGTGCTATTAATAACAGCAGCAAGTTTTTCTTTTCGCATGTTAAGATCCTCATGAACACGCCCTCCGTAAGTGCTTTCACATATAACATAGTCGGCTTCATCAACAAACTGTGGAGGGTTTAAAAGTAGAGAAGGAGTGTTTCCTAAATCGCTTGTGTAGGCAAGTTTCTTATCCTCGGTTTCCAAGACACAAATAGCAGAACCGAGTATGTGCCCCGCATTTTTAAAACGCAGCTTTATGTTGGGAGCTATCTCAAGTGCTTGCTCGTATTCTATTGTTTCAAATAAGTTCATTACGCCTGTTACATGATCGGCTGTATACAATGGTTGGTGCTTATCACGCCTCGATTCCTCACGCATCAATTTTTCCGTATCGTCAAGTACTAAGCGCGCAAGTTCTTTCGTAGGACCTGTAGAAAAAATTTTGCCCCTGAATCCTTCTTTATACAACTTTGGAAACCTGCCGACATGGTCCAGGTGTGCATGGCAAAGAATTGCAAAGTCGACAGTACCCGCATTAAAAGGGAATGGGGCATAATTTCTCTCTTCGGCAAGCCTGAAGCCCTGAAACATTCCACACTCAAGCAGGATTTTTTTCCCGGCCGCCTCAACCAATATATTAGATCCGGTTACCTCGCGGCACGCTCCATAAAAAGAAAGACGCATTAACTCTAGTATCAAGAATTACGAATTATGAATCAAGGATTAAAAATTTACTAAGAAGTTATTTGTCCGCTGAAAGAAACTTGAGTTTTAAATATTTACCGAAATCTTGCAGTTCACCCCTATAGGCAAGTAAGTTAGTTGCCGTCAAGTTCTCGCCTGATGGATCCAATGATGTTTCCTGTATTTCCATTCTAACGGTCCCATCTCCATATGGTTTTAAAACTATTCTTTTCTCGTAGGGTGTATTTCGTCCGCTATAAAAATGGTCTAAGTGACCCATCACCTTTCTACCTTCAGCAAGATTACTTTTTCTTAACGCTTCAAGTGACTCATCAGATTGGTCTTCGTCAAAGCGTTTTGACAACGAATCAGCTTCTAGAGATTGCAGATCAATCCAAGGGGTTAAACGCTGTTTATCATCTAAATGACCCTCGCAAGAGGCGGCAGTATTAACATCCAATAAATTTAACGCTACGACAGCTTCAAATATACCTGGGTCGATGGGTTGAGATAATTTGTCAGCCACATGAGAAAATTCTTCAACTTTAGCATCCCATTCTGCCTGTTTGGGCGAAGAGGCAGAAATTTCTACGTGATTTTCGTCCTTACCCTCACCCTGATCTGGTGTATCCATAGATCGATTATAACAACTTAGCAAAAAGCCAGGCTTTTAACAAAGGTGACAGATCTCCTTAAAGCCTGGCTTTGACTTGGCGCTGACAGTGTAAAATGACCCTAATGAAACTTTTTGTCTGGGACTTTCACGGCGTTTTGGAAAAAGACAACGAGCGTTCCGTCATTGATATATCTAATCGTGTGCTCAGGAAACTTGGATTTAGACAGCGCTTGTCCAAAAAAGACAATTTAAAGCTTTACGGCAAGAAGTGGTACGAATATTTCGAATATTTACTGCCAAACCAAACACACCAAAAGCATTTGGAAATTCAACAGGCTTGTATCTCCTACGAAGAAGCAAACCCTAATATCGTGCGCAGTAATATTAAACCCAACAACTACGCTATAGATGTTTTAGAAAAAATCCAAAAAAGTGGTCATGACCAAATTCTTATCTCCAATATGTCAGACGTCGCGCTACTTATGTTCACAAACTCAATCGGCATTACAAAATACTTTCCCAAAAAAGCTTTTGCCTGCAACAGTCGAATCGGTAATAAAATTTACACCAAACACGAAAGATTAAAAGATTATCTTAAAGATAAAAAATTTGATGAATTAATAATTATCGGAGATACCCCCAACGATATTAGCCTCTCAGAAGTTGCAGGCGGAACAACTTACCTCTACACCCATCCTTACCTTAAGTTTCGGGACTGCAACCCAACCTACAGAATTAACAACCTTCGCGAAGTTTTAAATGAAATCTAAAATTGACTAAAGTCAGCCCTTAAGCGCTTCTTCAATCTTAAGCCTGTCAAAACCCAAGATGTTTACCTGGGTACCGTCATCCTTTGTTATCACGGTAAACGGAACACCCATCTGTCCGGAAATCTCAATCATTTTTTGAGCCTCCTGGGGGTTTTCATCAACAAGTATCTCACTAAACACAATGTTTTTAGAATTTAAGTAATCCTTTTCCATTTTGCAAAAAGGACAAGTTGTCGTTGTATACATGACTACTTTTGCCATGCTCTAATTATATACTATTACCTTTTATTTTTTTATGTATATCAACTGGTTAGAATTATACCCACTAAGTGTATAATCAGGCCTTAAAGATAGCATCGTGGCCAAAGACTTAGCGTCATCATACGTTGCTGGGAAAAAGTTATTGGCGTTTTGTCCCTGTCGTAAATCAATAGCCACAACACTTGGATTTATTTCATCAAAACGAACTAAATCCAAAAGAACGACCTTTTTGGCACCCAAATGCGCAGCAATATTGTTTTGGGTCATAACCAAACCCCTGTCCTTTGGAATTGCTGCAAAAAAATCACCCATAAACTTGGCACGCTCTGTTTGCTGGTAAAAAACGGGATGGTGTGCCAGAAGCAGCGGTCCGTGCAAATAAAACCGATGTAAAAAAATTACCATAAGTATTGTCGCAATTGCCCACGCCCTTGCAGCATATATATTTTTTTTAATTAAAAACAAACAAAAGGGGATTGAGCCCAAGGATAAAATTGGAGAAAGCGTGGCGTTGTAATGGAATCCTAAATCCCAGCGGGTGGCAGCCTGGCTCATAACGAAGCGCTCGGTGTAGTGTTCAACTAAAATCGGCCAGATTGCCCATGAGAAAAAGGGGGCGAAACCGAATGTTAAAAAGCTCAAAAAAATTGTTCTGGTCTTTAAACTAATTGGAACAAAAAAGCTGGAAACGACATCTACGGGGTTGTTAGACACAAAAACCGGGTTGTAATTAAAGCTACCTCCCGAAAAGTAAGGAATAAATAAACGGGTAACAACCAAATAATATAAAGCCGAAACAGCAATAGTTATTAAGCCAAACTTAACTTGCCTTTCTTTTTTAAGTATCAAAAATGCCCCAACACCGGCCCCCAAGCCGGCCATGTTTTCCTTAAAGCCAAGCGTGACGATAAGGAAAAGAAAATAAAGATTCCACTTTTTGTTAAAAATTGCCCAAAATGTTAAGGCGACAAATAGTGTTGCCACAGTCGTGTCGTGAAAGTCGGTGTAAAGGGCATTTTGCATACCAACAAACCCCAAGTACGAAAAAATTAAGGAAAAGACAACAATAGGTTCTTTAATCATTTTTTTACCTACAAGATGGATAACCCAGGCGCCAAGTCCAACAGCTATCGCCTGAACAATAAGAATAGCTTCGGTTTTATCTGTAAACCAGTAGACAGGGGAAAACAAAAATAAACTGGGATTAAAGTGATCGGCAAAAATTAGATGGTTTCCAAACTGCTCAATAATAGGCGCTTGAAAGTGGGAGACTTTAAATATTGCCGTATTGTAAAGGCCAAGCTCATACCAGAATGCATCAAACTGCCAGTACCTGTTTAAAGAAACCAAAATGGCAGCGACTACATAAACAACAATAAAAGCAATTGTTAAAATGTCCCAATAACTGGGAAAATATTTCTTAAGCTGCGTCAATTTTTTAGTCCTGACCTAATTTAAAGCCATTTGCAGTTATATTGCTATAATTTACTAAGTGGGTGAAGTTGAAACGGAAATTCATGCAGGTAGGCTTGACAAAATCCAAGAACAGGATTCCTCTTTGTATCCGCCTGTAAACCCACCACCCGAAATTGCTGATAAATCCCGTTTTCGCCACTTCAAATTTAGTCGTTTGAAAAAACTTATCAATCGCCGAAACGTAAAATTACTGACCATCACAGCAGCACTTGTCTTAATTATAATCCCAGTATTTACTTACATTTTCTTCGCTCGTGATTTGGCAGACAAGGCAAGTATCATGAACAGAAACAACGCTGGGGTTAAGCTTCTGGACGACAAAGGTGAGTTGTTTTTTAGTTTTTACAGCCCCAAAAATATAGACGCAATTCCGCTTTCCCAAATTCCCAAAGATCTGCAAAAAGCAGCTATTGCCGCGGAGGATAAAGACTTCTACAAAAATCCCGGTTTTTCAATTCGAGGTATAGCCCGTGCCTTTTTCGTTAACGTAAAAAGTGCGTCCATCGATCAGGGCGGTTCTACAATTACTCAGCAGCTTGTAAAAAACGCGCTTTTGTCCTCCAGCAGAAACGTACTTAGAAAATACCAGGAAATTATATTGGCTCTGGAAATAGAAAGAAGATACTCAAAGGAAGATATTTTAGAAATGTACCTTAACTCCGTTTACTTTGGCGATGGGGCATTTGGCATAGAAAATGCGGCACAAGTTTATTTTGACAAAAGTGCAAAAGATTTAAATTTAGCCCAAGGCGCGCTTTTAGTTGCAATTCTTCCGGCCCCATCCGCCCTGTCCCCGGTTACCGGGGACCTGGAAGCTGCCAAAAAAAGGCAAGAAATAGTCCTTTCAAAGATGGTGGATCAAAATTTGATTACAGATGCCCAAAGAAACGCAGCTATAAAAACTCAACTTACGTTTGCTCCACCCAAAAAAGATGACGTTAATACAATAGCTCCTCACTTTGCACTCATGGTTAAAGACTATTTGATAAACACATACGGTGAAGAAAAAATAACCAGAAATGGGTATGTGGTTAAAACTACCTTAAACAAAAAATGGCAGGAAGCCGCGCAAAGTACTGTGCGCTCGCGTGTGGACGCCCTTGCCAAAAACAAAGCCACGAACGGCGCAGCTGTAGCAATAGACCCTAAAACCGGAGATATAAAAATGCTTGTCGGTTCCAAGGATTGGAGCAACAAAGATTTTGGGAAACTCAATATGGTTCTTGCCAAAAGGCAGCCCGGCTCATCTTTTAAACCTATTATTTACGAACGTGCACTGGAACAAAAATTAATAACAACTGCCTCCACAATAGACGATGCTCAAACAAGCTTCGGCAGTTACAAACCAAAAAATTATGATGGAAAATTTAGAGGGCAGGTGACAGTAAGACGTGCGCTTGCTAACTCCCTGAATATTCCGGCAATTAAAGTTATGGAGAAAGTGGGTGTAAGAGAAGGCCTGGATAACGCAAAAAAACTGGGAATTACCTCACTGAACGACAAAACAGATTATGGCCTGCCCCTGGTTCTTGGGGCGGGGGAGGTACCGCTACTGGAAATGACGGACGCCTACGCAACTTTCGCCAACGATGGCAAATACAATAAACCAAATTTTATTTTAGAGATTAAGGATAAGAAGAATAAAGAAATTAAAGTGGAAAGGGAAAAAGAAAAAAGCGCAGTGGGGGAGGGACCTTCTTTCTTAATTTCATCCATTCTCTCAGACACAAGCGCAAGAGCAGAAGTCTTTGGCGCGTCACTTAACACATCAAGAAACACAGCCGTTAAAACAGGCACCACAGAAGACTACAGGGACGCGCTTACACTGGGCTATACCCCTAGTATTGCCATCGGCGTTTGGGTTGGAAATAACGACAATAAGCCAATGGACAGGGTAGCAGGTTCTCTTGGCGCTGCGCCTATTTTCGTAACACTAATGAACACTTTTTCTGCTGATCTTCCCAAAGATGAGTTCAGAATTCCTTCATCTGTAGTCGAAAGAAAACCTTGTGAAGCTGGCCCTTCACCTACGCTCGGGGCCTCCCCTAGCCCCACGCCGGCAAGCTCACTTAGTGGTAAAGAATACTACCTTAAAGGAACAGAACCGCCGGCGTGTCCGTCACCGTCTCCAACGCCAACTCCACAGGACAGCCCGCAGCCCACACCCACAAGTCAGCCGACTCAAGAACCCAGCCCTACTCCGGTGCCCGCATCGCCGTCACCTTCTCCAACTCCAAGCCCCTCTCCATTGTTGTCGCCACTCGTATCCCCAATACTTAGCCCCCTACCGACTTAACAAATCGCAGCACTTTAAGGTATACTGACTACTCCCATGAAACACGCCCTACTCGCCCTCGTGTGCCTGTTCTTATTTACCGCCAACACTTTCGCCAGCTCCGACCCTCGGCTTTTTCCTAACAATAAATTTGGAATAAACACCTTGGCCCCGTCAGCCGAACTGGCAGAGGCTGCAAGCCTTGTTAACACAAATGGGGATTGGGGTTGGGTGGTAATCGTAATTAACAAAAACGAAAGAAATTTAGACCATTGGCAGCAGGTATTTAATCAGTTAAATGAGCATCACCTTACGCCGATAGTTCGCATAGCGACAAATGTTAACGAAAACGGGAATTGGCAAAAACCAACCGATTCGGATGCCCAAGATTGGGCACAGTTTTTAAATAGTCTTTACTGGCCGACAAAAAATCGTTATGTACAAATTTATAACGAAGTCAACCGCGCATCCGAATGGGGAGATAATGTAGACCCAACAGATTACGCACGGGAACTGGATAAAACCATCAATAGTCTTAAAGCCGCAAGTGAAGACTTTTTTATATTAAATGCGCCACTTGATCTTGCTCTAAATACCTCCCAAAATTCCCAGGATGCGGCCGTATTTTTCCAAACTATGGAGCAAGCCGTTCCGGGTATATTTAATAAATTAGACGGCTGGGCGTCGCACTCGTACCCTAACCCGGATTTCTCGGCGTCTCCCCTAAAATCTGGTAGGACGGGTATTGATGGATATAAGTGGGAATTACAGCAAATAAGTGCCTACACCAAAAAAGACCTTCCGATTTTTATCACCGAGACAGGCTGGAAACGCGCGCCAAACGGAGAACGTGGCCTGTCACAAGACGATATCGCAAACTTTTACAGGATTGCATTTAATAATATATGGATAGACAACAAAGTAGCAGCTGTGGCCCCGTTTCTTCTGGACTATCCGGAAAAATTGTTTCAAAGCTTTTCTTTTAAAGAAAACGGGATTTGCCTCAAATATTGTGACACCCTGCGCGATTTGCAAAAAGTGAAGGGAGCTCCTCTGAGGGAAAACAAAGCACAGTTCACAAAACTAACGCATTCTCAAATTGTCATCAGTAGAAGCCTAAATAAAGCAGAGATGGAGATTAAAAACGAAGGCAACTTTATTTGGGATACTCAAAATTTCACCATAAATATCAACTCTCCGGACATATTAGTAAGCAATGTACTGTGGAAAGACCAAAAAGTTTACCCTGGCCAAATTGCTCACGCAACACTCGAACTGCAGGTGCAAAAAGTAGAAGCCGTGTCTTTTTCAACCCAGATTAAAGAAAACGGGAACATACTGTCTCAAAAAAATTCATCAATAGAAAGCAAAACCTACCCGGATTTTATTATTAGCAGCATAAGAACAATTGTCACAAATCTTAGCAACATGACCTGATACCCAAAGCATATTTTTCGGTAAAATCCATACATGGACCCAAGAATCCTCAGACATTTTAAAAAAGCCGACCCTATTCTTTACAAAGTAGCCATCAATATAAGCAAACTGGAAGATCTGCCAAATAGGCGTGGTGAAGATTACTTTATAGATCTAATCGATGCCATTGTTTCACAGCAACTATCCGGAAAAGCTGCTGCCACAATCCTTGCCCGCTTTAAGGCCTTATTTAAAAATGGACAAATTACTCCGCAGGCCCTTCTTAAATTGAGAGACGTTGATATTCGGGCGGCCGGCATGTCCTATTCCAAAATAAAATATGTTAAAGATTTGGCCGCTAAAGTACATAAAAAAGAGATAGATCTAAAAAAACTGGATGCCTTGCCGGACGAAGAGGTAATAGAACAACTCATAATGGTAAAGGGGATTGGCAGGTGGACGGCGGAAATGTTTTTAATTTTTACGCTCGCGCGGCCGGATGTTTTTTCTCACGGCGACCTTGGTCTGAATAACGCAATTAAAAAGATATATAAATTAAAAAATCACACAACCCGCGAAGTCGAAAAAATTGTTTCCAAGTGGTCGCCCTACAAAAGCACAGCCTCCCGCATTCTCTGGCACAGCTTGGATAATAGATAAAATTTATTTAAATTTTGCTTGCGCGTCCTGCATGCCCCTTTCAACGGCCTGCTCGGGTGACGAGGCTACAGTTCTTCCAAAAATAGGGTGCTCTAAACCCTCGACAGCATCAAACCACGCTTGCTTGGTTTCCGAACCCGCATAACCTAAGATATAGCCTATCTCTTGGCCCGCAGTTTGCATAGGATTTCTTCTTGCGCTCTCATCGTCAAAATTATCCGCAACATATTGCGCGAATTCAAACATAAATCTTCGCATTTCCCCTGGATCTTTAAGTTCTCGAATAGCAGTGAAGACGACGTGGCCTTCGGGGTTATGCGCTATTAATTGTTCGACAAGTGACTGGCCTTTAGCCTCGATCATAAGCAAAATTTTACCATCATCATGGACAGAAATCAAACTATAGGGTGTGAACTTCACAGTGCAACAAATTTGTTAAAATTAACGCATGGATAATAAGCTGCAGGTTTGTAAGGAAACAAAACAAATCGCCCTGGACGCACTGGCAAATACCTTAAAAGTTATCCTTAAAAAAGACAAAATCGCTGAAAGCGAATTTCGCAACCTTTGGCTTGCCCAACTTAGGAAAAGCACTAAAATATTTCCAAACGGTTGGTACATGCCACCCCCAAACGGAATTATCGTTTTGTTTGCGACAGACAAAGACCCAAAAAGAGTTTTATATCCCAACATGAGGCTGGAAGAAACATGGCCAAGAGACGATGTTTATTTAGATAAAACTAATGGAATCATTGCACTATATGCATCTCCTATGGATAGGAAGACAGGCATAATAGGCGATACGGAAGTAATGATTTACCTTAGCAAGAATAAAGAAGTCATGAATACTTTTAAAACTTGCTACAGGATAAATAGAGAAATCTTTGAATTTGCGCAAGTTGGCCAACAATTTTCTCAAGTCGCTAAATTTGCAAACAAACTCATTGCCAAAAACGGCTTGACAAATAACGTAGTTAGTACAAGCGATCCTGCCAGCGTGAACCTTGGCCATACAATACCGGTATCTTATGAAGATTGGACTAGTCAGGAAAAAGCAATTTTTAAAAACGGCGAGAGTCAGTGGGAAAATGTTTGCCAAATAATTGCAAAAAAGAGAAAATTCGTAAACGAAGTAGACGATTTTCAAATAAAAGCGTCTATGGCCTTCACTATCGAACCACGACTAAGGCCTAAGGACCGCCCGAATCTTCCAAGCACCTGGACTCATTCAATTGTTTTAATCAAAGAAGATGGTTCAAAAGAATTATTTTTTGGTTACGAGGAAATTTTCAAAATCTGCGGAATGGACTGGGCGCTAAATTAGTTAGTTATTTACAGGTTTAGAAAGTTTCTTGTGCAAGAAGAGGCTGCCATTTGTTAATGTCATTAGTTGGTTTGGAAATTTTATAAGATCCAGTTCTATCCACGAGTTAAGCTTGTTGTGTTTTTTGAGGGCATTTTTCTCAGAATCAAAAAGCTCCGATTCAAGCCAAAAAAAGTCTTTACTAAAGTCTATCGCTTCCGTTTTATCCAAATTAAAAGTAGTCGGTTTAACCTTTTTCATTAAATTTATTGTGTCCTCAGTTAGAAATTGGGAAAGATAATTAACTGTTTCTTCACTATTTCCCTTGCACCTGGTGCTAAGCCACGACACGGAGAACTTAGACAAAATGTATTTTAAAAACTCGTCTAAGTGAAGAGCAGGCACGACTCCTTTCGTTATGATTACTCCGTCAATTCCTATGTACATATTGCGCTTCATAAATTTTATGTGCTAACCAAAAGTCGTATCAGTGAAAAGAGATACTTTAATCTTACTTATCGGGCCATAAGTATAGCACAGCAAGCATTACAGCCAAATTCACATTTAAATAGTTGTCTGCCCACGATTCTGCCCTTCAAATATCTCAGGATAAACGCTGTTTACCCTGAGCAATGGTGAGTGAAATCGAACCAGAGTCGAAGGAGAATCAAGTATTTACCTAACTCAAATCATTATACTCAGCTTTAGCTATCTCGTTTTAATGGCGACAACACAACCAACTATACCTGGGTCTGTTCTCGTCCTTTGTGCTTCAAAGGCACTACCTTCATACAAATTAGGCATATCGGAATTAATTTCAACGTTGAAATTCTGAAGTAAACCATTAATGCGCTCCAGCGCCCTCACTCGTTTTGTGTACTCTTGAAGGGAATTTCCTGTTCCCACAGTTATCAGCAAACAACCGTTTGGTTTTAATTTTCCCAAAAACGTTTTCAAAAGCTTATCAACTTTTCTGTCTTGCTCTCTTCTCTCTTTCCTTTTTACTACTGCGTTTGGGCCTTGAGGATAAATTATTTCTGGATCCATTCTGTTCCAAAAAATAGTCTGCAAATCGCCCGGGATCAATTCTTTTGTTAGAGCCTCTCCCAGGGATGTGCCAATAAAGAATACTTTATCCTCAGGAACTCCAAAATTTTTATTAGCTTCATCAAACGCGGAAAGATTTCTTAAGTTTGGCTCAACAGCCACTGCTTGACCACCTACAACAGCGGGTTTTTTATCAAGCCCTGCAAAGGTATTAGCAATGGCAACAAAAGCTGCATCTGCTCTGCTAAGAATAGCTACTATGGACTCCTTGCTGGGTGCCTCAATGTAACAGGCAAGGACCTCCGGAGTAGTTTTTCCTGATCCTATAAAAGCTTTGTCTCCACCTCTTGGGCTGCCAGTAGCAAGCTCAACAGTTCTTACAAATAAGTAAAAGTTAGCAAAATGCGGAAAGGATGCAGCAATTAGAGGATATTCAACTTCGATGGCAGAGATTTCCAGCTCTGAACGTTTTTTCGCTTCTGCAGCACTTAATTTTTCTCGTTCAAATAAGTAGTCATATTGGTGAGGGTTTTTTACGAGAGCTCGGTTTATTGAAGCCAGTCTGTGTATACTCTCTGCTGATACTGCTGCCCGAACATTATCTACATTAGTATTATCAACGCCTAAAAAACTCTCGTGAGGTACAAATAACCCATGCGATGAAAGCTCGCTCCGTTTCCTGTCAGACATAAGCGCAGATTATACAACAAGTCTCCGGAAAGATTAATGTGGCCCCACCATTTTCGCCCTCCTCCACTCTTCGAGCTTCGGATGGTTAAACAGTGTTTATCCTGAGCGATGGTGAGTGAAATCGAACCAGAGTCGAAGGAGAACCAAGTATTCTCCGAACGAATTTAATATTCAGGTTCCTCATTGTCTACAGTGATTGGAACAATTCTTGAAAAGTTGATGTATAATATTCGTATGAAAACATATATAACATCTAGTCCTGAAATAATGTCGGGTGCACCTGTTATTGTCGGCACTCGTGTCCCTGTCGCCCGAATTGTTTATCTTTTGAAGGATGGTTTTACGATGGAGCAAATAAGCAAACAATTTCCGCATGTCGGTCTAAAAAGATTGCGGGGTGCCGTGAATGACTTGGCTAAAAAAGTAGAAACTATTCCTTATGGTACGCAAATTTCACAAACACAAGCTACTGCTTGATGAAGGGTTCCCTGTCCGTTCTTATTGCCCTATTTTGAATAGACGCTTTGATGTTAAGCATATTACCCAAGATTTTAAACAAGTAAGTTTATCAGACAAACAAGTACACGAATTTGCGGCAGAACACAACAGGATTGTCGTGACATTAAATATTAAAGACTTTAAACCGCTTTCCCCAACAAACAAAAATACGGGAATAATCGGTGTTTCAGCAGGATTACAGTTTAAACAAGTTGATAGAAAACTTACTGCGCTTTTGAATAAATCTACTAAAAAACAGCTGTTGGGCAAACTTACCATTATAAGTGGCGAATCACAAAAGTAAGTTTCGACAAGCTTAACCTTCATATTTTAGGAAAGACATTAAACCCTAATTGGGTTACGTCACGCACGATAAGTGGTACTTCGACAACGACCTCTGTGACCCCACGATTTTCGCAATGGAACCAGGCATTTGTCGAACTGAAGTCGTTGTATTCAGCTTTGAGCCAGCCTCAAGAGCCGAACTTAAGCTATCTCCAATTGGGAAGTTGAACTACGGTAGCCCAGAAAAGAAGCTCTCAGCTAATTTTCCAATACTCTTTGTATCATATCCTCCTTCTTGAACAAATAAAGTAGGGAGGTTTAATGCTGCAATTTTATTGGCCATTTTTTTATAGAATGGTCTTGTGAGTGAAAATTTACAAATAGGGTCACCAATGTAGGTGTCAAAGCCCAAAGATACTACTAAGTACTCAGGGCTGAAATTACTTACTTTTTCCAGAGCTTTTATCAAAGTTTGTTGGTATTTTCTCTCTCCAGTATTTAGTGGAAGCGGGAAATTAAAATTGTATCTCTTTCCATCGCCTTCACCTTTCTCTCTAGAGTAGCCAGATTTATGAGGAAAAGCAGCTCTTGGTTCTGCATGGATAGAAACAAACAAAATATCTGATCTTTTATAAAACATTTCTTGGGTACCGTTGCCGTGATGATAATCGACGTCTAAAACAGCCACCCTGCCCCTTTTCGATAAGTAGTTTGCCGCAATCGCAGCATTGTTGAAAAAACAATATCCTCCCATCATCGATTTTCTTGCATGATGTCCTGGGGGGCGACAAAGGCTATAAACAAACATTTCTCCCAGTACTAATCTTTTTGCTCCCGACAGCGCAACATTCACCGAAGATTTAGCAGCATCGAATGCCCCATGGGTAATGGGTGTATAAGAATCAAAAGAATAACTGTTTAGAAAAAACTCATCATGTGTTTTTATTGAACTCGACTTAAGGAAATTCAAGTAACGTTTCGTGTGAAGAGATAGTATCCAAGATTCTCTAAAGCTCCATGCTTTGGCAATCATAACGCCTTGATTTCTCAATTGTCGCAAAATATTTTCAACTCTATCGGGAACTTCTGGGTTATTTATCAACTCACCATTGAATAATTCCTTTTTCGGTGAATGTTTTTTGTGTAGCGGAGAATAAACAACTCTAATGCTCATCTTAGTACCTCCTTCGTGTCTGGTCTTGAGTAGTATTTTTCAATATTTTCAGGAGGTAGGTGCATAAAGGTGAAGTCCCTGAGGCCTTTGGGATCAATGCCGTCATTTACTTCAACGTTTTGACAAAGTATTTGCGGAAAGCTATTCTGGTCGTACCTTCTTTCTGGGACAACAAAGCCTGCTCCATTTGCCGCTCTATCTGAGCGTGACATAAAATTACACTCGGCAAAAATCAGGAATTCTTTTCCTCGTAAATCCCTGATGACCTGCGAATTTAGGTGAGCTATGGTTGCAGTTATAAATCCTTGATTTTCATAGCCCTCCAGAGTCTTCCATTCTGTATTTTCAATTAAGTCGACATACCCACTACTTGTTCTTAATCTCAATTTTTCTGCCATAGCAGCAGCTACTATCACTCCATCTTTTGTCGCTGAGCTAAACCAAAGCGACCTTCCAATACCACGTTCTATATCGCCGTTTAGTCTTCTCCTTAAAGCAGTGATTTCTTCGCCAGACCATCCAAATGTTCGTGACCACAGATTAAGTAGTTGAGCTTCTTGCTCAGCTGTAAAGGTTGAATTGAAACTGACACCCAAATCCTCAAGCAACCTAACTCTTTCGAATGCACGTCTTGGCTTGTTAACGTAACTGCTAGTTTCTTTCACCATTTGAGCTACAGGCACGATAGGTTTTCGACTAACACCATTGTGGGCAGCTAAAATTATCCAGTCATTACCAAATGGCACTATAACTTCAATTTCAGAAGCAACCTCGGCTGGCATTTTTTGAAAGACATCGTTTGTGACCAGTGATCTAAAAACGACTCGAGAAATCCCGGCTAGTGAGCCTAAATTTCTCAAACGTCCATAAGCTCGCGACAAAATATCAGGGTTATCTATTGGTGCGCCTTTCCAGTTCCAATAAAGCCTGTCAAAGCCTCTCCGTTTTAAACCAGCCTCTCCTGTGCTTGAAAAAATTTGTTCTTGTTCTTTTGTCATTTTTTACCACTAAAAAACCCCTCATGTGAGGGGCTATCCTTTTTGTGAAATTTAGTCTAAAACTAGTCCACAACCAAGACGCCCCTGTTGGGGTTTTTCTTGGTTTTGTTTTTAGAAACTAAATAAATAGCCATTTAATGTTTGAATAGTAACAAATACTAATGAACATAGTCAAATCTTTTGAGGCTAAAGTCTATTAAACCAAAGAGCTACTCGAACATTTTAGCTTCAAAAAATGTTAAATGGTTTTTAATTTGAGGCTGTGTGCCCACGATTTTCGCAATGGAACTTGGTATTCTCTGAACCCAAATCATTATACTCAAGCCTAAACGTGCCTACCAAAAAATGAACTTGGCTACCTCCCACTGGGAAGTTGAACTATAGTTTTAATTTACCTTGAAAGAGAAAAGACCCAAGGCTTTAATTTATCCTTAGTTTCTTCTACCTCAATTACCTTTTTACCTGATTTCAAAAGTGATTTGATCAAGTTCTGATTTTCTTCATTAAGTTCCTCATCATCAGCTGAAAATACCACATAAGAAGTATCTTTTTTTAAGTTCTTTACCTCATCTGGATTTTTTTGCAGATAGTCTGCTAACCTGGCAGAAAGATTAATATTTTTTTGTATTTGTGTATTCTTACTCATTTGACTTCAGGGGAGGAATTATACAACATTTTAAATAGTAAACTATGAGTAATAAAATTATAATAACACATTATTTTCTCTTTTTGTTACTTTTCTTGAGGCTATTTAAATAGCCATTTTTATAATTTAAATACCTATTACTAATATCTTTCACGGCCCAAGTTAACCAATCATTAGAACCACCTTTTTTGATTACACCCACTGTGTTAGTAATTGGTTCACCGGATCTGAGTCTACTGTGACGGTGAAGAAAACCATGTTCACTATCATATCTACAAAGAGTTTTCCACTTACCTTTGATTAATGTTTCGTACGAGACATTAATAACTTCGCTTACTTCGTTATTGACATCTAGCTGATAAATATATGTAACTCTGTCTGTTCTATCAGAGCTCAACATAAATTGTTGACCTTTCTGGCTCTTAGGTAATTTAGACAGATCAGGGGTTGCGAGTTCTAGATTTTTCTGTCGTTTAACTAAATGTTTTACAGTCTCTTGCTTTGAAAGTACGACAAACGATTTTCTCGGATTCCGATGTGTTCTTCTCCCCACAATATTTAAGATTATAAAGTATTTTACGTGGTATAAACAAAATAAGTTCTGTGGCCCTACGGGGAGTCGAACCCCGCTTTGGACCTTGAAAGGGTCCCGTCCTAACCGATAGACGATAGGGCCTCACTACGTTCAGCCCTGATTCTCGCTTTGCTCAAAATAGGGCCAAAA